>Ga0265297_10002557_pt1 | contig 36436 bp, 47 predicted proteins | sample Munlanlwell13791_FD_192502 | JGI IMG/M metagenome (GOLD analysis project Ga0265297, IMG submission 192502) | Leachate microbial communities from a municipal landfill in Southern Ontario, Canada - Leachate well 137-91 | ecosystem: Engineered > Solid waste > Landfill > Unclassified | place... | reverse complement strand
GTTCCCTACGCGCAGGGTACTGAGTTGTATGCGGCGTCTGAACTTGGGTTGGTTAGAGTTGACAACTACCTTGGCATGGACCTGTCCGGCGAGGACGAGGAGGAAGACGAAGGTGGCGAAGACGAAGCTGATGACTCCTCTGACGTTCTTGACGTTCAACGGGAAAAGATCGTAGGGCTACGGTGTCATACTGAGTATGGTGACGGTGAGATCATTGGCGCAGCTGGCCGTAAGGCCAAGGGCACGCTAACCTGGGTTCGTGTAAGCATGGACGATGGCTCCACTGCCAGGGTTAGACTTACCACTGCCTTCATCGTTACCAGAAACGAGACCAACGGCATAGACATGCGGAACAAGTTGGCCAAGGCCGCGGGGCTTATGGTTACTGCCCCAATAACGGTGCCAGCAGTTAGTCGATTCGTGAAGCCTACTCGGGTTACTCAAAAACAGCTTAAGGAGCAGGAGCGTCAACGTCAGGCCGAGCTCCTTAAGAGGCAGGCGATACTGCGGAAGAAACAAACTCAGCACCCAATATCGGTCAGTTTACAGCTGAACCTGGTTAATGGATTTATGCAAGTTGGCTATCTCGTAGGTAAAGACAAGCGCGCTGTAAACGCACTTGAAGCCCTTGGATTCAAGTTGAATCAGCCCTACTACTACACCAGAGTACGTAGTTACAAACACTTAATAGCTCAGGCTAACAGGTGGGCTGAGTCTGGATTTGAGATTACCAATCAGGTGGACAACGACACGTTTCAAGCACTAACTGCTGAGCTGGCTGGAAATAGCCTGGCCAGTCACAGGCATTACGCCCGTCTGGTTAGTGGCGCCAACTTCCAGAACTACTTACGCCAGGCCTGGAAACCCAGCGCGAACAAAAAGCTGCTGAATTTGTTTGCACTTATTACTGATGGAGGTGAGCATGACCCACTGAACATTAAGCAGGCGGCAAAGACTGGGGCAAACCCGTCATACGGCATAGCCTACCTGTGTATGCCCGCTGGATCTGGGCACGCCGCATCAAAATTGGCCATCTCCAGCACGTATGCGTCTCCTGGTACCTCATGGAGAGTGTCGGCTCCGATGCTGGCCAAGTTTGTTGGGTCCATAGCAGGTGTGCACAAGGTTATCAACGAGATGCGTGAGGCGGGTGTGACCATAGAAAATGTGGATGAACTCAACATGTACGCTCGATCAGTTAAGAAAGTAGTACCGAAAACGGAAGGCGTTGATGTTCTTGGTCTTGACTACGAGGTGCCTGGCAAGAAGCCTAAGGTTGTTCCCGAACCCGCCCCGGCCCGAAAGACTAGGGTTGCGCCCGAACCAACCCGAACCAGAAAGTCTGAGCCAGAGCCTGCGCCCAAAAAGACGCGAACTGTGCCTGTCGCTCCTGTCAAGAAGACGCGAACAGTTCCCGTTGCACCGCCTGTCAAAACCCGTAAGGCGGTGCCAGAACCCGCGCCTAAACGACGTGGGGTTCAATACCGATAGTTAGACGCTAGGCTAGCTGAACTAAACCAGCTAGCCTCAACCAAAAGGAAATTTTATGTACTCAAAATTAAAGGCGGCCATGGCCGCAGCTGGTCACAAAATGTCTGATGGCCCTGCACTGTTGGCCAACGAACAAAAGTTGGCTACTGACTTTTTGTATTTCCGTGGGATGAATCTCGGGGGCGAGTTTCACCTGTTTGCTGATCAGGTCTCTCAGTCTGACTCAGCTACGGATGTGATCCCAGCCCAGGAGAGCGCACCTGAGACTGATCCAGCAGGTGCGGATGTTCCAGTTACCGAGCCAACAAGCGAAGAGGCTGCTCCAGAACCTTCTCCTACCGTTAACGATCCAGCAGGTGCTGATACCGCAGCGCAGGAGGCCTAGTCATGCCCACCACCCAAGGAAATACAACTGTCGGCCACCTGTCTGGATCAGGGCGGCTACGCGAAAGAACGCCATTCGGGTTACTGACTATCTCTGGGGCCACAGGCGAAGTTGTTCGAGTGTCTACGAATGACTTGTATCAGAAGGTCGACATTGGCCCACAGGGCATATACGTTCAGGCTCTTGGAGGTAACGTACAAATTGACGCCACTTTAGTTAGCCCAGACCTTGCCAAGAATCCTGCGCAAGACGTTGGTGGTCACTGGATCGCGGATACCACGTTAACTCCAGGCACGATAACTAAGCTTGTAAATGCCGCGACTGCGCTTCGGATCACGTTCACAACTGCGGCTACTCTACAGATTCTCGGGACCTAGCCATGGCACTACTAATACCTACGGCTTACACAAAAGCCCGTAAGCCTCAAACTGCTGTCGTGTCGCCCCAAGGTACAAGCGGCGCCCAGCTCGCGCAAATTGACACTTCCTGGCTGCCATTTGCGGCGAAAACCTACTGCATAAGTCCACGACTGGAGGACTACCTAATCGTGACCATTCCGCTTTGTCCGTCAGACATCCCGAACCGTAACGGTGTGGCGTTTCCACTGGCAGAGCTACTGAAGTATCAGCCTCCTCCTATGGCCCGGCAAGTCTACAAGGCCTGGGCAGGATGTCCTTGTCATGAGGAACACGACAACGAGGACTGTACCAAAGCCATAGGCGTGGTGTTCGACACCTCGTTGCGGCAGATAAAGGGTTATGGTAACGGCCAGCACTATGCAGTAATGGGTGTTATCGGCATTGACAAGCTAAAACGCCCAGACATGGCAGAAAAGTTTCGTACTGGGGCAATAAACACTGGCTCTATGGGCTGTATGGCTGACGACTTTACATGCTCGGTTTGTGGCGCTGCTGCTGGCGAAAGCCAGTTTACAAACTGTGCCCACATAGCGTCCACAAAACAGGTTAATTGGAAGGTGATTGACTATATGGGGGCTAAGCACGTTGCCTATCTGAACGCACATGGACTATCTCCGATTGAGTTTTCCGCCGTGGCTGATCCAGCCTGGGCAACGGCGCTGTCTGAGGTAATACTTCAAAGGTAAGCTACGCTGAGGTACACAATTTTATTGTGGGGGCGGAAACGCCTCAACAATAGGCGCCGAGAAGGTTAGGTTTTTGAGGCCGACCGGTAGTCTAAAAAATGTAACTTTCTCAAAACTTTAACTTAGGAGTATTGCTCATGGCTCAAAACCAGCGAGTTACTTCCGCTACGTCAACCCATATCCGAAATTCGGATCGGTTGCGTGTGGACGACTCGGAATTTGGCCTGGTAAACAACCAGAAAGCACAGATGCTTATTGACCCGGAAGAATACACTTCTGGCTTTACGCATTCGCGCAAGGATGTTTCCTGGCGCGGCCCCAAACGGGTGCCGACAACTGCGGCAGTGCACGATATGGAGCTTCCTGAAGGCTCTGATACTGTGCAGCTGGATAACGATGTTGATCCAGCTGCAGGTTATCTGCAAAAGGAGTCAGGCATGCCGGTTATCGATACTGCGGCAGCGGCGGAGTTTGACGATGACGACGATGAATTCGCAGACGTTGACGCAGCTGTCAACGAGGACGACTTTTCCGACATCCAGGCTCAAGCTGACGACGCCGAAGATGAATTCGATGATGTTCAGGCGGATGTACATGACGAATTCGACGATCTGCCCACTATTCAGGCGGACGCTGAGCTTGACATTCCCGAAGAAAACTCAGCTGAGCTTGTTGGCGAGGACTTTGAGGGTGACGGTGCTCAGCCAACTGAGTCCATTGCCCTCGTGGACGTTGACTCTGTTCCCGATGATGACGATACCGACCTACAGTTCGCTACGGTCGCGTCCTCTGTGCATGTGATCCGAGCCAATCGCATCATCGCTTCCATGGGTGCGATTTCGGCCAAGCGGGCCGGCATGTCTGACGTGTACCTGTCTGACCAGTTTCAGGACGTTGTGGCCCACGCGGTAGGCGTCAAGGGTCTGCGCAAAGGGCTGGTTCAGTCAGGCTTCGTGCTTGCCAAGGTAAAACTTGCAGCAAGTAAAACAGCCAGTGTCGTACAGGCCAAAGTTCAGGCTGCTGTTGACAAGAAGCTGAGCGCCATTGCCAAGTCCGAACAGGCTATGGACCAGTGTCTTGCGATAGCCTCAGTTGGCATCAATCGACGGTTCTTCAAGGATACAGCCAACGAGTTGAAAGCCGGCTTGGAAACTGAATTCAGTCGTGCAGGTGTTCGTGGTGCGTCAACAATCATTCGTGCCATGTTCGCCCAGCACGGAGTAAGTTACGCACGGTCGATACTCACATTGGCCTCGAAGCTGTCCACCATGCCGGAGCAAGTGCGCAATCAGTATGCTGAAGCCCTTGACCTGACTGACGAAGGTGACTTCGAGCCTGACGAACTCAGTCAAGAGCTTGCCGATGACGACACGAATGAAGGCGACTTTGACGACATTCCAACGTCAGTTACCGCAGCACTGAGTCACCCAGCTCGGCGTGATGCCGGAGTTCTTCTGAAGGCAGGTGTTCGTTCGCCCGCTGCAATGTCCATCCTTTCGGGTACCCAATCCCTTGTTTAAACGGAGATTTTCATGATCTATTTCCCACTTTCCAAACTGGTTGACACCTCTGAAGCTGTAGTAGCTGCGGCCGCGGTTATTACCGCAGAGGGTCAAGCCCTGGTGCGTGCTGTCGGTGCTCCCTCAACTGGCGTGCAGCAGTCTATGGCTGCTGACGGCAATGAGATTTTCGCTGGCTTCGCCATCGCAGGCGTGTCCGCTGCTCCTTTGCCTGCGCTGTACGGTACCAAAGTTGAGACCTTCACTGTTCCAAGCTCTGGCATTGTGGCCCTGGCTCAGACACCTGTGTCTGGTCAACTGGCTGTGTATGACATCACTGCTGGCGCTGCGGTTGCTCCGCCAACCGTTGTGGGTGCCACTGTTACCACACTGACCGCTGGTCACGTGGTTGTTGTTACCTACAAGTACGCGCTCACTGTTGTGCAGTCCCGTGCGCTTCAAGGCGACGTGCAACCTGGTGGTTACGCAGGCGCTACCGTAGGTCAGATTGGCCTGGCCAAACGTGGCCTGATCTACACTGACCAGTTTGACGCATCAATCAACTGGGCGGCGGTTACCGCTATCAAGCTGGCGGCCAACGGTCAAATCACCTCAGGCGGTGCCGGGGCCACTATCCCCGGTTACGTGGTGTCCACCCCAAGTCGTGAGGTTCCGTTCCTGGGCCTCGAATTCAGCGCGGCCTAACCCTAAGGAAATTACATGAAATCCAAAATCAATATTCGTGCATCGAAGTCACCAGTTCTTGCCACTGACCTCAAACTCGCTGGCAGCAACGAATTCGCAGTCGGTCAGTACACAGGTTCCGGTCGTGGCGAGCTGAATGCCTCGAACAAAAAGGATCTGTTTGCTCAGCAACAAAAGTTCCTGCAGGCCGCATCGTCGGGCCACATGCTGCACATCGATGCCTCAACTTCCCGTGAGCTTGTGCAAGCTGCGTTCAACGAAAAAGAAGCGCACCGTGTTTTGGGTGAGAAGATCAGTGATGCTCTGTACGTGACTGCCAATCGTCAGGGTTTCATGCGCAAGTATCTGACCAAGATCGACGTGCAGCAAGGCAGCATGCCTCGCTTCCCGCTGCGTAACAAGAACGTTACCGCAGTTTGGAGCACAAGCCCAACCAAGGTTGAGTCTCAGATCACCCGTGACAAATGGTTCACCCCTCCAGAGCTGGCGATTGTTGCCCGCCCGTTCATCCCACAAGTTGAGCTGAATCAGTCTTCTGGTGATGTGCTGCAAGAAAAATACATTGAGGCGGTCGAGGCCACAATGGTTGCTGAAGACCGTTTGTGGTACAACCAGGTTCAAAGTGTTGTGGGCGTTGACAACAACCTGAGCATCATCTCTGGCCAGTTGACACCATACTCACTGATGACGGTGTCCACACAAGTGACCCGCTGGGGCTTGAAGGGCGCTCACTTGTTGTTGGCTTCCGACATGTGGCAAGACATCGTGGGCAACAGCGATTTCTACTCCGCAATTGACCCAGTTGCCCGTCATGAGTTGCTGTTGACTGGTGAACTTGGCGTGATGTACGGTATGACAATCACGTCAGATGCCTACCGTCACCAAGAACACAAGGTGCTGGGGCAAGGCGAGTTCTACGTGATCTCTGACGCACTCAACCACGGTGCCTATTCGGATCGTGGCGGTTTGCAGTCTGTGCCGACAGACATCACCTCAGAACGCATCCCAGGTCGTGGCTTCGTGATTCACGAGTCCCTGGCGGCGTCCGTTGCCAATAGCCGCTCTGTGGCTAAAGGTATTCGTCTGTAAACCCCAAGGGTGGTCTAGCTAGACCACTCGATTCACAACACTTCAAGGAACTTGACATGCAAGAATATAACCGCGCCCTGGACTACACCGTTCTGGCCTTAAACGAACTCCGCACTGGCAGTCCCGCAGTGGCGGCCCGTTTGCTCGCAACCGCAGTTGAGCAGCCTGACATCAAGCGGGCTATCGCCACGCTTGAGGCTTCCAACCGATACGCGTTCAGCCTGACCGCCGGTCGTCGCCAGATTCGCTCCGCAGCTGAATTTCCGTTCAAGATGGAATCTGATTTTGAAGGTGATGACCCTGAGTTTGACGAACCTGTTGAAGCTGACCTGGATGAAGATGCCGATCCTTTGGACGAAGTCGGCGACGGCCTTGGCGACGACAGTGACGAAGCGCCTGCAGCGGCCATGGCCCGTGTTCTGTCCTCGATGAAACGCCGCTAATCCGACGTTGACGCAAAAAATGGGGAGCTAGCTCCCCATTTTTACTATGCAGACCCAACTTCAGCCAGTAGAGGCCTTTGTTCGTGAAGGATTTGCAAACAAGGTCAAGGAGCAGTTTCGTGCTCCCGCCATCTTTGTATCCTCGCCTGATAAGCTGAGGAATCTGCAAGTTCTCCTAGGCAATAGGCCTCCTGAGTATCCATATATATTTATGGTGCAGCAGTCCAAAGCAGCAAACCCTGACGGCTATGCCTCAAACCGGCTAGCTCGACAGGGAGTGCCGGTGCGACTAAGCACAGACGGACACCAGTACGATATGGTGCGAGTCATACCCACGAACTTTGACATCGAGCTAACGTTTATAACCAACAAATACGACGGTGGCTTGGACTCAGTCGATGGGTTTTCAACCCGATGGCTCTTTAACCGCCGAAACGGGGCCTCCCTGTTCACTGTGAACTACGGACTCGCCAACTTTCCGGTTAGCTACACGATTTCTGATTCCATAACCGTTCCCCAACGCGAGAGTCCCACAGATCAGGAGTCTGTATACCAAGTTGTGGGAAACATACTACTTCACGGGTGGGTGTCTGAGCCTGTGCTAGGAACACGAGGTAGAGTTAACCAGATCGTGCTGTCCGACACAGTGCCGACCTTAGGTCTGCCAAACGAACACTTTATTAGCTTTTGAAGGAGACGTTATGCACGTCGTAAATATGAATAGCCATCCAGTTCAGGTGAAGCTGCGCACCGACTTAGGCGCTGTGGACTTTATGCACGTCATGCCTAAGCGGCAGGTTCCCGTGCCTGACGGTTTCCAAGTTGACGCAAACTGGCTCGCTGGGAATACTTTCGTAAAGGTCCTTGACACCAGTCCTGTACCGAATCCTGTAACCGTAGGAGCTGCGTAATGGTTCAACTTGTCAAAAGAGCGTCAGACGTTCGCATCACGGAGATCAACCTGTCCCAGGTATTGGTAAGTAGCAGTACAACGGTAGCGTGTCTGCCAATTATCTCGGCTCAGGGTTCGACCAAGCCTCTGCTGTTTAACGACCCGAATGTTTACACTGCGGAGTACGGAAATCCGAATCCAGCAGTATCCATGTCAGTACAGTCTGGTCTGAACTATTTCACTGAGGGTCGCACCCTGTGGGGTCTTCGAGTTGTTGGGGCTGGCGCCAAGTACGCAACATTACTGATGTACAACGATTCTGACGGAGTAACTCAGTTTCAGGCACAGGCCTTGGATGATCCAACTACTGTGGATATGTCCACGCTGATTGGTGGCACCGCTAAAGCTATAGCGCTGTTTTACCCGAGCCGTGGCCCTGGTAGCTACGGCGATGACTATTCCTTGTCGGTGTCGACCACAGCCTTGCTGGTTCCAGCTCCAGCTGTGATAGCCTCGGCAAGCGTAGGGACTTTGGCTGATGGCACCTACAGCTACATTGTGTCTGCCTTGGCCCTGACCGGGGAAACGCTAGGGTCAACAGCGGCCACAATAACCCGAACGGGCCTGGGCAGTTCTAACGGCGCTAATTTAGTCAGCTGGGCGCTGGTACCAGGCGCTGTTGGCTACCGTGTGTACGGTCGTGCTGCGGGCACTGAGGCTCTGCTGGCTACTGTTGGCGCCACTGTGACATCACTGGACGACACTGGTGCCCTAACGCCAGACACGGCCATCACGCCTGTAACTGATCCGCTGCTTGCGTACTCTAGCAAAGTATTCACTGTGAACGTGTACGACAACACAACGCAGAATGTGGCTCTTGAGAGCTGGCAGTGTACCCTGACTCCAGCTAAAGACGCGGCTGGAAATCAGCTGGAGCTCACTCAGCGAATTAACACCTTCTCAAGCCAGATTCGAGCTGTTAGCAACGTGGCCATGCTGAGTTCTGTTCCAACAGTTAGTGCGGTCGCAAAAGAGGCAATGACAGGTGGCGCTAGTGGCACGCCGCCTACGTCAACCCAGGTGGTGCAGGCCTTGCAGGCCTTCCTCAACAGTCAGTTGTATCGTACAAATACCTTTATAAACGCTGGGATGTCGGATGTTGTTCTGCAGAAGGCCCTGGACACACTTGTGGCTACCCGAGGTGACGCAGTGTCACTGCTGGATATGCCTTCTGGAAGTCAAACTGTTCAGGCGTCAGCCGACTATCGCAACCTTGAGCTGAATCTTAACAGCAGCTATTCGGCGCTGTTTGGTCCTGACCTGCTGCAAGCTGATGAGGTTAACGGCCAGCAAGTGTACAACCCACCTTCAGGCTGGGTAGCTGCGCTATGTGCCAGAACTGATCGGGTCGCAGGTCCTGCCTTTTCTATCGCTGGCCTGAATCGTGGCCTTGTGCCAGTGCTTAAACAACGCTATTCGTATAACGATCCCGAGGCAACTGTGCTGTTCAACTCGCAGGTCAATTACTTCCGTACCTTTACAGGTCAGGGAATAGCTCTGTGGGAACAGCAAACGCTAAGCGCGGACTACACAGCCCTTAGCTGGCTTTCAGTGCGACGTAACGTCAACGTTATCAAGGTATCGGCTTATCAATTTCTGCTGTACGCCTTGCAAGAGATGCCTGTGGACTCTGTGCGCCGTCAGCTGGTTAACGGACTTGGGGCCTATCTGTTGTCGGTTAAGAACGCAGATGGTTTGTCTGATTACACCGTTGTGTGCGATACAAGCAACAACCCAACGTCCGCGGCCAACGCTGGCATACTCGTGGTTACTGTGATTCTGATCCCCACGATTCCGATTCATGAGATTCAGCTACAGATAGTGATCTCCAAACAGGGTGTTACCTTCTCGGAAACGCTCAGATCCATTACTGGTAACACTCAGTAACTACTCTGGGGCTTAGGACAGTCCTAAGCCCCAACATCTCTAGGAGCAACTAATGGCTAGAACTAGCTTTGCAAATGTACAGGCACTGCCTGACGCAGCCCAAGCCTGGAACTTTGATCTATTTTTCCCAACGATTCCTGGGTCCAGTCGGCCTGGTATCAACCTGACGTATCGGTGTAAGACCACTGAGCTGCCCTCATCTAGCATCGAGCCTGTGAGTATTGAGTTGCATGGGGTCAAGAAGCAGGAAGCAGGTCGCGCGATCTACACTCACTCATTTAACTCCACGTTTATGGAGGCCATTGACTACGCAACGTATCAGGACCTCCGTCGGTGGCGTGATTACATGCGTAGCTGGAAGCGCAACTCAGGTACCAACTCGCAGGCGTACAAAATCAACGGCGAGATGGACCTGTACGACAACGCGGGCAACCCAGCGCAGACCGTGATTATCGTTGGCCTATTCCCGACAGAGATTGGCCAGGTAAGTTTCAACGGTGCTGAGTCCACTGCCCTTGAGGTTCCCGTCACCTGGTCTTTTGACTACCTCGATGATGGAATAAGCTTCTAAGGGGCCCTATGAAACTAGCAGCCAAGAACCGTCTTGAGCTTAGCTCTACCCAGAACATTACCTACGAGGAATATGCTCGGGTTGTGGCCTCTATTAACCCAGCATATGTTGTTGCCTTCGACTTCAAGGTTCCCTCGGCTCTCAAAGGTCTTTGGAACGACCTTAAGGACATAGGTAACCTGCTCAAGGAAAGTGGCGAGGTTGGCTGGGAGCATATTGTGCAAGCCTTCAAGGAGAAGTCAGTGTTTACTCTGCTCAAGGGCGTAGGGTTTTCACTGGCCAAGCTTCTGAAAGCAGTAAAGGCCGCTGCTGGACTGCCAGGTAATGCGTTGTTTCGTGCCCTACAAGACCTAACGGAGCTCATCGGTAGTAGCAAAGCTTTTAAGGCCCTGAAAGTCAGCGAACGGCTGGAGCTTCTTGACAAAGTGCTCAAGAAGCACCCAGTTCTGACCAAGCTTACTGGGCTAGCGCTAGCGGGGTTGCTGATCTGGATGTGGCTACATGCCTCATTCACTGGACACGTTGACCGCGACCTTGACCTTGTAGACGCCGTTGTTGACTGCATACGCGGTAACTTTGATCTCAAGGAACTGTTTACCTCACCTGACGGGATCAACTCACTTGCATGTTTGCTATTCGGCATAGCTACAGGCGGTGCTGGACTAACATCCTATGGGTTTGGCAAGGTGGAATCCGCGCTGTCCTGGTTGGGTGACAACTCGGGTACAGTATTTAATCTCGCGTTAGCCCTGTTTTACGCAGGTGCCAAGAAAGCACGGTTACACTTTGAACTGAAGCAGCTGCCTAAGGAGCTGCACAGCGCACGAAGTCAGGACTGGTACAGCAGACTACACCCAAAGGATCGGGCCTCTTACCGTAAGAAGTATCCTGGAACACAATTTCATAATAGTGAAAGGCTCATACCGCCATGAGGCTAGAAGCAAAATTAAGGCTGACAGCCTCCGCGGACTTCCTGCCAAAACGGCTTATAATGCTTGATTGCGAAATGACAGGCTTAAATCCCAAGCAGGATGACGTTCTGCAAGTGGCGGCATTGAAGCTCGAACTTGTAGGAACTCAGTACGTCAGCACTGACGAATTTAACGTATTCGTGCATACTGACGCGCAGCCTAACTCGGAGTTTGCCCTACAGCATATGGCTGAGGTGTATCGCAAGTCTAACCGCTCGAACATCGGCTATGCAGAGCTTAAGGCCTTATTGACTCGTTGGCTGCAACTAGGTCAGTGGCTGGGTCAGGTAAGTCCTTGCGGCGACTGTGTTCCCACTGACGTGCTATTTCTGTGGGAAAAAGGTGTTATCGACCTATCTCGCTACGACGGTGATGTTCCAATCCCAGGCACATTTCACTTCGAGTATTTTGAGGCCCATCCACTAAAAATGGTAGCACGGCATCTCGTAGGCTATGCATTTGACAAGGAGTTGCCCCGGATACCAGGAGACCACAATGCTATGGTTGACTGTAGAAATCAGCTGACCGAACTGAACGCTATACTGAAGGCGTTACTGTCGTAGTTACTGCGCAATTTTATGGTGTATCTTGTTGATGAATTGGAAGTCATGATCCCGGCGTGCCGATACACGTCTAGTCAACAGGGTACGTCCCATAAACTTATCGGAGTATCAACACTATGGATCTTGACGATCTAAGAATTCCCCCAAATAGACAGGGTTACGTGTACCTTATAACCGTTACACGCCCCACGGACCAGCGCGAGTTCTACTACGTCGGCCAACACCTAGGCAAGAAGCTGTCCAGAAAATACTTAGGATCAGGCCTTCGCCTGAATAACTTCTATGCCAAGTACGGGAGGAAAGGTCACATAGAGATTCTCAACTGGTGTTACTCGCAGGAAGAGTTGAACTTCGTAGAAACCTTCAACATCTGTACGGCCAAGCTCGAATACGGTAGAGACTGTCTAAACCTAATGCACGGCGGAGCTAATGGGCGAGCGCACAAGTCGACTAGGATGAGGATGTCTTTGGCCGCGTTGAGTCGCCCGCCTAGGTCTCAGGAATCTAGGGACAAGCAGGGTGCCAGGATACGCGGAAGGCCTCAAACCAAGGAGCACGTAGCAAAACGGATGGCAGCCCATCTAGGGTCGGTACGCTCCGACGTGACCCGTGCTAGACTGTCGTATGCCCATCAGTTTAGGCAACCGGACTCCGAGGAAACTCGCCTTCTAAAGAGTAGCAGTCAGCTAGGTCGCAAGATGTCTCCCGAGTCAAGCGCAAAGAAGAGTGCCTCTCTTATGGGCAGGATTCACGAGGAAGTAACATGCCAACATTGTGGTAAGATCGGGGCTAAGCCGGGGCTTGTCCGATGGCACTTTGACAACTGTAGGCATAATCCACAAAGGACATGAACGCGCTGAAGCTTGTTGCCCGACACAAGGCAGGCTACAAATTTGACAAGGATCTGCAAGTTCTGCCTGGTGCTCACGACGCTTTAGTAGACTGCAAGAATCAGCTTGTGGAAATGAACGCCATTATCCAGGAGCTACTGCGCTAAACTTCGCCGAATCCCAGCGGATAGGCTTTTTTCTTCCACCTAGATGGTCACAATAGGAAATATCACATGAAAACTGTCAGCATTACTGACTTCCGCATCAAGTCAAACTTGTTAGCCAAGGTCATTGTCAGCTATACAGGACAAGTGGACGCTGAGTTCATTCACGAGTCCTTAACTCGCCAGCTTGGCTATGCAGCCACTCCGGTGCGTGCCTCATTCAAGCGAATCCGTGACGGGGTGGCCGTGGGCTTTGTGCGTGCCAACCGTGAGGTACGTGCTGCCTCCAAAGCTGAGGTGTCTGCCGGCTATCGTGTAATGAGTTCAAACATTCTCATGGACAACGAGGACAAGACTCTGTGGGAAGTCAAAGACGGTGTGGCGGGTAAGTATCTTGCACGTCACGGTCAAGAGGATCTTACTGCTTTGGTTACGGCAGCCGTGCAGCGCCGCTCAGACATTCCAGGCCTGCGGCATATCACTATCGCCAAAGCGGCCCAGTCCGAGATGGTGGCGTTTGTGGACGATGAAGGCGATATGGACTACGGGTTCGCCCTGGCAACTTCGGAAGATCAAGTAAAGGTGCTGTCATTCAACCGTCGAATTGCCATCAACGCGGGCTACGACCAAGTCGTGTCAATTTCGCCGGTATCAGTGCCGAAGAGTGTGTCGGCTCCTGTGTTGTCCTCGTTGACGGCGGAGGAAAAGAAGGTGAGCATCGACTACTATCGCCGTTTGTACGGTTACGCCCCTGACTATTTACGCGAGGTCATCGATCAGATCAATCAAGGCACCGAGGCGTAATCAGTAAATTTCGACAATTTTATTGAGTCATCTGTTGTAAATAGGGAGTTAGCTACCCTCGGTCACCCACATGACCTAGCAGCAGTTGACATCTTTAAACATTGTGGAGTTTACATGGCGAATAAGCAGCTGGACCATCGGGGCTACCTACAGTACCTGAAGGTCAAAAACGCTCGGGACGCAACCAGAATATCACTGTGCGGGGAGTACATAGGTCGTAACACTGACGCCAAGCATAGATGTGACGACTGCGGACATCTATGGCATACCAGACCAAGTAACATGATGAATGGTCGTAGGTCTTGCCCAGCCTGTTGGACCGGTCCTACGCACCAAGCCAAGATTAGTCGAGGTCTTGCGCAGCTGGCGAAGTACAGAGCGCAGGGAGCTAAGGCTAGGCCTGGTGTTACCCTGGTAGCCCTTGACCTTGAGGAAGTAACAAGTCCTCTGGATCGAGTTCGGTTAGGCGCATCGTTTACTTACGTGGTAAGGGCCTCGTGTGATGTCTGTGGGTTTCACTGGTCGCCTGGGCTACACAACTTTTTAAGAGGTGTGTCTGGATGTCCTAAGTGTGCTGGAGTATCGATGGGAGGTCTCAGACACAGCACTGAGTCCTTACGGCAGTCGATTATGGCGCATCAGGCTAATATTGACGTGTCTGCCGCAACCTACACTGGCGCTGACAGCTATGTGCGACTCAGCTGTCCTGATCATGGAGCTTTCCTAATCAAGGGTGCGGTGCTCAACGCCAAACTGGCCAGACCCAACTCCCTGGTATGCGGTCGGTGTGGCGATGCGGCAAGCCGAGCTAAGTATAACCAGTCATTTACCCAGGACTGGTTTATGTCCAGGCTAGCGCAGCGTCATGCGGATCTAACTGAGTGTGCGGCCACTGACTATCAGGGAATGCACAGTCCACTTGTACTACGCTGTGCCATTCATGGCGAGGTAGGGCGCAAGTGTGCTCAGACGTTCCTGTTCACAGGCTGCCCCAGGTGCTCGGCCAATGTTACCCGTCCGCATCGAAAGGTTCTGGAGCTGCTTGACCGTCTTGGTATTGACTACCTGGTAAACGACCGCACTGTGATACGTCCGCTGGAGCTGGACATCTTTGTACCCAGCCGGAACCTGGGCATTGAGATAAACGGCTTCTTTTGGCACAGTGACAAGCCTACTGCACACAAGGATAAACTGCTGAGGTGCCGGGCACAAGGTGTTAGGTTGATTCAGCTATGGGACACTGAGATATACGAGTCTTGGCCAAAAGTCGAGTCCTTGCTAGTCCAGATTCTCGGCAAGTCGGTACGGTTAGGTGCTCGCAAACTTGAAATTCGGCAAGTCAGTAACGAGGTTGCCTACCGATTCTTTGATCTGCACCACATGCAGGGTCATAGGCGACAAACTCGGCAGGCTACTAACCTTGCACTTGTTCAGGATCGAAAGATATATCAAGTTCTGTCCTTGGATCGACCCCTGTTCAGCAAGACGCACGATCTGGAGATTACCAGGTTAGCGACCCGTGCAGGGTACAGCATAAGTGGAGGTGCTCAACGACTATTCGCTCATTTCCGACGACAGTTCGGTCCTAAGTACGTGGTATCGTACTGTGACCAGCGCCTGTTCACAGGCCATGTGTATGAAACCTTGGGGTTTACTCGAGTGCGCTGGTCCAAGCCCAACTATTGGTATGTAAACGCCTACGAGGTTCTAAGTCGCTATCAGTGTCAAAAGCACAAATTGGAGGACTTCCTCGAAGACTTCGATCCGAATCTGTCTGAGTATGCCAACATGCAGGCCAACCGATACCTCAGGGTTTACGACTGTGGCAGTGTTACCTATGAAATTTCAACCTAAAGGAACCCTATGAAACTAGCAGCCGCAACCAGACTAAAGTCCACTGCGCCTAAGCCTCTTACCAAAAAACAGCGTCAGTTGGACGTTAATGGCGATGGTCGAATCGACGCTGACGACCTGAAGCGTCTTCGCAAGGGTGAGAAACCTGTTGTGGCTGCAAACCAGCATGAGTTTAGCGGAACCGAGCTGGTAGCCTTTGCAGAAACCTTAGGTATTTCTGGCAAGATACGTCGAGGTGTGTCCAGTAACTGGTGCTTGATGATAAGTCGTCCGGACTTTAACCGGGCACTTAGCCGACTGCGCCGCTATGGATGCGAGGTAGATGATCAGCAGGCAGATGACGGCTGGGTAAGTTTTACGGGCACTGTCAAGGGTCAGCCTGTGCAAGGTCAGTTCAGCCTTGATCTGTTTACTGATGGTGACTGTGCACTTACCGTTAGCGAGGTGTAACTGCAAGCGACAATTTCATTAGTGAGCACTCCCTAACGAAAACGGTGTGGTTTGGCAGGGAGCTCACCGACCCTGCTCTTTTTCATTATTCATCCATTTTCTACTTTTCAAGGAAATTTCATGACAACTCTTAACGCAAAATCTCGTTTGATCTCCCTGACCGCCGCCGTGATGGTCACCGCAGCCCAACATGCACAGGTGCAATTCAAAGATGGCTCTGAGCACAAGGTGTCCTTCTACGGGGACCCTGGCAAACGCAAGGGCAACTTCAGCTTGAAGTCCCCAGGTCTCCCGAATCTGCGGTTCAACAAGGATTCGGGCAAATACCGCGTGTACACCTTCGACAGTCGTGCAAACCGCGAAATGGTGAATACCGACTCCATGTTCGACACCAAGACCGACGATCCGGCTGAAGCGTATCAACGTGGCATCAAGAAATTCTGGAAGGCGATCTAATCGTTTAGCCAAATAAAAAGGGGCGTACTCAATTGCTGAGTACGCCCTTTTTTCGTTTCTACACCCTGGGTAATGTCACACCTGTCTGGCCCTGATACTTGCCTTCTCGATCTCGGTAGCTGGTTTCACATATGTCATTAGGATCACACTGCAGGAACACAAGCTGCGCACAGCCCTCGTTGGCGTAGATTTTTGCAGGCAGTGGCGTTGTGTTGGAGAACTCCAGGGTAATGTGCCCCTCCCACTCGGGCTCCAGTGGGGTCACGTTAACTATTACTCCGCACCGAGCATAGGTACTCTTACCCAAGCACACCACGAGAATGTCTCTGGGTACTCGAATGTACTCTACCGACCGTGCTAAGGCAAACGAGTTAGGTGGGATAATGCAACAGTCACCCGTCATGTTTACAAAAGCATTTTCGTTGAAATTTTTAGGGTCAACTACCGTGCTGTGCACGTTGGTAAATACCTTAAAGTCTGACGCACAGCGAATATCGTAGCCGTAGCTGCTGGTGCCGTAGCTAATGACCTTTTGTGGGCGGGACTCACTGCCAACGCCATCTGCATTCTTCGGTACGCGCCAACGAACCTGCTCAGGATCAAAAGGCTCAATCATTCGGTTATGTCCTGAACTCTGGGCGCGAATCCAGGAATCGCTTTTAACTCCGCTCATGTAAAACTCCTTGGTTATGGGTGAAAAATGTGATAAAAGCACAGGAGTGCATGATTACTCACTCTAGTGCTTTTTAGCCCGATTCCGTACCGTCTACGGGGCTCTACGGGTGGTGGAATACAGCTGTTTTGCTAGATTCTGCGTCATAGCAGCCATGATCATTTCCACTAGACTTTCTCTAGGCGTATCGCGCAGTGCCTCTTCGGATATTGCATACGCTGACTTTGGCATACCGTCAACGTTGAGCATACAGTGTATGTGCCGGCTATGCGCGTCTACCTGTATTGAGGCGGTCAACTGTACAAGACTCACGAGCTTATCTGTGCAGTCCCGGGTCTCATTCTCCCAGGGTGGAGTCAGGCCCGCAGCACTTTGAGGTAACCTTAGCTTTGTGGTGGGGTTCAGCACGTTAAGGGTGCGCGTCGCAGGAAACATCACTGACATAGGGCCAGCTATCGCCTTGGCTTGTGCAATTTCGTCCTCGAGCCGTGCGACCTTCTTCTGGTACTGCCTAACCTGAACACCGAGCTGCGTTACTCGGTCCTCCAGTCGAGTTCTAATCACGGTATTTTTGCTAAAGCGTTTTGGCATTACAGCCTCCTAAAAACGAGATTTACGAAATTTGCTGTACCATGGCCGATTTCGTGCAGTCGGTATGCGCGTGATTCTTGTAACGGTAATGTCATTAAGGACCCCGCAGGTTAGAGCCACGCCCTGATAATACCCTAACTCACCCAGAGCTAGTTCGGTACTGTTATTGCGGGGCGCACCTGTAAATTCTTCAACCCATAGCTCAGCCGTAGCTGAAGGCATTATTACCGTTGTCATCAGCAGTCTGCCAAGTTCTTCATGGGTTCCGCCACGTCGCCTACGTCAGCAGTTACTGACTCGACTGGCACAACGCGCATGTTGGCCCAACTGAAGCCAACTTCAAATGGGAACGATCGGCTGTTCCGAGACTTCGGCTGCTCGACTCGGATACGACCAACAGCTTTTTCCCTTTCCTCTTTAGGAGCTTGCCAGATCCACGAGTTTGTGCTGTGTTCGGATATGGCCCGCGCATATCGAATCTTGCCCTCGTCCGATACTTGACACAGCAGCATGTTAGCTCGATTTGTGTTCTCGGCGTTCACCTTTGCCAATCGGGCTATCGCGCCTAGCTTTTGCCAGCTATCATCCCCGTCTGCCCCTGACAGTAGTGATATGTAGTCGATGATAAGTAGGTCACAGTCAAACGTGCTAACCGCTGCGAAGATGTCCTCTATAGACACGTCCCCTGGTGGCTTGTAAATTGTAAGCCGACCTCCGCGGGTTTTAGCCCTGCGCACCCAGCGTTCATACTTTTTATAAGCAAGCTCCTTTTCGCCTTCAGACAACTTACGCTGCAAAACCTTTGTAACATCCAGTCCTGACAATCGGGAAACTATTCGACTCGTCTGCTCGATCTTGCTCATCTCCAGTGGTACTATGACCACTTTGTACCCACGGTCTGCAACGTTCATGCCAATGTCATTGGCCATAAGTGAGTTGTGGCTAACTACACCGTTTTCCAGCAGATAATTGTGCGGTCCAGGAACGCAAATGTCAGCAACAGCCTCGGTGGCTAGCTGCACTTTTGATGTCACCACTGCGTAAGACCCTAATCTGGCTACTCTCTGGCCCACCTCAAGGTCGCCCATGGTCACCCATGCATCGTTTGCTATGTCTGTGCACAGCTTATGTGTTGACGTGCCTCCGAAGTAGGTGTCATCATCAAACGTCACCTGTATGATTGGCGCTCTTGATAGGAATAGGTAATCACTTGTGTGTATACCAGCGCTTGTACGTACCCGTATGCGACATGGCACTATGATGCCTTTTAGCTCACCAGACCCAATGTCACAGTCTAAGTGCGGTATCACATCTGCACTTACGGATGCCCTAAGCTCACGAAAGGACACTGTCTTGATGCGTATAGACTTTATTATAGCCACATGTACCTCCTATAGTCACGAGACAATTTTATGTTGTACATATTTATAGTATTAAAAAATGAAATTCACAAAACACCAAATTGAAGTTGCCTCAGCTATGCTGGCATACGTTATGAGGATTAACAAGAACGGGCATCTTACTCCGAGGACTCGCGCGGAGCTAGCCTCATTGCATGGGAATCGGATGCTAGCCCTATTTGAGGCTGCTACCTGCACAGGTGTCGTAAAGACACGAACCTTGCGAGCCATTGTCAGAGGACACATATGCATGAAGTGTCAGTCAAAGGTGTGCGATCACTCAGGGCACACCAACAGCGTATGTCTTACATGTGTGAACGCAGGTGTAAATCCTCGAGACTACAAGACCGCATCCTATACGAGAACCTGTCAGGCCATGTATGGAGTTGACAACGCCTTTCAGGCAGCCTCCGTGAAAGCTACTATGGCCGCAACAAACCTTGAGCGCTACGGTGACGTAAATCCGTCGGGCAAGAACTCTAGTCTACTACCAATCCTTAGAGAACGAATGAAAGCCACTGGCCCGGCTAGGGCCGCCATAGCTCGCCGTAACAACCTTGAAAGGTACGGTGAAACGCACCCACTGAAAACCGCTGAGGGCCGTGCCCAGTATAAACAGACGATGCTAGCCAAACATGGAGTTAGTAACTCTATGCTTATACCCTGGGTGAAGAGTCATCATGCAGAGGTCATGCGCGACCTAACGGATCGAGGTGTGTTCAAACTAGCTTATAAGAAGGTTCAACAGACTTGCCTAGATCGATTCGGCGTTGACAACATACGCAAAGACATATCCTTCATGAAAGCCGCACGACTTAAAGCTACTGGGTATGAATACCCGCTTCAAAGTCCTAAGGCTATCGAGAAGTTTGAGGCTACCTGTATAACTAGGTACGGTCAGCGGCACCACATGCAGAACGCCGAAATTTTCGCAAAGACTATGGCCAAGGCGCACAAGCTCAAATTCTACGAGTTCACCTTTAGAGGTTACACGTTCGGACTTATAGGAACCTACGAAATCTTCACACTTAGGTACCTATTGACTAAGTACAAACCGTCAGATGTCACCTCAGGAACTAAGTTAGCCCCGATAAAGCTCTCTTACCGGGATGGTGTGTATTTCCCAGACTTCTATGTTAAGTCGGCAGGAGTTTACGCAGAGGTAAAGAGCCTATACACGCTTATTGGCTGCAAGAAGCATGGGTACTCTCTATTTAAGGCAAATCGCAATAAGGCTCAGGACCTGCACACTCAAGGAATTCCCATGGTGTGGATAGTACCTGATCCCACAGCCACAACCGTGTGCCAGTTGCCATCTAATTGGTTTGAGTGGAGCCGTACTGAGTTAACTAAGTACATAGCTGCTCACAGGCAAGCTGTAACCTTACTCGCTCCGGACAAGTTTCAATGTCGTCTCCTTCATGAAGATCACCAGCCAGCTTGAGCCCTCCGTCGGTTAGTACCACAAGGTCCTCGGGTTCGCACTCTAGGGAGAACTCGTCGGTTTCTAGTATGATTGTGGCCAGCTGTATCCTGGTGTCGATCAAACCACATTTACCGCCGCCGCTAGAACCTCCTAGGGTGACCAAACTGCCTCGCATAACCCCGCCACTTTGTTCATCGAACGGGGCGATACCCGTGGGTATCGTTGACTCGTTATCGGGGTTAAACAGCAGGTCTTTAACCAACGCCGTACTTGAGTTGTTTTTGCCGAAGTGCAGAAACGAATCCTTAGCCTGCTTAGATGATCTTATGCATGACACCTGTATAGACACGTCGTCCAGCACTTCGTCCATGTCAATCTGCGTTTTGCCTTGCAGCATCGTATCGATTGACATTCGGAGTTCGTAAAGGCCTCGAAGCTGTCGGTACCGATTAAGGATCCTAACTGCTTTTAGGGCCGAATCGATACTTGTGATAGTGGCCTGACTGTCACGAAAATACTCGCGTGCGTGTGCTCCAAGTTCTGGGTCCTCAATCATAAGCCTGAAGGTTGGACTTTCTCCAGTCTTGGACATATGACTTTTAAGAGCTTCATACAGCTCTCGGCTTTCTTGTGCATCAAAGTATGACGCATCTACTGAGGACAGTAGCAGTCCTGCTATGCGCTTGTCCTTATGCGTCATGCCTCGAAGTACGGCCAGCTCGGCTTTTGGTGAAACGATCTTAACGCCCATGGTTCATATAACCTCGTTAACCATTTTTGAAATTTGGTTGCCAAAATACGCCAATCCGTGGATGGCAACGTGTAATCGGTAAGCTGCAAAGCTTATAGGGTCCTCACCGGCGGCGACAATGACCTTGGGTATTCTTGGGAATCGCTCAAGTAAGTCACGGGTCTTTTCAAATTTTAAGTTTGACGACCTAACGGTTAGATTCGATATAACCAGCATTGTCGGCGATGCTTCCCGATCAGTAACGAGCTGATTCTCAAAGTTGCCCATTACTGACTCAAACCTAACGCTTGATTTTAGGCCCAACGCTTTGGCGTGAATTTCCGCCAGGTAGAAAGCGAAGTATCGTGCCTTCCTATCGTCAGGGTTTCCGGAAACTAGGTAGGTCATTGCCTTTGTGGGTGTGCTACGAAAGGCCTCAAGACTCTTCTGCTGCACCTCTGAGTCAATAATACGCTGTTCCAGTCTTGGGGATTCAACTACGAAACTTATTGGGTCAAATGCTAAGCCAGGCATATCGTACACACCGAGCCTAGCCCTTAGGCCAAGGTCAGTAACTCGAAGTTTAGAAATCGATCGGCGCATCTTGTCGGCCTCCACTATTAAAGTAGGCCTTCAGCAACGAGGCATCTCGATCCGAAATTATTGGGTTGAAAACAGGTTTCATGCAATTGAAATACTCGTTTCTCATACAGTTGCGCCTAACGTTTAGGTCGTCTAGGAAGTACCTGATTATCGGGTTAGGCTTGTCTGGCACTAGAGTTAACACCCGGGCCATTCGCTGTTTTGCGTTAGGCAAGTTGCTTGACAGTACAGTTTCGTACAGGCACGATGCTCTGGGTATATTTATTCCTACTGACAGTATTTTCTGAGTGCCGACAAGTACCTTGATTTTATACTGTCGCGCCTTTTCTATATAAAGATCACGTTTAGCTTTTGGCAGCGATCCTGTAAACTCATACGCTATTGTCTTGCCCGCCAGATCGTTTATCAGCTTTACTAGGGTGCGAATGGGCTTCACGCGGGCACAGGGAATCAGCAGCATGTGTCCAGAGGCAACGTCCTTTATAGCTTGTTGGGCAATGACCTTGAGTCGACCCTTGTCGGTCTCCAGCGAGGTAACGATACGGTCCCAAGGAACAGAGCCCTTGTAGGACTTGGTGTAGCCAGTTCGTGTGAGCCTAATCGTAGGCCTTAACTTTTTCGTTTTCAGCTCGTGTAGGACAGGCCCAAGAATATGCTGAATGAGAATATACTTGCCATCTTTACGGTCGTGAGTACCCGAGAGCCCTATAAACCATTTGGCATTGAGCCTACTCAGTATGTGAGCATATTTTGGTGCAGCTCCGGTGTGCACCTCGTCGGAAATAACAATTGGGAACATGTCCCTTATTCTTCGCAGTAACCTTTGACCGTCTTCAGAGTAGAATGACTGAATTGTGGCCAGGCATATGTCGGTATTGACAAAATCCTCGAAGGTTTTACACAGCTTGATTCTCGACTTATCGAGGTCAGTCATACGCTCCTGTGTTTTTGATCCGACAAAGGTTTCTCTGAACCCCATAAGCCAATCGCGCTGGGATGCCAAGATCAAAGTCTTTTCACCGACTTTGCACGCAAGCGCAGTTCCAATAACAGTTTTACCTGATCTAGGTGGGGCTTCAAGTCCACCACGCCTCATCTTGAACAGAACCTCGACTGCCCCAATCTGCTCAGGTCTGAGCGTGCCCGTGAACGTTATGGGCTTGATCTTATGAACAGGGCTTTTGTCAACGTACACGACATCCTTAAATCTACGCAGCGTGGCCTCACTCGAACCCACTGGTATCTTTAAGTAGCGACCCTTGCCAACCACAACTTTTGAGGCAAGCACCGTGGTGCCATTGAAGTTGGCACAGTTAGCACACACGTCATTAGGTCTTTCGCTTAGCCACTCGCAGGCCTCACATACTTTTTCTTCGGCGTAAAAGTGAAAGGTCAGGTCATTCTGAATGCGGTCCACTTGAGGACGCGTCAGGTCTTTTAACGGTATGAACACCGCTTCACGTTTTACGATTTTCAAATTACTCTACCTCCCTTTGATCCTTCAAGCAGTTGAAGACAAGATACCACGGCTTTAATGTTGTAACCAGCCTTGTCAATGTCGGTGACAAGCTGGTCTATGGTACTCAACAGAGCCTCGCCCTCAGAGACAAGCTGATTAGCAGATTTCATAATCCGATCAACGAAAGACCGTCGTTGGTCAACGGTTGAGAACTCCTTAAGGTCATCTGCGTATTCGGTGGATATATACCTGCGCAGGGCCTTTATGGCTTCTCGTAGATGCGATAACGCCATATCGTTACGCACTCTAATTTCTACCATGCGTGACCTGTTACTTAGGTCTTTTAGGCTGGCGTCAATCAGTCTTTTTGGCGAGTACCGATCTGCCCCAAGAAGGTTTCTTGACGTTCGGCTCAAGTGCAGTGACATAACTTCTCGCATAGACTTGTCTAGGTCTATACTTGTACGGGTGACCTCTAGAATACCGCAAAACTTTTTGTAGTTTGCGTCTCCACGAATCTCCTGAATTAGTGACATGCTATTGCTCCGCCAAAATTGACTGAACGTGTGGGTTCACCTTTGTGGCTATAGCCATTGAGCCACAGCCCCTAACGTCATACACAACTACTGCAGGATGACGGAGTACCACACGAGTATTGGTAGCCTTGCCCTTCTTTGACTCCATAAAGGTTATCAGTACCCCACCTCGGTTCACTACCTTAAAGGCGGAATAAAAGAAAAAACCTACGTGCACGTCACCACGCACCAGGGTGTGCATCCTGAACATCGTGTTTAGATCAAACTCTTGACCCAGTTCTAGCGTACCTGCAGGCAATGGGTCAAAAGTCAGAACGTGACCGTTGTCAACTGCATAGAAAATGCCGGCCTCCAGATTTATTAGAGACTTCATGACTGCTGGTTGAGCGCCACAATTAGCGAGCTGCTTTTGAGTTTCGATGATAGGAACGCGTCACCCACTACCTTTAGGGTTACCTGATCCTCAGCCTTTGTCACCAACTCTAGTAGGTATTCAAAGTCAATGGCAAAATGCCCCTGTCCTGACCCCTTGACCTTGTTCTTGACCTGACCTTGACCGGTTTTGATAAGCAGTTCTACTCCGTTGGTATATGACACAAGTACCTCAGCACGTTCCTTGCCCAGCACTGCCCGCGCGTTATCGAAAAAGGTCAGACAATCCGACTTAGCCATAGTAAACGTCAGTCCGTCTTCAGCACCCGCCTCCTTGATCTTGGCCTGAACCTCAGAGATGCTCGGTAGTTCATCCGCAGTTGGCAGAGACATCTGGACTACTGCCAGGCCGTTGCGAATGGTGATCTGAGACTTACCTTGTTGAATAACAAAATTCGACTTGTAAAACACGTCCACAATGCCCAGCATGGTATCTATTGGGAGAACACACTCAAATTCACCAGTGACTGTTTTGCTTGTGGCCCAACTCATATGCTGCGTGTCGTAACAGGACACGAACGCGCCTTTTGGGGTCAGCTTTATACCAGCGGGCATCCAACTTGACAGTATGCTTGTGGGCTTGAGCTGAACGTCACGCAGAGACTTACGCAACCAAGCACCTTGTTCTGCCGTAAGCTTCCAGTTTTTGGTTTCTTCCGTCTCCTGATCATCTAACGGAATAACGTCAACAGTGGCCAACTCAGCCTTATAAGCTTTGGCCTGAACTACGAGAGTGGAGTTCACGTAGCTTAGCTCAATAGCGGCTCGACCCTTGACTGCGTCCTTGAGCGCTTGAAGTGGTACTGCGATTTCTGCATCACCCTGCACCTCAGCTGGTACCACCAGAGTACAACGGCTTATCTCCCCGGCGGACTGTATGGTTAACCTGGGACCCTTTGTGATAATTGTGATATTCCCAGACGCTGGAGGCGCAACCTTGGCTACAGTGTCCAGAGCCTCTTGCAACGAGGTTAGTTCAACTTTGATTTTCATAGTGTGGCTTATGTTGAAACTTGTTATTTAAAGTTTTACACCCGTTTTTGGACTGACTAGGTGTCTGACAATCAGACAAAACGAGATTTTTGAAGGCACTGTGCCCTATTCCGGATAGCTCGATAGCCGCAGCCATAATCTCTGGGCTGTCTAGCGCGTAAGTTTCTCGCAGCACCTGACCCGCCATAGTGGACAGGTCCCTAGATGTTAGGGACCAGAGCGTCATCAGGCTATAGTCAGGTTCAGCGTAACTGTAGAACTCAGTCCACTCAGGTTGGTGATAGAGGAGGTGAATACATACACCCCCGGGGTAATAGCTGGGTTCAGCCGCAGAATACGAATCGAGTCGTACATAACCCCATTGGCTGTTGCTGTAGGCACACCGATTACCTTTGCCAGCAGACCTGCAGGACTTGTAACTGGCGTAATGCGCAAGGGCACCTGATCTTGGGTTTGAGTGAATGCCAAAACCCAATTGAAATCGAAGAATGCACAGTCGCCAGTGATAGCCGCGTAGCTGATACTTCCGTTGTAGACGTAGGCCACTGGTGTTGTTACGGTAGGTGCAGACGGTGCTGCTGGCGACGTGACAACCTGACTCATGCCTATAGTAAGGGCGGTGGCCAGCGTACCAAGTCCAAAGTGTAGAAACCAGGATTCAGTTGGCATAGAGAACCAACGATAGGCTCCGTCACCCGGAGCCACTAGGCTTGAGGAGGCCCATGGGGCGTAGCCGTTGGCAATTCCTAAAGGCCACACGGCAGCCATGTACTGCTTGACCGCTGCGCCTGAGTCAACGGTGACAGTGGTAAGTGGCACAGTACAGTCGGGCAGAGTCAAGGATGACTCAGTACCGTCAAATACTGTGCTAGCTATTGGATAAAATCCGTACATCAAACCCGAAGCGTTCATAGCTGGTATCAGGGTTTGAGTTGAGGGGGCTGCTAATGCCAGTCCATATTTGTTCATGAGAATTTCCTTTAGGGTTGAGGTTGCTGGGTTGGGTGATCGGGACAGTTAGTTTCAGGCGGACACTCGTTGAGGCGTTTGCGTGCGTGCAGCACACATGCATCACAGATAAAAACGCCGTGACCATTGCTGAATAGTTTGGCGACGCTAGGCTCGGGTTGTCCGCAGAAAGTGCACCTAGCATGGATAACGGGATTACCGTTCGGGTTAAAGGCGATTATGCTCACGGCGCAGCCTCGATGGTGATAGGACGAAGTTCCGTTTGGAAGCAGCTGGGGTCGCTGGTAATACCACACAAGCACTGACCGCCTAGCACATCCACGGCGTTTACAACCGTGGCCAGCGTATCGCCTGATGGAACAGCGCTAATCACGTTGCAGACTATCTGCACACAGATATTGAATATGGACAGTGCGTTGGTATTCTGTATCGGGTAAAGCTCAGGATTTACTGCTACCACAGGCTGCGTCAGCAGTATGACCTGTTTGGCAAATTCGGGTTTAACGAAGTTGGAGCCGTCGTAAACAAGGTGTCCATCGGGTACAACAAGCTGAACGTGTGTGCCCTGATACCAGGCAGTGATTAACATTTAGTTTCCTTCTTTCGTATTGACGCAAGATAGCAAAGATCAAAACTTTGGAGACCCGTGGACTCTACCACAGCAGCCACTGTCTCTGTGGATAGGCGAGCCACCGCATCCCTAAGTGGCACAGCCTCTATAAGTAAAGGAACAAGTCGGTCATGCTTCAGATTGTCTTGAAGACGTGCTATGGTCTTTGCTAACGTGATTCTTGAGTTAAAAAAGTCCAGAACCAACTCCTGAGTACGTTTACGCAGTGAGTACGGATTTATTTTGTATATCTCGGTCTGGATTAGATTCAGTGCTGAGGGCTTCGCGATCCAGTTCACGTAATCGGCCATTGTCATTGGACTAATCGCCGTTTCCATAACCGTAGAACTGCTTAGAGCCTCCCGCAAATCCTCAAGCAGACCTAGTCCTGAAAACTGGGTAAAGTTGGTCAGACTGAGTTCAGACACTGACGCAGATATAAAATTAGTAAATTTCACGTCCAGTAGTTCAGGCTCAGCGCTAACAGATGCGGTAACGCGCCCCGATCCTACCTTTCGGCGCCTTCGGTTGCTGATGATCTGGTGAGTGACTCCAATCTGACTCAGCCCGTGGCTGAGTTCCCACACAGAGTATCTGGCTGTTCCGTAAACACTACAGCGCATCTGGATGACCTTCCTTTATATAGGCTCCCGAGTTATCTCTAACAACTGTGACCTCTCGGGCGCCCTCAAAACGTATTTGAGTTTTTGGGGTTACTATCAAGACTGAGGGAATCACCTGAGTGATGTGAGGCAGAAGCTTTTCAAACAGGGCTATCGTGCCCTCAGAAAAAGATGCGGTAGGCTCGTCAAGTACCAGCAGGGACAGCCGCTTTCTTTTTGGCACGAACATCAACAGTGACAGCACGACAAATATCAGCGTGAACAGGATTGACTCAGCACCTGATAGCTTACGAACGTCTGTTGGGGGTTCCTTACCTCGGTGTACAAGGATTTGAATTTGCGAGCCCCAAACAAATTCAAAATGGTAGTCGTCGAATACCAATGCAGAATATTTGTTTACGGTGGCCATGATCTGGGTGGCTATGGCCTCTATAGCAAGTCGTTTCATAGCCTTGTCGTTGTAGGCCTCTATTATCAACGCTAGACTTGCTTCATTTTCAACCGAAGCAGCGAGTTCCGCCAATCGTGCCCTAATTTGACTGGCGCGACCCTTAACCGTATTGTGCAACTCAAGGCGCGTTTTTAATTCGTATACCTGAGTCTGAATGGCGGATAGGTCCACCGCGCACTTGGCCTCACGCTGTTGCCTAGTAAGTCCTCTGGAGGCCTCTATATTTTCCTTGTGAGTCTGAGCAAAAGTTAGTAGCCGCACGCGCTCCTTGCACATGTCAACATCAAGAGTCTCTTTGGGCGGTAGCACACGTTGGGGTTTCGTCAGCTTGGACCTTATCCGATACAGGCGCGATCTCGCCGCGATTGTGGGCAGTCGTTTTTTAATGTCGACCAGTTCTGTCTGCGCCCCAACATACTCAGACTTGGCATGATCAAACTCAGCTAGTTGACGCTGATAGTCCTCGTACAGTCGCCACTGATTCAAGACTTTTTTTGCCTCCCGTTGTTGTGTTTTAAGCTTGTCTGTGTCAACTTTCTCCACCTCTTGACCACATTCTCCGCAGATTCCTGACTCGAACTTTTGGGCATGTTCGAGTCCGTGAATTGCCTTATAAAGGTCGGACTCAGCTCGATCCCTGGCAATCTTGGGCTTGGCTATAGGCTCTGGTCGCGTCGGCTTACGCACATGTTCAAGCAGCTCCTGTCTGGCCTCAAGCTTGGCCAGCTGCCTGTCGGCAGCTTCCAGCTTCTCAATAGGCGTGGTCAGATCAACGCCAGCACACTTCTTGGTGAACTCCTCCATATCACGCTGGTAGACCTGATACTGATGAGCTTGCTCCTGTAAACTCTCAGCCAGATCGAGCTGACGCTGCGCCCGGGTCAGTAGCTCGTTCACAAGGTCAAGGTCGACGCCAGCAACTTTCTTTAGGTCAGCTCCGGCGAATGCCTCGAAGGCCTTTACACGGTCAATCTCCTGCGCTTTTTCCTGACGCCTTAGGCCTGTGGCGAGCTTAGCCTCCAAGACTTCAAGCTCTGCCTCAATTCGCACTCGGTCGGTCTTGCTGAGCATGTCAGACTTTATCTCGGCGAATAGTCTGCTGAGTTCTGCGTAGGTGCTTTTCACCTTCTTGACCTCAAGCATCTCCTTGAGGAAAACTCGCTTCTCTGCGTCCATCTGGTCGAGCTTAAAAAACGAGGTAAAAAATGATTTTCGATCTACGCTGGTTCCTCGAACAAGAGGGTGAGGTACAGACGCGTCCATATAGCCGTAGGTAGCGTACTCCTCTCGGCTTACAGGCCAGTATTCAGGTAACAGCTCTTTTGTGAGTCGATTTGTGCGCCCGCTTCGGTCCTCACCATCTGACATAACTTGCAGCTGTTCTTTTGGCGCAAAGGCTGACGTTATTTTTACGGTTTCTTTACCACTGGAAAACACGACAAATCTTCGGCCAACACGAGGTCGATCATTGCGAGTTCCTATAATAGGTTCGTCATAAAAAATATCAGACAAAGCCGAGGTCAGTAATGACTTGCCAACTGCGTTGCCGTTGCCGTCGTTTAGCAGATTCTTTCCGTATAGCGCGGTTACCCCAGGCACAATGTCCAAAACCGCAGGCTTCTTATAGGGCCCTACGCCGACCAGTCCAATTTTTTTAATAACAATCATGGTTATCCTGGAATCACAGTGAGCCTACGTGACTAACGATCTTTTTAATGTCGGATCGCTGGGCGAGCTGGGCGATTGCTCGGTCCAGCTTGCCTGTGTTATCGATGATCTCCGCGTATCTGTTCCACAGAAGGTAGTAAATCTCACTTTCGTGTAAGGTTACCTTGAGCTCCTTGAGAGCCTGCTTGGCAAACAGACGAACTATGGTCTGTGTAGATTCTCGGGACAAGTCCGCGTTCATGAGACTCACGCTGGTGCTTTCCTCAAGCAGCTCGTTGGTTCTCTGATAGAAAGCCTCAAGCCACTTGGGAATTTTGCGGTATACACCGAGAATCACCGCGTTGTGCCTTTGTAGTAGGCTGAATTCGTTAAAGAATCGGGCATCCGTGATTACCAGATTCTTACCAGAGTTTTCGACCAGCCATCGCTCCAGTGCCAAAGTCCAGATGTCAGTGTGAAAGTGCTCACGAAAAACCTCTGTACCAATGTTTTGCAGGGCCCAGCGGGGTGTAACGTCCTCACCGATGTCCAGCTTATCTGTCCACCAACGATCTGGAGTCTCCCGCCATGTACGGCCCTCAGGTGTTGCACCCTCAAGCAGGTCCCGTGGCCACCCAAACAGCACGGCCACAACGTCCTTGAGCCTGGCCCCAAAACTACCCTGCACAAAGCCACCTTGCTCTACAAGGTAACGGGCCAACGAGTCTTTGCCGGCGCCCAACGCGCCAGATATAGATACGATCATTACAAGCTCCTGATCAATTTGTATAGAAGTTTAGTGAATTTTGTGTGCAACCTGGCCAAGAGAAGCCGCGGGGGCCTCCCACTTGCGCACCTTAGCCTTCTTGGCATCAAGCTGCTTACGACTTGGCGTATACCCAAGCGCACACTCCTCATTGAGCATCTCCAGAACAGCCTGAACATCGGTTGTCTCAAGATGCATACGCTCGGCATTGGTTAGGGTATTGCCATCGGCTGTGTATACCTCGGATAGTCCAAACTGCTGAGCCTTAAGAGCGATTTGTGCCAGCTCCACTAACTCCTCAGCAAACTTACCCAGCAGATACTGTTCATGGCTCATGGCCGGCTTTCGCATTATTGTCATTTCGAGTTCTCCTTGATAAATCTGAATATCCGAGCGCTCAACAACTCAGTGGCCCCAACTGCAAAGCCTGAGGCTTGCAGCTTTACGTTGACCACGCACTCGTTAAAGGCCGCGTAATTGCCCAGGGTAAGGCTCACACCCGACTTGGCGATTTGGTCGATGATTGCCTTATTGGCTGGGGTAAACCACACCTTTGGGTGTCGACCTTTGACTACCTCCTTGTTAAGAAGGAACTGAGCCGCCCACATGACTTTGTTTAGGAACTGGAATGGATCAGTAACGTCCAGCAGGGCTCGTTGCACCTGGGTAAACTTGCCAGTCATAGCCCCGGCCACGACATCAATAACCAAGCGGTCGTCGTTGCCCTCAGTTGACTGAATCACCTTGCTTACTTGCTCCAGCGTGAACCGTGCTGGCTTTGTTTTAAGGCCATCATAGTATTGGCTAATGCCCTGCAACATGTTGGCCAGCGACCGCATCTCGGAGTTTGACGACTTGATGACCTCAGATAGTAGCTGGGAAGACTTCATGTAGTCCATGCCCTCACCCACAACAATTCGCTTGGCCTGGGTCATTAGGTCTTCTTCAGTGTGAGGCTCAAGCGCGAACTGCGTAGAGCAGCGGTTTGCCATAGCCTTGCCATTACCCGAGGTAAACTTGCCAGGCTCCATTGATCCAAGAATCCACACCGTGTCTGTGGATCCTGCCTCTTCCAAAGGCTTCAACAGAGCGGTGGCCGCTGTGTTATTGCTGAGAATGGACTGAGCCTCGTCCAGCATGAAAATTCGTTTTTTACCCTGCGGTTTAAACCTTGCGACTTTTATCAGGTCCCGAATGTCCTCAATAGATCGTTCAGTTCCTAGGTTGACTTCCTTGTAGTCAGACGACTGTTGACTAACAGGCTTGCCGTTGATTTCCGCGGCTATGCATCTGGCCAGGGTTGTCTTGCCCACTGAGGATGGGCCAGTTATCAGGATGGCGTTAGGTATCTTTTTGCCCGAGGCAAATATGCCTCTGAGTCTTGTTACCGCAGTCTTGTGCCCTATCAGGGCATCCAGTGTTTGCGGCCGATACTTTGTGTGGAAGTACGATTCGTCTTCTTGTGTCATGGTTAAATGTAGGGTTTGATTTGTTCTTGAAGTGCCCGAGCCTCATTGACTAGCTGTTGGGCAAACACTATGGTTGTGGCAAGCTCGGCGTGTAGCAGGGCGCATTGTTGATGTGTGAACTCCTGTGCGGCCAAGGTGTCCTTAAAGACCTCAATGCGGGTCAGGGACTGCTGATTTGTAGAGTTGAGTTGCATACCGTTCCAAAATTACTATTTAAACTTCACGCGTCTTCATCGGTCGTAGTCCGACGTTTTTGATCTCCGTATTTTCGTTGCTCGTTGTCTATGTACTTGCGCACCGACTGAGTTACCGCGCGGTACATGTCATCCCGAGTTTGTTCAGCGTCTACAACACGACACTCGCGGGTTTCAGTTACGGTAACCACAACTGGTTCGTATTGCTTCACTTGTACGGTTTTTGATACCTGTACTGTTATTGAGGCCATGTCAGCTCCTTATAAAATTTTGATAGAGTCAATCCAAATCTCCAGGACGTTCGAGGACTCGGCACCTGCAACCAACAGCGTAGGTCGCTCCCTGGAGATTTGTTTGTACAGCTGCCAGCCTCGGTCATTGTGCACCAAGCTCAGCCGTGTTTCTGTTGCGCTCAGGTGGTGAACCCTGCCTAGATACTTGACCTTGACGCCTCGATTGAGTTTGCGAGTTTCAAGGTCACCGGCCTCGGCCTGCCGAAAGACTCGAACTCCATGGGTCTCCAGTCGACCCAGCCAATAGTTGACCACCGTAATGTGATAGGCCTTTAGTAGCAGGGTGCGGGTATGGGCAATGTACCAGCCAAGTACATACGTCACGCCCCCTAGGGCAAAGCTCATGCCCATGGCAGCGCTGCCAACAATTACACACTGAGCGACAATGTTTACTAAGTCCATTTTCTACCTCTTTCTGATTCAATTTCGCCACGGCCTTGGCAAGTTTCGCAACGTTGCCAGCCTTTGCACTCGGGGCACTCTATGTCGTCACCATGGTCGTCTGGATTCACTACAAATCCGGCGTAGCCACACGCCCGACAGCCAACCTGTTGCCCAGTGCCCTCACAAACTGGGCATGTTTTCATGTTCGCTCCAGTAGTTGAATCGGGTCAGTCCACACAGGTGTTATGTCAAGGTCAGACCACGTAGGGACTACAGAGGCCTCGACAACACCATCGAAAGATCGCAGAAAGACTCTAATGTTCGGGTGAGCGGTCACGACCCAGCCAGTGCCTGTAGGTAGATTTGGCCACACACTTAGCCGACCTCTGTACAGTATCACTGTGCCTGGTTTAATTCGTCCTGTAATCATATACCAGTACCTATAGGTAATTTGCGCTGACTCACAACGAGTTTGGCAATGTTGTTAAGCTCAGATGTGGGCCTGCGGCAGTATCGGCAGTATTCGTTGACGCAGCGATAGTTCTTTATCAGGTTTTTCAGGTCGTCAAAAGTTTCAGCCTGCATAGCCAGTCTGTGTTTAGCAAGTTCTTGCTTGAGCATAGCCCCTGCTGCATCGAAGTCTCGGTCAGTAAATCGTTCCTCCCATATTGTTGGCGCTCTAGGATTGTCCCTAGGTATGAATATCAGCATAACCCCAGCAACACGGAGGCCATACTGTCTAAGAAGTAGCAGCGCATAGGCGCGTACCTGATACATGTATCCTGCAGGCGGACGTCTGGACTTCTCCATAGCACCCTCAACACTACATGTTTTGAAGTCAACTATCCAGTATTGACCTTGACTGTCCTTGAATATGCCGTCGATGTGACCACCGACGCCTTTATACAATAGCGACACCTCATCGTACTTGGTTGGAAACTCGCAACACTCTATGGTGTGACTTAGCGGATATTTTTTGCCGCATTCTGCACAGTGATAGTCTGCCAAAAAGTTACCGGATTGCGACAGGTATCGTTGCATAACGTTGTGCACCGCGTGTCCAACGCCGACGTAGTAGGCCATGCCAAGATCCATGACCTGAAAGAGCCCTCGCTGTCCGTAGTTCAACACGGTTGACACTGGGCAGTAGGGCAGCTGAGAACACCTAAGTTGATGGAGTCGCTTGGCGTCCCCCTTTTCGGCAAGTAGCGTATCACTGAAGGCCTGCGTATAGGTGCGAAGAAAGTCGCTTTTACCTGATTTATTTGGCGTTATTTTCATTGATTAGTCCTGACAAGTATATTTACAGTTAACAATTTTATTGCGTTAGTTTTCAAATATAAGGATCTCATTATGATCGAAAATCTTATTGGCTTGCTATTTGCCTCCAGGGATTACGCACACCGAGCGCACCTGAAGTCAGTTAGTCACGCGGAGCACGTAGCACTCGGCAAGTTCTACGAAGAAGTAATTGACCTTGCGGACAGGTTAACGGAAGCGTATCAAGGGCGCATGATCGCCCTTAGCAAGTCGGCAACTCGCCTGAACATTCCCTACATAGACGAGGCGTCAGTAGCCGAGTCCCCAACCCAGACCCTAATTCGGCATCTTACCTTGATTCAGGAGGTACGGTACCAGGCAGTCAGCCCTAAGGAAACGGCACTGCAAAATATCATTGACGAGGTAGTGGCTCTTTACTACTCCTCCCTTTATCAACTCTCATTAGCCTAAAGGAACCTATATGGCTTACCAAATAACGAACATATCAGGTTACGAAGTTGTTATCGACAGCCTTAAGCTGAACCCAGGCGAGTCAGCCCCCGTTGTCACCCTGACACAGGCAGTGGCTAAAGCTATGGGTCAAAACCTAATCTCGGTAGCACACTCAGGATCACTAGACACCCAGCCAACGACTGCGCTGTATGTGGACACGCAGGCACTTCCAAACGGTAACGGCAGCCTTAGCGCACCATTCAATACCATCATGGCCGCGGTAAATGCGCTGACTGCAGGTACAGTAATCTATCTGGCTCCAGGCGACTACGCAGAAAATCTGGTTTGGCGCGATCTTGAAGGAACTGCCCTGATTGGTGCAAGTGAGATAAATACCACAATAACGAACCTACTTCCTGGACATACCTTTTCTTGGGTTCCGGGTGTGGTAACAGGTGCGGGCGTAACCAGATTTGCCATGGATCAGGTTACCCTGATTAACACAGACACAACGGGAACCTATCAGTCACTGCACGTAGACGCCAGCGCGGTTGTCTTTCCGAATACATTTTGCGCAGATGAATTTGACATTAACACAGTAGACTGCGATGGTTCGCAGCCCGACGGATCCTCGACAGTCTTGCTGCGCAACATCGGCAACACCTACTGGACTCATGGCGGCATTGACGGCGGCGACATTACTGTGGCCAACCCATCACAGTTTATCTGTCGTCAACTTGAGGTGGGCACGCTGACCACCCCAAGAAAGTTTCATGCGGAGTACAACGGGGCTAACCCTGCTAATGGTGGAGGCCGCTCCAACATAACCATCGCACAACAGTCTGTGGTGTATGGGGACCTTGATCTAGTAGGACACCCAATATTTCAGATGGACCAGTCCTCAATGATTGTGGGTAATGTTGGTGGGACGCTAACCAGCTACTACGCATCGGGCAAGGACTACTGCCCAGTTCTGTCACTATACGGACAGCTCGGGCTTCCAGGGGGCGCTGGTGGAAGTCTTTCGTTGACATTTCCTAATCCGCAAACAGCTGGCGCGGCCTTCAGCTATGTTGACCTTAGTAAAGCCCACATTCTTGGCAGCGTGTCCTTGACAAAAACTGATTTTCTTCCTGCCACAACCCGAGGCTACGCGGTGGTCTCCGGTCAGGCCGACTTTCATGATGGGACCATCAGCGTTTCTGGTTATGTGAATCTTGACCTCACTGGTGCAATCTACTCGCTGGCTGGGTTAACGGCTTCAGCCAGCTCAGTAGTTACCAGAATAGGCCATGACTTTTCCACAGTAACAGCGAGTCGAAATGCTCAGACAGTTGATAACGGAAGCATTCTGAAGTGTAATCACGCTACTGTTGCCGTGGTGCTTACCATAAACTCTGACGCCACAACAGGCTGGTCAAAGTCAGAGCTACTCACGTTGGTACAGTACGGGGCAGCCGCTGCTTCTTTTGCCGCAGGCGCGGGTGTAACTCTACGTGGTACTGCGCCTACACCGGCTCAATACGCTGTGACCAAGCTTCGGCGTATTGGGGTCAACGAGTGGGTCTACTGCTAACCCGTAAACTTGCACACAAACAAATCAGATTTTTCTCAACAACAAGGACCAAACTCGCCATGAAACTTCTCACTAATAAGTTACCCGTGTATCGTCGCCACTAAACGGGGTATATATGATGCCATTGGATCAACGGGTTACCCGCCTGGAAACAGGCGTTGACAATCTGGGCGCTGCCTTTCAGACACACTCAGAGCGAATAGACGAAAAACTGGACAGCATCACCACGCTGCTGTCCAGCTTAGTACGTGTGGAGGAGCGACAGGGGCTCATTACCGACCGCCTCGCTGAAGGCACCACTACCATGCGAGACCATGAGGCTCGTCTGCGAGTTATTGAGGTTCAGATGCCAGGCCTACTGGAAAAAGCCCGGTGGATCACCCTGGGTATTCTCGGTGTACTGGGGCTTATAGGAACGGCTGTTGTTACAGGAGTTTTAAAGGTATGAACGAATATCTAAAACTGTATGTAGAGCTTTGGCTCGAATTCTGGCACGCTTGTGGTCTTATACCCGATCTGGAGTCAAAAAATGAGTCGTGATGCCCCTACCTGGACACAACTCTTGGTGAAGCTTGGCTGTGCTACGCATGTTGCCGCAACGTGGGCTCCGATATTCGCCGAGGTTGTTAAGGACGATACCTTTAGCATGGGCGATGAGGAACTGGACGAATTTCTTGGC
>Ga0265297_10002556_pt1 | contig 36461 bp, 39 predicted proteins | sample Munlanlwell13791_FD_192502 | JGI IMG/M metagenome (GOLD analysis project Ga0265297, IMG submission 192502) | Leachate microbial communities from a municipal landfill in Southern Ontario, Canada - Leachate well 137-91 | ecosystem: Engineered > Solid waste > Landfill > Unclassified | place... | reverse complement strand
GAAGCAATCAAAACTCATCTCTAAATCTATCGATCATTTAATAAATTATAGCAAAATTGCCTTTTACTTACAAGATAATATTGTATTATCTTAGTATTAATACCAAAACGAAGCCATATTGTGCATCAACATTGCAAGCAATCGCTCCATATGGCTAAAGTGTATTATCTATGTTATATATAAATTTATAGTTTGAATTATGTCATTAATATTGACTATAACCATATTTATAGCTATTATACTTCTACTATAAAGCAGTAAAGTAATACTAAAAGGAATTTATCTCATGAGTAATGAAAAAATAGATCGTAGAGTCGTTTTAGAGAGCAATAGTCTCGAAGAATTGTCAAAAATCGCCAATTCACTTGATTTAGAGAAATCGATCAATGAACGGGAAAGAATGGGTGCGGCGATTGAAAGTTTGCTCGAAATCAAACGCTTGTTCGATAAAGAGTTCATAGAATTGGATCAAACCTCTAAAGAGCGTATCCATACCATGATCGGGTTTGGGGAATACGGATCGAAAGAAGAAGTAGTTACCTCATCAATCGAAAAGTTGTTTGCCGAACATCGGGAAAAAATAATCAAGAAGATTGAAGCACTTTAACAAACCGATGAGATGTAATTTTCTTTGAAGACTAATACATACCCGTTATGCAGATTGATCACCGTTCCATCATGTTCCGGAGTTGCTTCTTTGATACAGATGTAGGCCTTATTGATGATATAGTGACGTGACTCGCGTTTTACAATATGGTCTATCGTAGAGGGATCACTTTCATTTACCTCTATCTCGTAATCGGGAAACATCGATTTAAAAATTCGCGTCACTGTTTTTGGTGAAAGTTCTCGTGACTGCGTGCGATAGAGATTTGGGTTGTCTTGAGGGTAATATCGCAGTTCACCCACTTTCATATTAGCGACAGTGCCCTTCAGATGTTTATCGCCATTAACATAGCCGATTTGTTTGATTTCATAATTCATTTTTTCTGCCTTTATGAATAAACCGTAAGTGTAAAATACTTTATTTAGCCCACTTAAAAAAATGGCATTTTGCAAGATACTCATAAATTGTGAATTCGGATAGTCAATAGCATGGTTTCGTATTGTGATGTAAATATTTTTTCAGAAAAACAGCATGTTTTCCTGAAAATATTGATGTGCTTGATAGATGTAATCTTTCGCATTCTTGGTACTTTAACACATACATCGAAGTAAAAATGGGGTTGTTTACTTTTCTATAACGATCTCATAACGTACATTGCGTCCATTGGTCCCCTCGATCTGTCGAATACATCCGATTTCAAGAAGCTGAGTAATATCTCTAGATGCCGTCGTCGATGCTGTATCGGTGATTGTCATGTATTTCTTTTTACTCAATGAGCCTTGAAAATTCTCAGCACCCATGTCGAGAATTTTATTGAGCACTTTGGTTTGTCGTGGATTAAGACCATACTCTCGATATTTATCCCAAAACGCTGTTTTTTGAACAATGTAGTTCAGCTTCTTTTTCGTATCGATGAGTGCGATATGCAAGGTCGTAAGAAACCATTCACACCACTGGGTGATATCCAAATGGTTTGATTCTTTATGCACATATCCCGTCGTTTTTTCCAACGCATGATAGTATCCGTTACGGTCATTATTGATAGCACTAGACATCGAATAAAGTCTTGAGATGCTCGATCGTTCTATCTTGGATAAAACCAGATCGGTAATCGCACGTCCGATTCTCCCGTTACCATCATCGAACGGATGGATAATGACAAACCACAGATGGGCTATACACGCTTTGATTAAACTGGGCGGCGTGGTATTGAACCATTGCAGATATTTTTCCATCTCATTTTCGAGAATGGATCGTGGAGGTGCTACATAGTAGGTCTTCTCTTTGCCTGCCGCTCCGCCGATGACCTCCATCGGCTCTTCGCCCCTAAAGGTTGCAACATTGATTTTTGATAACCCACTGTATCCTCGTGGAAAAAGAGCGTTATGCCATCCAAACAATCGCTCCAGTGTTAAAGGCTGATCATAATTGGTATTGGCATCGATGAGAATCTCGATGAGATAATCGGTACTCTCATCCCGTTTTGAGGCATCGATACCGGACAGTCCCAGCTTTCGAGCGACAGAGGCTTTGACACTGTCACGGTTAAGAATTTCCCCTTCGATCGCAGAGGTACTGATTGCTTCGCTCATCAGTGCTTCGAGTTGACGCTGAGCGATGTTGTCACTGTCCATTGTTTGGGTCATGGCAATAAGATACCCCTGCCCTAACGACACCTGCTGCATCAATTGCTCAAGTCGGGTTAGATCGTAGGTAAAATGGGGATAAGCTTCTTGCTCCCATATCCAGCGTTTCATACTCTTTATTGCCTTTTAGTCAATCGATTTGATTTAAGTGGATTGAATTATTAAGATAATCATACCATATTTAGTATGATTATAGTTCGTAATCGCCCCTTCTTTTGATCAATAACTGATCTCTATATCTTTAACAGCTAACGAAAGTACTATGCTGAATTGCTTCAAAAAATAAGACTCCTCCATGTACATAAGATTGAACTGTGGTATCAGGTGTTCGGTGCCCTAGCTTATCAGAGAGTTCTAAAAGTTCATACGGGTAAGAACTTCCATTTGGGAAAAAACGTTGACATTGGTATGTTGCAAATGAGTGGCGCAGAGAATGATAAGTACAATAGCGTTTTGTTACAGATTGAATTATCTCATTTATGTACTCAAAACAACTTACATTGATCGATTTGTTCAAAAAACCGTTATACTCGGAAAGTTCAAGAAAAAGAAAATTCGATTTTTTATCCAGCTTTGATCTCATCTCTAAAAATTCAGTAAAAATCTTTAAATGCTGTGGATTCTCAATATCAACATCAATCCTTCTTTTTGAACTGATTGTTTTCAATTTGAATCCTGTCTTTTTGATTCCTTTACTGTTGATATCCAAATGCAGTCTGTTTCCGTAAAGATAAATGTCTTTTAATAGCAATGTTGACACTTCCTTCAAACGGACCCCACAATAAAATCCAAGTAATACTATTACCTTCAATTGGTTCAGATACAGTTTGTGTTGCTTCCCAATTTTTTGAATTTGTTTCCAGGATTTGTATTTTTCCTCGATCTCGTCAATGATGCCATCAATTTCTTTTTTAAATACCAATGATTTTGGATAAAAAGAACTAGCTACATCAATCGTGATACCCTTTTTAGAATAATATTTGAAAAAACGGTTGATCTGTGCCTTTATCTTCTTTACTGATGTACTTTTATATTCTCGATTATCAAGCCGATTGCTAATTCTGAAAACTTCATGCTCTTTTATCGCATAAAAATTTTCAATCATTCCAAATAAATGTTTATTCAACAACCAAATATAATTCTTGGCCGTAGAAAGGCGTATGCGTCTTTTCTGTGTCAAATCAATTAGATAAATCAAATATTCATAAATCATTTCCAAATGCGGTGAATCACTGAATTTTAGTGCTTTATGCAGTTCAAACAAAGCATTTTCGATAAGCTCTTTTGGAGGCATATTGTCTTTATGTCTTAATAGCGCAATAAGGTCATCCAGTTCGTAAATATCAAACGTAATGACCTGCCAGTCCATTTCATCGTCCGGATCAAGCGGAGCCGGTCTTGCCAAGGCAGACTGGATTCGCTTGATTTCATCTTTCATCAGTTCTTGAGACACCGCTCCAGGAAACATCGCATCAATATCTGCTAACGACAACTGCACAGGTGTTACCGTTCCAGTACGAAGAGTTAAAGCAAATGGTGAGCTTAAATACATATAGCGGATTTTGGTAAGCTGCCGAAGTTCACCGATGCTAATATCCTGAATAGAAGATTTAGCCCTGTTAACGTTCACATTATTTTCATATTTATCAATATTTTTAAAAACCGTTTCACCAGTATTGGTAATACGGAAACGCACCTTTTCAAAAAGCCCTGAAACAAATTCATCCAGCAAAACAGTTTTATAAGGCTTAGGACCTCTTGTATCGACACCGGAAGCTAAAAAACTTTCCTCATAAATCACCAATACAACCTTACCTGAAGGAGTAAATACAAGATCTTTCCAGCAGATTTTTTTTAAGACCGAGGATGTGAAGGGTATAATGTGAAACAGCCGCAAATAACCATATATCTGCTGCAAAATATTCGAATCTTCGCGTTCAATTTTACAATAAGTTTCATAAGCATTGATAGCCTTATCAATTTTGTCCAATTTTGAATAGGATTTTGAGAGGAGTGCATTATGATTTGGATTGATTGACACCAATACAAGATTTCTGGGCAAATAAGATACTGATGATTTATGGATCAGTTCAAATTTCTTAAGACGCTTAAATTCACGATAAAGCATTTTGTCATACGTGGTGTGTTCCGCATCTGACTTTGGTTTTAATTGCTGATTGGCGAGATCTATGAATACTTTTAAAAATTGGATATCAAGTTTAAATTGGCCAGAAACTGTTTTGACAGTTTCCTGTTCATTCTTTAGTGCAATAAGCAACAAGCTTTTAAATTGCCCGCTAATGGAAGGGTGTTTGGCTATTTTGGACCTTAAAGTGTCATATGCTATGGAAAAACTATCGGTTGTATTCATAACTTGTCTACTCCATAGATTTGAGCGATATGTTGCAGCATTTCCCTTGTTGCACTGATATATTCACGCAGATTCATGGTTGAAAATATCCCTTCTTGTTCTCCACCGCTTATATAGTGTCCAAGAAGAGCTTCTAGATAGAAACTATTGAAATTATGCTCGATCGCATACTTGGTGATTATGTGTCTGCCAGTATTTAAAGGTACATGAGTAATAAACTTCTGAAGATGTTCAGGAGCTCCATAACTGTCCAAAAAATGAAGTGCTTTTTTTTCGCTGTATGGTTCAAGTTTCTCATCAACGATAAACATCACTTGTGTCACTTCAAATCCGAGGTCTTGTGCTATTTTACGATAACGCTCGATCAAGTTTTCAGCAATATCACATACGGGAATAATACGTGTGCCCGTAGAGATTGTTTCGGCTTTTTCACTGATCCTGATGGTATGCATGGACATAAATTCAAATGAATCAGATTTGGAAAACGTTCTCGTTCCTAAAGTGATCGATAGTGCAAAACGTAGTGCAATCGAATATATATTAAATTCGGCTACAGGACTTATTTGCAATCGTATAAGCCTATTCATATCGTTAAAAAACTGAATGGATTTTTGAATCTCAAGAACCCTGCTGGTACCCGCATATTCTGGCTTTACGGTTATTGAGAGTGCCGGTCTGAACAATTCTGGTGAAATACCTAGTAATTTGCAGACACTTTCATGCAAGTCCAAATCGATGTACATTTTCTCCATCATCTCTGAAAATGTTTCTGATCTTTTGAGCGTGGATGCATAGGCCAATCTTGATTCATCGCAGCTTTGATATTTTCCTACGCAAAACAATACACTCATATCTTCAATGGATTGTTCTCGTCTATATGTCGCAATGATTCTCCAGATATGTTTGAAATTGATTTTTATTTTTTTAGGGAATGTCTTTTGAAGCGATACCATAAAACCGATATATTCATTTGCCCATTTCTGACTTGTCAGTTGTGTAATTTCTTCTTCATCTAAAGCAAGTATCTGACTTTTTTGTCTTGACCAAAACATACGATACAGATGCGGAAGCCTATAGAAAATTTGCTTTTTCCCATTAACTAATAATTTTGAATCTGTTTCTTTCGAAAAGAGCTTAGGATCGATCATGACTTCGATTTCGTTCGTTTTATGATCATATTTAGCGATATTGTTGTTTTGCAAAAAAACACCTGTCACCGTTCTATGATAATCATAACCAGTAATAAGGGAAGTCAAAAATACGGACCTGAAAAAATCTTCCCTGTTAAATGCGTCATCCATTTTATTGCCAAAAACATGTTTGATAAACTCTTTCAAATGCTTTTTTGGAGGCACTTCGTAGTCACTCTTTAGCAATAGTGAGCGCTTGGTAATCTTCGCAGAAAATGCTTTATTTCTGTTGCGCTGCTGTGCAGCGTTAGGGATCGTATCCCGCTCTCCTAATATAGGGTCAGGATAAGCTCTTGTTCGTTTGGTTTCATTGTTTTTTTGTTCTATGGCTTCTTCACGCGTTGAAGGTTCAACCGGAATACTTAGATTTATCGATAAAGATCTGTTAAATGGTTCTACAACAGTATATTGTGATATTTTTTTGGATCTCTTTCCGCCATATCCTTGAGAAGGTTTGTCTTTGTAGATTAGTCCGCGCATTTTTTCGTGATTTTCACGGTAACTCGACATATAATGGCGAAGGTTATTATTAACCCCTTTCTGCCTCGTTTTTCCGGCTTGTGTTTTTCGGCTCGTTCTAAAGTGCCATTCGCCAATGTTATGGGAAATGCTGTCATAGCTGATGTAAAATGAAGATGTGCCTCCATCTTGGATTCTAAAGGAATTGGCCTCAATCAGATCATTTTCAAGAACATTATAAAAATTAAAAAGCCAATCGTTATCATTTTTATTAAAATAGACCTCTTCAAGGTATTCTTTATCGTCTTTGTTGATCAATGTCTCTTTTTTAATATATATCCCCGATAACAATTCAACTCCCCGTGTAACGCCACGGGCAACGTCATGATAAAATTTATCGTCCCTTTTATCAGCAGATTCTACTGATTCCTTTTGTCTGTATGTCAATTGATCGAAATGAAACTGAAACAATATTTTTGCCAGATTTTCCGGCATCTTATATTTCATCTCTTCAAATGAAGCATTTTGTGGCCAATACCAATATAAAGCATAATAAGCCCATGTCAATGGACTGTGTTGTATTACATTTGGAGCATGCTTCATGGTCTGCTGTAAAACGCCCTTATTTTGCTGTTTAACTATGTCAAAATATATTTCTTCCAATAATCGCATAAATAAAGGGGCGGGTCTGTCGATACCGGATAGTTTCAATACTTCATTGATCAGATTCTCATGTTTGTCAATAGCCGATCGGAATACAAAAATTGCTGCATATATCAAATTGCCGAGCAGCTCATCTTTTTGATAATCAAAATATTTGCTAATCTCTATTGGGATATTCTTTTGCATTAAGACTCAAGATATTGACTGATTGGTCTTGATATCAATGTGCCATTTTCGTGCATAAAATTTATATTCTCATCCGCTTTTTGATAGCGCTCAAATAAGTATAAAAATGCCTTGTCATAGTCTTTACTTTCTTTTAAAAAGAAGCCTCCAACTTTATCAGGTTTAAAGTATGGCCTTCTATTCCCTTTAAATTCTGTGTCTTCATGATTGCATTTGAATTCAATACAATTTTTTCCAACGTCAAACGCAATCATATTTTTACTGCTTGGTTTCTTTTTATTTTTGGAATTAGTCATCACCACAAAATGTTTTTTACCACAAATGCAGCATTCATAGCGATACACATTATTATTCATGTCATCTGTCACTAATATGTCTGAAGGCTTTTTAATATATTGAAGTTTTGGATAAACATATTCAAACTGCGGAGGCTTGATTCGCAATAAGGGATAGGTAACATATTTGATAAATTTTTTCATAAAGAGCTGCCCATATTTCTTGGGACTTAAATCTTTCAATACAGCTTCTATTCCTTGATAGTCTATATTTCCAGACGTAATTTTTTTTTCTCGTTCTTCCTGCCAAAAATCAAGAAAAATCAATCTATCTAACCAAGAACTTATTCGGACATCATCATCTACGTCAATGATTACCCATTTTATCTCGATTTTTTTTTGAACATCTTCACTAAGAGATTTTAAATATCTGAGTGTCTCTAGATTCTCCGAATAGTATATATATGTAGAATAATTTATAAATTCAGCAGAATGGTGTGATCCATTTAAACTGCCTTTTTTGGCATAAAAAATGATTGGCTTACTGATTAAAATAGTTATAAATTCAGGACTAATGTTATCAACAAATTTAAATTCTTTGTTTTGTGAATATATAAAATTCAATGAAAAAGTTTTTTGAATTCCTTCGATGACGGTTGATAATTTTTCCGTTCCGGTGACTACCTTCAAGCTTAATCCATATTCAGAAATAAAATATATACTTTTTAAAAATACATATTTTACTTTAGCTATCTTATTTTCGTATAAAGATTGTATTTTACTGCATTTTGTAATAAGTACCATCAAAAACAAGCCCACTAAAATACAGATCACCCTAATCCTCAAATTGATATTCCTCTACTACTTTATATAATACTATTTTTAGTATAAACCACACATGTTTTAAATCTATTTAGATACTTTATTTCTATTTATTTATTATAAAAGCTCTTTTTAGTGCTATAATTACTTTTATATACAATTTTGGGAGGGATTTGATGCGTTTTTCACTGTTAAGCGATGAAGAGATACTCAAAGAACTGGCACATCGCGTCGATCGAAGACGTCGTGAAAAAGAACTCAGCGATGCCGAACTGGTTGTAAAAAGCGGTACCAACCTCGCTACTCTCAAACGCTTCCGTGCTAACAAGGGGACGATATCTCTAACCAGTTTTATCCGAATTCTCAGAGGGTTGGGTGAACTCGATGCACTGAATGCACTTTTGGAATCAACCCAAACATTTAGCCCTGCACAACAAATCGAAAAACCGCTCAAAAAGCGGATCACTAAAAAGAAATCCAAACCCTCCAATTTTGCTTGGGGAGATGAATAATGGCTACACCGATTATTACTGTAACACTTTGGGGAAAGACCATTGGCTATTTGGGTTATGCTCCTGGACAAAATGAAATAGCGACGTTTGAATACGCACCTGATTTTGCAACCTCAGAGATTCAACTCTCACCCTTGGAGATGAAATATCCTCCTATGATACACTCATACCCATCAATCAGTCAGCGAACCTTTCATGGACTGCCCGGAATATTTGCCGATTCGCTTCCTGACAAATTCGGTAACAAGTTAATCGATCGTTTCTTTGCCGACAATGGGTTATCCCCATCCGATATCACCGCACTTGATCGTTTGGCGTACATCGGCAAACGAAGCATGGGTGCGTTCGAATATGAGCCCTCTAGCAACGATGACATGGCTATGAATGGAGGAAGCCTCAACATTCATCATCTTAATGAACTAGCAAATATGGTGTTGCGCGAAAAGAGCGATTTTAATCATAAATTATCCACCGCATCGCATGAAGAGATGTTAGCTCTTATCCGTGTAGGATCGAGCGCCGGAGGGGCAAGATCTAAAGCATTAGTAGCTCAAGACGCACAAGGGAGATTTTATGACGGTACCTTGGATGCAGGTGAGGATAAACGCTATTGGCTTTTGAAGTTTGATTCGGATGATAACAGCGATAAAGATCGCAAAGATCCTAAAGGGATGACTCGAATCGAATACATCTATTCCGTTATAGCCAAAGAATGTGGAATCGATATTCCCTCAACAACCTACATCACCGATAGTGATGATTTTCATTTTATGATCGAGCGGTTTGATCGTGAGATTGTTGATGGCAAGGTACGCAAAAAGCACTATGCTTCCTGGGCAGGCTTGCGACATTTCGATCGAGATCATGTGGGTGTCTACTCGTACGAGCAGTTGGTCATGACCTGTCGAGAACTGGGCTTGGGTCAGAATGAACTCAACGAGCTGTTTCGTCGCGCCATCTTTAACATCATCGGACGTAATCAAGACGATCATGCCAAAAATTTCGGCTTTATGATGGATCGTCGGGGCGTATGGTCACTCTCACCTGCGTTTGATATGACCTATGCGTATGACCCGCTTGGAAAGTGGACCGCACAGCATCAAATTTCACTTTCGGGTAAACGAGATCAATTTGAGCGAAACGATCTTTTGGCTTTTGCATCGAAGTGCAGCATAAGCGCAAAACATGCTAATGAAATGATTGATACCTCTCTGGAGGCTTTTAGTCGTTTTACACAGTTAGCTAAAGAGTATGAAGTGCCGAGTGAACTTTCCAAGCAGGTTGCCGGATCACTCAGAGTTAATAGCTTATAGTTCTTTATCTTCGATTTTATGGGTTATTGACAAGTCGTTCCTCAATAATCCTTGCACACTCCGCATCATCCGCCATCTCAATCGCATAATGCTCGATTGAGAGTTCAATGGCACGTTTAATCTGATACGCTTTTTTTTCATCCCCCGAAAAGGCTTCGATCAGAAGATCAACCGCTGTATGCGGCATCGTAAAACGCCATTGATGCTCGTCGTATGATTCGCCGCAGCGATCTGTATCCTTTGTATGGGAGGTTATAAAATTACCTCTGCGAACATGGCGTATCTGAGGGTCCTCTTCACCCTCGTAAATGCAAAACGGCTCCTCATTTTTGTGGTTGTGCTGTTTTTTTGGCGTCCGCTTATAGCGGATGACGTAGATTATCGCTCCCAGCAGTGCTATGATATTTAGCGCCATCCAAGTATTACTCATTTTCGTATCTCCTTAATTGTTTTGATAAGATTGGTTTTGGGAAAGACTGTCTAAAAAAGATCCAATACCCTTTTGGAAAACTCACATTCGGGATAAAAGATAATGGCAGCGGCCGTAAACGCGATTGTAAATAAAAAAATTGCCACCCCAAATTCTTCTATGCTGTGCACCCCTACCCCAGCAATCAATGCGGGGATAAAAAAGATCAAAGCACTCATCCATTGTTTAATGTGCATCGGTTTGTGTATCCCTTTTTGAGTTTGGCACTTATCAATAACTGCATTGACTCGGCTGCGGCTTCTGCATTGTCATATATCTCGCGAATCACACCGGTTGGTTTGAGTTTTTTGATGGAGCCGTATGTGCGAACGACCATCCACTCTCCAAAAAGATTGGGGATCAATTCAAGGGTGTAATAGCGCACCCTCCCCTTAACGCTTCGTATCATGGTCGTTTTCATAATCGTTCTTCTGCGAAATTGCATCTTTAATGTCACTTGCTTTGGATACATCTTCCATTAAATGACCTCCATTTCTGGATTTTTGGTACGCATCGATCTGCTCTTGAGCAATACCGCTCTCACAATATCCCCGTTTCATATCCTTGTTGTTGAGATATCGCCCGATTAAACCCAATAAACCGATAATGGTCAATATCGCGGCAATGATAGTTGTAGGATTGATCTGTTCATCGAATCCGTAGCTTTGTCCGTATTGATAGATGGCCAGGCCATAAATTTGTACCAGTACCAGCAGTGTCCAATAAATCAGTAATTTAGATATTCTTTTGCTCATGATCTGCCTTCTTCATGTACTCTTCACTTGTCTCATAATAATCTCCCACAAACTCATTCCACTCTTTAAGCTCCGGATCGGTTTTATAGAGTTCCGCCATCTCTTCAGCACCTTTGCGTATTTTTTCTTTGCGCTCTTCACGGGCTTTGGTTTTTGCGAGTCTCTCACTCAGTTGTCGAAACATCCAAGCCATCCAACCAAAGATACCGATCAGCATACTCGTTCCAATAACGATCTGTGTTGACACACTGATGCAATGGGGTTCATCCTGATGGAGAATTTCACATTGATCTTCAAGGATTTCGACCCCTATATTGCCTTTAAAGAGATAGCCCCCTTTGTGCTCCCACCCTTTTGCTGTAGAGATGAGAAGCGGATGAGCAGAATCATCTTTACAGATGATCTCCCCTCCCCTATCAACGTGATTGCCATAAAAATTCAGCCGATCGTGACGACTGCAAATATCATCTCCCCAGACCATAACTAAAAGTAAAAACAGCCCAACAATCGGTACGATCATCTCTTTGAGAAACGTTACGCTCACTCCACCCACTAAGAGTATCAGTCCCATCAATGCCATCATATCCATATCAAAGTGACTCATCTTTTCCCCTTTATGCCGCAATCGGCGCTTTAAAAGTCTTTTTTTCGGCTTCCTCAAACCAGCTCATATCAAACCCGCTCGCTCTGAGCAGTTCGTCGTAGAGTTTTTGCTTATAGCATTGAATATGTCTGAATCGCTCAGATAACAGGCGATGGAGGTTTTGGCTACCGGCAAAGAGCAATAAGGCAATAATCTTCTCATTCACCTCTTTGATGTTTTTGGGATAAGGTTTCATCATCGGAGCCGTACCGCTGATGGCGCATAGGTATCCATAGGTTTCACCCCGTGTGAGCGGCATCAATGCACTCACTAACGCTTCATCGCTAATCTGGGAAGCATGGATGAGAATCTGTTTCGTCCAGTTGGCATTTTTTGCGTGTTTAAGTCGAACGTTGCACGCCAATTTATCCACCTGCTTCAAATAATCGCGTTTCATCCACAGAAACTGTATTTGATCAAACATCTGAGAAAAAAACGCTCCGATACTTTTCGTGTCAATCCCCATGTTGTCATAGACAAAGACGCAGTTGCGGTGATGGTGCGCTATAGCATGCTCTATTGCTTCGATCAGAGCGAACTCTTCTGCCTCAAGTACATTCATAGCGTGGACAAAAACACTATGGCTTTGGTTCGTATAGAGGTTTTTTACCCCTATTCCCACCTCTTTGGTGAGGTGGTCATACGATGCATCACTGAGATATATGACATTATTTTCCATGGGGTGTCTCCTCCTTTTGGGAGTGTTCTGCATGCTTTTCCTCTTCATGCATCGTTTTAAGATCCCGTATACACTGACGGCTTTGCTTTAAAAGGATCCACAGTGTGAGAGACATAGAGATCACCATAAAGAGCAAGCTTGCTGCCAATAGCCATTTCATCGCTATGGCCTGCCCCACTCCCACACTTAAAACTAAATACCCGACACTGATTAGATAAAGTCGTTGACGCCGTTCATGTATGATAATCCGTAGCATCAAGACGCTAAGTCCCCAGTAAAAAAGACTTAGAAAAACGATATTACTCAGCTCTTGCGTCATCTTTTTCCTCCTCAACACCCAGCGTCACCGCCCGCAGAATCATCAACACTCCCATAACAGTGACTAAGACCATCCAATACGGAACGCTTGATGGCTCTGGAAAAGGTTTTTCAATCACCCTACACACTCCAGGATCATTAATGATCACATCCCCTTTCACAAATCCGGTCCCCTCTTCATATTTCCACCCGCTTAAGCGATCGACCCTAACACTCTCCCCTCTCCATAAACCGCATGACAATGCCCTCCCCTCATGAAACTGCTCCATCAAAAAACGCTCCCCTAGGTAATGTGTGTGGTTACTGTAGGCAATAGTAAATACTCCCACAATCACCACCATACCGACAAAAACAAACTCAGCCCCTCTTCCATAGAGGATAAATCCAGCTCCTATGAGCAGCAATATGCTCAACAGCCATACTTCGCCGGTACTGGTAACCAACATTTCAGGATGCATCTCATCGCTCCTCGTAAGTATGAGAGATCACCGCAGAGCGCTCATGGATACGATAATCTTTGTACTGACACAGATAGACACTTCGAATTTCACGTTTCAACACGCCACATACGTTGTACCAGGTAAATCCGAAAAAGCTTTTTTTATGGATTAGCTCTTGGGGGTGAAGACACAAAAGCTTTTCATAATCCAAGCCCATCCCTTTATGCTCAGTGTAGAGGGTCTGCTCTCCTTCAATCTCATATCGCTCTTCTACGGAGTCGTACCGAAGTATCGCATCACGGAAAATTTTATGCTGCTCGTCACATGAGACAAAATAAAAACGCTCTCCCTTAGGGTTGATGAGGATCTCTTTTCTCCCCTCATCAATGAGTAGATCGATATCGCTAAAACATACATGGCTCATGAAATCTCCTTTTTATTTGAGTTAAAATAAACGTACGTTTATTATTTAAGACATTATATACTCATATATAAACAATGTCAACGCTTTATATACTTATATGATTATATTAAATCACTTATTATTACTTATATGTAAATTTATGACATTTTGCAAAGTGGGTAGTCGGAAGTAGTAGTATTTGTATGAAATAAACGTTTGATTAGTAATAGTCTTATTAAATTCACAAATAAGACTTTTTAAGTCATTTAGTAAACATTTGAGGTGATTTAGATAGAATTTTATAAACAGCTATGTATTAGAGAGAAAATGGACAAATACGCTTTTAACGATCTTCTCAAAACCGCCGGTCTCTCCAAGAAAGAGTTTGCCGAAATTCTTGGAACCACCGGCGGAACGATTAGCAACTGGGGTAACGAGGGACGAGAGATCCCTTATTGGGTTGAATCTTGGCTTCATCTCTATATTGAGAACCAACACTGTAAGCAGATCAAAGAGGCAATAAGCAAAAGCGGCGTATGCGATTTAATGGATAAAAAATCCAAGTGAACTTTCTAACCTTTGACACATTTATCTCGATTCCGGTACTGATAGCCTTCTATTATCTGGGAGCATTGATGATCCCTGCCCTGCTTTGGATTAAACGACCATGGGTTATCAAAATAGCCGATGCTCTGATGCGCACATTTCCCATTACAACCTCACGACTGGTTCTGGGGTTCATGATTTTATTTGTCGGGTTTGAGATCATGTGGCGTATGATGTTTGAGATACTTATCGGGTATTTCAAGATGATTGAGTATTTGCAGCATATGGCTTCTTGAGACTTAAAATTACGTCTACTAAAACCCTCTCATCCATCTAGGTACCATTGTGCCCTCCCCTGCTCTCAGTGCATTATCAACTTGAGTAATCAATTTTTCAGAGTTCTTAAAAATCGTTCCGGAGATATGAACGCCGTATTTGATAATAATGTAGGTCATTTAATGGGGGAAATTTATTGGTTTATACTACGTGAATTCTCGATATTTACGTCATTTCACGCTATTTTTATAGCCATTTACATAAAAAATGCAGACCTATAAGTTACCTATTTTCCTTTGTTAGGGTATTTTGCGTAGGTCAAATAATGTACTAACTTTTTTTATGTAGGTCAAATAATGCCAGCAATTCAAAAATGTAGGTCATTTAATGGAATAAAAGCCTTTGATCGTTATTTCCTAACTATTATTAACTAAGTTCTTCTCTGTAAAAGAAATATATGCCATTTAATGATTCAAAATTACTTTTTTCACTTCATAACCAGTTTCTTAACATACACAAATTCATCATATTCTCATAAATACCTGTATTTTCATAAGTATTTATTATTGCTGTGTCGGTCATTTAATGGATAGTGTCGGTCATTTAATGGGATTTAGGGATAAATGTCGGTCATTTAATGGATAGTGTCGGTCATTTAATGGATAAAGTTCCCTATTTTACGGGCTTTGAGTTTTTCCTCTATAGAGTATTATAGATTATATAGAAATCTATAGTAGGGGGGTGAGGCTTTTGTGCCTCCCCTCCCCCTATTTTGAGAGTAAAGACTGAAGAGGAGCAGAAAAAGTGATTTTTGCATCTTCTTGTTTTCGATATAAAATTTTCTTGATCTTTTTTCGTCCAGATTCAGTTACTTCTTCTTCAAGTGCAGAAATACCAAATTTTTCCAATGTGTCTATATTGGATTCAATTTCACGACGAGCAGTTCTTATGGCATTTTCGCTGTCTTGAGGGTAACCTACTGTTGTTAACAGAGCTTTTATTTCCATCTTTGAAGCATCCTTGTGTGTCCAAAAGAAACGGACAATCGCTCTGAGTAATGCGCTTTGAATAGTTAACAACTTATCTAACTCATCGATATAACCGATAGTCAATTGTCCTTCAATGTAATTTCTATATTTCGAAGAGAATACAATTTTAAATTCTCCTGTCTCAGGAATTGCACCATCATCTTCGAGAATTTGAAATGCATAATATTTTTTACTGTGGTCTTCCATTTCTATGGACGTATTACGGATTTCTCGAATCTTTGTCCGTAGCCAAGTATGGTTTGAACCGGCTGTATTTCCGTATCGTTTTAAAACATCCGTTTCATTAAAAAATACAGCAACGCTGCCGCCTTCCAATTCTTCGATATTATTAGCAGATGCAAAAATACAGTCTAGTAGATCTCTGTGAACTTGCGTTAAAATATTACCTGTAACAAGAACTTTACCCCACGATGTACTAATTGCACGAGAGCGTTTGTTTTTAATAAAATTTTTGTAAATAAGACTTGTAGAAGAAACTTTTTCAATGGGTGCCCATAGTCCGGTTCTAAGTTCTGAAACAGAAACGTTAGATCGTTCCATTTTTGAAATAATATCAATCTCAAATTTACTTTGATTCGGGGAATCTTTTCTTTTTGCCATCTAATCTCCAATAAATACTGAATTGAATCGTTCCGAACGACCGAGAGTAGTTGAGTTATCTTGATTAGGGAAAATTTGTCGTTCAACTTCGCTTGATTTTAAAATTGCACCAGCATTATAATTATCTTTTGCTAGACGAACAAGTCGCATATGTAATTTTGATTCATCTATCTCTTTCTCTTTGTTTCTTATGCGATCAACTTCATAATGAAGGCGTGCTGCATCAACTATAGCCCCTGCTCCACGAGAGCCAGCAGTTCCTTTTGTTGAATGATGAATAAAGATAATAGTTTTCTCGTTTTTTCCTGCATATTCAGTAAATAGCTGCATGAAAAATCGAGCATGTCCATTATTATTTTCATCACCTCCAAAAAAAGCAATAAGTGGATCAAGAATAATTAAATCGTAAGGGTCAAAAACTTTTTTCATATCATGCCAAATAGGATCCGTTGTTACTTTATTTCCAATGATATTTAGTAAATGTGGAGTTGCGTCATCTGCAATATCTATTTTAAGATTTGGCACAGAATTGTCAAGTACTCCTGATAAAATTTTATTTAAACGTGATTTTGAAAGAGACTTTGGATCTTCTGAAAGCCATAAGAATGCCTTAGATGATTTATTTTGAATACAAAAACGTGCGGCAATTTGTAATACGGTCCAAGTTTTTCCAGATCCCCCAGGTGCAGTAACTAATGAAACAGTGTTTCGAGGAATAGGAAGCCAATCTTTTAGAATGAATTCAACTTCTTTTTCTTCAATTTCCTCATGATTTGTAGGATGTGGTAATCGTCGATCTATACTCATTCCCTCTTCAAGTGCTACAATTAATTCTTTGGCCGCATTTATTGGATCTTCTGCTTGGGCAGCTTTTTTAAATTGTGTTGATAATCCCAAAAGAGTTCTTCTATCTTTATATTTTGCAAGTTCTTGGATATAAGGAGTAATGTTAGCTATCGGGTTGGCAGTTAGAACTTCAACCATTATTCTTTCATCAAATTGCCCAATTCGATTTAGTTCAGATCTCAAAAATTCTTCATCAATAGGTTTATCCATTGCAGTTAAATTGATCATAGCAGTATAAATATTTTGATGGGCAACAAGATAAAAATGGTCACGTGAAAGTTGATTCGATATATATGTAAAATCACTAGGATTAAAAATAATAGAAGACAATATAGATCTTTCAAATGGAATATTGTAGATCTCTAACTCGTCATTCATGATTTCCCCTATTTACCTATATTCACTTGATTGTATTATATCCAAAATTGCTACATTGAAATATGTTCAGTGTTTCCCGGGGAAACAGTTGAATAAGCATAAATTGATTACGTACTTTTTGAAAATATAAATTAATAAGTAAAGAAACATCATATGAAATATTAGGTGACTACTAAAAATATGAAAAAATATTGGTATAATCATTTTGAGAAATCTAAGATGCTATATTTTTTTAGAAAACTTTATGAGTTTCCCCGGGAAACACTTAAAAAAGGACATATATTTATGAGGTCAAACATAATCACATTGGCTCATCAAAAAGGCGGTACAGGAAAATCAACATTGGCATGGAATGTTGCTATAGAACTCGGACTGAACTATAAAAAGTATGGATTTAAAGACTTTGTATTTGTAGATCTAGACAATCAAGAATCTGTAACCATGACAAATAGACTCAGAATGCAATATGGACAACAACCGCTTTATATAACACGTTTTACGGATCGAGAGGGCGAACAATTTCGTGATTTTATAAATGAAATAGACGATGAGACTTTAGTGGTCATAGATTCTGGTGGGTACGATGCAGACTTAAACCGTCTTGCTATCATAGCAAGCGATTATGTTATTACCCCTGTGTCATCTGATTATATGGAGATATTTGGACTTCAAAAATTTAAAAATATTTTAGCGGAACTTTCAGCGTTAAAAGGGGAGGGCGAAACTGTAAAAGTGAATGTCCTTTTAAATAAAATTGATCCAAAAGCTAAATCATTTGATGACATAGAAGAATTTATTAGAGAGACAAAATATTTTAATTTGATGGAAACTGTAATAAGGTTTCGATCGGATTTCAAGCATTCAATTGGATATGGTTTTAGTGTTGCAGAATTGGATAAAAATAGTAAAGCTACCGCCGAGGTGAAAATGCTTATTAAAGAAATTGAAACGAAAGCAGGGCTGATAAATGGCAAAGCGTAATAGAATAACAGCAGAACTATCCCAAACGATAGCGGAATCTGCACCACTTGTGAAAATGGTACCTAAGCAAATCACTATTGATGGATCAGAAACACACGCTGATATAGAAATTTCTAAATTGGATCATAACCCGTTTCAACCTCGTATAGAAATGGATTCAAATGAACTCTCTGAATTGGTTCAGTCCATCGAAAAAAATGGACTTTTGCAACCAATTTTGGTTACATCTAATCAGAATGGCAAATATACGATTTTGGCAGGACATAGGCGTGCAGAAGCATTTAAAATATTAGGAAAAGAAAAAATACCTTGTATGCTGAAAAACGATGTTTCAAGACAAGATATGGCTGTTTTTGCAATAGCAGAAAATGCTGTTCGCGTAGATTTAAATCCTATTGAATTTGCAATTTCTATGCAACATCTACTTGATGAAGGTGTTGTGGAAAGCCAAAATAAGTTAGCAGAACATATAGGATTGTCAAAGGGGCATGTTTCAAAAATAATGGGTATTTTGAAATTACCATCAAATATTATAAAAATGGTCAAAGAAGATAATTACAATATCGTTTATATTCTGTCTATTTTAAATAAAGTGGCTCCAGATAAAATTAAATCAGCCTATGAAGAAATAAAGTCTTTAGGTAGAGATGATGCTGAAAGTGTTTTAAAAACAAAATATTTGAGTAAAGGTAAGGACACAGCTGCTTTACCAATTTTTAAAGCCAAACAGACAAAAGATAAAATCAAAATTGATATTAATATCGCTGGCATGAATGAAGCCAAGCTAGTGAAGTTGAATGATGCTATTAAAAAAATGATTGCAGAATTTGAATAAAGAGGGGGTTTTACAACTTCCATGAGAGTCTCAACGGTTATGAAAGAGAGTATCGCCTTTATCTACGATCATGTCCTCCTTGAAGAGAGGGAACACCCTTTGCTAGAACGTTACGCATGATACGATTACTCAAAAAGCTGTTTGGCAGACGCAGTAAATCTTACAAAGAATACCACATCACCAACCTCGCATTTGGATGCATAGAGTAGGGGAGGGGGCAATGGCTACAATCGATGAATTTCGAGAGGAAGTGATTGAAACACTGTGCGAACTCGCTGGATGCAGTGAAGACGATGCCCAAGCCATAGCAGAGGAAAAACACTCCGATATCGAATACGGCCATAAATACCGTCTCAGCCCAGCCATTATCGCGGGGTCTATTTTGGGAATAAACGATTGCTGTGTCCCAAACCAACCCCCAAAGAGCTGAGCTTTGCAAAATCGCTATAGCGGTGACCTATAGAGCACAAACAACCCTTGAAGCTTCCAATGTATCCTCTCGTGATCGTTTTTTAGCGTCCTCAGAGCGATGAACGAATAATAAACAACTCTGTGTTGCAATAAATCGTTTCTGAGCCTTAGAGGTGTGTTATCATTGCGCTAATTAAACATCCATAAGAGAGGAAGACCATGCAGCAACCTTTTATGGCGTATGAAAACGATACGGACGGATTCACTATCGGTGAACTCCAAATTAAAAACGGTATGGAAATAATAACGATTGAAGGTACTCTCGAAATCACCAAAGACCGACAAGGGCTCGAAGCGGCACTCAAACTCAAACGGGCTGTCGATGCCGCCATTGATGCGCTCAAACGTGATCGTAATCTTCCCGATAGTATTCGAGACTAAGGTGAAAATAACCTAGGGAAGAGTTAGAACTTCATCCCCAGATTAAAACCGAAGTGGCCAAAGGGCGCACCTATGGCGAATGTGTCATGGATGAGATATCCAGTATCAAAATGATCGATGGAGAGTTTCGCACTACCTTGCACATTAAAGAGAAGCCCAAACGGTTATGTCGTGTATGGGAAAATATCCTGGAGTAGGGCGGAGTGTTAAATACTATTTTTCCAATGCTCTTTGGGTGATCGTTTCTTTGGTAGCACACTCATAATAGCCGATATGAGTAGCAGAAGAAAAGAATATCGCGTATCGCTCAAAAGTTTTCCCTAACTCAATTGCCTCGTCGAAGCTGATCTCATAGATACCATTAAGTTATAACTCATACTCGTATTCTACACTTTTACCAGCGAATGAAAGTTCGCGAATCAATTACTAAGGATTTATATTATGAAACATACGGCAGCTTTTGCTTATACCGGCAGTGAGTTGGCAAAAAAAACTAAAATTACAATGCCAGAGGCACAAAAGATTGTCCTTAAAGCATATGAGGGTAAGATTATTGATCAGGAGTTGGAAAAACGGAAGAGCTGAACTGTTAATAGAACATAATGGACTTATATTAAATCCAAAAACATTTGAAGCGACACTAGATTATCAAACTTTCTACTAAAGAATTTGCAGTTCTAATGGCACTGATTCAAACACCGGGAGCCCCCCTATCAAAAGGACAACTTGAGGAGAAACTCTATGGATGGGAGGACTCTAATCAAAGATATCTTATCAACTAATCCGATTTTTCCCTAGTCTCTTGGAGTCGTATAATGCATTATCCGCTTTAACTATTAAACTTTCAATGGTATCTTCATCTTCAAACAAAGCGACTCCAAAGCTAGCTGTTTTATAACCGATATTTTTAAATTCGTGTGAAGAAAATCCAAGACGTAACCGTTCAGCCAACTCTTTTGCTTGTAAATACGTCGTTTGCGGGCAGAGAATAATAAACTCTTCTCCTCCCCATCGTCCAATACGGTCACTTGAACGAATCAAATCTTGAAATATGACCGATAATTTTTTCAATACTTCATCACCCACTGGGTGACCGTAGGTATCATTAATATGTTTAAAGTCATCTAAATCTACCATAATGATAGAAAAAGAGGTTTGATATCGTTGTGCTTCATCAATAAACAATTGGGCAAATTCTTCGATGGAGTTACGGTTATAAAGCCCTGTCAATACATCGATTTTTGTTAATGCTTTAAATAATATTTCATTGGTAATATTTTGCCGTACCGCTTGATAACCAATAATAGCTCCATCATCAAAAATCGGTTCTATATAAGCATCTACCCAATAAAAATCTTTATTTTTTTTAAGATTTTTAATACGCCCATGCCAAGGCTTACCTTCTGTGATCATCGTCCATAAATTTCGATATATTTCATCTGCTACATCAGGATGTCGAAGTAAATTATGTTTTTTACCAATAAGTTCTAATTCGGTATAACCCGTCAGATTACAAAATGCTTCACTGACATAAACGATAACTCCATCTACATCAGTAATAGAAGTCGATACATGTTTTTCTAGTAAAGAAATGTATTGATTAAAATGTCTGCGTTTAATTCCCATTAAGACTCTTTTACGTTAATCGATCCATAGTGTGAAGCAATTCACCCATCTTACCATCTACAGCTCCAACATACTGAGTCAAACTCATCATTTCATCCATATTGTGTGGTTGTCCTATCAACTCTTCAAGCGTGTATCCGGCTATTTTGCAAAAGTCTTCATTGGCAAAAAGAATTTTCCCTTTTGAATCGGTTTGTGATACCAAAAAATCAGTATTATTAAGGGTATGTTCCATGTTTTTTTCCTTTATATAGTGTTATTATTTTCAATCTTGCATATTTTCACGAATGGATAAAAATTGATCCAAATGTTCAAAAAACAAATCAACCATTTTCGGATCAATATGTTTTGCACGTTCTGTTCTAAATAAATCCAATATATCTTCCATATCCCACGCTTTTTTATAGACCCGATTATGGCCTAAAGCATCGAATACATCAGCGATGGCGGTGATACGACCATAGATCGGAATATCTTCCCCTTTTAATCCTCTCGGATATCCACTGCCATCGTATTTTTCATAATGGGTATACGCAACAATCGCAAATCTTTCATTTGCATACGTAATAATATTATTGGTGCTGGTTTTTAATATTGCGGTTGTTGAATTGATAGCTTCTTCGTACTGTGCAGTATAGTGAACTTTTTCTTCAAGATTTTTGCTGGTTGTATCCAGCTCATGTTTTAAAAATAATTTGTATTCTTCGAGTTCAGTAACATCGTGGCGTATGGCGATAAACTCAGAAATATTACCATCGATGTCAAAAATAGGATTAATAACCGTATGAACCCAATACGAACTTCCATTTTTATTACGGTTTTTTACAACACCTTCCCATGATTGACCATTTAAAATAGTTTCCCAAAGCCCTTTGAATACTTCTTGAGGCATGTCGGGATGTCGAATAATATTATGAGGCCGCCCAATCAGCTCTTCAGCCGTGTAGCCGGATATTTTACAAAATTTTTCATTTGCATAGGTAATAAATCCACATTTGTCGGTTTTTGAGACTATTACACTTCGATCAACGGCTTCTCGATAGTTTTGAAACAGTTTTTGCTCGCGCGCCGTCTCTCTCTCTCTCTCTCTCTCTCTCTCTCTGTACTCGAATGATCTTGCTTGCATGCAGTCAACATAATTCCTTCCAAGATTAATAATTGTTACATTATACAAATAAAAAATTTCTTTTCACATATAACCCAGCACACTAGAATATAGACCAATGTCCAATGTTACACATTGTAGCTTATCACTTTGATTATTTATCTTCAAGTAAATTTTTACTTGCTCGCTCTTTTTGCTCGCTCTTCAACTAACATAGAATTAAGGGTATCAATAACTTCACGACTACCTTTTTCAGCATCTTTAAAATAAGTCATAACGTTTTTGGATTCTTGTCCACAAGTATTAGCTTTAACACAATTAACAGCCGCAATGATATTATCATGCACTGATTTGTGTGGAGATTCGAGTTTTCTAAAACTAGGGGTATTCCCGAAAATTTGGGAGCCTTTTCCACCTTCAGCCCATTTGCCGAGACGACAATGGTGATGATCCACAAACTCTTCATCCACTTTGTTACTAAATACGCTTTTATATCCTTTTGCTTTGAAAAGCAAGTGATCTAGTTTAACTAAAACCATAAAGACAGAGTAGAGCACATTTGTTGAATCAGTCTCAATTTCTTCTGCTCTATTACCTAAAGCTATTAGCGTAGAACGGAATTGTTCAAGTTTCTGTGTTGAATTACTTGAAATAGTTTCCATAATGCTTGAGCGCTCATGTATTTCCATAGCGTTTTGCTTGAGGCTTTGAACACTCATTGCGACCTCTGCTGTCGCTTTTTGGGTACGTTCTGCAAGTTTTCGTACTTCATCGGCGACAACGGCAAACCCTCGTCCGTGTTCTCCTGCACGTGCCGCTTCAATAGCCGCATTCAGCGCAAGCAGATTGGTCTGATCGGAAATATCTTTAATGAGGTCAATTACTTGACCAATAGAACCAACGCCATCATTTAATTGACCAACGGAACCGTAATTATCTGTAATATTACTGACTAACTGTTGTTGAATTTCAAGGATTTCACCAATATCTTCATTTATTTCAATCGCATTGTTTCGATTGTTTTTATTAAGAGACTCCATATCTTCTAAATTACTTACATTATCCGCAAGGTCTTTTTGAAGCAGTGATAAATCTGTTTGACACGCACCGGTAAGGTTTTCTGTAAGATGCTGGATAAGATCAAACATCACAGCATTATTCTTTAATTTGGAAACCTCTTGTTTCAACTGCTGATTTTCATCATTTAAACGGTGATTGTCGTCATTTAAACTTTTAATTTCATTTTTTAACTCTGCTTCAATTTTTAAAAACTGAGCCTTTTTATTACCAAAAAACATGTATATTTTTCCTTTTTAAGTTTAATCGATATATCGATCCCATATCTCTAAACATTCTTCGAGATTGTTTAAAAACAAATCAATCAATCTTGGGTAGTAATGTATTATATATATATATATATATTAAACTTTAAATAACTCGCCAATTCAAGTCATAAGTGCAACACCTATGCTTTTAATAATGATGGCAACTAATCGTGTTTTGTATATATTAATCTTTAAAACTACTTATAAAGTGGTTAATTATTTCCTCAACGTTTTCAGGAAGTAAGCCACCATTAAGCCAATACTCAACGTAACCGTTGATTGTTGCGTTAAAAAGATAGGCTAGCTTTAAAGAGTCTGTTTCTTTGAGATTTTCTTTTATACAAATATCTTTAAACCAGTTTTCTAAAATTTTTATATTTGAAAGCAGGGGATTTGCATTGGACATATTGAGCTTTACTAAATAGAGCGGGTCACCCAAGATCGGATCTAAAAAAGCCATTTTTTTATTTCGAAATGCTTCAAATTTATAGGTAACAAATAGCTTAAGAGAAGTCAATGAATCTTTATCACGGCACATATTCTCTAAATGGGTATAAAAAAGTTTTCTCTGATGTGCAATATAAGCGTAATAAAGTTCCTCTTTAGAGGTAAAGAGTTTATATAATGAGCCAACAGATATCCCGATATGTTGTGAGATATCTTGAATGGTTGCGTTGTTATACCCTTTTTCTTCGAAATATATTGAAACCTCTTCTAGTATTGTGTTTTTTTTAAATTCTTGAACTTTTTTCTTGACGATATTTTTCACAATTTATATCTCCATACTTAACATATGGGCAAATTATACACAAGTTTCTATATTAAGAATGTGTTTAATGTAAAATGAATATAATTCATAAAATTGAATTGTATTTATACTGTTGGGAAATATATGAAAAATCAAATAAAAAATAAGGCTAGAATCCGTAAATATATGTTTTCGGGAGGTGCTATTGTCTTGATAATCGTTTCGGTAGTTTTTTATTTGAGGGGAGGGCGTTTTGTTTCCACTGATGATGCGTATGTAAAGGCTGCCCGAGTAAATATAAGCTCTAATATTTCAGGACGTGTAATAAAAATTTTTGTCAAAGAAAATCAGCAAGTGCATAAAGGCGATCCTCTTTTTGAGCTTGATGACCGTGAATATAAAATTGCTATTGTTGATGCAAAAGCTAAATTGGCAAATGCCAAGCTACAGATTGAGGCATTGGAAGCAACATACAAACAACGAAAAGCTGATGTGCTTTCCGCCGAAGCGACACTAGCCTATGAGACAAATGAGCTTAAACGTCAGAAAAATTTGTTTTTGAGTGGAGCATCATCCCAAGCGAAACTGGATTCCGCACAGCATAATTTTGATACAGCGATTGAAAAGCTACATGCATTAAAAGAAGAACAAAACAATATCAGTTCATTATTGGGCAATAATCTAACAATAAATATCGATAATCATCCGACCGTACAACAAGCTCGGGCTGAGTTGGAACAAGCTAAGCTCAACCTCTCCTATACTGTTACAAAAGCACCGATGGATGGCATAGTTTCAAAAGTAGATCAACTACAGCCCGGGAGTTACATCAATGCGGCATCTGCATTATTTTCTCTTATGTCACAAAATATAGTCTGGGTGGAAGCAAATTTTAAAGAGACAGAGCTTGCTTATATGTGTGCAGGCCAAAAAGCAAAAATAGAGGTTGATGCATACCCTGATAAAACATTTTATGGCAGTGTGGAAAGTTTCAGTTCTGGAACGGGATCAAGTTTTTCTTTATTGCCGGCAGAAAATGCGTCTGGTAACTGGGTTAAGGTCGTACAACGTTTACCTGTACAAATTAAAATTAATAATCTGGACAGTAATCGTCCGTTGCATTCTGGGTTGAGCACTGTAGTAGAGGTTGACACACATCATAGTCGGATAAAAGATTTCTTATAATGGCTGAGCATCCATCACTCCACACTCCACTTGAGGAAGTTATAGAAGAACTTGGCGAAGGTTCGACATATCCCCATCCTCCTCATAAGGAGAATTCAAAAGCAGATATAAATCGTCCTTTGATTACTTTTGGAATTATGGCTGCAACTATTATGCAATCTCTTGATTCCACGATTGCCAATGTGGCTTTGCCCCAAATGCAAGGAGCACTTTCAGCTACTCAAGATCAGATGGGTTGGGTTCTTACCTCTTATATTATTGCAGCAGCCATTATGATTCCACTTACCGGATGGCTGGCTGGTCGATTCGGACGAAAAAAAGTTTTTCTGATATCAATCGTAGGATTTACTGTGACTTCTGCGTTATGTGGTTTATCGGAAAGTTTGCCTGAGATCGTGTTATTTCGTCTTTTACAAGGAATTTCTGGAGCGGCATTGGTTCCGCTCTCTCAAGCAGTTTTATTTGATATCAATCCACCTGAACAACATGGAAAAGCTATGTCAATTTGGGGAGTAGGGGTGACGCTTGGTCCAATTTTAGGTCCTCTTCTTGGTGGATGGCTTACGCAGGACTATAGCTGGCGCTGGGTTTTTTTTATTAATGTTCCAATTGGTGTGATAGCATTTTTGATCCTTTCCACTTCAATGGAAGAGACAAAAAAACTTTTCAGCAAATTTGATTTTTTTGGTTTTATTACACTTGCACTTTCTATTTTTGCATTACAGATGTTTCTTGATCGCGGAGAGTTGAAAGATTGGTTTAATTCCAATGAAATAATTATCGAAGCTATGCTCGCATGCGTGGCATTTTATTATTTCCTTGTACATTCATTTACATATTCGCGTCCATTTTTAAGTCCATCTTTGTTTGCAGACCGTAATTTTGTTACAGCAAATATATTTATTTTTATAATCGGGGTTGTACTTTTTGCTACCTTGGCACTTATCCCGCCGATGCTTCAAAATGAAATGGGCTATCCTTCCATTATCAGCGGAATAGTTCTGGCACCAAGAGGTATAGGTACAATGATCGGAATGATGGTTGTTGGAAGGTTAATGGGTATTTTTGATGTTAGGATAATTATTTCAATTGGATTAGGGTTGACAGCATTTTCTTTGTGGCAGATGACAAATTTTAATTTATTGATGAATGAGAATCTGGTGATTATTTCTGGAATTACCCAGGGGTTTGGAGTGGGACTGGTTTATGTGCCGCTCTCTACTATCGCATTTAGTACGCTTCCTGTATCATTAAGAAACGAGGGGACTGCTTTGTTTAATCTCCTGCGTAATCTTGGCAGTGCTATAGGCATATCCGCCGTAGAAACGCTGCTGACTCGAAATACCCAAATCGTGCACTCCAGTATTGTCGAGCATATCACACCATACAATCTGCAAAATCCGGCATTTATTTCTCTTAATATTGATCCAAATACTCTTGTTGGAATGAGTCGTCTAAATCATATGATTACAAAGCAAGCAGCTATGATCGCGTATATCGATGATTATCAATTGATGATGGTGCTCACAATCGCAGTTATACCGTTACTTATGCTGTTGCGTCCAGTTGCAAAATTACAAAACTCATAAGAGATGGAGGCGGTAAAATCACAACTAAATATGATTCAAATAGCGCGCCAACGTTACTTAGGTGGCTCGAAGGTGCTAACAAATAAAGCATAAAAGAGAAAATATAGCTACACAGGTCTCTAAACTTATAACGTATTTAACACAAAATAGGCTATCCTTTTCAAATGAATAAAACTCATCTTGATAACATTTTGAACAATGCAATAGATTTTTCTAAAAATAGTGACGCATGGAAAATAATATTGCCTATGATTTTAATTGATAAATTTATTTTGGATAAAACAGATATATCACTTTCTCATTTTGGATTGCTTCGTTCCGACAGTGATGTTTTAGTGACATTGTTTTTTAATAACAAAGTTCTTTCTCCAACCGAGTTATACGAGGCAATGTTGTTTTCTTCTGGAGGAATGACTAAGGTACTTAAAAGACTTGAAGAAAAAGAACTTATTTCACGTATTCCTTCGTCAATAGACAAAAGAAGTCTGTTGGTACAGCTTGAAGTAAAAGGGGAAGTTCTAATCAAACAAGCTCTTTTGGCCATTGCAGAATATCAATCGCAATTTCTAAGTATTCTAGAGGAAAGTGAAAAAGTAGTAATTGAAAATGCCTTTAAAAAATTAGCGTACGCATTATTAATAGATGATAATTAGCAATCCTTAATAATGCTCATTTTGTGCACTCACGATTTTTTCGACTAATGAGTACAAAGTATTTCTTTCAGAATCAGTTAATATTGCAAATATATCTTTTTCTTTTAATTGTATTAACGCTGCTAACTCCGGAAGTGTTTTATAAGCCTTTTCAGTCAGAAATATTTTTTGTACACGTTTATCTAAAGAAGATATTTCTTTTTTAATCAATTTTTTATAAGCCAATTGATCTAAAATTTTTGAAATAGACCCCTTGTTTAATTTTAGATGTAACGCAATAGAACAAGAAGAAATCGATTCATTTTCAAATACTTCTCGCAATACCAAAAATTCAGTAGACGTGATTCCATTTTTTTGGAATATATGGCTTAAAGATTGTGATAGGTGATTCATTAAAATACGCAAGACAAACCCTATAGATTCTCCATTACGGATATTCGAAAATTTGTTTATTTCCATCATATGATTTCAACCTCTATGAAATTTAATTTCTATGAGATACACTAGATGACCCAATTACCATATAGTATCATATCTTTCTAGAATGATATGATACTATATAATAATTTATTCGGACTCAGGCGTAATGAAAAAACGAGTGGCTGAACCCCTTCGAGAGCTTCGCTAACATACGCGTTTATAAGGGATTATCTAAAAAAAGGAGTGGTGTGCTTTATATATATTTTATTTATGGACTCTCCTTTTTTTCATTCGGTTTAGCTATATTATTGTATCCGAAAAGGCTGGAAGAGAATTCATTACTAAAAAACATATGGTTATTGGGATTATTCGGTATTGTTCATGGTGCTACCGAATGGATAGAGATATTCAAGATAGTGGAACCGTCTAATCTGGATGTTTTCAATTTATTAAATTTTATATTGATACCGATTTCTTTTCTATTTTTGTTTTACTTTGGGCTAGTCTCTTTGATCGATTATTATAAGAAGTTGTCTTACTCGCATATAATAATTATTTTTATGTTGTGGGCAATCATCCCATTACTGATTACTTTGAGCAGTCATGATATATATTTAACAGGTAATATTTATGCGAGATATCTCCTTGCAATTCCCGCTACTTTTCTGACCGCTTATAGATATTATTTATATAAAAATTCTCACACATTCTCTGAAGACCAAAAGCGGTATTTACTGTTATTCAGCATCACATTTTTAATATATGGATTCTTGTCAGGCTTTATAGTTCCCGCTGCTCCTACTGGGATGGCTTCCATTATAAACACGGCTACTTTCCAAGAATATATAGGCTTACCTATTCAGCTTTTCCGTGCAACATGTGCTTTTATATTAGCCTATATATCTATCGCCTTATTAAGAACATCCCGGCTTGAAGTTGAATCACAACTAATTCAGCTTTCAAAAGCACTTGAAGTGAGTGGAGATAGTGTTATTATTACTGACCGAAATGGCATCATTTTATATACAAATCCTGCTTTTGAGCAGCAGACAGGTTTTACAAAGGAAGAAGCATATGGGAAAACCCCTGTCATTATAAAATCAGGTGCACAGCAACAAAGCTTCTATGAAGATTTATGGGTGACTATCTTAAATGGGGATACTTTTAGAAGTTACATTATTAATAAAAAGAAAGATGGTGAACTTTACTATGAATACAAAGCAATTGCACCTATAACTAATAACAAAGGTCAAATTGTCTCTTTTGTATCCACAGGAAAAGATGTAACAGAGCATATGCTCCTTGAACAAAAATATGAACAACTTGCTTCTGTGGATACATTAACTGAAATTGCCAATCGTATGAAATTTGATGAAGTTCTAAAGTACTCGGTGGATCGAGCAAAGCGATATAATATCGAACTCTCAGTTATTTTATTTGATATAGATAATTTTAAAAAAGTCAATGATACCTATGGGCATTTAATTGGTGATGATGTCTTAAAAAAAATAGTGCAAATAGGCAAAGAGAATATTAGGGAAAGCGATTTAATTGCTCGATGGGGAGGTGAAGAGTTTATGATTCTTCAGACGGATATTCCATCAAAAGAAGCGCTTGTTTTAGCAGAACGGTTGCGTCAAGCTATAGAAAGCCATATTTTTAAAGATGTAGGCAAGGTAACAGCCAGTTTTGGTGTTGCAACATTTCGTAATGATGAGAAGACAGACTCATTTTTAAAAAGGGTGGATGATGCACTTTATTCTGCAAAAACAAGTGGTAAGAATAAAGTAGTGGTAGTATAGTATATGGCGGTTAATAAGTAGAATCCCAGTTTTTTTGACAGAAGCTGGAGAAGTCCATCAGATTGTTCATTCTGCTATGTACAATCTGATGACAATTTTCTTGACGTAGCTGATAGATTATAAATTAACCCGTTGCTTCAATGCCGCATTACGTAAAAAGAAGTTCGAAATCATTCTGATTTCCAACCGCCACCAAGGGCTTTGTAGAGAGTAATCTGGTTTGACAGCAGTTGTGCTTGCAGTGCCACCAAATTCACCTGTGCATTTAATTCCCCCCTTTTAGCCTCAAGCACATTCAAGTAATCGACATATCCAGCGTTATAGCGTATTTCGGACAATGTAGAAAGTTTGGCATAGGCATCTTCACCCTCTTGCTGTGCTACAATTTTTGCCTTGGAAGATTCGATCTTTTTCAGAGAATCATAGACCTCTTTAAAAGCATTTTTGACACTTTTGGCATATTGGATTTGCGCCGTCTCTTTTTTGGATTCAGAACTTTCAACTTGATTTTTTATCCGTCCGAAATCAAGTAAAGGGACGTTTAGTGAAGGTCCGATCCCCCACACTCCCGCAGAATTTTGCATAAGACGGTTCAGCTCCGAACTCTCCAGACCTATATTTCCCGTCAATGAAATGGAAGGGAAATACGCGGCTTTTGCGACACCGATGTTGGCATTTGCCGCACGCAGCAGTTCCTCTGCCGAGCGGATATCGGGACGTCTTTGGAGCAGATCGGAGGGGATTGCAGCAGGAATAGTAAGCGGTTTCGGAAGTTCTTTGACCGTCGTAAATCCCATTTCGCTCATCTCTTTCGGAGTACGCCCGATTAAAACCGCCAATGCGTTTTCATTCAACACTTTCGACTCTTTGAGCCCTTCAAGCGAGAGTTTGGCATTGGCATAGAGCGTGTGGGCCTGCTCAAGCGTCAAAGCGTCGATCTCACCGAAACGGTGTTGGCGAAGACGGTATTCGTACCCTTCTTTAAACGACTCGACGCTTTGTTCGGTGATCTCGATTTGCCGTTTGATCGCTACGAGATTGAAATAGGTCTCGGCGACGCTGCTGATCAATGTAATACGAACCGTATCCCGATCGGCCTGAGTTGCCGTAAGCTCGGACAAAGCGGCAGATTCCCGATTTTTCAGTTTTCCCCAAAAATCGATTTCATATCCCAGCGTCGCCGACAAGCCATAGGTATTATAGATCATACCGCCCATAGGAGAGAGCGATTCTTGGCTTGTCTTTTGGCGATTCGCCGATGCCGATGCGTTTAGGGCAGGATAGCGTTCCGCCTCACTCAGTCCTAGCAATGCTTTCGCCGTATTGACGTTGCTGATAGAGAGTTTCAAATCGTCGCTGTTACGCAGTGCTTCTTCGATCAGAGCATCGAGAGAGGGATCTTGGTAACGTTTCCACCACACGGCCGTCACGATTTGCGCGGTCGTATTGTTATCTTCCAGCTGTGTCGGAAGCTCCGGAGTCTGGATCTGAAGATTCGGTGCCAGCGAACAACCGCCGATTGCCAAGGCGGTCGCCAATAATAAAGGGATATTACGCTTCATGTTGAGCCTCTTTACGTTTAAACTTATTCGTCAGTTTCATAATCAAATAATAAAAGAGCGGAATAAAAAATATCGCGACAACGGTTAGCATTGTCATACCGCTTACCACCGTCGTTCCGATGATATGACGGCTGTTGGCTCCCGCTCCCGTACTGATTGCGAGAGGAATGGTACCGCCGATAAACGCCAAAGAGGTCATAACGATCGGACGAAACCGGATCGTCGCACCCGCGATGGTAGCATCGTACAGACTCATCCCCTCTTTGAGTTTTTGCTGTGCGAACTCTACGATCAAAATAGCGTTTTTAGCTGCCAGTCCGACCAAAGTCACCAGCCCGACCTGAAAATAGATATCGTTTTCCAGCCCGCGCCAATAGACCCCGAGCGATGCTCCGAGCAGAGCGAAAGGGACGGTCATTAATACCGCAAACGGAATGCTCCAGCTCTCGTACAGTGCCGCAAGGATCAAAAAGATAAAGACAATCGCATACACAAACGTATTGTTCCCTTCCTCGGCCAGTTTTTTCTCCTGATATGCCGTACCCGTCCATGCGATGGAGTACCCTTCCGGCAATGTTTTTTTCGATATCTCTTCAATGATCCGCATCGCCTCTCCCGAGCTGTACCCCGGAGCCGGTTCGGCAGAGATCTGTCCCGCCGTAAACATGTTAAAGCGCTGAATGACACTCGGTCCCACTACACGTTCGGCATCAACCAGTGAGCTGATCGGAATAAGCGCACCGTTAGCGGAACGGACGAATACGTCGCTATAATCTTCCACATCGTCGCGATAATTCGACTCGACTTGCAAGTTGACATGATAAACGCGCCCGAACATATTGAAATCGTTTGCATATCCGGAACCGAATGTAGTCCCCAAGGTTTTATAGATATCGGAAATTTCAACATTCATCGCCTTGGCTTTGTCTTTATCGATCGTGATATGGTATTGAGGGACTTCCGTATTCATCGTCGTCCGTACGGCTCTGAGCTCGGGACGTTTGTTCGCCTCCGCGACGATTTGAGAGACATATTTGCTCAGGTCCTGAATATCTCCCCCTTTTCGGTCTTGGACATACATATCGAAACCGCCGGTCGAACTCATACCGATAATAGCGGGAAGATTGACCGCGATAACCATCGCTTCTTTGTTCTGTGAAAACTGCCCCATCAAAGAGCCTACAAGAGCCGTAGACTCCTGTTCGGGAGATTTTCGAAGCGACCAATCTTTCAGCCCCGCAAAAGCGACCCCCGCATCGGATTTAAACGCAAATGTCGCGAAATCGATACCGCTCATCGCTCCGACGTAGTCGATGTTCGGGTTTGACAATGCGGTTCCAATCACCTCTTTTTGGGCGTTGACCGTCCGCTCCAGCGATGCTCCCGGCATCAGATATGAGAGGACCAGTACGATCCCTTTGTCTTCACCCGGGACAAGCCCCGTCGGAAGTTTCTGTGTCATCCAGACCGCCGAAGCGATCATCACTCCGAATATCAAAACATTCAGCGCCGCATAGCGAAGCATTTTTTTGACTCCGGCACTGAACCACAGTGTCAAGCGATCGAAAAAACGGTTGAAGAGTCGAATAAAGAAGATCGGCTCAGGTTCATGTTTTTTCAAAAAGACGGCACACAATGCCGGCGTCAACGTCAATGCGACCAACCCTGAAATGGCGACGGAAATGACGATCGTCATCGCGAACTGCTGATACATTACCCCACTAAATCCTCCGCTCAGTCCGGCAGGGATAAAAACGGCAGAGAGAACTAATACGATTGCGATAACCGGTCCGGCGATCTCTTTCATCGCTATGACCGTCGCTTCTTTGACAGTTATTTTCTCATCCGTCCTCAAAACCCTCTCGACGTTTTCGATAACGACAATAGCATCATCGACAACCAAACCGATCGCGAGAATAAGGGCAAACAGAGTCAAAAGATTGATCGAAAACCCCGCCATATACAAACCGGCAAATGTCCCGATGATTGAGACCGGAATCGCCAGTACCGGAATGATCGTCGCACGCCAGTTCCCCAAAAAGAGGTAAATGATGATAACAACCATGATAAATGCCTCAAGGAGCGTATGCTTGACCTCGTTGATCGACGTTTGGACGAATTTGGTCGTGTCGTACAACGAAGTATATTGCACATCTTTCGGAAATTCTTTGGAGGCTTCGGTGAGTACTTTGTCCAGTTCCGCCGATACTTCCAATGCATTCGCACCCGGAGCCAAGAACACCCCGGCAACCGCCATATCCTGTTTGTTCAGCATCCCTTTGAGCATGTAGCGCTCGGCACCGAGCTCAACGCGGGCAACGTCTTTGAGATGGAGCGACGATCCGTCTTCGTTGGTACGGACCAGAATGTTGCCGAACTCTTCGGCCGTTTTGAGCCGCCCTTCCGTCGTAACGGTATAGTTAAATGCCTGCTTGGATGCGACCGGTTCTTCTCCGATCTGTCCGGCGGACATTTGGACGTTTTGCCCCTCAATCACCCCCAAAACGTCGTTTGGAGTCAGATTATAGGCAGCCATCTTATCGGGACGGAGCCAAATCCGAATGGCATACTCTTTGCTCCCGAACAAAAAGGCGTCTCCTACCCCTTTGATCCGTTTGATATCATCCATAACGTTAATCAACGCGTAGTTGTTCAGCCACAACGCATCATGGACTCCACCCTTCGAGGTAAATCCGATGACCCGTAACATATCGGGTGAACGCTCCCGTACGCTGATCCCCTGGCGTCTTACCTCTTCGGGCAGCTTGGTCAACGCTACCTGGACACGGTTGTTGATATCGACATTCGCCGCGGCCGGATTGGTTCCCGTCGCGAACGTTACGCTGATACTGAGTGTTCCGCTGGGTGAGGCGGTCGAACTCATATAGATCATATTTTTGGCACCGTTGATCGCATCTTCGAGCGGTGCCGCAACCGTTTTCGCCAGCGTTTCGGCATCCGCACCGGGATAGGTCGCCTGAACCATGATTTGAGGCGGAACGACGGCCGGATATTCTTGAATCGGCAGTTTGTTGAGACCGATCAAACCTGCTAAAATGATGATAACCGACAATACCGTTGAAAAAATCGGCCGATCGATAAAATATTTGGAAAACATGCTTATTTCCCTTCGGAATTGACGACTTTGTCAATTGTAACGGGAGCTCCCGGCTGAATACGGAAAAAATTATTGACGATGACGGTATCTCCCGCTTTTAGACCTTGTTCGATGATAAAATTATCGCCGCTTTTTTTACCGAGTTTGATCGGACGTATCCCGACGACCCCTTTATCGACAACCATTACGATCGTCCCCATTTTGTTTTGCAGTACCGCTTTTTGGGGAACCGTGATTGCTGCATCCGTATGAACTCCCACGATATTAATCCGCCCGAACGCTCCGGGAATCAGTACGTTGAGCGGATTTTTCAAACGGGCTCGGACTTTGATGCTTCCGGTATTGGTATTGATCTGGGGAGCGACATAGTCGACGAATCCCGTGTAGATCGCACCGTTGTAATTAAAGGCTACTTTGAGCTTCTCCCCTTTAGCAAGAGTTTGCAGCGAACCTCCCGCTTTACGGACATCGACATCGGGAATTGAGAATTCCGCATAGATCGGATCGACCTGCGTGATGCTGACCAACGGTGTCCCCGCCGTAACGACGTTGCCGACATCGATTTGTTTCATTTCGACGATTCCGTTGATCGGCGCTTTGACAGCGGTATAGTTCAAATCGATTTTTGCCGACTGAAGCCGCGCTCGTGCAGAAGAAACGTCGGCTTTCGCTATCTCATAGGCCGAGAGAGCCGCATCGTACTCTTTCTTGCTGATCGCATTGTTTTTAAACAGGTTTTCAACCCGTTCCCAATCCCTCTGCGCGTTGGTAAGTGCCGCTTTTTTAACTTCCAGATCGGCACTTCGCTCATTCACCAATGCCGCATAACTGTCCGGCTCAATCCGATAAAGCAGATCCCCTTTTTTGACATAACTCCCTTCGGTGTAGAGCTTTTGGGTCAATACTCCGGTAATCCGCGAGGTTACCGTAGCATTCGCCATTGCGTTTAGACGTGCCGGGTAAGCAAACGTAATCGGAATCGGCTGAGCCGAACCGACTTTATAGACATCCACTTTCGGAGCGGATTGTGTTTGTGCGGCAGGTGCTTTTTGGGCTCCTTGCAACGATAGCGGTATCAGTCCGATAAGGATGGCCGCACCTGTCGAAAGTATCGGATTTGTAATAAGTCTCATTCTCTCTCCTAATGAATTGTGTCGATAAATATCAATAAATCTTGCTAGAAAGATAGCTATATTCGCCTTATATTCACCTTT
>Ga0265297_10002555_pt1 | contig 36473 bp, 37 predicted proteins | sample Munlanlwell13791_FD_192502 | JGI IMG/M metagenome (GOLD analysis project Ga0265297, IMG submission 192502) | Leachate microbial communities from a municipal landfill in Southern Ontario, Canada - Leachate well 137-91 | ecosystem: Engineered > Solid waste > Landfill > Unclassified | place... | reverse complement strand
AGTGTGGATTACCCATGTGAAAGTAGGTCATCGTCAGACTCCCCATTCTAAAAACCCCCTCCATTTATTTGGTGGGGGTTTTTTATTGCTAAAAATTCTCTGAATATTGTGGTTGGAGCAGACAGATTGAGTTAACTGATATGTGCTTATGCTTACTGGCTGATTACTTGAAGTGCTTCAGGGGGTATCTATGGCAGACGTTGTCTGGTTAGCTAGTAATCTGCGTATAACCTCACCTGCAAGCATTAAGCCAAACAGGGCTGGCATGTAACTAATAGTCCCATTAACTGCGCGTGCGCGACCTGGGCCATCTACGGCAACGGGTGGGAGGGGATCTGCGGGTTGTTCGTCGGAGTACACTGTCAGTATGCCTTTTCTGATGCCTAGCTTGTGCAGACGTTTGCGCATAATACGCGCTAAGGGACACATTTCTGTTTTGCTGATGTCAGCGAGTTTGATTTTGGCAGGATCTAGCCTGTTGCCTGCACCCATACTGGACGCAACATTCAGGCCGCGCTGCAGGCTGGTGGACACGAGTGCAACTTTGCAATTGAGTGAATCTATGCAATCGATGACGTAATCGGCGTTCCCAGGCACATAATCCAACATGTTATCAGGGGTTAAAAATACTTGATGCGCATTTAATTGGCATTCCGGATTGATACTCATTATGCGCTCACGCATGATGTCGATTTTAGCCAATCCAACAGTAGTTAATAATGCGGGTAATTGCCGGTTGATGTTGCTGAGCGCAACGTGATCGTGATCCACCAGGGTAAGTTTGCCTATGCCTGCACGCGCCAGTGCTTCCGCGCAATATGAGCCTACGCCACCCAGGCCTGCAACAAATATATGTTTGTTGGCTAATGATGCGATACCTGATGCACCAATGAGTATTTCAGTACGTTCAAATTGTGGTGCGATTATCATTTCGGGCTCGTTAAGAATAGACCTAGTAAATCATTGAGGAAGCGCTGCCCATGTAGCGTAGGGGTAACATGTACATGATCACGTGTAATCAGGCCCTGATTTTCAGCCAGATCCAGCTGTTTTTGTATGGCTGTGATTGGTAAACCTGTACGTTCACTGAACAAACTCAAATCGAAACCATCAGTTAAGCGTAGCGCGTTCATCATAAACTCAAATGCACGCTCTGCTATCGGAATCTCGTGCTCAGTTTGTACTGGATTGCCTGATAGCGCATGTTCCATATACTCACGCGGTAATTTGTGACGCATCTGCCGTAGCATGCGGTTATGGAATGATAGTTTGCTATGTGCACCTGCGCCTATACCCAGATAATCTCCAAATTGCCAATAATTGAGATTGTGCTTGGCTTTGCGCTGGGGTTGCGCAAAGGCAGACGTTTCGTAGTGTTGATAATTTGCTTTGGCCAGTGTGGCTTCTATCATCACCTGCATGTCAGCCGATAAATCGTCGTCAGGCAGGCTTGGTGGGTGATGATGGAACGGCGTGTTTGGCTCTAGCGTAAGGTGATAACACGATAAATGCGGCGGAGCATAACTCAACGCAGTATTAAGATCTTGCTGGGCTTGCACCAGGGTTTGATTGGGTAGCGCATACATCAAATCCAAATTGAAATTATCAAAATTATCTTTAGCTATGCCGATAGCATTGTGTGCATCACGATCATTATGGATGCGCCCGAGCGCAGATAAATGCGACGGATTAAAACTTTGTATACCTAATGAGAGTCGATTAATACCTGCAGATTTAAATTCTCGAAATTTATTGGCCTCGACTGTACCTGGATTGGCTTCCAGTGTGACCTCGGCAAAGAAATCGGGCTTTAATAAGCTGCGCACCATGGTAAGTATGTTATCTATACCCTCGCTGGAAAACAGGCTGGGAGTGCCGCCACCAAAAAAAATGCTGTGAATATTCCGCCCCCAGATGAGCGGTAAAGCGCTTTCCAGATCGCGGGTCAGTGCTTCGATATAGCGCTGTTCAGGTATCGCATCGCGTGCAGTATGCGAGTTAAAGTCGCAATATGGACATTTCTTCACGCACCAGGGGATGTGTATATAGAGCGATAGCGGTGGAAGTGCTGTTAAGTTGTGTTGCAACGGCATTAGCTTGTTTTCCCAAGTTGGGCGGCGAGTTGCATTAACGCCTGTCCACGATGGCTCAGGGCATCTTTTTCTGCAGGGCTCAATTCTGCAGCGGTCTTGTTGAGGCTGGGAATGAAAAAGTGCGGGTCATAACCAAATCCGTCACTACCCTGAGGCGTGTCAATAATCTCGCCAAACCAGCGACCTTCGGCGATCAGCGGTTGTGGGTCTTGTGCATGGCGTAAATAAACCATTACACAGTAATAATGGGCTGCTCGTTGTGGATTGCCAGCTAATGCGGCAACCAGTTTGGCGTTGTTGCTCAGGTCAGATTTTGGTTCACCTGCATATCGCGCAGAATGAACACCAGGTTCTCCACCCAGCGCAGTTACACAAATCCCAGAATCATCGGCAAGTGTCGGCAAACCAGTTAGTCTGGAAGCGTGGCGCGCCTTCGCGATGCAATTTTCGATAAAGGTTGGGTGGGGCTCGTCGGTCTCAGGTACTTGGAAATTTGACTGCGGTTGTACGTCATAGCCGAGCGGCGCAAGTAGGCGATTGATTTCGCGTAGTTTGCCTGGATTGTTGCTGGCTATGACGATGGTTTGTGCCATCAGCTTGCCAGCGCGGCACGTTGCATTGTTACAATTTGCAATATGCCGTGTTCAGCCAAGTCCAGCATTGCATTAAGTTCTGCACGATTATATGCAGCACCTTCGGCGGTGCCTTGTACCTCTATCATGCCGCCTGCGCCCGTCATCACGACATTCATGTCAGTATCGCAAGTGGCATCTTCTGCGTAATCCAGGTCGAGCACTGGCTCACCTTGGTATATACCTACGGAAATCGCAGCGACAAAGTCACGGATGGGGTTAGCTGTTAACGCGCCCTTTTGTAGTAGCGTGCTGATGGCATCGTGTGCAGCCACAAACGCGCCAGAAATAGACGCGGTACGTGTGCCGCCGTCAGCTTGAATTACATCGCAATCAATATGCAGGGTGCGTTCGCCTAATGCATTTAAATCTATCGCCGCGCGTAGTGAACGTCCGATTAAGCGCTGGATTTCTTGTGTACGTCCAGATTGTTTGCCACGAGCAGCTTCCCTGTCCATGCGAGTGCTGGTGGAGCGCGGCAACATGCCATATTCGGCAGTCAACCAACCCTGATTTTTGCCTTTTAAAAATCCTGGTACTTTATCTTCGATGCTGGCAGTGCAGATTACATGGGTATCGCCGCAACGTATCAGTACAGACCCTTCCGCGTGTTTGGTGTAATGACGGGTGATGTTAATGTCACGCAGCTGGTTAGTTAATCGCTGACTAGGGCGCATAGCTTATCCTTATGGGTTGTTCTCAGAGAATTTTTTGATAGTGTTTTGTATTTCTGCAATGGCGCGCTCTACCTCATCTTCAGCTAAATCAGCAGATGTAGGGGAAAAATCATCCATTTTTGTGGTGAACGTATTGATTGGCATCGCTACGGTAGATACCGACTGACTATCATTGGTATCGTGGGATTCCCAGGTCATGGCAATAACGGACAGGTTGTCACCGTGACGCCCCGCGCGTAATTCGGCGTGATCCATTAGGAACTCTATTGCGCGAGCAAGCGGAAAGGTTCGTAGTGTCGTTGCGATTTGTTCTGTGGTTAGCATGCCCCACAATCCGTCGGTACACATTAAAATTGAATCCTGTTCTGCCAATGGCATAGGCCGAGAAATTTCAATTTCAGGGACCAGATAACCGCCGAGGCAGTTGTAAACCTTGTTGCGATCAGGGTGCGTTTTCATCTCATCTTCGGTGATCAAGCCGTCATCGCACAGCTGCTGAACTGTGGAGTGGTCATGCGTACGGGCTACCAGACCATTGTCGCTAAACAGGTATAAGCGTGAGTCACCAACGTGTGCCCACCACACGGTATCATCCTGTATCACGCAGGCAACACAGGTAGTGTGCGGCGCTTCGGGCAGGTTTTCTTTCCGGGTGTAGTCGTTAATTGCGTCGTGCGCACGCTGAATCGCGCCATGCAAAAAACTGGCTGGGTCGCGTAATTTTGGTCTGGTATGTTTCTGAAAGGTTTCTGCTAATACTTTCACCGTGATTTGCGCGGCAATCTCACCATGTAAATGTCCGCCCATGCCATCCGCTACTACCATGAGTAACGCGTCGCGGCTGTAGGAATACGCAATGCGATCCTGATTGTAGCGGCGTCCGCCTTGCCGACTTGCTTGATAGATAGAAAAGCGCATGAGGATTCTCGACTTGGAAAATTAAAAAATATCTTTGTATAACGTGTTGCGTAGGTTTTCTAACAGGGTTGGCGGCTTAATGACCAAGTCCTTGGTTTCCATAATGGATTTTTGTAGTGAAAACACACTTTGCGGTCTAGCCAAATGATCCAGTTGCAGACACTCATCGACAATGGCAAGCATCTCGGGTGAATACTTTCCTTGCCAGGCTTTGGCTGCGGGAATTAATTTGTCATTGAGTAACCGGGTGTCAGCAGCCGTCGGTGGCCCACCCGCCAGACAGGCATACATGGTTGCACCTATGCTATATATATCAGTCCAGGGTCCCATCTGTGTTGGATCGGTATATTGCTCCGGTGCGGCAAAGCCTGGCGTGTACATCGTCATCATTTTGGGTTGTTCTTTGGTCAACGTCTGCCGTGCGGCACCAAAATCTATCAATACCGGCGACCCATCCATGCGGATGTAGATGTTGGACGGCTTGATGTCCAGATGCAGTAATTTCTGGGTGTGAACTTCACGTAAACCATTCAGTAACTCGGCGAAAACTCTACGGATAAAGCTTTCCCGAATATCGCCACGATGCGAGCGGATAAACTCCTGTAAAGTTTTGCCACGCTCATAGCGCATCACCATATAAACAGTATCATTCGCACGGAAGAAATTTTCCACGCGCACGACGTTGGGGTGCAGGATGCGCGCCAGCGAGCGACCCTCTTCAAAAAAGAAGCGCATGCCATAGCGGAAAGTTTGCAGATTTTCTTCAGCAATCGGTACGACTAAATCGTTTTCGCCGCGCTTAACCAGGCTGCCGGGTAAATATTCCTTAATCGCAACAGCCTGGTCATTGGCATCATAAGCCAAATACACTAAGCTAAAGCCCCCACCGCCGATTTTACGGACGATGCGGTAGTCCATAAGCTGATAACCGTTAGGCAAGGCATTGTTTGGTTGCGCGGACATGGATGGGCTATGTGTGATCAAGCTTGGCTAAAACGTAATTTTCGGGATTATCCGACATAAAGTAAAGGAAGTTTTGTGATTAATAGCATGACAGGATACGCCACGGCGACATTAAATCAAAATGGGCAAGCATTATGCCTGGATTTGCGTTGCGTTAATTCGCGGTATTTGGAGTGGCATTTTCGTGCGGGTGACGAATTCCGTGCCTTGGAGTCGGCTTTTCGTGAGCGTGCGCAACAGCAAATCACGCGTGGCAAATTGGAGTGCCGCATTAGCTTGAGTGCGGCAAACAGCGTGGGTAGTGATGCTCAGTTAAATAAGGTGGCATTGCAACAATTGGCTGATCTGGCACAACAAATTTCTGCACAATTTACCCAAGCCGCGCCACTCAGTGTTGCTGAAGTCTTGCGCTGGCCTGGTGTATTGGGGGTTGCATCTACCTGGGCTGATTTGCCTGTCGCGTGTACTGACTTGTTCAATCAAGCGTTAGCCGCCTTGCAGCTGAGTCGGCAGGCCGAGGGCGAAAAGCTTGCCGCGCATATTGTTGAGCGTCTGGACGCCATGCAAGCGCAGATTGTACAAATACAGCCCCATTTACCCGCAATCATGAGTGCGTATCAGCTCAAAATCAAACAACGCTACACGGAATTGCTAGGTAATACTGAAGATGAGCGCATTGCCCAGGAAGTGGCGCTGTTTGCACAAAAAATAGACGTTGATGAAGAGCTGTCGCGTTTGCAGATGCATATTCTGGCAGTGCGGGACATGCTTAAAAAAGGTGGTGTGGTGGGAAAGCGTCTGGACTTTATGATGCAAGAACTCAATCGTGAAGCTAATACGCTGGGTTCAAAATCAGTCAGCGTAGTAACCACGCAGGTGGCGATGGAGTTGAAAGTATTGATAGAGCAAATGCGTGAGCAGATACAGAATATTGAGTAGTGTACCAAGCTGATTCATTGATGCGGATATATCAACACCCGCATCATTGAGCGTAGTCAGTTACGGTTCATTTTTCCAGCAAGGTGGTAACGATGGGGTTGTAGCCTAAAGATTCGTAATGGGCAAGACTGGGATAAGCGCCAGAATTAACAACTGCTGGATTTTTTTCGCTAAGCCCTATCATGTCCGAAGGTTTCAGGCCTGCACCGCGTACGGAATTGCCGCAGAACTCAATACGCACCCCTTTTTGTGCCAGCTCCACCCAGTTGTCGACTATGCCTTGATGGTCCAGATAGTTTTTCTTCGCAAATGTGGATATGCCGGGGCCTTCAATGATCACTACCAGTTGGGTGCCAGGGTGCGTCATGATGCGCGCAGCAACCGTTGCGCCAAATCCTGCGCTGGCAGGGCTTTCTGCTTTCAGATCCATTACAATTTTGAGATTGGAAAACTGTTCGGTATGGCGGTCGATTGCAGTGCCCCCGGGTGCGAATCCATCATCTTCCCCGGCAATTGCCGGCAATGCTGCCAGTGAAGTCATGGCCAATGCCAACGTTAATACTAATTTTTTAGCTGCAAAATTCATAATCTACTCTTTCATTTAAATGGCCCAGATGGAAGACCTCGGCGCAGAGAGTTAGGTTCCACTGTTCCGTAAGGTTTGCAGAATTATTTCAGGCTTGCTCCCGGATTTTTATAATGCTGAAATTACGGTATGATTCGACGCTAAATCGCGTCGTTTGCTGCGCGATGGGTTTAATCGTGTTGTGCGCGGGTTCTGATGGTGTCTAGTGCGTTGATGCGTTCCCAGATAGCGAGTTTTTGTTCATTTGTGTAAAACAGCCATTGATCCACTTCGGGCTGAGTGCGTCCGCAGCCTTTGCAGATGAGATCCCCCAAGCTGCATGAGCAATAGCCTATGCATGGTGAATCAGGGGTGCTGGTCGAATTGGGCATGATAAAAGGAAAATAATATGAATGGAAATTTGTTTATTCTAACCGCTCCATCGGGGGCAGGCAAAACCAGTTTGGTGCGTGCGCTGCTCGAACAGGATGCTCAGGTGCATTTGTCGATTTCCTACACGACTCGTGCGCCACGTCCGGGGGAAGAGCATGGGCGTGATTACCATTTTGTGAGCATGGCCGAGTTTATGGATATGCTCGCAAATGGCGCTTTTTTGGAAAGCGCGGAAGTTTATGGCAATCGTTATGGCACGTCTGAACCATGGATACGCAATGCGCTCACCACGGGACAGGATATTTTGCTGGAAATTGACTGGCAGGGTGCGGAACAGGTTCGCCGATTATTTCCCGCTGCAGTGGGTATCTTTATCGTGCCGCCATCGTTAGCTGTGTTGCAACAGCGCCTGCAGGGACGCGGACAGGATAGCGCGGAAGTCGTTGCGCGGCGTCTGGCGGCGGCGCGTGAGGATATAAGCCATGTAGGTGAGTTCGACTATGTTATCATTAACGATGATTTTGGTGCCGCACTGGATGATTTGCAGGCGGTATTACGGGCATGTCGCCTGCGTGTTGTTGACCAGCGCGCGCGACATGCGGATTTATTTACATCATTAAATTAGGAATCAAAATGGCACGTATTTCTGTAGAAGATTGTATGACCCACATTACCAATCGTTTTGAACTAACTTTGGCGGCAACCTATCGCGCGCGTCAATTGGCAAATGGCCATACCCCTAAAATTGAAGCTGGTCGGGATAAGCCTACTGTGCTGGCGTTGAAAGAAATTGCAGCGGGTGAAGTGGGTCGTGAAATTCTTAACCGCGGTCGTGCCTAACTAAATACTGCGTCACCATGCCTGAACTCGAGGAAATCAGCCCGCAATTAAGCTATTTGAAAGCTGAGGATGCTGCACAGGTACAGGCAGCATTTGAATATAGCCGGGCAGCGCATGAAGGGCAGTTCCGTAAAAGCGGAGAAGCCTACATTAGCCATCCTGTTGCTGTAGCGGGTATCCTGGCGCAATGGCATCTGGATGCACAGGCATTGATGGCGGCTTTATTACATGATGTGGTCGAAGACACGCCAACCACCAAAGAAGAAATCGCCGCTTTATTCGGCAAGCCGGTTGCCGAGTTAGTCGATGGCGTTTCCAAATTAGATAAAATCGAGTTCCAGACTGCGGTCCACGCACAAGCGGAGAATTTCCGCAAAATGCTGCTGGCGATGGCGCGAGATGTACGTGTCATCCTGATTAAGCTGGCAGACCGATTACATAACATGCGTACGCTGGATGCAATGCAGCCTGAGAAACGGCGACGTATTGCACAAGAAACCGCAGATATTTATGCCCCTATTGCCAACCGGCTTGGGCTCAATAGTCTCTATCAAGAATTAGACGATTTAAGCTTTTACCATCTTTACCCTAATCGCTACCGAGTGCTGGCGCAGGCAGTGAAAGCCGCGCGTGGCAATCGACGAGAAGTGGTAGAAAAGGTACGCGAAGCTATCGGACATAAACTGGCTGAAGGTAAGGTGGACGCGCTGGTCACCGGGCGAGAAAAGCACCTGTTCAGTATCTACAAGAAAATGCAGGAAAAGACCCTCGCATTTTCTGAAGTGTTTGATATTTACGGTTTCCGCGTGCTGGTCAACGATATCCCCTCGTGCTATCTCGCGCTGGGCTGTTTGCATAGCTTGTATAAACCCATTCCCGGCAAATTCAAGGATTACATTGCTATCCCCAAAGCCAATGGTTACCAGTCGTTGCACACCACGCTGTTTGGCCCATTTGGTACGCCGATAGAGATCCAGATACGCACCCATGACATGCACAAACTCGCTGAGGCCGGCGTGGCGTCGCATTGGCTGTACAAAACCAACGACGCCAGCATCAATGACGTGCAACAAAAAACGCATCAGTGGTTGCAATCGCTACTGGAAATACAGGAGGGCGGTGGTGATTCAGCTGAATTCCTGGAACATATTAAAGTCGACTTGTTCCCTGATGAAGTCTATGTGTTCACACCCAAAGGTAAAATCCTTTCCTTGCCACGTGGCGCGACGGCGGTGGATTTTGCCTATGCTGTGCATACCGATGTCGGCAATCATTGCACCGCAGTCAAGGTCAATGGCGAGCTGATGCCCATGCGCACCTTGTTGCGTAATGGTGACCAGGTCGAGGTGGTAACTTCACCGAATGCGCGGCCTAACCCTGCCTGGGTGAATTTTGTCGTATCGGGCAAGGCGCGTGCGCATATCCGCCATTATTTGCGCACCATGCATGCTGAAGAATCGGTGGTGCTGGGTGAGCGTCTGCTCAATCAGGCATTCCGTGCGCTGGGTGCAGATCCGACGCAGATACGTCCTAGTTGCTGGGACAGAGTGCATAAGGAAACAGGCAAAACCCGTGAAGAGGTGTTGACTGATATTGGCCTGGGCAAGCGCTTGAACATTGTGGTTGCACGGCAATTGATGATGCAGGAACAGAACCTGCCTAACCCGCGTCAACATGGCGCAATCGCGATACGCGGTTCCGAAGGGGTGGCAGTGCAGCTGGCCAAATGTTGCAGTCCTATCCCGGGTGATCCGATTATCGCATTTGTTAAATCCGATCAAGGTCTGGTCATCCATACCCACGATTGCAGCGCGATCAAACATTATCGCGACGATCCCGATAAATGGCTGGATGTGGAGTGGGAGCCTGACTTGCACAAAATGTTTGATGTGAATATCAAACTCATCGTGCTGAACCAGCGTGGCGTGCTCGCCAAACTCGCTGCGGCGATTGCCGATGAAGGCTCCAATATTGATAACGTATCGATGGAAGAGGAAGACGGCAGTCAATACACCACTATTCACTTTACCCTGCAAGTAGAGCAACGCATGCACCTTGCCCGCATTATGCGTGCGCTGCGTCGTTTGCCTGAGGTCGTGCGCATCATGCGCGTCAAGAATCGTAATAAAGACAGCCGCGCTGCAACACAATAATTCCCGCTTAATTATTCTTAAGTCGCCTTAAAGGCTGTATCGACCAAACTGATTTGCAACTTGATGTGTGGTCTCATGTCCTACCGTCATGACAATGGGGCATAGTCTCCTTTTCCCCGATAACAAAGCTTGCCTGTACCCGTAATGTAAGGATGGTCACTATGAGTACACAGAAAACTGCAGAGCCGCTTCCAGATGGAAAACCTGCTGTCGGCAAGGCGCCAGACATTGCATCGGCTTCCATACCTGAAACGCTGACTGCGTTGGGCGTAACCGCCGAAGCGGGCTTGACGCATGCCGAGGTGGAAACACGGCGCAAGAAGCACGGCTACAATGAAGTGGTCGCGGAAAAAAGCCATCCGGTGCGCAAGTTCCTCGACAAATTCTGGGGGGTGTCGGCGTGGATGCTGGAGCTGATCATGGTGCTGTCAGCGGTGCTCGGCAAATTCGCTGATCTGGCTGTGGTTGGCGCGCTGCTGGTCATCAATGCGGTGCTGGGTTTCATGCAGGAACACCGCGCCGAGGGCGTCGTGGCTGCCTTGCGCCAGCGCCTGCAAGTCAGCGCACGGGTGCTGCGGGATGCGAGCTGGCAGGCCATTCCCGCAAGGGAATTGCTACCCGGTGATATCGTCCGTGTGCGTGCTGGCGATATTATCCCGGCGGACGTCAAATTGCTCACCGGTATTTTGAGTGTTGACCAGTCTGCGCTCACTGGCGAATCGAAAGATGCGGACAAAGCGCCCGGAGAAGTGCTTTCGTCAGGATCTGTGGTGCGCCGTGGCGAAGGTAATGGTGTGGTCATTCTGACCGGCGCGAACACCTTTTTTGGCCGCACTACCGAGCTGGTGCAGAACGCAAGCCCCAAGTTGCATATCGAAGCCGTAGTTTCCAAAGTGGTGCGTTGGCTGTTCGTCATCGTCGGTGCATTGCTGGCAGTGGTCATTATTCTGTCACTGGTGCGTGGCGTGTCGTTGCTGGAGGTGCTGCCGCTCATGCTGGTGCTGTTGATGAGCGCGGTGCCGGTTGCACTGCCGGTCATGTTTACTGTCAGTATGGCGGTCGGTGCCAAAGAGCTGGCAAAACGCGGCGTGCTGGTTACGCGGTTGAGTGCGGCGGAAGACGCCGCGACCATGGATGTGCTCTGCGTCGATAAAACTGGCACGATCACGATGAACCAGCTGGCGGTCACTGGCGTGATTCCGCTGGCGCAGGCCACTGAATCGAGCGTATTGTTCGCCGCTGCGCTCGCGTCGCAGGCTGCTAATCAGGATCCGATTGATCTGGCCTTGCTGACTGCGGCCAAGGAGCGCAAGGTTTTCGATGGTGCTGCGGCGGTTACCCCCGTGTCATTCGTGCCGTTTGATGCGCAAAACCGGCGCACTGAGGCGATCGTTGAGCAGAATGGGCAACGCCTGAGGGTGATGAAAGGCGCGGTGCGTACCGTTGCTGAAATCTGCAAGTTGCCGGATGCCGAGATCGAGAAGCTGGAAGCGCAGGTGCATGAGTCGGCCCTGAAGGGCTATCGGACGCTGGCAGTCGCGCAAGGCGCCGAGTCGGGGGAGTTACAGTTGCTTGGACTGGTGACCTTGTATGATCCGCCGCGACCTGATGCCAAGGAGCTCATCGCCAAGCTGCGCGACCTCGGCATTTCAGTGAAGATGCTTACTGGTGACGCGCTGGCGGTTGCCAGCGAGATTGCGCGCGGCGTGGGTTTGTCCAACATTCGGCGGGTAGCTGATTTGAAGGCAGCAAGTGCCAAGACTGGCAATGAGTCAGTTGATCTGCTGGCAGATGTTGACGGGTATGCCGAAGTCTATCCGGAGGACAAATACATTGTAGTACAGCATCTGCAAAATGCTGGGCATGTCACCGGCATGACGGGTGATGGCGTCAATGATGCACCCGCGCTGCGTCAGGCCGAAGTCGGTATCGCTGTCAGTAGCGCGACCGACGTAGCCAAGGGCGCAGCCAGCGTGGTGCTGACCGAGGCGGGGCTGACCAATATCGTGGCGCTGGTCGAGCAGGGGCGCACCATCTATCAGCGCATCCTGACCTGGATCATCAACAAGATCAGCCGCACCATCCTCAAATCAGCTTTCGTGGCGATTGCGTTCGTGGTGACAGGCAAATTCGTCGTTTCTGCCTTTGCGATGTTGCTGCTTACTTTTATGACCGACTTTGCCAAGATTGCGCTGGCTACTGATAAGGTTCACCCTTCCAGTAACCCGGAGACATGGGAGATCGGGGGCTTTATTACCGTGTCAGTGATACTGGGGATCGCCATGCTGGCTGAGTCGCTGGCGCTATTGTGGGCAGGCTGGGTGCACTTTGGTCTGGCAACGAATGACAACGCACTTTACACATTCAGCTTTCTGACCTTGCTGTACATGGCGGCATTTTCCATCGTGTCGGCACGCGAGCGGCGCTGGTTCTGGATGACCATGCCCAGTAAGACCCTCATTGCTGCGTTGACAGCCGATGTGTTAACAGGCACTGTGCTCACCTTCGTGGGTTTGCCGGGACTGATGCCTTTGCCATGGTGGCAAACGCTGGTGATATTCGTTTACGCGATGGTATCGTGTTTAGTCATTAACGATATGCTGAAAGTGATGCTGATCAAGTGGCGTGTGCCCATGGCAATTGCGGTGGCGCGCCCATGATCCAATCACAATATATTAGGAACGCTGCTTAAATGAACTGGATCGCTGGATTACGTCAACCGGGTGTGCCGTCAGCATTAGCTGCTGCATTGCTATTCGGCGCAGGTACGCCCCTAGCGAAATGGCTGCTGGGTACAATGGATCCGTGGTTATTGGCGGGATTGCTGTACTTGGGTTCAGGGGTGGGCTTGACGCTGTATCGTTATCTGAGCCGTGCCCCCGCAGTCCATTTGCCGCGTCAGGAATTACCCTGGTTTGCTGGGGCGATAATGATGGGCGGGATGATTGCGCCAGTGTTGCTGATGACCGGGCTGACGAACATGGTGGCATCGGGCGTTTCGCTGCTGTTGAATGCCGAGAGCGTGTTTACCGCTTTGCTGGCATGGTTCGTATTCAAGGAGAATTTTGACCGGCGCATTGCGCTGGGCATGCTGGCTATCGTCGCCGGTGCGCTGGTGCTGAGCTGGCCTGCAGAAACCGGTGTTGTCCCGTTATGGCCGGTGCTGGCGGTGCTGGGCGCGTGTTTGGCCTGGGGTATCGACAATAATCTGACACGCAAGGTGTCGCTCACCGATGCAACCTGGATCGCATCGGTGAAAGGGATGGTGTCAGGCACGGTGAACCTGATGCTGGCTGTCTGGCTGGGTGCCGCGTTACCCTCGTTGCCGCATCTGGCGGGAGCTATGGTAGTCGGCTTGTTTGCCTATGGCGTCAGCCTGACGCTGTTCGTAGTGGGATTGCGGCATCTGGGGACTGCGCGCACTGGCGCCTATTTCTCCATCGCCCCCTTTTTTGGTGCTGTTCTGGCTATTTTGATGGGCGAGCCGGTTACGCTGCCGTTGATCATCGCCGGATTGTTGATGGCGCTGGGGGTCTGGCTGCATCTGACGGAAAGGCATGAGCATGGACATGTCCACGAAGCGATGGAACACAGTCATGAACATAGCCACGATGAGCACCACCAGCATCAGCATGATTATCCGCTGGCGCCCGGCAGCAAGCATAGTCATACGCACCAGCATGAGCCTTTAACACATACTCATGCGCATTTTCCAGATGCCCATCATCAGCATCGTCATTGATGATGGTTAATGTTGATGTCATCGCATTGAAAGCCGGTCTGGGTAAAATATATAACCGGCAACGGAAAAGCGGATTGGCGTGACATCAAGATTGATACGCACCAAATCTGAATTGTGCTGTCAATGATGGTGGATGGTGTGGGCAGAATATTTCAGTAATGAGCAGGAGAATTTAATATGATGATTTATCTCGGTTATGTGGCAACTTTTGTCATATCTTTGATACTGATGTACTGGTTTTTCAAGTGGTTGAATAAAGATTGAAAAGACGGCGTTATGGCCGTGTGGTTCTGCAGTGCATCATATTTTTGCATTGCAAACAGTGAGTTTTTCGTAGTACTCGTATTAGACAAAGCGGATTTGATTGGTCTGAATTTGGGATGTTTTTCTGGGTTCAGTCGCACCTGATACGTTTGTATTGATACCGTTTTTTAGTCAGCTAATACCTGACAGCTGGTTTAATCCCTACAGGAGTTGTTTATGCAGTTATCGTTTTCGTCGCGTGTTGTTGGCGCGCTATTGTTTGGTGTGTTACTGGAAACTAGTGCCGCAGCCGTCCCTCTCCCAGCTATCCCCGATGCACCTGATGTAGATGCCCGCAATTATGTGTTGGTAGACCCTGCATCAGGACAAATTTTGGCCGCACGCGAAGCCGAGCAGAAAGTGCCGCCTGCCAGTCTGACCAAGCTGATGACCGCGTATCTGACTTTACAGTCGCTGGCGCAGGGTAGATTAAAACTTGACCAGCCTGTGCCCGTCAGTGTCGCCGCCTGGAAGGCTGGTGGCTCAACCATGTTCCTGCAACCTGACCTGACTGCAACAGTAGAGCAGATGATACAGGGTATGGTGGTCGTGTCCGGCAATGACGCCGCCGTAGCCTTGGCAGAAGCCATTGCCGGCAATGTGGATAGCTTCGTGCAGATGATGAATATGACTGCCACCCAGCTGGGCATGACTCACAGCCATTTTGATAATGTCGATGGTCTGCCTACGCCGACGCATTTGGTCAGTGCCCATGACATTGCTATCCTGACCGAAACAATTATTCGCCAGTATCCACAATATCTGCATTATTTTGGCGAAAAATCATTCACTTATAACAAGGTTACACAAGCGAACTGGAATCCGCTGGTATTTACTGATGCTACGGTGACCGGGATGAAAACCGGCCATACCGATGAGGCAGGATATTGTCTGGATGCAACTGCCACCCGTAAAGGTCGTCATCTGATTGCAGTAGTGCTCGGTTCTAGCTCGCGGACTGGTAGTGCCAAGGCTGCTGAGGCGCTGCTCAATTACGGTTACAACTTTTTTGAAACACAGCGTGCCTATAGCGCCGGCCAGATAATCAGTAGTGTCCGCAATAATCAGGCAAGTCCGGCGCAGATCACCATCGGCAGCCTGGGTGATGTCTGGGTTACAGTGCCTAATGGTCGTTACGCACAACTTAAGTCCCGCGTGAGCCTGCTCCAGCAAATGCCATTGCCGCTGAAACGCGGTCAGCGCGTGGGTTCGCTTATTTTGAGCGTGGATGGCAAAGATGTCGCCAGTGTACCGCTGGTGTCGCTACAGGCTGTTGAAAAAGCAGGCTGGTTTGGTCATGTGTGGAACGTGATCCGCGCCATGTTCTGAAGCAATGTGGGTCGTCGTTGCTGTTACACCGACATCAGCATAGCTGGTGTCGGTGCCTGATTTCTTGTTGTTAAAAAAGAATGATAACTATTGAGCCGGCCAGTATGAGCATGCCGCCTACTGCAACAGCCCAGGTCAGTTTTTCCCCGAGAAAAATGATGCCCAATATGATCGCCAGCGCAACGCTGAGTTTGTCTATCGGCGCAACTTTCGATACCGGTCCCAGTTGCAGTGCACGGTAATAACATAACCACGAAAGACCTGTAGCGACACCCGATAGCACCAGGAATATCCAGCTGCGTGCCGATATCAGATCAAGTTTCTGCCATTCGTCGCGCAATGCCACGATAGCTGCAATGATTACAAGTATGACGACGGTTCTGATCAATGTGGCAAGGTTAGAACTTAGTCCGGTAACACCGATTTTTCCGAAAATCGCGGTCAGTGCTGCGAAAAATGCGGATCCTAAGGCGTAAATTACCCAGCTTTCTCGAAACATTTTTTGTCTTTCATGGTGGCTTGTTTGTATTTTAGCGGTGTTCTGTGATGAATAAAAAATAACAGCATATTTAAATCTTGATACACAATTCATGCACAGGAAAATGCACCATGCATACCAACACTGCTCATGCTTTAAGTAAAGTGCCTGAAGTGACTCTGCTATATTGGATTATTTAATTGGCACAGGTATTTTTACAGCGCTGTTTGCGGACGCGTATTTCGCATGAGCTGCAATTTTGGCTGGCGCTCATCCTGACCCCCCATTGGGTACTGTGGTCGGTGTTTCCTCAACGCGCAGCACAAAAACAAACCGCCCAGCTGCTTTCCGCTGATTGTTCAGCAGTTGCGACTCGGGTCTATTGTCATGCTGGTGTTGTGGGCGGGTTGATGTGCAGACGTCAGGCCTACTTAAACTATCAGATTCCCCCAGCTAACCCTAGCTATGACCAAAGCTCAGAAGTAAGCGACTACAAACCTGCTGAAACTGCATGTAAACCACGGCGGGTTACATGATCTAGTATCTCGCTGGAGTGGGTACAGTCTGGATCGTAGGCGACCAACATCATATGGGACGCTTTTGTGGATGAGCCGGCACTGACAACGCAGGCATGTTCACGTACTGCATCGGTCAAGTTGTTCATTTCTTCGGAGGTTAGTGATTCATCAATGTGGATGATGAAGTCTGAAATGGATATGTTCATGATATTCTCCTTTTGCTACTTAACGTTGATTTGCAACGTATGATTCATGTATAGCATAAATCCCATAAATTGCCAGATTTCGTCTGCGTTTGAGGGGTGTTATAGTTATGCTTTTAATATCTTGGGAAATTTAGTTTATGAGCAAGCAGATTATCAGCACAGATGCAGCGCCGGCAGCGATAGGAACTTATTCGCAAGCCGTTAGGGTGGGTGATACAGTTTATTTGTCCGGGCAGATTGGGCTTAACCCGGTCAGCATGCAGTTGGCGGATGGTATCGTGGCGCAAATCCATCAGGTGTTTCAGAATTTGCAGGCGGTAGCTACGGCTTCCGGCGGCAGCTTGGCTGATGTGGTTAAGCTCAATGTGTTTTTGACTGATTTGAGTCATTTTGCCAAGGTTAACGAAATTATGGCTCAGTATTTTACTGCGCCTTATCCTGCGCGTGCCGCAGTCGGAGTTGCGGCATTGCCACGCGGTGCAGAAGTTGAAGCGGATGGGGTGATGGTGCTGGGTTAATTCAGCATGGCGACTGCCACTCTTGATATGACCGCTACGTTGCCAGCGGTTTTTGCCAAGTTAGGCTTGGCGACGTATGCAGATTTGCTGCTGCATTTGCCGCTGCGTTACGAGGATGAAACCCGGATTACGCCTATTGCCAATGTGCTGCATGGTGAATTGGCGCAAGTGCAAGGAGTGGTCACGCACTGTGAAGTGCAATATAAACCGCGGAAACAGCTGGTCGCTCGCATACAAGATGCGGATGGCGAGCTGAGTTTGCGGTTTTTGCATTTTTACGGCAGTCAGACTAAACAATTCACTATCGGCAATATCATTCGAGCGGTAGGCGAGACACGTGGCGGTTTCTTTGGGCTGGAAATGGTGCATCCGCGTTGCCGTGTAGTCAGCGCAGATGCGGGATTGCCTGAAAGTTTGACGCCGATTTATCCAGCCGCTGCGGGCGTATCGCAAACATTATTGCGCAAGCAAATTGGGTTGGTGTTGGCGCAAGCAGATTTGATCGATACCTTACCCGATGCCATACGAACGCAATTCCAGTTGATGGAGTTCGCTGAGAGTGTGCGGACTTTACACCATCCGCCTCCTGACGTCGCATTGAGCGCGTTAATCGATAAAACTCATCCCGCCTGGCGCCGGATTAAATTCGACGAGCTGTTAGCACAACAACTTTCGCTACGATTGGCACGACAGACGCGTCGAGCATTGGGTGCGCCTGTTATCGGCAATACTTCTGCTTTGCCTGGTCAACTGTTGGCTGATTTACCCTTTGCCTTGACCCATGCCCAGCAGCGGGTATGGCACGAAATACGTGATGACATGGGCGCGGCCTATCCTATGCAACGCTTGCTGCAAGGTGATGTGGGTAGCGGTAAGACGGTGGTGGCGGCGTTGGCAGCGGCACAGGCAATCGGTGGCGGTTATCAGGCAGCATTTATGGCACCGACAGAAATACTGGCTGAGCAGCATTATTACAAATTGCAGTCATGGTTTGCGCCGCTGGGTGTGGAGGTGGCTTGGCTGACGGGGAGTTTAAGCAAGAAAGCCAAACAAGTCGCAATGGATAAGCTGGCAACTGGGGAGGCAATGTTGGCGGCAGGGACGCATGCGCTGTTTCAGGAACAAGTGCAGTTTAACAGGCTGGGGTTGGCAGTGATTGACGAGCAGCATCGTTTTGGTGTGGCACAGCGCTTGGCTTTGCGGCAAAAAGGCGTGCAACCGCATCAATTAATGATGAGTGCGACACCGATACCACGCACCTTGTCGATGAGTTATTACGCAGACCTGGATGTTTCGGTGATAGATGAGTTGCCGCCTGGACGTACGCCTATCGTCACCAAACTGGTCAGTGATGCGCGGCGTGAAGAGTTGGTTGGGTGGGTGCGCGATAAGTGCGGCCAGGGTGGTCAGGTATATTGGGTCTGTCCGTTAATTGAAGAGTCTGAAAAGCTGCAATTGCAAACGGCGATGGACACTCATGCGGCATTGTCGGCGGCCTTGCCCGAAGTGGGTGTGGGGTTGGTGCATGGGCGGATGAATAGCAGGGATAAAGCGACGGTGATGGCGCAATTTTCGGCGGGTGAGTTGGGTTTGCTGGTGGCAACGACGGTGATTGAAGTGGGCGTGGATGTGCCCAATGCGTCGCTGATGGTGATAGAACACGCCGAACGTATGGGGTTGGCTCAGTTGCACCAGTTGCGCGGGCGGGTCGGGCGTGGTGCGGCGAAAAGTGCATGTGTGTTACTGTACCAACAGCCGTTATCGCAATTGGCACGGGCGCGGCTGAAAGTGATATTCGAAAGTTCAGACGGGTTTTATATCGCCAGCGAGGATTTGGCTTTGCGCGGCCCTGGAGAGTTTCTTGGTGCGCGACAATCGGGGGCGCCAATGTTACGGTTTGCTGATTTGGCGATGGATGCAGATTTGCTGGTGCAAGCACAGCATGCGGCTAGTGATATTTTGTTGCACTATCCAGAGGTTGTGCAAGCACATGTGTCACGCTGGCTGGGGACGGCGCAGGAGTTTGTGAAAGCTTGAGTGCTGCGCTACGGTAATTAAAATCACATGTTACAATCTCAAAGATCTAATATAAAAAAGGGGTGGTCAGAATGAAGAAATGGTTGGCGGCGTTTGGTTTGTTTCTGGTAGTGATGTCGGCACAAGCTGCAGATACAATATTTATTGGTTTTCTTGATTACAATCGCAGTCCGATACAGGCAGTACAGGACGCGCGCGGATTTACTTCGTATTTGAGCAGGGTGTTGGGCGCACCGGTGAAAATTGATGTGTCGCGCAATTATGACAAACTCATGGTTGAAGCCAAGCAGAAACGCTTCGGTTTGGTGTTCGGGCCTGCAACCTTTGTGATGGACGCCTATGCAAAAGCGGGTTACGAGCCTATTGTGCGCGTGCCTGGGCAGCTGGCTGCGACTTTTGTTGCACCTTCGTCGTCTGGGATAGCATTTCCAGAAGATATGAAGGGTAAGCGCATAGGGTTTACCGATAAAAAATCCATGGTGACGCTGTTGGCTATGGCGAAATTGCGTGATTTGAAGATTAACCCGGCTACTTATTTTAAGAGTGTCACTTATTATAATGATATTGATGGGCTCTATACCGCATTTAAGTATCACTTAATTGATGTTGGCGTGCCAAATGCGGGTGTTTATGAAATGTGGAATAACGGTGGTGCGATAGATTTTAATATGATTGTGCAGAGTGAAGGCGGCCCGCATTTAACCTTCGCGGTGCGCGGAGATTATTCAGCCGAGCTGAAACAGAAAATTTCACAGGCGCTGCTCAATGCGGATAAGGATCAGTTTGCGATGCAAAGTTTCCGTGGTGCGGGTATTCCTAAATTTGAACCTGTAGATATGGCGCAATATAGGGCAATGATGAGCTATATCAAACAATGATGTAATGGCGAGTTCAGTTTGGCATCAACACCTTTTGGGCGCGCCTGGCTGGCTGCGCCCTTGGTTGGTCGATCAGGGTTCATTGACGCAGCGGATTGTTACACGTTGCAGTGATTTTTCGGTGCGGGATGTGTCGTTACGGCGTGCTTATGCACATAGTGATGAATTTGCGTTGGTGGGCCGGCAGCAGCATAGCCTGTTGCGAGATGTGTCGTTATGTTGCGCTGATGTCCCATTGGTTTATGCGCACAGCGTTTTGCCCTACGCCAGTTTGACTGGAGCTTGGGCGCGATTACGCTATTTGGGAAGTCGTCCATTGGGTGCGGCTTTGTTTGTTAACCCGCAAGTGTATCGGGAGGCATTGCAGTTTCGGCGATTGGATTTCCGTCATCCATTATATTTGGCGGCAGTCGCACGCTTGACTCACCCCCCCGCCACTTTGTGGGCGCGGCGCTCTGTTTTTGTACTGGCATCAAAGCGGATTTTGGTGACAGAAGTATTTTTACCTGCGATCAAATACCTATGACTTTAACTGAACGTCTTGAGCTGTATGAAAAACTGATGCGCCTGGATAAGCCCATCGGAATTTTGCTGTTGCTGTGGCCAACACTATGGGGGCTGTGGTTTGCATCAAATGGGCATCTCTCTTGGTGGGTGGTGTGGATATTTGTGCTGGGCACTGTGCTCATGCGTTCAGCGGGATGCGTGGTCAATGATTATGCTGACCGTGACATTGATCCTCATGTGGCACGCACCCAGAATCGCCCATTGGCCGCTCGGCGTATCTCGACCAAAGAGGCATTGTTGTTGGCGGCAGGTTTGGCAATATTGGCTTTTCTGTTAATTCTGCCACTCAATCGGCTGGTGATATGGTTGTCGATCCCAGCTGTCGTGTTGGCGGCCAGCTATCCTTATACCAAGCGCTTTTTGGCGATTCCTCAGGCTTATTTGGGTGTGGCTTTCGGATTCGGAATTCCTATGGCATATGCTGCGATGCAGGGCGCGGTTCCTGCGCAGGCATGGTTGTTACTGCTGGCTAACGTTTTCTGGGCAGTGGCGTATGATACGGAATATGCAATGGTGGACAGGGCTGACGATTTGAAAATAGGCATTAAAACCTCGGCGATTACGTTCGGGCGGTTTGACGTGCTGGCGGTGATGTTGTCATACTTGGCTACACTCGGTTTGCTCGCGCTCGTAGGCTGGCAGTATCATCGTGGAGTGGCCTATTTTGCAGGGTTAATCGTTGCGGGAGCTATTGCAGGCTATCATTATTATTTGATACGTGAACGCGATCCTGTGCGGTGTTTTAAGGCGTTTTTGCACAATAATTGGCTGGGCGCTGCTGTGTTTGTGGGCTTGTTAATGGATTATAGGTGATGCAGTGATACTTTCTCGAACTAGCCAGTACGCGGTGCAGGCGATGATCTATATGGCGACTCAGTCGCCAAATACGCCGGTGTTGAACAAAGATATAGCCGAACGCTTAAATGTGCCGGCACCATACCTGGCAAAGATTTTGCAGGCAATGAGCAAGGGCGGTTTACTGTCCTCTTTTCGTGGGCGTTTGGGTGGCTTTTGTCTGCGCGAACCAGCTGCACAAATCTCATTAATGCGATTGTTGCAGTTAACTGAAGGTGCTGATTTTACGCAAAGCTGTTTGCTTGGATTGAAACGCTGTAGCGATGAAACGGCATGCCCAGTGCATGCGCGGTGGCTGCCAATTAAAGAAAAAGTAATAGAAATGCTAAATCAAATGACATTGGCGGATTTGGCCATTGCAGTCCAGACTGGTCGTTATCGATTGGCAGATATGCCGTTGGCGGCAATGGCGCAGGTATAAATGCGTAAGCTATGGCTGCTATTGGCTTTGGCAGGATGCGGGCCGGTAGAGCCAACGGTGATGCCGCTTAAAAACACTGTCGCCGAAGATATAACAGGTGCGCAGTATGCGAAAAATTTCAATTTGACTGACCCAGGCGGGCGGAAACGAACGCTCGCCGATTTTCATGGCAAGGTGGTGGCGGTGTTCTTCGGCTATACCCATTGTCCAGATGTTTGTCCAACTACGCTGTATGATTTTTCTCAGGCAATGACGTTGCTGGGTAAAGATGCAAATAAAGTTCAGGTGTTGTTTGTCACTCTGGATCCCGAGCGAGATACTCCACAAAAGCTGGCGCAGTTTGTACCCGCATTTAATCCAGCTTTTTTGGGATTGTATGCTGACCCTGCGCGTACCGCACAAATAGCGAAAGACTATCAGGTCTATTATCGCAAGCAACCTGTTGATAAATCAGGAAATTATTCGATAGACCATAGTGCGTTTACCTATGTTTATGATGCCGATGGGCGCGTGCGATTGCGTATGCCGTATGGGGAAGCGCCAGCAGATATAACAAGCGATATACGCCAATTAATAAGATAAAAATATCCTTAATAATTGGGTGCTTATAAAATATATGGAACTATTTTGGGAAATGGTAAGCATAAAGGCTTGCGTGCGGCATATTGCCGCAGGTAAAATGCCAAGGTTAGTATATTCTTTTTCATAGATACAGCGGCGTAGGAGACTCCCATGGCGGCTACAGAAGTAAGTAGTTTAGAGCAGTACAATTTTGATATAGTTAAGAAATTCTCAATCATGGCCGTAGTTTGGGGCTTGGTAGGGATGTCGGTCGGCGTGTACATAGCGTCTGAGTTGGCATGGCCTTTCTTGAATTTTGATATCCCTTACATTACTTTTGGTCGTTTACGTCCAGTGCATACCAGTGCGGTAATTTTTGGTTTTGGCGGTAGTGCATTATTTGCTACTTCGTATTATGTAGTACAGCGTACCTGTCAGGCGCGTTTAATTAGCGATGGCATGGCAACCTTTACGTTCTGGGGTTGGCAAGCTGCTATTATGTTAGGCGGTATCAGCTATATGCTGGGTTTCAGCCAGGCGCGTGAATATGCCGAGATGGAATGGCCTATTGATATTCTGGTTGAGGTGGTGTGGGTAACTTACCTTGCGCTGTTTGTGGGTACGATTATGCGTCGTAAACAACCACATATCTACGTAGCTAACTGGTTTTTCCTTGCATTTATTCTGGCTACCGCTTTACTGCATACCTTCAATAACTTGGCAGTGCCTGTAAGTTTGTTCTCAATGAAGTCTTACAGCTTGTTCTCTGGTACTCAAGATGCGATGACGCAATGGTGGTATGGCCACAATGCGGTAGGTTTCTTCTTGACTGCAGCGTTCTTGGGGATGATGTATTACTTCGTTCCTAAGCAGGCAGGACGTCCAATATTCTCATATCGCCTGTCAATTATTCACTTCTGGGCGCTGGGCTTCTTGTATATGTGGGTTGGTGCGCACCATTTGCATTGGACTGCGCTTCCAGACTGGACTTCTACACTGGCGGCAACTTTCTCTATCATGCTGTTATTGCCTTCATGGGGCGGTATGATCAACGGCATTATGACATTGTCAGGTGCTTGGGATAAATTGCGTACCGATCCTATTATGCGTTTCTTGATTGTGGCGTTGTCGTTCTACGGCATGTCAACATTTGAAGGCCCATTAATGGCGCTGAAAGATGTGAATGCATTATCACACTACACTGACTGGACTGTGGGTCACGTACACTCAGGTGCGCTGGGTTGGGTGGCGATGGTGAGTTTTGGTTCGCTTTATCACATGATTCCTAAGTTGTGGAATACTAAAATGTGGAGCCAAAAAATGATAGAAGTTCATTTCTGGTTCGCAACCATAGGCGTGTTGTTGTATATCACTGCTATGTGGATTTCTGGTATTACTCAAGGTTTGATGTGGCGTGCATTTGATCAGTACGGCAACTTGCAGTACTCATTCGTAGAATCAGTTGCAGCAATGCATCCATTCTATGCAATGCGCGCAATTGGCGGGATGTTCTTTGTAACTGGTATGTTGTTGATGTTTATCAACGTCATGGTTACCGTGCGTCAAGCGAACCGTGCTGCGGCGCTATCGCATGCTGCAAATCAGGCTAAAACAACTGGCATGGCCAGTGCTTAATAAGGAGAACGTATATGTTTAATTTCAAGCATGAATGGATAGAAACTAACGTTGGTCTCTTGTTAGTGCTGACTATGTTGGCAATTAGTGTGGGTGGGTTGGTCGAAATCGCGCCGCTGTTCTTTATTAAAGACACTGTGGAGAAGGTTGATGGGGTTCGTCCTTACACACCTTTAGAGCAACGCGGTCGCGATATATTTCAGCGCGAAGGCTGCTATTTGTGCCATTCACAAATGATACGTCCTTTCCGTGATGAGGCTTTGCGTTATGGGCACTACTCATTGGCGGCTGAGTCCCAATATGATCATCCGTTCCAGTGGGGTTCAAAACGTACAGGTCCAGATTTGGCACGTGTGGGTAAGAAATATTCAAATGAATGGCAAGTCGCGCATTTGAATAATCCTAAATCCATGGTGCCGCAGTCTGTGATGCCAAATTATCCTTGGTTGTTAAAAACCGAATTGGATTACTCGGACATGACTGATCGTATGATGGCGTTGCGTGCAGTAGGTGTGCCTTATTCGTTGAATAAAACCGAATATGAAGCTAACGTTAAGAAGTTCGGTGAAGAAACAGCAAAAATGCTCAACATCGCCGATGCTCGTAAGAACCTGATTGCGCAAGCGCAAGAAAACAACTATGACGGTGATAACTCAAGTATTACCGAAATGGATGCATTGGTTGCTTATTTGCAAGTGTTAGGCACGATGGTTGATTTCCGTAAATATGATGACGATGAATTCGTCAAATATCGTTAATCTAGGAAATTGATAATGGAATGGCTAAATTGGTTCGCTTCGTTTGAGAATACTAAACCCGTCGCATTAGTGATTTTATTCGTCACTTTTGTGTTCATAGTGTTGTATGTGTTTGGTGACAAGAAACGGAGTGAGCGTTTGGAAACTTACAAAGATATGCCATTCCTAGATGATGAGCCAGAGATCAAGGAAGATAAAAAATGAATCAGAAAATAGGACAAAAACCAGCGCCACAAACCACGGGTCATGCTTGGGATGACGATTTGCAGGAATATAACAATCCTGTTCCAACATGGTGGTTAGTTGCATTTTACATCAGTGTGGCAGCGGCAGTTATTTATTGGTTCCTTTACCCGGCTTGGCCAATAGGCGGTAGCTATACCAAAGGTTTCGATACGATTACTTATGTCAATGACAAAGGTGTAACGAAAACTACCCATTGGAATACTCGTGCGTTGCTGATGAAGGAAACCAATGAAGCGGTTGCTGCTCAAAAGCCATACTATACAAAAGTAGCGAGCACTCCGTTTGAAAAAATTACCAAAGATCCAGAGCTGGATAGTTTTGTGGTGTCTGCGGGTAAGCAGTTGTTTTCTGATAACTGTGCCGCTTGTCATCAACAGGGTGGCGCGGGCAAAGTTGGCTTTGCGCCAAACCTGACCGATGATGACTGGTTGTATGGCGGCAAGTTTACCAACATTCAACAAACCATCATTGGTGGTCGTCATGGATACATGCCGCCTTTTGCGGAAGTATTGGATGATAAGCAAGTGTCACAGTTGGCAGATTACGTGTTAAGTTTGTCAAAAATTGCTGTAGATCCTGCTAGTGCACAAGCAGGTAATGCATTGTTTCACTCAGAAACCGCAGCATGTTATTATTGCCATGGTGATAATGCGCAGGGTCGTCAAGAAATCGGTTCTGCAAACTTAACTGATAGAATCTGGCTGTGGGCAAATGTACCAGGTTCTAATACAGTAGCTGATAAAGAAGCAGCTGTTAAAAATGTAATTCGTAAAGGTTTGAACAAGGGTGTGATGCCTGCTTGGCAAGATCGTTTGTCGGCTGATCAAATCAAATTGTTGACTGTGTATGTGCATGAATTAGGCGGCGGTAAGTAAGATTACTGACAGCTATGTGCACTTATAATCAGTAGACGTAATAGCCCCCGCTTCATGCGGGGGTTTTGCATTGTGGAGATGAAATGACTACAGGAACAGAGCAAACTATCCAGTTTTACGAAAAACGCATGCCTATCGTGACGCGTTCAGTTAAAGGGCGTTTCCGCAATTTTAAAACAGCAGTTTTAATCTTGGCTTATACCGTATATTTTGGATTGCCTTGGGTGCCTTGGCATAGACATGATGCAGCATCTCAGGCAGTGATGTTTGATATGGATGGGCGTCGGTTCTTCATTTTTGATTTGGTTGTTTATCCACAGAATGTGTTCTGGTTAGCAATTCTGTTGTTTATAGCTGCTGCAATTTTGTTTTTTGCCACGACGTTAATTGGGCGGGCCTTCTGTGGATATTTTTGTTTTCAGACTTTATGGACTGATTTGTTTATTTGGGTAGAGCAGGCTATACAGGGTGAACGCCCAGCTCGTCTGCGTTTGCAAAAACAGCCATGGAATGCAGAAAAAGTTGCAAAAGTGGGTACTACACATCTAATTTGGCTATTAATTGCATTTTGGACCGGTATCACATTCATCTTATATTTCGGTTATGCACCAGATCTTTTGAAACGTATTTTCACGGGGCATGCTGCTAGTGCAGCGTATATAGGTGTAGTGGGGCTGGCGTTAAGCACTTACGCTGCGGCAGCGTTTATGCGTGAACAGATATGTGCTTATATTTGTCCATATGGTCGTTTTCAAAGCGTAATGTATGAACCTGAAACCTTAGCCGTAGCGTATGACGTACGGCGGGGTGAGGGTAAAGAAGGCAGAATTTCGCCGAAAGGGGAATTGAAGAACCGGGAAACAAGAATTGAGCAAGGCCATGGTGATTGCATAGATTGTGGTTTTTGTGTGCAAGTGTGCCCAGCCGGCATCGATATCCGGGATGGTTTGCAATACAAGTGCATATCTTGTGGCTTATGCATTGATGCATGTAATAACATTATGGATTCAATGGGTTATCCAAAAGGACTAATAAGGTACGACTCTGAGGCAAATTTGGCTTTAGAAACACCTAAGCCACCCGCAATTAGCTGGAAGCGTTGGAAAGTAGCTGGTTATTTAGTTGCTATCTTGGTCATGACAGTGGGTCTCTTGTATAGCATTACGCAACGCACTGAGTTTGAAGTAAGTGTGCAACAAATACGTCAGCCATTGTTTGTGATTCTGTCTAGCGGAGAAATTCGCAACAGGTATCAGATCCGACTCACAAATAAAACTGATCGTGATGCTGTGTATAGCATTAGTGCTAAAAATCTACCGCCACAAGCCTTAGATTTGGGTGATATGCAAACAGTGACTGTGCGAAGCGGCAAAAGCATTATCGTGCAAGCGAGTGTAAAACTACAGCCAGAACAAGCTGAAGAATATGAGCATTTCACATTTGTAATTCAGTCGTTAACCAATCCCGCTGATCGTAGTGAAGAATCAGCCAATTTTTATAATGAGCATAATCACACATGAGTTTAATTCAAACATTATTTGGTGGCGTTATTGCGGTAGTCGCAATTCATCTGGTATTAGGTAGGTTTGGTATTGCGAATTACTGGCGGGGAGTCGTTTCTGCTGCTCTTGTCAGTATCGCAATACTGGCATATAGCTTGATTCATGGACTAAGTCTGGACACTGTCTCTATACATTTAGCGGTGTTTCTATCTACAGCAACTGCAATGACACTGCTGACAGGCGAGAAAAAAGAGCCATCTAAACGCATGCATTGGATTCCTATGATATTTGTTGGGTTTTTCATGGTGTTATTCGTGGTTGATAGTGCATTTGTATCTATTTCGACTAATGGTGTATCTACGAAAGTGGCTAGCTGGTTCCTGCCCAAAGCCGATATCAAGCCAGTTTATACTGCTTTTTCTGGTGTTACTCGGCATGACGAACATGCAGGTGCGCCAGAAGCTCAGCATCTTAAACAGTTGACGAGTTTGCAAACTATAGGCTGGAAAATTGAAATTGATGGTGTCAACACTTTGGTTGCTGGTGAGAAGTTGACCAATGCTATCTTGGTGAATTTACGCGATAAGCAAAATCAGCCCATTTTGAATGCCGATGTGCAGGTAAGATTTTTCCGCGCAGGTAATGTTGCTGCAGTTGCAGAGAGTCGTTTAGAAGACGGTGGTTTAGGTCACTATGCCGGACAGTTCACTATACCGCATTCTGGCTCTTGGATCATGCGCACGGAGATTGAAGCTGAGGGTAAGCGCATAGAAGTTGATCGTGATGTGTTAGTTAAAAAGGCGGGTTGATTGATTGCACCAACTTTATGCTACCACTGTGGTCAGCCGATTCCTTCGAAGATTGATTATCGTGTAAAGATTGCAGGCCAGGACTGCGCTATGTGTTGCCGTGGCTGTCAGGCCGTTGCACAGTCTATCGTTGATAACGGTTTAGAGGCTTACTATCAAAGCAGGACAGCGATGCCTGCTAGCGGTCAGGAAGTGTTGCCTGACGAGATTAAAAAGTTAGCCTTGTATGATCACCCAGATATACAGCGCAGCTTTGTTATCAATGCCGGTGAAAATGCTAAAGAAGCCGTGCTGATACTCGAGGGTATCACCTGTGCGGCCTGTGTATGGCTGAACGAGCGCCATATACGGCAATTGGAAGGTGTTATAGGTGTAGAGGTTAATTACGGCAGTCATCGCGCCCGGGTTGCGTGGGATGAGCGGAAGATAAATCTATCAACTATCCTGCAGGAAATCCAGCTGCTAGGCTACAACGCACATCCATATAATGCGCATCAAGCAGACAAAATTCGTAAAACTAAACATAAAAAGGATTTGCAGCGTGTAGCAATCGCTGGTATTGCTTCTGCACAGGTGATGATGCTGTCTGTAGGTTTGTACGCGGGTGGGTGGTATGGCATGACCACTGACATAATGGAGCTACTGCGTTGGTTTAGTATGATGCTGACTATTCCAGTTGCCACTTTTGCTGCGATGCCATTTTATCGTTCAGCATGGAGCGGAATAAAGTCGGGCCACTTAAACATGGATGTGCCTGTTGCACTGGCAATTATTACTGCATTCCTGGGTAGCGTGTGGGTCACAGTATTTGGTGGCGCGCACGTTTACTATGACACCATAGGCATGTTTACCCTTTTCCTTTTGGCTACACGCTTGCTGGAAACTGGGGCGCGTGAAAAATCGGTAGAGGCAGCTGAGAACCTGTTAAAACTGCAACCCGCTATGGCGATGCGGGTAAAAGACGGGCAGCAGAGTTACGTGCCTGTATTAGAGCTCGTGAAATATGATTTAATTTTAGTCAAGTCAGGTGAGGCCATTGCTGCTGATGGTGTCGTTGTCGATGGCGAGTCAACTGCGGATGAGTCGTTGCTGACGGGTGAATCGAGAGCGATACCAAAAGGCTTGGGCAGCAGCGTTATTGCGGGGAGTGTTAACCTCGATAGTCCATTGATAGTGAAGGTAACTGGTGTTGGCGAAGACACTGTATTAGCAGGCATCGTGCGTCTGGTTGATAAAGCGCAGGCAGAAAAACCTAAAATCGCACAACTGGCCGACAGGGTTGCCGCCTGGTTTACGTGGGCGTTATTGGCATTTGCGTTGGTGGTCGGCATTATTTGGCTGCTGGTAGACCAAACTCGCGCTTTTGAGATAGTACTGTCTGTGTTGGTGGTGACCTGCCCATGTGCCTTATCACTGGCGGTACCAGCTGCACTTGCTGCTGCTGGATCGCACTTGATTAAACGAGGCATCCTGGTGTTGCGGGGGCACGCACTGGAAACGCTCGCGCAAGTCACACACGTAGTTTTTGATAAGACCGGGACATTAACGGTAGGGCGTCCTGAAATTGTTGATATTCAAGCGCTCGCAGATATTTCTGCAGAAGAGTGTCTGAAGCTCGCAGCAAGCCTGGAGCAAACATCTGAACATCCATTGGCACGCGCCTTTACACATAAAGTGGACAGGGCTGAGTTGTATGCCGTGATGAGTGCTGTCAATGCTGCAGGACGAGGTATAGCGGGTAATATTGCGGGAGTAGGCTACACTATAGGGAATCAGGCTTATGCATCAGTAAGTCAGGCATTTGATGTAAATGGTTTAAACTTAACCTCTGAGCATGTAACCTTGGTCTGGTTGTGCGATTCCACCCGTGTGTTAGCGGTTTTTGCTCTGGCTGATGCCTTGAGAGCGGATGCAAAAGTGGCTGTAGAGCAATTGCAGTCACGCGGGATTGCTGTGAGTATGTTGTCTGGTGATGCACCGCAAACAGTAGCGTATGTGGCGCGACAACTGGGTATCGTAGATTATCTCGCGCAACAGCAGCCCCAGGATAAATTTGATCAGCTCAAACGATTGCAGGCACAGGGTGCCGTGGTTGCAATGGTGGGTGACGGCGTGAATGATGCGCCGGTACTGTCAGGTGCTCAGGTCTCATTTGCAATGGGAACGGGAACTGATGTAGCAAGTCAAAGTAGTGACATCGTGTTGTTATCTAGCAAACTTGGCGATGTTGTGGTGGCTTTGGATATGGGGAAGAATGCTTTGGTGGTAATGCGGCAGAATCTATTTTGGGCTGCTGCATATAACCTGACAGCGCTGCCTTTTGCTGCAATGGGGTATGTGTCCCCATGGGTCGCAGCGTTGGGTATGTCACTGAGTTCCCTGATTGTGGTGGTGAATGCGTTACGGTTAAAATAGGCAGATTATGACAACATCCACTTTGGTTTTTTTATTGACGATGACCGTCATATTTATTTTTTTTATGGTGTTGGGAATATTTTGGGCGATTAGAAGCGGTCAGTTTGATGATATGGATGGCCCTGCACAGCGGATTTTGATGGACGAAGATGATCCCATGTTGCCATCTAATCAGACTGAAGTCGAAGCTGCGCCTACAAAATTGCGTTAGTCATGCAAAATAGTTTACAATTCGGAAATAACTTTTAAAGGATAGCGAAATGAAGGAAATTTTATTTGGTGCCAATAGCACACTGCCATTAGCCATTACCGTGATGTTGATTGTTACTGCATGGTTGAGTTTCTTATCTGTGGTGATTTTTGCTTAATTACACAGTAAGACGCAATAAAAAACCCCGCTAATGCGGGGTTTTTTATTGGTGACTGCATCAGGCACAGTTTCAAGCGTGTAAGGCAAGTTTCATTTTCTGCATGGCTTTTTGCTCGATTTGACGAACACGTTCAGCAGAAATGCTATATTCAGCGGCTAGCTCATGTAGCGTTGCTGGATTCTCTTCCTGTAGCCAGCGAGATTCAACTATGTGACGACTGCGAGGATCCAATGAAGCAAGTGCATTGTTTAAACCTGTGCTGCTTAAATGGTCATGCTCTGCGCGAGCTAATATTTGCGAAGGCTCGGCTTCCGCGTCGGTTAAGTAAGCCAGAGGACCATAAGTCTCTTCGCCATCATCGTCAAACGGCTCTAGCGTGAGGTCTTGGCCGCTGAAGCGGGTTTCCATCTCCATGACTTCTTCACGTCTGACGCCAAGTTTCTCTGCAATATCAGTTATTTCAGTTGGTGTTAAGCTGTTGCCGCTGGTTTTCATGCTGCGCAAATTGAAAAACAGTTTGCGCTGACCTTTGGTAGTGGCGATCTTGACCATGCGCCAGTTGCGTACGATATATTCGTGCATTTCTGCGCTTATCCAGTGCATGGCGAATGACACTAGACGAACACCACGATCAGGATCAAAACGCTTGACTGCTTTCATCAGGCCTATATTGCCTTCTTGAATCAAATCAGCTTGAGGCAAGCCATAGCCAACAAACTTACGCGCCATGCTTACTACAACGCGTAAATGCGACAGCACCAGATGTTTGGCTGCATCAACGTCACCCTGGTCGCGCAAGCGCCTGCCCAAACTGGTTTCTTCTTCCAGTGTGAGCATGGGGTAGCTATTCACCGTATGGATATAGTTCTCCAGACTGGTGGCATTGTTACTTAATGTAGGTAAATTCATAGCTGTAGTCATGTAAGTTATACCTCCTCCGCTAATTTTAGCACTCTGTGTAAGAGAGTGCCAGTGTTCAGAAGTTCCTGAACTAGGCAAATTTTTTGATATTCGCCAGTGAGCGGCTTACCGCAAAGTAAGCGCCGATCCAGCCCATGGCAGCTGATAGTGTCAGTAATAATAAACTATCTGTAAGCGTAAGTGTGTGAATGGAAAGGTTAGTGTCGTAAAGTTTGCCTAATGCTAAAAATTGCGGCATGAGTAATTGTATGCAGGTAAACACAATCAGCCAGGCAATGATGCCACCTAGCAGGCCTTGCATTACCCCAAAATAGAGAAAGGGGCGGCGTATGTATCTGTCGGTTGCACCGATTAATTGGCTTACTTCAATCTCGGCATGACGCGTACTGATTTGCAGGCGTATAGTGTTGCTGGTAATGGCGATGAGTGCGATGGCAAGTATGCCAGCCAGTAGCAGGAGCATGTCGCGGCCAAGCTTAAGCAGCGCGTCCAGGCGCTGTGACCAGACATGGTCAGCTTGCACGAGGTCAACGTCAGGCAGTTTCTGCAGTTGCGTGACTAACCGTTTGATGCTGACACTATCATTGCTGACAGGCGTGATTATCCACGCATCGGGTAGCGGGTTCTTTGGTAAATCATTAATCAGTTGGCCAAGATTGAGTTGCTGACCGATTTTCGCCAATGCCATTTGTTTAGGGATGAACTGCGTACTGGCAACATTAGGCAGGGTAGATAGCTGGTGTTTTAGTTTTTCACCGTTACTATGTTCATCCATGTATACGCTGATTTCATTGGGGTTAGGCAAGGTCGCTGCAATTTCAGTTGCGTTATTGAGTATGACCATCATGCTTGTGGGTAAGCTTAGGGTGATACCAATCGCGAATAATGTAAACAAGCTGGCAAGTGGGGTGCTAAACATCTGCCTCAAAGTGGCTGTGACTGCCTGACGATGATGGAGGAACCAGGTTTTCATGAAGTCACCTTGCCGTGTTCCAGATGGATGACACGTCCAGCGCTGATGGCAGACTGGTCGTGGGTGGAAATAATAATGGTAGTGCCTGCCTGATGGAATGCTTTGAACATCTGCATAATCTCCGCAGCGTATGCGCTATCTAAATTACCTGTGGGTTCATCGGCCAGCAGCAGGGTAGGGCGAGAAACTACCGCACGCGCAATACACACGCGCTGTTGTTCGCCACCTGATAGCGCAATCGGGTTGGCCTTTTCGCGCTGCAGCAATCCCACTTTATCTAATGCCGCCCGGGCACGGGCATGGGCGTCATGTCGTGAAAAACCTGCTATTTCCAGCGGTAACAGTACATTTTGTATGACGTTGCGGTCAAACAGCAGTTTGTGGTCCTGAAAAATCAGGCCCATGTTGCGGCGCAAGTAGGGGATGGCGGCGCGGCGTATTTTAGTGACATTATGATTGTTGACGTAAATCGTGCCGCTGGTAGGGCGTTCTATCGAAGCGATGAGTTTGATAAGTGTGCTTTTACCCGCCCCTGAATGGCCAGTGAGGAACACCATTTCTCCCGCTTCAATTTCCAGGGTGACATCTTTGAGTGCGTCATAACCGCCAGGGTAACGTTTGCTGACTCGATCAAAGCCTATCATGAGGGGTTGCTCTCAAATAAGGCATAGACAAACTCACTGGCAACAAACGGACGTAAATCATCCATGCTTTCACCTACACCAATAAAGCGGATCGGGTGTGGACGAGCTTTGGCGATAGCGGCGATTACACCGCCTTTGGCTGTACCGTCGAGTTTAGTCAGTACCAGACCGGTCACGCCCAATACATCATCAAAGGTTTTGACCTGGGTGATCGCATTTTGTCCGGTGTTGGCGTCGAGCACGAGCAATACTTCGTGCGGCGCAGCAGGGTCGGTTTTCTGGATAACCCGTTTTACTTTGCGTATCTCTTCCATCAAGTGTGACTGCGTCGGCAAGCGTCCGGCGGTATCGGCCAGCACGATATCTATCCCGCGTGCGCGAGCCGCAGCGATGGCGTCGAAGATCACGGCTGCGGAATCGCCGCCATCCTGGGCGATGACGGTGACGTTGTTGCGCTCACCCCAGACCATGAGCTGTTCACGTGCAGCCGCGCGGAAAGTATCGCCAGCAGCCAGCAATACGGACTTGCCTTGCGCTTGATAAAATTTAGCAAGTTTGCCGATGGTAGTGGTTTTGCCCGCGCCATTTACGCCGACCATCATGATCACAAAAGGCTGGTGAGTACTGATGTCGAGTGCGGATTCCAGTGGTTGTAACAAGGCAATTAAGGCGTCTTGTAGCGCGCTCTGTAATTGCGATGCTTCGGTGAGTTTGTCTTTTTTAACGCGGCTGCGTAATTGGTCAAGCAGGGTTTGGGTCGCGTCTACACCGACATCGGCGGTGAGGAGTATGGTTTCCAGTTCCTCAAATAAGGCTTCGTCAATTTTTCCGCCCAGGCTAAACAAGCCTGTCAACTGTTTGCCTAGCTGCTCACGGGTGCGGCTGAGACCCTGTTTGAGGCGTTGCGCCCAACTTAATTTGCTGGGTGCTGCCTCGGGCGGCGAGCCGAGTTCAGTGTTGGCTTCAACAATAGCAGGGGCGACGGGTGGCTGGGCGACAGGCAGTTCTGTTGCTGTCTCTGCCGTTTGTTCGGGTGATTTTTTTTTGAAGAAACTAAACACAGTAAGGATAGTCTTTCAATAGGTTAAATAGAATGTTATTTTATCATGCGGATTTGAGTCTGCGCGTGCTATCTCTAATGGTGAAGGAAAAACATGAAACGTTGGGTAATGACAGGTTTGTTATGCATGAGCCTACCCGCTGCCGCTGCGGTACAGCAGTTTATGCTGGATAACGGTTTACAAGTCATCGTGCAGGAAGACCATCGTGCGCCTATTGTGGTGAGCCAGCTTTGGTATCGCGCTGGCAGCATGGATGAATTTAATGGTACGACAGGTGTGGCGCATATGCTTGAACATATGATGTTCAAAGGCACTCAGGACGTACCAGAAGGTCAGTTCTCCAAACTTATCGCAGCCGCAGGGGGGCGTGAAAATGCGTTCACCAATACCGATAACACGGTGTATTTTGAGCAGTTGCAAAAAGATCAATTGGGGCTGGCATTGCGGTTAGAAGCCGACAGGATGCATAACCTGTTGCTCAATGATGAGAGTTTTGCCAAAGAAAACAAGGTGGTGAGGGAGGAGCGGCGCATGCGTACCGACGATCAGCCACAGGCTTTGGTTTATGAAAACATGATGGCGGTGGCATTCCAGTCGCATCCTTACCGTCGCCCTGTCATAGGCTGGATGAATGATATCGAAAATATGACTGTGGGCGACGCGCGTGAGTGGTATCAACGCTGGTATGCACCGAATAATGCGACGTTAGTGGTAGTCGGTGATGTCGCTGCCGATGCGGTCAAGGCGCTGGCGACGCAGTATTTTGCTGGCATAGCCAGTAAGCCCTTGCCCATACGCAAGGCACAGGTTGAACCAACGCAAGTGGGTATCAAGCGCGTCAACGTCAAAGCTCCCGCGAAATTACCTTATGTACTGATGGCATATCATGTGCCCGTGTTGCGTGATGCGGCGCAAGATACTGAAGCGTACGCGTTGGAAGTGTTGGCGGGCATTCTGGATGGTAGCGAAGCCGCACGGTTAGGGCGGGTGCTGGTGCGTGAGCAGCGCGTCGCCAGCCAGGCGGGTGCGAGTTATGATCTGGTGGCGCGTGGCCCCGGCTTGTTCATGCTGGATGGCACGCCTACACAGGGTAAAACAGTAACCGATCTGGAAAATGCATTGCGTGCGCAAGTGACCACAATTATACAAGCCGGCGTGAGCGCAGATGAGCTGAAGCGGGTTAAGGCGCAAGTCATCGCTAATAATGTCTACCAGCGTGATTCCACTTTTTATCAGGCGATGCAACTCGGCGAGTATGTTTCAGCAGGATTGCCTGTGACGGCAGTGGTGGATCATGTGGCAAAAGTGCAGGCGGTGACTGCTGCACAGGTGCAGGCAGTGGCACGTAAATATTTGGTTGACAGCGGATTGACTGTTGCCACGCTAGACCCGCAGCCGATTGGCAAACAAACGACACGCGCGCCTGTTGCTGGCATGCGCCACCTTAACTGAGGCTAAAACATGCGTAATTGGATATTTTTAATCGTTGCTATGTTGGTGACGTTGAACGCACAGGCAGGTTTGCCTGTGCAACACTGGAAGCTGGCGAACGGTGCGCAGGTGTATTTCATCGAAAGTCATGATTTGCCCATGCTCGATGTCAGCGTCGATTTTGCAGCGGGCAGCGCGTACGATCCTGCCGATAAATCAGGCTTGGCGAGCTTGACGCACAGAATG
>Ga0265297_10002554_pt1 | contig 36493 bp, 49 predicted proteins | sample Munlanlwell13791_FD_192502 | JGI IMG/M metagenome (GOLD analysis project Ga0265297, IMG submission 192502) | Leachate microbial communities from a municipal landfill in Southern Ontario, Canada - Leachate well 137-91 | ecosystem: Engineered > Solid waste > Landfill > Unclassified | place... | reverse complement strand
GTGTCCTGCATCCGGGGCGACGTGACCGGCATCGAGGGCGACGTGACCGGCATCCGGGGCGGCGTGTCCGGCATCCGGGGCGACGTGACCGGCATCCGGGGCGATGTGTCCAGCATCGAGGGCAACGTAAACGATGCTAAGTTAACAGATGATGAACGACTATCTGGGATTGACGTGTCGCAACTTATACAAAACTGAGAGGAAAAAGATAGTGGCCTCCCGAAATAAAGACGAACGCGCGCACGTCAACGCGCTTGTGAAAGCAATTCAGAAAAATTCTCCAAGTGTTCACGTTCACATTGATCGGGACGCGGGAAACGTGCGGCACACATCAAGCGGCTGGGACTTTTTGCTCGCCTGTCACGGTCTGGTGGTTTTTTGCGAAGCGAAAATCGGAAAGGGAAAGCTGTCCGACTGGCAGGGATATGTTCGCGCGGCGGTCCTGGCAAGTAAAACGCCGTATTTGGTGGTACGGTTTTGGGAGGACGGTACATATTTCACCATTGACGGCGGGTTAATGATTGAAACGGAAAAAGCCACTATTACCGATTTTATAAAAATATGAAAAATACTACCCTGCGACACTATCAAACCGAGGCCGTTGACAAGGCGCTCGCCGCCTACGCCGCCGGTTATCGCGGTTTTCTCTGCGGCGATAAAATGGGCCTGGGTAAAACGATTATCGCGCTGCAAATTGCCGAGAAATTGCCGAAAACACATAACATGATCGGCGTCGTTTGTCCCGCTTTTTTGGTCCCGAAATGGCGGCGCGAGATTTTAAACCGCTGCAACGATAAAAGAAAATATAAATTTGCACTTTATGCGTATTCTGAAATATCCGATCCGCTGATTTTAGCGCAGGCAAAGTCGGTTAATTATGATCTTATAATATTTGACGAAGTACATTATGGAAAAAGTTATAAAGCGGCGCGGACGATTGCCACACTTTGCGCTCAGGGTGTCCACGTCGTCGCTGACAAATTGCTCGGCCTGTCCGGCACCTGGCCGCCTAATAACATTGCGGATTGCTACCAGTGGCTAAAAGCGTCGGCGTCGCCGCTTGCGCCGCGTGGGTATGAAGATTTTGCCCGCGAGTTTGCCGCAAATTGTCACCGAAATAATTTCGGCCTGCAAGTGTCCGGCTTTAAACCGAACGCCCGTTGGATGGAACACTTTCCGCCGGTGTATATCGGGCGCACGATTGACGACGTAACGGACGAAATACCGGACGGGCTGCGCGTCGATTTTCCTATCGACATACCGAAAACGGTTGAAAGGGCCGAGGTGAAACTTTTTGGTCGGATACTGGACGACCCTAATTTAATCGAAAAAGCAATCGCCGCCGCGCCGTCATTCGATCAGTTGACCGAGTTCAGAAAAATGCAAGGGCTGGCGAAAGTTCATGCCGTGCTTGATTATACCCTGGAAGCCTGGGAAGAAAACGAGAAAAAACTGCTCATTTTTTCTTATCACCAGGAAGTGGCGGAAAAAATCGCTGCGGCGCTTATAAAGAAGAAATTGCCGGTTACGCTCATAACGGGAACAAACACCACGCCGGACGAACGCGACGCCATAACGCAAAAATTAAATAGTGTTGACGAAAGCGTTATAGTGGCTACTATTGATTCATTAAAAGAAGGCGTTGACATTACCGGCTTTTCCCTTACACTATTCGCGGAGATCGACTGGCGGGCTTGGGCGCTTGAACAGGCAGAGGGCCGCACGCGCCGGATCGGACAGGAAAAAAACGTCCGTTGGGTTTACTTCTTTTTCGAGCGCGGCGTTGACAAGATGATGAGAAAGAAAATCGATGAGAAAAATAAACTTAGCATTGCGGTGAGGGGGACGGCTTGAAATACACGAACGCGGATTTATTCAATGCTCTTTTTATACCCGGCGAAAAAATAAATATTCGCGTTATAAAGGACGCCGACGGCCCCGCCGAAAATCACCTGTACGTTTTCCCCGACGCGCCGCTGTCGCCTGAATACCCCGGCGCGTTCCCCTGTGTCGGCGTTAATCCCCGCGCGACCGTCCGTAAATTATCATTAATTAAAAATATGGTAATCGACATTGACGGCGCGCCGCTTCCGGCCTGGGCGAAAAACCGTGCAGATGTAATTTGTTCGCGCGGTGAAAATCATCATCATCTTTATTTTTGCTTTGAGAGCACGACGCGGGAAGCGTTCAAGAAATATAGTAAAGCGCTTATACATCACGCGAACGGCGATAAAAGCGTATCTGACCCGGAGCGCGTCATCCGCCTGCCGTATTTTACGCACCGTAAAGAGGGCGTTGAATCCCCCGGTTATAAAATAGTATTCATAAGAAAAAAAATTGAGCGCGCGTCCATTGAAAAAAAATTCGACTGGTTGACGCTCGACAAAAAATCTGAAAGCGCCGCGCCCGTTCAGGATTATAATTCCGTGCTCGCGTTCGTTCGTCAAACATATATGAAAAAGCCGGTCCTTACGAAAGGCGAAGGGCGAAGCCGGGAATTATTACACCTGGGTTTTGATTGTCACAAGTGGGGAATATCACAGGAATCAGCCCTCGCCCTTGCCTGCGAGATATCAAACGCGCGGCACGATCCGCCGGAAAGTGACGGTGTAATAAAACATCAAATAGAAAGCGCGTACAGATACGCCAAAGGTGAATTTGGCGCGGCCCTGGTTGCGGGCGGTGAGTCAGAGGCGGCGCAGCGGAAAATCAAACACCAATTCGATATAACGCAACGGGTCCGGGAACGGCTCGCCGACTGGACTTACATTCACGGCGCCTGCCGCCTGGCCGACTGCCGGACCGAACGGGCGCTGACAAGCCGTGAACAGATCGAAGATTTTATAAGCCGTGAGATAGGTGAACCGGTTAATTTCCGGCGACTCCTGTCTGACTACGCCGTTGAAACGTGTGACCGCGTGGAATACGCCCCGCACCGCGCGGAAAAGATTTTTGAAGCGAACGGCGAAACGTTTTTTAATTCCTTCCGTCCGAACACGCAGGAAATGAAACGCGCGCCGGAGCTGAAAAAAACGGCAGTAAAAATTTTTAGCGATCATTTGGATTTTATCGCAATGACGGACGTGGAGCGCGAGGGGCTAAAAAATTATTTTGCGTTTTGTGTCCAGCGCGTCGGTCAAAAGGTGGACTGGACGCCTTTAATAATCAGTAAGCATGAAGGTCTTGGCAAGTCGGCATTTAGTGTGTTGTTTAGAAAAATATTCGGTGAGCATAACTGCTCGACCGTTTCGGCGCAACGGCTTCTTTCCGGCTGGACCGACTTTATCGCGGAAAAACTTTTCGTCGTGTCTCACGAGGTTGAAACGCATGACAGCGCCGCGCTCACGGAATTAAAATCACTCATCACGGAAAGCCGCGTCCGCGTCAATGCCAAATACGCCCGAACGTATGAGACGAATAACTGCGCTAATTTTTTATTACTGTCAAATAAACTTTCTGCCCTGCGCCTGGAAAAGCACTCGCGCCGCTTTTTTGTCATCTATAATAATCGGGAACCGAAAGACAAAAAGTATTATAATGAATTATTCAACGCGATTGAAAACGGCGCGGGATGGATTTACGATCATTTAATGAGCCTCGACATTTCGGCGTTCGACGCGCACGGGGCCGCACCGGAAACGGAAGGTCTGGCAATGATTACCGAGGTCACAAAATCCGACGCCGTGAGCTGGCTTGAAACGCAATATGAACAGCGGGCCGGGGCGTTCGCCTCGCCCATTGTGGACATGATTGCAATAGAGCGCGACGTGGCGACGTTCGCCCCGCCGAACGTGTCGCGGTATATGACTAAGCAAAAAATCGCTATGTTCCTTTATGGTCTGGGGTTTGCCCCGCGTGAGTATCGTATAAACGGCGTTCATAAACATAGCTGGTTTAACGGCGACGAGGTGGCGTTTGAACGGGAATGTAAAAAACTGCGGGAAACGGCGCAAAAAGAAAAGGAAAAAAATGTTGCAATTTGACGATTTTTTGTTGACAAAATGACGACGGTTTATTATATTACATAGGTAAGGGAGAAAAGGAGAAAAAAACCATGACAAAATTTAAAGTACACGGTTATATGCCGGACCGCGCCCGTCCCGAGTCGCAGTGGGCGAAAGCTTACCCACCCATTGAAGCTGAAAATAGGACGGAAGCGCGAGAAAAGTTTTTAGAGATGTTCCCCGGTTATACAGTCGATCTTATAACTGAGGTAATACAATGAGCGGTAAACGCGTCAAACAGTTTAAACGGATCACAAAACGGCAAACGGATAGAATCACGCGGCAGCTCATGGACGGGTTATTAGAATGCGGCTTTCTGTTCCGGCTAAAAATCGCGTATCAAATAGTTAAGGGGAAAAAGAGAAATGAAAAAAACAAGAGTTAAACCGGCGGAGTTACTTAAGCTCCTGGATAAGCACGATCTCCAAAAATACGACATTTGTAAAATCTGCAACGTGTCGGCCGCGACCGCCGAGCGGTACATCAAGTACGGCATACCGGACGCGCAGTACCGGCTTATGCAGTTATCGCTGGGGGATTTATGATCCGAAAAATATTCTGCGCCGCGCTTGTCGCGCTCGGCATAACGCTCGACACTTATTTTTACGCGTTCCGTTTTATCGCCGACGGTCTGCCGGTCGTCGTAGCCGTATCAAGCGGCGTCGCGCTTGAACTATTACTTTCGTTTGCGGTATTCAACGCGCGCCGGTCGAAAGCGTTCATTGCTATTGCCGTGGCAATCACCCTATACGCGGTCGTGCAGACGTCAGCGGGGCAGACGTTCGCCCTGCTGTCTCATACGGCGGGGATAGGCGTTGAAACGGAAACGGGCACGGCGACATTTACTATGGCGCAGTGTAAAGAGAATGTCGCGCGTTTGACTGAGGAAGCGAACATTATCACGGGTCAATTGAAAAGTCTGCAAAGCGTGAAAGCGCGGGTGGAATACGCGGGGACGATCAACCGCGCGAACGAGCGATTAAATCAGATCATGCGCGAGCGGACGCGACTTATGGACGTACTACTTAAAACGTCCGCAGCCACGGTGACCGACGCGCGGGACGCGGACAGTCAAAAATCGATTTATAACTTTTACGCGGGTATGGTAAACTGGCAAAAAGACGACTGGCTTAAATTCGTCTTCCATTTTTTCCTGTCCGTTTTGCTTGCAATCATGGCCCCGGTTGGTATTTTATCGTGGGGCCACGCGGCCGCCACGCGGCCTGAGTTTTCCCGGCAACAAATAGAAATGTTCGTCGCGGCGGCGTGGTATCGGGTGCGGAACAATACCGGATCGACCGTTCTGTCAGAGATTGCATATAATGAGTTATTGCAAAAACGCGGGCACCCGGTCGAAACGGGCGTCTATTTCGCTCTTATGAATAAATGTGTCCAGTCGGGGTTTGTCAATACGGGCGGATTTGCGCTTGAAAAAGATCATAAGAGGGTAATTGAAAAGCTCACCGGCGAACGACCGGCGGTAGGAATTGCTATAAAGAATAAAATACGAAAAGTGAAAGAATACATGGCCGCGTTCGTAGCCGCACGGCGGCGGCGGGAGGCGTAGAACATGATCTCACAAATTATATCTTATAAAATAGAACCTGGCGACCCGGCCCCGCCGTAGTTATCCTTGCTCATGAAATTGTGTGCGTAGATTCCGGTATTATGCGGGGATGGTAGTCTTTGACTACGCCATAGAGTTGAGGTATAAATCTGTGTTTCACCAGCTATATCTCCCTTCTATTCTTGCCCCGACCTGATATACGGTCTTCTCTGCTATCTGCACGACCGGGCCAGCCCCGAGACTTATTCTATTGTCAAAGTTCCAATGGAACATCGCGTCTATATTGTGCCGTAATTGCCGGGTTTCAATATCGAACATCACGCCATACCCAAGACTTAATCCGTAATGTCGTACTACCTGTTTCGGTATAATAATATCAAATTTGCGGGTAACGCTCATTAGATTATTTCGGGCAACAACCGCAAATATATTGCCCTTAATCATCGCTCCCTCTATGGTAATTATCCCTGCCCCGCTGCTCTGTACTACTTCAACCGGCTTGAAATAAACAGGAGCCTCGGCCTCCTGCGCAACAACCTCTACGATCTTCGGACAGCGCGAGAAATACCACGTTGCCACATTGCTGCCGGTCAAGACAATAACCGCCATAATAATAGCAAATGCGAGTTTTACTTTTTTCATTGGCATAACCACGTTAAATACATCCTCGCCAGAATGAACCCGCCTACCAGCACCCCCACAATAACCAGCATCTTGAATATGACCGGGTATCGTTTCAGCTTCACTTTTACCAGACCGGCATCAACCTCCGTATCTGCCGTCTTGAATAAAAAACTGTACCACCGATTTTTCATATTACGCCCCCGAGCTGCATCACCATGAACGTACTGAATACCGCACTATTACTATCTCCGGCCAAAAATCCTTCAATCTGCCCGATAAAACGTGCCAGCCTGATCTGCGCGTATATCTCCCTTCCGTGTCTTATGACCGGGTTAGTTTCCTTCTTGATTGAAAGTATGGGAATACACGGCCTGACGATGTAATACCAGACAAATTGAAAGATTTTGTTTTTCATTACACATTGACCCCGATGGCAATAGCGAGGATAATAATTACCCCCGCACCCACGGCAGCACCGATCCCGACAACCGCCCAAAAAGCCTTTTGTTTCCAGTTTGCCATAATAAAATCTTTAATGCTCATGCTATATCCTCCACTTTTTTAATTTGCGAAACATAAATCTCGTTATCCTCTTTAAAAAAAAACGGCAGCTCTTGACCCGGGGGAGTCACTTTCCCAAGATCAACATGGATGTGAATGTTCCCCCATGTATTATCAACCCCTGCCCGGTACGGCCAGTATTTGAACAGGTACGCCACCAGGTCGTTGTATTCCTTAATCGGTGCGTAATCCCCTTTAATCCGTAGGGTTAAGTCCATAGCATTACCAGGTACGGCGTGAGGATTTCTTTTTTTATTTCCCCGTCTGTCTGTACTCGTAATGACATACGCTAAATTGTCCTTCCCCATGCCTTTTTTATATACTTCAAAATAGCTGGCAAATTCCTGTTGTATCGTCGAGTCTTTCATCTTTTATCCTCGATGTGCTGCCTGACAGGAGTCATAACATAATCCTTGATAATATACGCCGTGACCCCAAGAAGGAACATCAGCGCGGGGACAATTGCCCATATCTTGACCCCGAGTGTCGCGGAGGTTATCATCGGCGTAACGGTTTCAACTACATTCTTCTTGAAGTCCTCTTTGCGCCGATCGCAATTGGAACGACATTGAATTGCATTTAACTTAATGCTCTTTATTTCCTCGTACTGCTGTGATATATCTTTGGACATTGATATTACAATGTCATGCTCATGCTGACGAAGCTGGTCTAATTTATTCAGCTTGCAATCAAGAGCCGAAAATCTCTCGTCTAAATAATCTTTGAGGCTTATTTCAAGATTTCTGTCCATTACCAGACAACTTCCGTTATAACCTTGTAATACCAGTCCTCATTATCAATGTCCGTCTGCGCCCCGGTATCATTGATAATCAAAATATTTCCGTCACCAGATTGTAATTTATATTGAGATGTATCCACCCCCCATACCATTGTCTGTTTCGTGTTTACGTACCACCACGGAGCGGACGGCAGATAATATGTTTTCGCCTCTGTTTTATCTTCGCTGATATAAAAATGTGACCGCACTCGCTGTATGCCATAACCGAAATTATGAATAACGTTCGTGTCTTTATTTTTATTTGACGTTGCTTCGTTGACGTTCGCGGTCGCGCCAGATGTGCCGCCCGTTATTTGCCGATCGTTCGTAAATATGCCAGTCCCCGTCACGTTTTTCAGCGTTAAGACTGTTCCGCTATCGGCGGTAATCACGCCGGTATTGCCGCTTGTTGCCTCTGTGACCGTCTCACCCACAATAAACGTACCGGACAATCCATCATACGTTACTTGCGATGTACCAAGATGTCGGTTTGACCAATCGTTTGTATTGATAAAGCCGGTATCAATTGATGCACGACCCGACAATATCCTCCACTCGGTAGCGCACCCGATTACGGTCAGATTGTCGTATTGACCGCCGAGCAATATTGATGCCAGCCCGTTGATTGTCTCCGACCCCTCCCCATCAACTACAACGTCCCCACCGGCGGTTCCGACGATGATCTGTATTTTGCGATTTAGGTTGTCTGCAAGCGTGGGCAGCGTAACCGTCACTTTCCGCGCCGAAGGATCGACGTTGATAATTGAATATCCATCGGTATCGGTTATTGTGTAATCGGCACTGATGTCATGAATAGATTCTCCGGAGCCAGCAGGTACGGCCGCCCAGGTCTCGTCTCCACGTAAATATTTTGCTGTATCGTTCGGCGCTTTCGGCGCAAATCCGTGTTTGGCCGTGGACACGTCGCCCGTGGTGTTATCTGACAACGATAGGCCAGCCTCCGGGATAGCGGCGCCGTCACCACCACTGTGATCATGACTGTCGCCATTCGTAACGCCCTTCGCGGACACGGCAAAGTCTGACGCCTTTGACCCGCTATCCTTGATAATCTTTCCTGTCACGCCGTTGAAACTTGCAAGATTATCAGCCGTGGCCGACGCGGGGCCGGCGACATCGCCCCCGCTTCCGCCCGGAGGTACCGCCCACGAAGCGTCTCCGCGCCAAAATTTAGTGGTGTCGCCGGGCAGGGTCGTGTATAGCCCAGGGAAGGACATGCACAGTGACCACGCGGCGCCTACAAGTTGATAGATATCGCCCGCGTCGGTGTCAATGTAGTTGTCCCCGTCTGTTTGTCCGGCTATGGTTCCCGGGGCGCCGCTACCCGTGTGTAGTTGCCATGACATTGGTTATACCTTAATCCACGTATTCTATCGTGATCCAGCCGCGATTGTAGTGACCAGACCCGTCATCAGTTAAGTTGAAACCATCGGTAGCAAACTGTAATGACGGCTTTCGGTTAAGTGTTATAATCCCATCAGTCGCAACAGCAAAATCCCCGCCAATATGCCCAGTTGTATCAGACAAAATTAGCGGATAAAAATAACCCGTATCATGCCTAATCAGTACATTAACACTCCTGATTTTATCATATGATAATCCTGTTGATACGTCTTTTTGCTGTGTAGTAAGCATATTCCAGTCACCGATCTCAATGATCTTTTTGTGGATTGTTCCCGCTGCGGCTCCGGTTTCTTTTATCGCACCGACAAAACTTGAAGCGTCACCCTCGACGTGTCCCGTAACATCCCCGGTTACGTCGCCTGTCACATTTCGAGTTACGTTGCCGCTCGCGTCAGTAAGCTGAGTCCACGTACCCCACACCCCGCCGGAATACTTTATCTCCCACGTTTCGAGTGATGCACCACTCATACACACGAAGCGCCCGGACGAGTCCGTCGGGTTCCAAAAGCCAAAAATGCGCCACGCCCCGGCGGACGGCGTGTCCGACACTCCGGCGGTACAGGTGAAAAAAGAACGCCCGTTATACGTGTTAGCGTTTGCAAGCGCGGCAGTTTTAAAACTACCGCTCGTGAGCGCGACAAGCTCTGGGTTTCGCGTGTTTAGTGCTATAAGATCGGCAAAAATCGCCGCGTTATTGGCTCTCATATGATCGCCGCGAACGGCCGTTATGTCGCTGAAAAGCGGACTGGGGAGCGCGGGGTTAGACGGATCGGAATAGGGTAGATCGCTCATAGTATTTGCCTCTTATCGGTTATATAATATTTTTCTTCATCGATGACCACAGCAAACGTTTTTCCCGTCGGTACGATTCGGCGCAGCAGTTCAAAAAGTGTTGCGGTGGCGGTGAGGCCGCCTGCAAGCTGGTGAAGTTGTATTGTTATTTCATTTGTTGTAATTGCTGTTGCCGCCCACGTCGAAAACGTGCCATAACCTTCCGTAGGACCGTTTGCGGGCGGTGGTTGTGACGACGCGACGGCATACGTCGCACTTGCCGGATTTGGCGCGAGCACCGTAACGGCTTCCGGGTCGGGCCGGTCCGCGTCCGGAACGACAAGCCCTAAGTCAACATTTTTGTAGGAATTTTTTCGCCACGCCGATCCGTCTGAATAATAAACCGCGCCGTGGTCCCCTGTCCCGTCGCTTTCCACTATGCAAATAGTTCCCTCTGCGGCGACGGCAAGCGGTATCGACGCGGAAAACGTAGGCGGCTCCGCAAAATCGGATACCGGACGGGGTGCGCACCACACAAGTGTCGCGCCGGAAATGTAGCCGCGTGAATAATACGTGGCACTGGCCGCCGCGCTTGTCCAGCCGCCAGGGACCGTCCACGCACGCGCCTCATACGCGGTAGGGTCGGGCGTGGCAGGCAGCGAACCGGCAGTAGAATAAACGATAAAACCGGTGTCAGTGACCGACGGCAGTAAATTACCTACGATATACGACACAGACGTGCTGGCAAACCATGAAAATGGCGCGAGACAAAGCGTTTGAATAACCAAAAACATATTTTTTATCGTACTGCGGTTCCAGCTGCCTGAAACGAGTTTATACAGCGCTGCCGCCTGGTCGTTCGTTCCGCCGAAAAAACCAAATCCGTAAAGTCTAAGTAAATAATCCAGCCACGGCGTCCGGGGACTGTCAAGATGATCGACAAGCCACGGCGTAAGAATGAGCGCTTGCAACGCCTGCGCCTGCGCTGCGCGTCCGGTAAGAATGGCGTTCCACCACGTAATAAACGCTTTATGCGTTGCGGGGGCGTCACTTGCCAGATTAAAATACCCCGGCGGCGTGAGCGCAGCCACGGTCATTTTAGCGCTTATATCCATTCGGTCACCGCTATTTTTATTGTCACGTTTTCCGGGTCGATGAATAAATACCGGTCGAACCACGACGAACCGTCGCTAAAAAGCGCGTCATTTTTAAAATCGATAAATTTTGTCATGCCACTGTCAAGAGAAAGCACCACAGCGGCCTCGCCCCCTTCAAGCGGGTCGATAACCATTTCAAGCGTTTCGACGGAATCGAGAAAAATTTGCGGCGTATCGGCCGTGGCGTTAATGTCGAATACAAGTGCTTGTATCATGGCTATGCCGAATACGGGTGCAATAGAACCGGCCAGCGTCGCGCTTCCCGCAATATCCACGTCCGTTTCCACGTCGTCGCCGTCCCCGTCGCTATATGTTACGGTCATCGTACCATTTATGCCGGAAAATCTTGTTATAAGGCGGTTTATAAATAACGCGGCGAAGCTGTTCGCCTGCGCAATAAGTTCCGCCCGTTCCGCCGTGCTCGACGCCCGAACGTTTATAACGGCGTTGAGCGTGGTTACTACCGGTTGCGCGACGGTAAAAAAATACGACACGGGTATTTCAGACGTGTAAACGGTTCCACTCATAACTACGTGTCGCACGTCGCCCACGTTTTGTGCGTTAATAAATTCCAGCCGTTCGGAAAGTATTTGAAAAATCGAAACGAGGTCTTCAGTCGCGGATAGAATACCGCTTGGCACAAGAATGACAACGTTATAACCATTCGGCGGAACCGGCACCGGAACAGTAAGAGCGTCCGCCGTCGGGTTGACATACATTCGCGCGTCGGTGTAAATCGCTTTTAGCGCCGTTTCGACAGCGACCGAACCGCTTTGCGAACCGTACTCTGTTTTTTCCGCCGTAACGCGATTTAAATATGCCGCGTCACTTTCCGCCGCCGCACCGTTTAGAAACGGTAGCGTATTTGCGCCGGACAGATCGGAATAACCAGTAACAGTAAACGTTCGCCCGGCGGGAATGTTACCGCCGATACCAGTTTCAGTACAGGTGACAAAAATATACGCCGTGCCGCTGCCGGGAATGACGAATGAAGACACGCCGACGGAATATTGCTGACCGCTGGACGCGGTCACAAGCGTATTAAGCGCGATCGCAATATCGTCTGGTGACGAATTGGTCACAAGTATATAGCCGGACGCGGCCACGTCGCCCCGGCGGGGGTTATTTGGATTTAAAAGGTCAATATTTGCGCCGACGGGTGCCATCAATGCAGCCAGCGTTTCACCGATAAACTGATCGACAAGTACGTCGCCTTGCGCGAACATATTAGCGAGTATGAGTTCCGGCGGGTTGCCGGGGCTAAACACGATCGACGACGGCGCGTCATTAATTGTGTTCGCGAGCGCGTCCTCAAAAGTCAATTCTGTATAAATTCCGTTTATTATGGGCATTTAATTTACCGTTATAATCCCATTTTCGTACGTGATCGAATACGGGTTGTAATATTTTGAAACAATCCGCTTTACGTCGGCGATTCTATCCGCAGAACTTTGAGACAATTTCCACACCAGCGGATTTCTTCCGTAAGTGCTGTCCGTAAAATTGCCGCCCTGTTCGCATCGACATTCGCTCATCGCGTCTTGTTCAAGCGATTGCAAATCGGTCACTTGTTCCGCCAGTCCCGTACTGGCATTTACCACTATATTTCCGTCGCTGTCAAGCATAAAAGCCATATCTGCCCGCCTTTTAATCCAATTCGTGATTTACGGACAGCGCGTCCGCTGACCATGACTGGAGCGCCGGAGACCCGGAAAATGAATTTATTCCGCCTGTTAGTCCCGGCGCCACACCCGTCGCGCCCCACGCATACAGCGCTTGAAGCGCCGCGTCCACTGATTGCGCCCACGTCTGTACGGTCTCGCCGAGCAGCATTTTTTTACCGCCCTGGCCAAGTTTTACTTTACCTTTTATTTGCAGCGAGACAAGCGAAAAAATGAGCATTTGTTCCAGTGATGCGATAATGAGCGGAAACGCCCCGCCGTTGTCGTTAAAAATCATCTGCATCGATTGAGCAAAATCATTAATCCCCTCCGCGCAAAATACAGTGTCCCCGGTTTCCGGCTCTAAACCGTTTAATGAAAACGCTTCGATTTCCGGCGCGTCGGTTCCGTCCACGCGGGTATATTGCGGCGCGACTTTCCACGTACCCTCTGTTTGTCCTCTGCCTTGTACTTTCGCCGCGTATATCATAACGCGCCCCCGAATATTTTTGACTCCAAAATGCCGTCAATTCGCATTTGTGCAAGCAACCAGTTATTAGTCGCCGTTACCTCGCAGCATAATTCTAAATCGTTCCGGTTAATCGCATACCGTAGAATATGCGCGCTGTACGCGGCGGGAATCAGTGCGCCGATTTTCAGGCTTGATTGCGTAAACCCCTCGAAAAGCGCCGACTGGCTATCATTATAAATAGTGATACTGTCAAAAAGTTTCGCGTCGAAAATCGGCGTTTTAAATTTTACATTGGCATAGTTTTCAACGCCAACGCCCCACATAAGTGCCGATTTTCCGTAGCCGAGAAACGAAAAAGAATTTAACGCGACGGCGGCCGCCGTCGGTTTCGTATTCGCAGAGTGAAAACGAATCGTCTTTTGTTTATCGTCTATATCCGGTATGATTTTATTTTGTAGACATATTTCATCGAGAATTTTTGCAAGCGTTGTTGGTTGAAACAGCCGCCCGCTCACTGGTACACTCGACGCGACGCCGGAATCGAATGAACAGGAATATCCAATTTTTCCACCGAGTTCTGAAAGTTGCGTATTAAGCGGCGTGGTAATATCCAGTTGAAAACCGAGTTCTGATTTTATAAGCGTATCGTTAAATGACGCTCCTCTAATATATAGCGTGGCGTTCGTACCGTATTCATCCGGTTGCAAAACGACGGAATACGCGACGAATGACCGGCTTATCTCAGCCGTCGCCGAAACACGCTCGACAACCACGGCCGTCATTACTTTTACCTGCGGATTTGCAAATTTGGCGAGCGCGTTGGACATTTGACTTATCGATCCGGCGGATGAGACATAATCGACCGACACGCGCGAGATTAGTTCTGACGGCGGTGACGAAATAGCTGCCGCGAGTGACATTTTGAGCGCCGCGCCGAGCGGAACGCCGTTATGTTGAACACTATAATTATATTTACAAGAATACACTTTGGGCGGCTTCGTCGCCGTCACATTTTCGGGTTTATAAAGGGGCGCAAGAATGTTTAACCGTATGGTGCTCCACTGATCGGACGTATCCGTCATATCGGCTATAATAATCGGCGTACACACCCCGGATGATGGATAAAATATTATCATACGTAATCAATCCTGTAATACACCGTATCGGTATTTAAAATATCTCCCGACGGAATCGCACCCGTCGAAAACAGTCCACAAAACACGTCGCGCCCCGGCATCGCGTAAACGGTCGCTTTGTAAACAGGCATTCCGGTCGTCGCGTCATATATTTTAATAAGGTGGTTACCGTCATCGTCCGTGCGAACGTATTCCCATACGGCCGTTTCGCCGCCTTTGCACAGTACGGCGTTTTGTACGCCGACGGCAGGCAGTTGAAATTGAAACAGCGTCGTCACCTCTACCTGCGTGATGTCTTTAAAATAACTCAAAACATTCCCCCGATCATTACGCCGCCATTTGGGGCCGCGACCTCTGACGCCACGGCGGACACTGCGCCGAGCGCCGATGATGTGTCGCGTTTGGTAAACTGTTCGCGCAGTCGAATCGTCATGGCGACGCCTGCCTGTCCCGCCTCATGCGGCGGGCTAATTTCTTCTATGTACCACGCGCTCGACAGATACGGCGTCGTTTGTTGCAATACGCCTAACGGAATATATGAACCGAGTATCATAACCGGTTTCATAAAATTTTTTATTTGGTTCAATATCGATATACAAGACGCGACATACCCGACGGACAGCCCGGCGAGGTTCGGCAGGACTGCGCCGAACGACGCGAGGGAATTAGAGACAAGCGCGACGGCATTAAGCGTCGTTTGTATCATTCGGAATATAGTCATATCGCGCGTCATGGGAATATCAGACAGTACGATGTCAAGCTCTATTGTTGACGCCTCTATCACTGACCGCGCTTTAAATTCTCCGGCCTGGGTCAAATTTCCTGGCAGTCTAACAGAAGCGTGGGCGCGTTCGTTTGGGATTTCACACAGACAGAATATGGGGACCGGTGCGTCGGCGGTCGGAAGGCCGATAATGATTGCGGACTGTGCAAACGACGTTATCGCGCCGCTTATCATTCCCGGAATATTAAGTGTGTTAAATGAAAATGCCATTATTTAAATATCTCTACGGCCCGTTGCAACGTCCGGCCTTTTTGGTTATTTTTGGAGCTCGACACGGCGTCCGTTATGAATGATATAGCTGTGACCATTTTACCCGCGCTTTTAACCATTGCGTTTTGCATATCATTCAATGCGTCATTCAGCGCCATCATACTATTAACCATTTTACCCGCCGCGTTCTCGAATTGCGCCGACGCCGCCGTGTCAGCAAGCCGCGTTGTCTGCGTTTCCTGGGCATTTTCATAATATGCTGCCCGCTCCTGTCGTGTTTTTTGTTCCGGCGTTGCGTTTTGTATTTCGCCACCGAAATTTTTGAGCATTGCCGCCGACAATTTCTGTCGGATGGACGGCGGAAGACCTTCCGTCCCACTCATAATTTGCGACGCCATCCACCCCTTATCAGTGCCGGTTGACTCCCAATCGCCCGCAGCCGCGCGGGCAAGCGCCCGCGTGTCTTTTTCATTAACCAATTTATTAAGAGCGTCTGCGAGCGATTTGTCAATTTTACCCATAGAGCTGGAAACGGCGGACACGAAAAAGGCGTGTTCGCTATTCGATAAAAACCCCCGCCCCAATGACGACCGGCCACCAATCAAATTCCCGCCGTAGTGCGCGACGGCGGAATTTCGTTTGGAAAGTTCGTACGCCCCGGCGGTGGATGATTTAGCCGACTCCAACGCCCCACCCGCCGCCGCCGCCGCCGCGCCGAGATATGGCAACGTGGACGCAATCGCCTGGATGAGAGTGGATGGACTCAAAGACGACGCAGCATTTGCAAATCTATCTGTATGCTGGCCAAATTTTTTAACTGAATTGGTAAATTTCTTTGCGCCATCATCCGGTGCGGGTTCTCCGCCGGGCTTGGGTTTTTCGCCAGGTGTGGGTTTTCCGCCAGGTGTGGGTTTTCCGCCAGGTGTGGGTTTTCCGCCAGGTGTGGGTTTTCCGCCAGGTGTGGGTTTTCCGCCGGGCGCAGTTTTTGCGGATAGTTCTACGGTCGTCTTTTTTTTGGATAAATCCCCGCCTTTTTTACGTATCTTGTCCATTGTTGAAAGGACAACATTTTGTCCTTTCATACCGAGCGATACAAGATAGTTATCAAGTTGCGGCATACCCGCCCATCCTTAAAAAAGCGTTTTGCAGTCTTTCTGCGTCTTCATAATCAATACACCCGGCCTCAGTGTATGACAAAACGTGTGAAACAATCAGTAAGTCAAAATCAATTAAAGATACGGCGTAAAAAAAAATCTGTCCGCCACGTTTGACAGTAAGATTATCGCTTCAACTGGCAAATTGGACAGATCGGCTTTACACGGTGCGCCGCCAACCAAAACGCAAAACTGTGCCGCAAGCGTTTCAAACGCCGCCATGGCGGACCGCTCGCGCGCCCTTGCAATTTGTAAACTATTTGATGGCTTTTTGATAGTGTAGATAACACCGTCATAGCGAATTTTAATCGCGTTCGTGTCGTATTCCACCACGTCCGCAATGGCACACGTTGAAACGCGCTTTTTCTTTACGTCAAGCTCCGGCGCGGTGGAAGCAATGAGATCGATCCAGGCCTTTTCTTCCTCGGTCGGGTCATCGGTGGTACCGTCTCCGATGACTTTACTATCGGAGTTAATAACCTGCAATCGCGCCTGTGTGATTTTCGGCAGTTCGGGAACCATGATTTAAACCTCTTTATCGGTAAGCGGATCGATTTCCGCCACGTCCTCAAACGAAATTTCCGCCGTCACATAGCCCCGATCACGCCCGACGCCCGGCAGGGGCATTTTTGTAAAATAGCAGTTCTTATGCCGGTGAATGCGCGCGCCCTCGTTCGACTGCGTGTTATACGCATAATAAAAATCGAAGTCAAACAGGGTTTGGATTTTTGCCTGGCCCCAGTGTTTTAACAGATCGAGGTTATCGCCGAGCAGGAATTTCACCTCACGAGTGCCGGCGCGGGGAATGGATAAAATGAGAACGCCCCGCGAACCGTCGGCGGCCATGTGTCGCTTACCACGTTCAGTGTCAAGCGTTATGTCGCCGAGTAAGTCTTCCTCATTGTAAAACGTGTCACCGCCGAACGAAAGAGACTGGCCGGACAGTTTCGCGGTGAACGTAGCCACGCACCGCCCGATAATGACGGTCAGTGATTCCTGTGTTGCGTTCGCCGCCCGCGCGGCTGGAAGGCAAAACAACTCGCGGAAAAATGAAACGGCCATCATTAAAATTATGTAAATTGATTTCATCGGTCAAACGCTCCTTAGTTGAAATTGAAAGTAATGGTGTAGTAATGAATCGCCCCGTACGGTTTTATCGTCGCTACGATAGCGCCAACTGGAATGATTCCCTTTGACTGCCACGCCGGATCGAGCGCCGCGATTTGCGCCGCTGACTTTGTAATAAGCGTGAACGCGGGCGTTCCGTCTTCATTAGACAGAATCGCCCCGGCTTTCCAGAGCGTTTCGAGCGCGGCACGAGTGAGGGCGGCCACTTCCATGACGCCGGTATAGTCGCCCGGTACGCCGGTCCGACCCGCCGCAATCAGTGCGTTACGCGGCGCTATAACGCAATAGTCATTGATATAGTCAATGGCAATTTGCGTTTCGATTTGGAGCGACGCGGGCGGATTCACGTCATCGTTCAAAAACGTGTCGTAAACAAAGGCCGCATCGCCCTGGTCTTTTGCACCGTTGTACTGCGCCAACGAATTGAGCGCGATATACGCCCGCGTTGCCGCGCTGTAGGTATCGGGATCGACGCCGGTGAAGTCGTGCGCATCGGACAGTGAGCCGATGGACCGGGCAATACTCCCGCCGTAGAGCGCGTGAACGACGGCGGCGAGCAGCGGGTTATGGTATACATACACCCCGGTATCTACTTCCGTGTTAGCGTTCGTAACAAGCGTCATCGTCCGATTTTGTGTCATCAGGGCGCCGGGGTCGCCCGACCCGCCCGCAATGAGTAATTCATCTGGGAGCGTCCCCTCATCCGCCATCGAAAAGGACATAATAAAAATCTTTTCAGTCGAATCGGTACACCATAGAGAGGCAACCTTACAATCCGCCAGGTATGTCGCCTCATCGTCCAGACCGTTTGTCTGCGATCCGACATTCAGAATCGACCAGTTGCGCGGATAGTAGTTTGCCTTATTGAGCATTGCGTTGGTAAGCACGCCGCCGCCGGTCGGGAGAATGTAGACCATATCCGGCACGATCAAACCGCCGAAAACGGTAGCGAGCATTTGCGCTGTGGCGAGCGCCGTCGGGTTTGCTGCGATAAAAGCGTCAACCATATCGGCGGTGACCGCGATAAGGCCGGTTAAAGCGTTTGCGGCATAGCCAGTTATCGTTTCCCGCGTGGCAAATACGATCCGGCGCGGCAGGCCGGAGAGTAGGCCCGTCGTTACGCTGCTTGCTATGGTGATAAATTTTGCATTTGACATTTTTATTTACCTCGCTTTTATTGCTTATTAAATTCCAGCCGCATATTTCAAAACCTCTGCCTTAGTCCGGTTCGTGTATAAAGTTTCCCCGTCCCGGAATGCATATCCGTTATTTTCTTTCGACACCTTCAAGGGCTTGCCGTACCGATCTTTTACTAAGTCGCCGGAAGGCGTTTGTACGCGGTACATTCCCCCACCCAGTGAAACCAGTTCATACGATCCGCTGTTCAGCGCGCGTACCATTTCCCGCGCGAGCTTTTTAATCATGATTTCAGTTTCGATATTACTCATTTAAACGTCCTCGTGTAAAGAATTTCTTATAGTGTCGACGACTTCGTCAACCGTTATTTCTTCGCCGCCGTGAATATCCGAAACAAATGTCGTTACCGTCTGACAGGCAAAAACAAGCCCGCGCATTAAAACTTCCAAACCGCCCTTAAAATTAAATTCCGGCGTTTCATCATGCGAAAGAACGGTCGCGATACCGTCCCAGATAAAACTTTCCGGCGACGTTATAAGCTCGCGCGCAATTTCATACGGTTCAAATAGTTTCGCGTCGTTCGCTTCATCATTCGGCGCGGCGGTGAAAAAATTAAGCATGTATTCAAAATCGGTCAATACGCCGGACACAGATGAGGCGTATGGCTGACGCCGCGTTACCCGGTACGTCGATTGAAAGTACGGATACGTCGCGCCTTTCGGCACCGCGCCGTATTTATACACCCGCGCGGGGGACACGCCGGAGCCGCCTGCCGCGAGCGCCTGGTTTAGCGCCTTATTCATCGCGTAATATTTTTCAATGATCGTCATTCGGTCGCCGCTGGGTTGACTCGTATTTCATCGCACGCCGCAACAACCGTGCCGATCGGGTTCCCTGACTCGTTTTCATACGCCGGAATAAAGGACCACGACAAAACGCGCCATTTTTTCCCGTCCGCTTCGATCTGTTCGGGCCGCTCTTCCAGCGCCTCAGATATAAGAATTGAAACGCCTTCTTGTACTTCGATACCACCTTCCCGCAGGCGCTTTATGTCCACGGGTTGCAGCGGCTTTATGGACGCTTTGAGCGTTAGTGTCACCGTTGTAACAGAGGACGAACCGTCGTCTTCCGGCGTGAGAGTGTTATATATCACGTCACACGTCGTGTCCGCGTATCTCCGCGCCGCCATGCTTGCAAGTCCGCGAAGCGTCATAATTCAAGTCCTATGAGAATCGCTTGGCGACGTTCCGTAATTCTCCGTCGCCATCGCTCCGAATCGTTTCCCGCAAAGTTCGTTGATGTACCGTTTTGACTGATCGACGAAATTTCCGGGAATTTATTATCAAGCGAAAGTAAATGGCAAGCCGTATCAAGTACCTGGGAATTGTAGGCGTTGTCCCCGTACAGACCAGAATCAACGTCGCGCTTCGCCATCTCTAAGTAAGTTAAAATTTCAGCGGCCGACACGGCCGGATTGTCCAGCCGTGTCGTGAGTTCCGCTGAAAACTGTTCATCTGTGTAAATCATGCGATTATGCTTGTACCGAAAAGTCAAGGATAAACACCTGACCGCGCTGAATAACCATCGGGCCGCCGAAAGTGAGCTGAGCCGCAAAGCTGCTGCGCTGCTCGCTTACCACGCCCGTAGTGATCCTGGGCGTTGCGGTTGCCATCGGCAGCAGTATCCCTTTCCGTCCGGTTGGAGCACCGTGGACAACGGCAATTACGCTGTTGTACTGTGCGGAGCCGAGCGAATTGGTTCGGGCGTTCAGGAGTCCCGACGTTTTCACTTCGATACTTTCAATCGTACCGCCCACGGCGAGCTTCAACGCTTCGCCGAGCGTCCGGTTGAAAGTGCCGGTTGAAAGGTACTGTACCATGATCGAGTAAATCGAAGTCGGCATGTACAGGACCACTTTTCCCGAGGTCTTAACGTTCGTCAATGCGACAAGGTTTAAAAGACGAACCACGTCTTTATAGACGTTCATCGGGTCAGCGTTCGACGGCAACGGGGCCGTGCGGTCCACCGGCTTGTAGTTGAAATTGGCGATCTTTTGGATCAGGGTCGTCGGATTCGCCGCCCAGTCCGCAGCGGTCGCAAGCAGCGGGGAAGCTGCCCCGGCCGACGCGAGGGAAAGCGCAATACCGCTTGACAGAAGTCCATACTGGCCGGACTCGCCGTCAAACGCCGCCGCGCCCCAACCATCAACGATGATTCGTTCGACTGCCTGCATGACTTGTTGTTCGATTGTGGCGAAAAGCTGAGTCTGCAAAATAAAGCCCGCGAGCGCCGGGGCGATCGAGCGAGCGTAACCCAAGAGGGCCGCTTCCTGGTCGTTTTCGATGATGAAGCCCTGGGCCTCGGTGTGAGCGTCCTTAAACTCGTTGAACAGAGAAATCTGCGCCATGTTATTGGCATAGGTCCGATCGTCGCCGTACGGGTTCAGATCGCCAAGCCGCTGTTTAGCAGCTCCCGACGCCTCTACACGAGGAATACGAAAACGGCTGATCGCGCCCGCACTCGCTGCAAGCTCCGGGGACAGTTGAACGGCGTCACCTTCCGCAATGAAGGATTCGGCGAAAGTCAACTGCTCATAGAGCTGTTCGGCGAGCTGGTTTAAACCGGCAAACTGGTCGTATCCGGGATTACCGAAATATGCGTTCATCGCGGTGGCTTGTGCGTTCTCAACACTCATCCCGGCTTTCATCGCGTTTTGTGCGATACCGTTCAGCTTCGAGCGCAGACCGTGCGCCATATCGACAACGTGGTCGATACTTGCGCCGTCAAAACGTTTACGCAAATCGGAAATCGCCGCGCCGTGTTCCTTGTGCTGGCTGTTCGCCACGGCAAGAAGTCGCTCGGTAAGGGCCTTATATTCGCCCCGCGCCGCTATTTCATTTATTGCAACGCAACCGTCTTTCCGGTGAGCGTCGGCGTATGCGTTACGGACCGCGTACCAGTTTTGAAACTGCTGTTCCGCCACCTGGGCGGAAGTAATTTTTTTACCTTTTATCATGGTTGTTACCCTACCTTAACAGACGCGAGCCGCGCGAAAATGTACCCGGTTTTAAGCTGACCCGTGTTTTGTACGCCGGGCGTGCCGTACCAGACGGTGCCGGGGAACGCCACCGCGTCAACGTTGCTGCTTGACAGCTCTCCATCGGCAGTGACGTAAGCAGTACCGCCCGCAACGGGAGCCGCCGCGTCGGCGGGGACCATTGCCACGGCGTCAAGGTCGCTGATCATGGCGACATAATCCCCGTCGGCGTATTCGCCCACGGTCTGATTGATTGCGGCGTCCGCCTGGGTTGCGGCTTCAAGAAAGCCGATTGCGACGATTGCGAATTCGTCCGATCCTGGGCCTTCATAAGCAGCCGCGCCGAGAACGATGATTTGTTTACCGGCGCTGTTTTCCTGGAGCGTTACCACGCTTCCGATCGGCGCGGCGGTAATGCTCGCGGCGGCGGGAATAACAAACTCCACGCCGTCAATTCTGCGGGCATCCCACTGGACTGCGCCGCGTTTGGGATTGGTTTCCCCTATTCCTAATCTTACTCCGGGCATTAGAACACCTCCCCGGCCGCATTTTGTACGGCAGCTTCTTTTTCTTTCGGCGCGTTTTGAAGCAGTTCGGCAAACTTCGCGTTTACCGCGGCAATCCGAAGCGCCGGGTCCGACTCGCTGATACCGGCCAGGGCCGCGAGCGTGGCGAACGACGGCGTTTTTGCGCCGAAATCCACATTGAGCGCCGTTGAAAACGCCTTGACCATTTCCTGCGACGGTTTAGCGTTTTCGAGCGTTGCCGCTTCCTTTTTTTCTTCCTCAGCGGTTTCCTTTCCCTCGAAAGCCTCGCCGTTTTCTCCTTCCGCTTTCGGCGTGAGCTTTTCGTTGATCTCATTCAACGCGTCGCCGTGCGCCTTTAGCGTTTCTTCCATAGCGCCCATTCGATCGTCCGAATTTTTTTCCGCTATGGCCTCGTCAACCGCGTTCTTTACAAGCGCGGCCAATTCTTTAGGGTCCATGCTGTACTCCTTAATATTTAATATCTCGCCGCGCGAGTTTTTTACAAATTCAGCGGCGAGCCTGTAAATTTTCTCGCCTTTAAATTTTCCATCTTCACACATAATAGAAACATGCGGAACAGAATACGTCTTTGTGTCAACAGACGTAACTTTTCCTTTTCCGAATCGGTCGTGTTGCACCACATCGCCGACTTTTAACGGTTTACCGTTCTTGTCCAGCGCTTCCGCATTTTCTACTTCCACCACGCCATCAGTATTGATACACACTGCGTTCGTCACCCGGATTTTATTTTCAGGATCGCGGACGTGCGGCGCGAGCGCGACGTGTGTAGCGCGGAGTTCCCCGGCCACGGCGTCGTATGCCTGACCGTCCGGCGTCACACCGTTTTCCACGCGCAAATTATAAATGTCGACGAACGCCGACGCGCCGAACCCGGACGAACCCAGATTGCCTTTTACGTAAGCAACCTCTTTTGCGCCCTTGACGACTCCGGCAATCATGGCCGCTTTTGCCGCCGCGTCGAAAAAGACGTTGTGCGCCCAGCCGTCGATTTTTTTGTTTTGCTCGTTCGTAGTTGAATCATGCCCGCCGACAACGACGGGAGCGGTCTCTAAAGATTTCAAAAATTTTTCATCGCTCACGGCTTCCGGTGGGTAGTAAAGCCGGACAGCTTTACCTTCCAGCGCGGCGTTGCCGGTTTGCAGTTGTCCCGCGCCGTATTCGAGAACGCCGACGCGCAGGGCGGGCACGGAAAAGCGCATCGACTCGATACGCTCTCCCGCATCATTGAAGGCCCGGACGGGGGATTTGAAATATTTTAGTAGTTTAGTAATCACGTCCATCATAGAGCACACTCCCTGTTAAAAGTCAATCTGAAATTTTATTTTTAAGCATTTTTTACAATATAAATTTCGATTTTTCATTTTCAGTTTTACATACGGAAAAATGGCGTGACACTCAAAACACATACCAGACGGCCGCCTTCCGGCAGGCAAGCGCGGTATCACATCAGCACAGTCGTCACAGACCGGCTGTCCCTGACGGATTTTCGGGGCCGCGTGTAAATCTGCCCCACACGCACAGCGCCGCCGTCGCGCCTCTTTGTCTTCTACGGCGACATACCTGGGTAAAGACGCCCGCGCGAGCCGCTCCAATTTTTGACCGACCGTTTCTTCTTCCTGTGTTATCCTTCCAACCGGCGTAAAAGTTTTCACTCTTTCACCTCATAGTGTCGTAACGGCTTAACTGGTTTTATCGGTATCTCCGCCCAACACCGACACCCCCACGCCGTCCCCGGATTGCCGGTATGCGTTTTACCGCTTTTTAAAATCTCAGTCGGGGGATCGTCAAAAAGAAAACATTTCCCTTGCAATTTGCGGTGTGTCTTTCGGACGCGCTTGTCCCGCTGCGTGGCCCAGATATACCGATCTGAAAATTCTTTTATTATACCTTCGTTCAGGCCCGTACCGAGCGCGTAGGCATTGTCGTCGCCGATCTGCTCCGCCCGATCCTTGTAGTGTTCGCCGAACGAAAAAACCTTATAGACGTTTTCCCCTTCCCGCGCTTCGTAAATTTTATTCAATGCTTCCTGGGCTGTGTAGGATTTATCTTTTTGAAGCCGGGCAATTTCTTTCTGTACGATTTCGTTTTGCCGGTCCTTGACCGTTTCTTTCATCGTATCGCGTAGCGCATATTGAACGGTCAACCACTCTTTCACCTTGCCATCGAGCGTTCCCCGATAGACGCGCATGCCCTTTGCCGCATAGTGCGCTTCCAGGGCGTGTCGGTAACGCTTAGAAAACATGCGCGCGCGTGAATCGAACGCCGCCCGCGCGTCGTCATCGTCTTCATCATTCCACACGGCGCGGGCGTAGTCCCTGATTGCTCGCCGCCAACGTGGGGCGAATTTTTCAAAAATGTCGATCATCTTATTCTTGTATCTTCGTTAAAAACTTTTTCGTCTCCTGCGTCTATCCTATCTCGTATTTCTCTGACTTTCGCCTGAATTCTCTTACCCACGTCATCGCTTGTTTGTCCTTCGTAAATTAAAAAGTTACGCCATCCTTTTATGGTCGCGGTGAACCGCCGTATGCCGCTATTATAGTCATCAATAATACTTTCTGTAATAGTTGCTCCAGATACCCAATTATTGTGACGCGCAATAACGCGCGCGGCATTTTTAACCGCCGCCCGCGCCGCGTTCTTAATTTCCATTTTCAAAATTTCATCGTTCATTACATTCCCCCCTTTATGCTAACGGTTTAATGAGTTTCGTTCGTTCGGCCCCGTCGTCACCGATCGCGTCGTCATTGTCGCCCGGCGTAGACTCTGCCATCCCGGCAAACGTAATGTCTTCATCCAATAGTTTCAACTGCTTGAACGCGCTTTCGAGTTCCGGGTATTCCCGTTGACGGATAAGCGTTTCCGTTCGCTTCGCTTGCAAGTCTTCGCGTTCCTGGTCTGTCTCATCATAGATACTTTCAAATTCAATGTCAAAATCGTCTTCCTTCACGCCACACGCCATAACTTCCGCGTCATTTCGTATAAACGTATTCACAACAAAGCGGGCCATTGGTTCGATCATACCAATTTGAAAACGGCTACGGACGTGTTCGTTCGTCGCCGCGATCTGAAAGGCGGCCTGGCTATAGTTCGTATTCCCGCCGCCAAAAAAGTACTCAGGGGACAGACCAGTAACGGACGCCACGTAGTCACGGAACACCCCGGCGATGTTTCCCGTCCCTTCGCTGATGTTATTATTCAAAATCTCCATCTGCGTCCCGCGGGCCTGTGCAATCGGCGTCGAAACGCCCATCGATTCAGAAAGCCGCTGGAGCTGCGCCCGCATCGCCGAAAGCATCGTGTCTGTCTGTACGTCACCTTCCATTTTCTCAATAACGACCTGGGCGCGCACGAGCAAAATTTTTAGAATATGAACATACAAGTTCCACGCTTCCGCCGCCGCTCGGAGCTGCGGCACACGGTTAAGACCGACGCCGAAAAGCGGCTCAAAGCCGGGGCAGAGAAAAAACGCACTGACGCCGTGCTTTAATTTTGCGCCGAAACAGTACAGGTCGCCCACGCGCGTTTGATTGTACGGCGCGGTAAGACTGCCGTAACTTGCGCCCATGCCGTAGGCAAATTGCGTGTCGTTAAACACATTAAACGTTACGCTGTTCCCACGCTTGATCGGAACGAGCAAAGATCCACGCGGAGACAACGTGCTGTTAAACAACATATCCTTTAAGACCGCTTGCAATTTCACATTTTTAAATCTCGCTTCCAGCACCGCTTTGAATTTTTCGTTTTTAGTTTTTACCTCAAAAGGATTTTTCAGCGCCATAGCGATCGGACGATCAACCATTTCAGAAAGCGTCGGCACTGACAGGTATTCGGTATAGTTCACCCGGTACGGCGAATAGTCAATGTAGGACATCAGTATCGACGGGTCGGACGGCGTGTTGATCTTGACTGCGCCGTTTGAATAAATGGAATTGAACACCGACGAAAACGCTTCTTCCGTCCGGCGTGACGCTTTTTTTGGCAACGCTTCAAGTTTTTGCAATTCAGGAAAATGGGCAGCGTTTACAATTTCCGTAACGTACTCTTTCCCCGTCGCGCCCTGTATACGCTTATGCTCACGCTGTGCGTATGCGTAGAGTAAAGCGTTTTCGCTCGCCGCCGGAATATTCCGCACATTCCGCGCGTCGTTATATTCGTTTACAATACTGGTAATGAGCGCGTCTATGTTCGACGCGGACAGAGTGTTTTTTATTTCCGTCACCATTTGCGTATTGAGTAAAACCTCATCGCGCGGGAGCAGGCTCAGTTTTTCAAGTGCGCTTGTCATTACGGCAAGTTCTTCAATCGGTCGCGAGTAACGCGCCGGTCGTTGTTGTTTTATCATTCTGTTACCTCGTAGGATAATTTCTTCATCAGTTCCCCGCTTTCAAATAGCGGCTTGTCAAAACCTTTTTTAGCGACCGTGCCCGGCGCATTATGCTGCAATTCTCCGCTATTCCGTTCAATAATCCGCTTCGCTTCCGCCGCCACCTGTTGACCGAGCGCGGTTAGCATTTTAGTTTCAATGTCTTTCGCGTCTTGCACCCGCCCGCGCTTTGCGTATTCCATCACGTTTTTAAAATACGCTTGTATGTGTTTTTTCATTGCGGGTGATGACAAAATATTTTCAGCGGCGATACGCAAGACCGGGCGCGGCGGGATCGTTTCCGTACCAAAATGGTTATAGGCGAGTATGTCGCTGAATTTCTCGCCCGTCTTATAAACGCCGGGAAGCGCGCCGAATTTTACTTGCATACAGCCGCCGGTGCGGTAACTCGCTGGACCCACTCATTATAAGTTTTAGCGTCATCCCGTAGCTGCTGCATAGCCTCACGCGTCAAACGGGCGTCTGTTTTTATCTGTGTCAGCCTTTCAACGGCGACCGAGGCGAAAACTAAAAAAACGATTAAAAAAGCAATTGTTATCGACTCGTAGTATTTCATACTATCACCTCTTTAACACTTTAATCGCCGCCGCATATTCCGCAACAATCGGCGACGTTGCCAACCTGTTTATCGCGCCCGCTAAAACGTCCGGGCAGTCGTCATGCGGTGCGCCCTTGTAATACCTGGACACACCAAGAGAAAATTCCTGCTGCGTTCCATCCAGAATATACAGTTCCGGTTTATTTGCAATAACCGTCGCCGCAATCCGTTCGTGTTTATTCCGGTCCGCCCGCTGGTATAACCACAAATTCTTAATAGGGTACGGCCCCTCCAATTCCCGAAACGCGTTAATAAAAAATATGGAAGAGTCCGCAATCTGTGATTCGATAGTCGCCTCGATCGGCGTAAAGCGCGCGAAAAAATCTAAGATCGCCCGGCGCGTTGGAATATCCGCTATTGACTTCGGCAGTTTTATACCCGTAAATAATAACATGCCCCGCTTGTTCACGCCCACCACGGCGGCAGTCGTCGCGTCGGTATCTGTCTTATCGCTAAATGACGGGTCGATAAACGCTACGCAATACTGGCAATCCCAAACGTCCGCCGTCTTAAACGCGCCGATCGTGTCGTTATCCTGAACGTGCCGCAACTCATAGTTACAGCACCATTCCGCATACGGCAGTCGGTCTTTCCGCGCCATAATCTCCGCGAGCTCGTCCGCAGGCATCGGCACCGTCCCGACCGGAAAGCGCCGCCCCTCAAAATAAGTTTCCTCTATGGTGGAAAATACGTCCTCTTCATGCCAGGGCGTACCGGACAGGCGCGTCTGACCGAGCGGGTCAATCAGGTTATTTAATTCTCTGAAATACGCTTTCGCCCATTCCCGCGCCGCCGGACTGTAGCGGTCTTCTATGGTAACAATGTCATCTGACCATATATAGTCAAAGTGTGCGCCTACGATAGAGGCACCCACACCCGCCGCCATGATTGACGGTTCGGGCGTCACCGTTTTTTTAAATGCGAACGTCGTCCGCTCGCTTGACCATACGCCGGTTTTAGCGTCGACAATATTCCAGCGCGAAAACAAATAGAGCCGCAAGACATCATTCGTTTCAAAATGCTTTTGAATTGTTTTTAATATATCGCTTGCAAGGGAGGAATTTTTTCTAACAATTAAAAGGCGCATTTCAGGATTGCAGAGGAAAAGAAGCGTCATAGCGACGATACCGCACGTCGTTTTATAGCTGCCCCGGTGCGCCTGGAGTACGCCAAATTTTGCGTATCGCAAAAATAGCTTTATCCATTCACCATGCAGCGGCGACAATTTGTCATAGCCGAGAATGCGGCCGAGCTTATGCGGCGCGTCCAACCACGCGCGGAGCAACGCAACATGGTCAATCTTTTGATTCTGGCTTAGTGATCCCAAATTCTTTTAATACCTGTTGTACTTTATCGTCGTCAGTATTTATTGTCAGCACCGTTTCGGTTTTTATTTTACTGCCCTCGGTCCCTTCGCGAAGCTCGCGCATTAAGGCGACGCGGGCGGACGTGGTTTTCGGGTCGGTGCCGTTTAAAATTTCTTCGACAACTTTCGGAATCCCCTGCCCCCTTTTTATTCCTGACTGGTCGGCAAGAATGTCCGCGTAAATCTCGGACATCAATTTTTTTATACGCTTCGCTTTACCCGACTTAATACCACCCAGCCTGCCCCGTGCTTTCGCCGAGGTTTTTGGCTTTAGGTTTTCTTTTCGACCCGGCCCGCCCACTATTGTTTCACCACCTTACCAATTCCAAAAATGTTTTTAACAATCACTTCCGGTTTGCCGCTAAGAAAATCGTCACACGCTTTTTTCACGCCGGGGAACGGCGCATACTCATAGTCGTGGATTAAAATAATCCCACCCGGCACCATCTTGTCATAAACCTTTTTAAAGCTGTCCATGATTGACCCGTAAAAATCCCCGTCGAAAAACGCAAAACAGATTTTGTCGGGGTATTTGTCATCGGGCAGATCGCCGAAAAATCCTTTATTGATAACCGGCAATTCTACCCCCGCGTCTTTAAACGTCTTTTTGAACGCGTCCTCGGTCACGGCGGATGAACCTTTATCGCACGGCGTCGCACCGTCCTCCGCTGTTTTCGGGGGCAGACCCTCGAAAGAGTCATAAACGTGTAATTCCTTGTCCGATTTTATCCCGGTAAGAAAGCACTTAATATAACTTGACGTTACACCAACGTTGCAACCGAGTTCCACCACATCGCCGGAGAGATCCAGCACGGACGCGAGGTTTTTTAAAATATAGTCGATCTGCCCGTCGCCCAGCATAATAAATTTTTTTCCTTTCGTCCCGGCCAAAATCGCGTTTAATGTCTCAATCATCGTTTTGCCCTCCCGCTCCCGGCCTTCCATACCGGCCGTATAACAGCGCGTGGTCGATCCCCACATTTGGCGGACGTATATTTTGTCTGTCCCCTCGTATTTTTCCCCTAAAAAATGTTCGGGGATAAAATAGTGCGAGGGAAAAATTTTCACTTTCGCTTTTGTCTTTTTAAACATTTCCCCCATATACGCGTTACCGACCGTTTTCCACGGTACGTTATTCGGCGTGCGGCCCGTCAACCCGTCAATAAGCTCACGGGCAAACACGCCGCCCTTAACGCTCGCGTGTAACGGCGATATAAGGCCCGGCCTGATTTTCTCATTTTCCCACACGCTGTACGCGTCATAATCGTTGTAATACAATTCATCAATTGCATTTACGCACACCGCGTCGGCCCCCGGCATAAACCCGCCGTACTCGTGCAATATCTCATACGTGCAAACGTCCGATACTCCCGGCCACATTTGCCGGGCGCGGAAATAGTCAACCCATTTCTGATTGACCCACTGACGCCCGAATACCGCGTCATTATCCCATAGTCGATACTCCCAGCCGGGGTGTTTTTCCTTCCATGTGTCCATCCATACCGTCGGCCGGGGGTGCGGCCCCACCCACAACTGATGAATGATTTTCGGTATTGTCACCGGTTCGCACCCGTCCATTTTCCACGCTTCAAATCCGACCGGATTATTGGCTAAACTCGGTTGATCGATACGGTGATTGACGAGCGAGGGAACGGGAAAAAGAATTTTAATGCCGTTTCGTTTGCAATACTCCGATATACGGTCATCGTCGTGGCGGGAGCGCTGGCGGTCAAATTCAACGAGCATCGGTTTTATGTGGGCCACGGGTAGACAAATTGCAATACCCGCCCTGGTTACATTATCCGTATATGCCCCGTCTTTAGGCCAAAGCGGGGTAAGTTTTTGATCTTGTTTAAGAAAAAAATTATACCCCTGGGGCGGCCGTCCCGCTTTTATGCGCCGCTCTTCCTGATCGGTGATAAACGCCGCCGCGCGCTCGCGGAAATTATCAACCGGTACGGCGTCGTCCTGGACAACGACGTGAAAATCACAGTTCGGGTCGTGCGCCCGCCAGGAGCGCTTTGCGTTTTCAAGTAGATTATTCTGCTGATCGATACAGAACCGGGAAACCGGAAATTGTAATTTTTCCGCCAAAAAATCAAAATGGCGCTCCCGTGACGGGTGCGCCATGACCGATAAAGATAGTTGTATCGTCTCCATGTCGTCTTTTAGAGCATAGTGTGTACAATTAGTCAAGGATTTTTTATGTCGTTTTTCCGGGTCAAAATACGGGTGAACGCTTTTGCGTTTTTGTTCAGTTTTAATCATCCGTCCCCCCGGAACATCACCTCTATAAAGGGGTAGAAGAATCCCACATTTTCATCACGTGGTGTAATATTTTATTTCTCTCAGAAGAATAAGAAAAAAGAAGAGAGGACGGACGGACGTTTGTAAAAATCGTAAGTCCTGATATATTCAGGACTTACACACGCGTGAGGCTGTATGAGAGGCGTCCGGGCACCGTTTTGACACGTCCGAAATCCTTGTTTTTTCTGGTTTTTAGAATTTTTGTCGTCGTGGGAAAAATTTTTTATATCCTGAAAAATCATTAAAAAACAGCAGTTTCAGGCGTATGAAAACGGTGCCCGGACGCCTGGCGGACGCTTTCGTATTTCTTATTTTGTATTTTTTTTCTAATTTTACTAAAACCGCTTGACAAAAATTGTGGTTTCGGTTTAAAGAATAACCAGAGGAATGAAAAATGGTTTTTGTGGTAGCGTCGAAAAAATACGGCGCAAAAACGGTTTTTATCGATGATGAAGACTGGCCGCGCGTAAAAGAGTATACATGGAGCGTAAAGCGCGCAAAACCGTCAACCGCATTGATAATAGTGGCGCAGAAACATCTGGGAATGAATCGGACGCGTCGGCTCCGCCTTGATCAATTTATTCTTAAAATAGAAAAAATGTCGTGGCAAAACGCTTTTATTATTCACAAAGATGAAAATGATATGAATTGCCGAAAAGAAAATTTACGCTTTTTCGGTAAAAAGGAAGGTGTTGTTTATGAGATTTAAAATGGGAAAAGGGCAAGTGTTGGTATTCGATACGTATATCGAAAAAAGGCTTGAAGAATTAAAGACAAAGTTCGGTTATTATCCATCGTTGCGGGAAATCGCCGAAAACTGTATTCCGCCGACCCGCACCGATTACGTAGACAGGTCTCTGCGCCGCCTGGCCGCCGCCGGCCGGCTCTCAAAAGACGCCCTGCTGGTTTACAACGCAAAAAACAACCAAAAATATATAAATACAGGAGAATCACACGATGAAAAAAACAGTAAAAGCCGTAGAGCTAAAAAGTAAAGGAACCGGCACACTTATTGTCTCGCCGTCCGCGTGGATGGTATGGGAAAAATGCGCCTTGTCATTGCAAGCGGTCAAGTCGCCGCTCGTGCTGGAGCGGGACGAATACGCAAAAGAGGGGACGCGATTACACGGCATTATTGCCGACGTGTTAAAAGATCCGCATTATGCTATTGACGCCGAATCTGACGACGCGGCCCTGATCCGGTTCGCGGTCGAAACGGTGAAACAGGAATTAAACGGCAACGTTAATTTCGCCGTGGAATCGGGCCTCTCGGTGAAGGTGAAAAACGTTCAGTTTTCCGGTACGGCGGACGTGCTCGCGACGAAAGATGACACGGTTATAATCATCGATCATAAGATGGGCTGGCGCGAGGTGGAGGCTGAGGGAAACAATCAGTTGAAACTGTACGCCCATATGGAAGCGGCGCGGGATGAAAAAATAAAATGCTGGAAGGGGATCATCATTAACGCCCGTTTTAATTCTGTGTCTTATACCGGCGGCGAAATCGACCCGTACTACCTGTCTACTACGGCAAAGGACATTCTCGCTCGGACCGCTAAAAAGCAATTCCAAACCGGGAATCACTGTGCCTACTGTCAGCGCCTATCAACGTGTGCGAAGATTCGCGCGGCGATTATAAAGTGGACCCGCCCCGGCGCGATTGACAGCATAACGCGGACGCCTGAAAAGCTCGCCGAGGCGCTCCGCCTGGCCAAACCGGCGGAAAAACTTTTTGAAACGATAAAGAAGGAAGCGCAGCTTTTCATGGATCTGGGCGGCGCCCTTCCCGGAGTGACGGTCGAATACACCGCCGGGACGCGGGCGTGGCCGCGCGATATGAACCGGCTTGACATAGCTACGCGGATCGGCGTCAAAATCGAAGATATGCTTGAGGAATCGTTCAAGTCTCCGGCGCAGGCGGAAAAGGTCGGCGCGGATAAAGACGCGATAAATTCTATCGTCGTCCGGCCCCCGCGTAAAGGCTTTAAATTTATTTAAGGAGAGACAGACGGGGCGGCGGCGATCACGTTCAAAACCGCCCACATGCCGGAAACGGCAAATTATAAAATTTATAGGATGGTTCAGAAAATGGCAAAAGCAGCAAAAGGAACAAAAAGCACAGCGGCCCCGGCGGTCGCAAAATCGGAACTGATTGTAACTAAAATCAGTCCGAAGGGGATCAACGCGGTACTTCGCGGCGTCATGCTGAATTGGGTTTTCATCGACAAACCCGCGCAGGACAAGGACGATCCGCTTAAGGCGATGTACCGAACGCAAATGGTACTGACCGGCGGCGAGAAAGAGTTCGTCGCGGCGATGAAGTCGGCGCTTGAACAGTACATGAAAAGCGCGTCCGTCGCCTGGGGTGCGGATCAGCGCATAAAGGTACTTAAAACCGCGCTCATGCTTGACGTAGACAAGTCGCTGTTCAAACAAACTGACCTGGGGCTGTCCCTCGCGGCCCATCAAACGGTACGGCGCGAAACGGACCTGGACGAATTTGTCGCCAAATTCCCGCCGAAAGTTCTTTTGGCCGACAATACCGACTGTCCCGCCGGAATGATCACTCTGGAGTTTTATTCCGGCGTAATCGCGGACGTGGCTGTATTCATTTCGGCCTATGACGTGGACGCCGGGCGCGGGATCACCATGTATCTGAACGGCGTGCGGAAAGTGGCCGACGGTGAACGGATAGCGTCGATTGACCCGTTTGCGGACGTGCCGCCCGCGACAAATCAGGTGGAATACAAGCCGGGCAAGACGAAAGGGGCGCTGCTCTAAGTCTAAGAAGTAAAATAAAAAATCCCCGCCCTTTTATGGGCGGGGAGCGGGAACTGGTAAAAATTTAACACAGGAGAATCACTTAGACCTCTATGAAATCAAAACCGTCTAAAATTGTCAAGCCTATTTTTATCGACCTCGAAACAAAATCCGCCGAACCGATTGAGAACGGCCCGACGCGGTACTTTGCCCACCCGTCCGCCGACTGGCTTATTTGCGCCGCTGTCGGCCCGACCGATAAGCCGTTTTTTCAAACGAACTACGCGGGCGGGAAGAAAATCGCGCAAAAAGTGTTAAACCATAAAGGGCTGTTTGTCGCTCATAACTGGTTTTTTGAGTGGTCGTTTTTCAATCAGTTCTACCCCGGCACCCGCGCGGCCGACTGGCGAAACTGGTTATGTACTGCCGCGCTCGCCCGGTGGTTCGGTATCTGCGCCCCTCGCGCTAAATTAGAGGACGTGGCGGCGGCGTTCGGTCTCGAAAAAATGCCGGAAGGAAAAAGCCTGATTGCAAAATATAGTTTTCCGCAAAAAGACGGCGCTTTTCGTGTGTGCGAAGACAGGCGAGACGCGGCGACGTTTGAAAAATACTGCTTGCACGACGCCGTTTTGTCAAAAGCCATTTATGGCAAACTGATTGATAAGGGTTTTAACGTGGAAGAGTTCCGCGCGGCCCAGGCGATCGACGTGCGGGGCGTGCCGGTTGACGTAAAGGCCGCCCGGTTTTTACTGGACCGGAAAGAGCGTGATAAAAAGGACGCGACTAAGACCGCTGAAAAAATCGCCGGACGAACGGCAGGCGGGGCGCTTGTCCTCTCATCGAATGCCGCGTTTTGCGAATATATGAAAAATACATTTAAAATCGATCTGCCCGACGCGCGGACAACAACGCTTGAAACGATTGATTTTTCCGCGCATCCGAAAATAAAAGAAATTGAAAACGTACTTTATGTGCGAAAACTTCTCACTACCCGCGCCGGGGACAAGGCCGAGGCAATATTAAACCGTGCGCACGACGGACGGGTGAGAAACGCCGCCATATTTCACGCGGCGGGTACGGGTCGTTTCCAGTCCTGGGGCGTGAACTTCTTTAATTTCTCGCGTCAGAAAGTCGAGAACTGGGAAAAGGAAAAAAACACTGCGCCCGTTCCGGCCCTCCAGCGCGGTATCATTTGCGCGCCGAAAGGAAAAACGCTCATAGAAAGCGACTGGCGCGGAATTGAAAATTATCTATCGCTGTACTACGCGGGTGACAAGGGACAGTTGGCCCGGATCGAGGCAGGAGAATCGCCGTACCTGATTTTTGGTGAAAAAATGTACGGCGAAAAAGTGACGAAGGCGGACCCGCGCTACGCATTTATGAAAATGTCCGTTCTCGGTTTTGGCTACGGGGCCGGGGCGAAAAAGTTTTCCATGATAAACCGGATTGACGAACGCACCGCGACGGCGTTACATGAAGGTTGGAAAAAGGTAAACGCACCGATCGTGCGTATGTGGTACGATTTTTCCGACGCTTTTATCGGTGCGGCGGTCCGGCGGGAAATGGGCGAGGCGCACGGCTTTACGTTTATGCCGCTCGGTGATGACAACGACGTTAAAATAGTTCTGCACGACGGTCATGTTTTGTTCTACCGGGGGCTGGAAATTCACCACGACGAACGAAACCGCGTCCAGATTTTACGCGATAAAAAGGTAATGCACGGCGGCCTGTTGACTGAAAATTTAATGCAGGCGACGTGCGCGCGGCTCTTGTACCGGGCGCTGGTGAACTGCGAAAAAGCGGGACTGGAAACAGTTCTGCATGTGTACGACTCTATTTTAATTGAATCAGAAATAAAGAACGCAAAAAAAGACGCGGTGAAATTACGGGACATAATGTGTTCCCCGCCGCCATGGGGCGCGGATATGCGGCTTGCCGTCGATCAGCACACCGGGAAACGGTGGACAAAAAGTTAACGAAAATTAAAAAAATTAGTTGACAAAATGGCGCGCGGGAAGTGTGATAAATCCACCACAATATAAGGGGAAAACCAGATGAGATTAACGCGAGCGGAACGAGATGCACGAGAAGCGGAAAAGCAAGAACGGGCGGCAGCCCGCGCCCGCGCCCGATTTAAAAAATTAGTAAGCGGCGCGGCTATGTCATTTGACGGCCGTGGCCGTGTGTGTTTTACGTTTTCTGACGGTCAAGTTTTTAAATGTCGCAGCCCTCTGCCTGAATCTATTTACGGCCACGGCCGGAGGAGAAATAAATGAAATTACAAGAAATAATTGATCGGGGCTACACAATGTGCGCGTGGGCGATAAAAACAATTCGCTATGAGCGCTACGTCATGGTCAAACTCAGCAAGAAAACGCCGCACGGCGAAAAATTTTACGTCGCACATTCGCCGCAGCTTGACGTAGTGCTAAAAAATGTAGAATTTACTGAACCGGCTTTAATCAAATGACTGGCGGGCAAAAACACGACGCGGAAAAGCCGCGCATGGACCTGTTGCCGTTCGAGGCGCTGGAAGCGGTCGCGGAGGTTCTCACCTGGGGGGCGCGTAAATACAGCGATAATGGCTGGCAAAACGTCGAGCGTGCGGACGCGCGGTACAGGGCCGCAATGCTCCGGCATTTTTGCGCCGATCAGAAAGGCGAAAAATTTGACGCGGAGTCCGGCCTTTTACACGCGGCGCACATGGCCACGAACGCGCTTTTCATTTTGTGGTTTGAAATTCAAAAAGAAAAACAAGGAGTCGTAAAATGAAAAAGTGTTTAAAAAAGTTGGAGTTGAAAATTTATCACGTTGTAAAAGGGGAAAAAATTGACGGCGTTCACGCCGGCATCGAGGGCGACGTGACCGGCATCGAGGGCGACGTGACCGGCATCGAGGGCGACGTGACCGGCATCGAGGGCGAC
>Ga0265297_10002553_pt1 | contig 36496 bp, 35 predicted proteins | sample Munlanlwell13791_FD_192502 | JGI IMG/M metagenome (GOLD analysis project Ga0265297, IMG submission 192502) | Leachate microbial communities from a municipal landfill in Southern Ontario, Canada - Leachate well 137-91 | ecosystem: Engineered > Solid waste > Landfill > Unclassified | place... | reverse complement strand
AATATGTAACGCAATGTTTTCATAGGTTATTCAAAAATTCTTGCAATTATCTTTTCAAATTTTTCAACGGTTTGTTTTATCCTCTTTTCATCCGTTTGCTTGATATCAATCCAATGTATATATATTAAACCTTTTTCTTTCTCAAAATCTATGGTTATTGCTCCTTTTGCCAGAGTCAGGCTGTTTGCAAGATAAGTCAAGCCGATGTCTGTCTTTAAGCTGGTTTTTATTTTTACAATTGCCGGATTTAGCGGTATATCTTTTACTATGAGGCGTAGCATCATTTCTATGTTGATTTTAAGGCATTCCCATGTGCAGAAACCGATAAAATAAATAAACCAAAGGTAACGTTTGTATTCCAAAAATAATGCCGGCCGGGCTGTAAACAAATCCCCGCATAGCATGGTTATGGCAAAAGATACGAGCGTTCCGATTAGAAGATTCTGCCAGTCTAAAAGCCCCTGCCAGCTAGGCGGATAGCGCAAGAATATCCAGATGAGAAAACAAAAAATAAATAATACTAATTTATTTTTCATATGAAACCTGTGATGCTAAATCTGCGTAAGTTGTGCCTTTGGACAGGCTTTCTTCCGCAGGCCGCAGGAAAGTATCCGCAGCTTTAGGTAATATTAATAAAGCGCCAAACACGCATATAAGCGCAAGGATAATCATGGGGATTCTCATAAGTATCGGCACTTCCCGGATATTTTTGTTCATTTCTTTTAATTGTCCAAAAAATGTATATTTTTGAAATTTTAAAATGTAAGAAATTGTAAAAATTGCCCCGATAATTGCTATAATTCCGTAACCTATATAGCCGCTTTTTATGCAGGCAGCTATAATCAATAACTTGCTGAAAAAACCGGCAAAAGGAGGTATGCCTGATATGCTCATTGATGCCGCCAGGGACGTTGCAGAAGTTACGGGCATTTTTGTCCGCAGCCCCCCAAGCTGTTCTAAGTTCCTGGTGCCTGTCGCATACTCAAGACTGCCCGCATTTAAAAACAATAAAGATTTAAACACGGAATGATTAACTAAATGCAAAAGCGCACCCGCTATTGCAAGCGGAGAACCAATTCCAAAACCCAATATCATATAACCCACCTGGCTTATGGAAGAATATCCCAGAAGTCTTTTGATGTCGCTTTGGCCTAAGGCTAATACTCCGCCTACAATTATAGAGAGAGCTCCTAAAAACATAAAAAGATGCGTAAGCGTACTGCTTGCGCCGAAGACGTTATAAAATATGCGGCATAATGTGTATACGCCTAGTGATTTGATAAAAATTCCTGAAAGCATCGCTGAAATAGGTGCAGGCGCAGCAGGATGAGCGTCAGGCAGCCAGGCGTGGAAAGGAACAATTGCTGATTTTATGCCAAAACCAACGAGGAACAAAACACTTACGAAAATTGCAGCGCTGTTTATACCGTTTTGGGCTAGGAGAGAGGCGATTTCTGCCATATTAAGGGTTGAGGTGTAAGCATACAGAAAAGCTATGCCGAGAAGTATAAACAAAGAGCCGACAACGCCCATAACAGTATACTTCATGGAAGCTTCAAGCTCTTCTTTCTCGGTGCCAAAAGCAACCAGCGCGTAGCTCGCTATAGAAGCAACCTCGTAAAAGACAAAAAGGTTAAAAATATCGCCGGTTATAACAACGCCATTCATTCCGCCCAGCATAAGCATAAAAAGTGTGTAGAATTTATATTTATCGGTAAATTTTTTCATGTAATCAATAGAAAAAATATTGATTATGAAAGCAATAAAATTTATTACTGCAAGCATAAAAACGCTTAGCCCGTCTAAAACCAGGATAATGCCGCCGGGCAACCCCCACCCCCCAACCTTATAAATAAGAGGGGTTGCAGAATTCTTTGCATTGAAAACAAAAAATAACGAAAGGGCGAAAAGAGAAAAAGTAATGACAATTGAAAAAATATCGCAAAGCTTATCTCTGTTTTTCCCTGCAAGAGAAATAAAGAAAGCAGCGCCAAGGGGCAAAATAATTAATAATGGAATTAATTGCATTTTAACCTTTCAGTCTATTGATTTTCGTAATATCAAAAGTCCCGTATTTCTCGTATATCCTTATCGCAATACCCACAAGAAGCGCCGTTGTTGCCAGGCTTATAACTATAGCTGTCATCGCCAGAGCCTGCGGCAAAGGGTCAACCATATTGGTAATTCCCTGATTCGGCGAATATAAAGGCGAACGGCCGTTCATTCTGTAGGCAAAAAGGATAAGGAAAAGATTAATAGCATACTCGCAAATAACTATGCCTATTATTATCTTTATGATATTGCGCTTGCGCAATATCGCATAGAACCCTACGCAAAATAACACTAAGCATAAAAAATAAGTAAGCATGATATTTATTTTTTCTTTGTTTTTTCTTCGTTAAGGGGCGCAAATTTCAATAATACCAATACTAAAAATATTCCGAATAAACCAAGAGAAACTTCAAGCAATGCAAGCGCGACATTAGAAATAGGAATAGTGCCGGCAGAAAAGAGCTTAAAGGGTATGCCTTTAGGCAGCCAGTTTGCAAAGAAATATCCGCCAAAAAATCCAAATACTGCTATCGCTAAAAACATTAGAGCCCCAAGGCTTTCCAGTAAAGATATCATCGGCTGGGGCACCCGTTTTAATATTTCCTCTTTTCCGAACGCCAGCATAAAAAGAATATATGAAAGAGCTATGATAAAACCACCGGCGAATCCTCCGCCTGGAGAAATATGGCCGTGCAGGACTATGTGAATTCCATAAAGCAATATAAAACCCGCGAGAAGGCGCGTTACTGTTTTAACTATAACACTCATTCCGTTATTCTGATTCATTGTCTTTGTTTTTGTTTGTGAGCCTGCCTTTTCTGCGCATTATTGACATAACTCCTATTGCCGCCGCAAATAATACTGTAGCTTCGCCTAATGTATCGTATGCGCGAAAATTTAAATTTATTGCAGATACAATGTTGGTTGCATGAACACTTTTTAGCGTCTCGCTAAGATAAAAATCCGACGTTTTCATTAAAGGGCTTCCAAAAACCGGCAGGCTCAAAAGAGCTTTATAGCCGTAACTTAAAAATACGGCAATAAATGCTATACTCACCAGCGTATTTATCAGCCATCTTCCGGATGTGGAAAAGGGAAGGTCTACTTTTATGGTTGCGCGAATAAGTATTATAAGGCATAAGATTTCAACTACAAGCTGGGTAATTGCTAAATCAGGCGCTTTAAGAGTTAAGAAACTTATTACCAGGCCAAAACCGGCAACTCCTACTGCAACAACTGAGCTTAGCAGGTCTTTTACTTCAACCGCAACTATGGCTGCAATAATGATAAATATTAGGAGTAAATTTATTTCAATCATATTATTTGAAAAATACAAAAAATAATCCGATCATTCCTATAAGGCACCAAATTAAATATGTAGGCAAAACTCCGTTGTGCAGTTTTTTTAATAGCCCAGACAAAACGAAAGTTACTTTTTTAAGCTGCTCATATATATCAAACGCTTTGTTCTCGGCAAGAGCATAAATTCTTTTTAAAAATGGTATCTCGCTTATTGTCGCATAGAAGTCCTCTATTTTTACTTCTTCTTTCGGGTTTAATTCTTCTCCCCCTGTGTATGTTGGGCTGACGCGCAGCGTTTGCGAAGAAAATTTAAAAATAATCAGGCCTACGACTATGCTGATTGCTATTAAAGCCGTAGCGCCTATCGGCTGCCATAAGCCTGTCATATTAAAATTTCCTGTTGCTGCTTCAATAGATTTAAGTATCGTTGAATAGGCAAATATTCCGAAGATGATGCACAGAAAAGCCAATACTACAACCGGAAGTAAAAGAAAAAAGTTGCTTTCTTTTGCATGTTTCCTGGTATTTCCCAAAAACACGCTGGAAATTACTTTTAGGAAAGACGCCAGTGTAAGGCCTGAGCCTATTAATGCGCTTAGCAAAGCCAAGGCGACGATTATTTTTAAATTATAGGAGTTAAGCGAATTCATAAAATCGCTAAGCCCCTGGTAAATCATCCATTTTGAGACGAACCCGTTAAGCGGCGGTATGCCTGATATTGAAAATGCAGCTATTATAAAAGTAGTAAAAGTTACAGGCATAAAGCGGGCTAAACCGCCTAAATTATGAAGTTCGGTCGTGCCGGTTTCCTTTTCTACGTTACCGGCATCCAAAAATAAACAGCACTTATATATGGCGTGGTTAATCATATGAAACAGGCCTGCGGCAATGCCTATTGGTGTTGCGCAACCAATACCAAGCACCATATAGCCGACCTGGCTTATTGCGTGGTAACCCAGCAGTTTTTTGATATCATGCTGGACAATTGCCATCATAACGGCGAGTATTACGGTTACTGCCCCGGCTATTATAAGCGTAAATTTTGCAGTTATATCCAGGAAAAAGGAATCCTTTACAATGCGCACCAGAAGGTATATCCCCAGAAGCTTATCTAACGAAGCCGGTAAGTATGCTACAACAGGCAAGGGCGCATGTTTCGCGGTTTCGGGAATCCAGGTATGCATTGGCATGCATCCTGCTTTGGCAAAACACGCTATAGCTATAAAAATAAAGGAAACATAAGAAAGGCTATTATTTATAATTAGTTTGTTTGCGGTTAAGCTCATAGATGATGTTAAAAAATTATAAAGCAAAAATCCGAACAATAGGAATCCGTCAGTTGCGCCGATAATAATAAAAGTTTTTTTTGCTGTGTTTGATGCATTTTCATCGTCGTAAAGATTTATTAATTTAAATAAACTAAGCCCCAGAAAGCCCCAGAAAATTGTAATTAATATCAAATTGTCCGCAAATATAACGCCCAGAGACATAATGGCGGTTAAAAAAATCCATATATAATAGGTAATCTTTCTGCTTTTGATAAACCTAGCCGAATAAATAGAAATAAGGATTGTAAATAGGACTATAAAGAATCCTACCAGCTTGGAAAGCGAATCAAAAATAAATAAATTTTTAAAATCCATATTCCTTTTTAATCTTTTCGGTTTTTTCTATGGATAATTTCACAAGGTCTTCTCCGGTAAAAACTTTTTGCCCGGTTTTCGTAAACGCTGCGCATCTTTCAGTGCAGCAATAACACGGGTCAACTGCCGCAAGAGTAAGGGCGGCGTCAGAAATCGTATAGCCCGGAACGGTTACAATATTGCTTGGGACATTTACAAAAGAAGGCGCTCTTATTTTGTGCCTTACCGGCCTGTTGGTGCCGTCGCTGCGCACATAATGGAAACATTCGCCTCTCGGAGCTTCCACCCTTCCTATGCCTTCGCCTTCAGGTATGTCTCGCACTTCAACTTCTATGGGGCCTTTGGAAATTCTCGTCAGGCATTGTTCTATGATTGAGCAGGATTCAAACATCTCAAGTACTCTTACTATAATTTTTGCGTAGATATCCCCTTCCTCCATTGTTATAACCGACCAGTTGATGTCATTATAAAAAGCATAAGCGTCGTCTCTACGCACATCTACGTCAATTGCGCTTGCGCGCGCGGTCGGGCCTACTACTCCAAGAGATACGCCTTCCTCTTTTTTTAAAATGCCAACGCCCCTTGTGCGTTTGCCGATTACAGGGTCATCATTGACTACTTTCTTAAACATATCCAGCACAGGGTATAATTCTTTTATAGTTTTTTTAATGACAGGATAAGTTTCTTCTTTTATGTCGCGCCTAACCCCGCCTATTTTCAACATTGCGTAATTTTGACGGTTGCCGCAGATTAATTCAAACAAATCCAGAATCGGCTCTCTCGCTTTCCATGCCCACATCCATACAGTGTTGTAACCTATGAAGTGCCCTGCAAGCCCCAGCCAAAGTAAGTGAGAATGCAGGCGCTGAAGTTCGTCAATTATCATTCTTATGTAATTGGCGCGTTCAGGCGCATTTATACCCAGAAGATCCTCAACCGCAAGGCAGTACGCAAAAGGATGAGAGCTTGAGCATATGCCGCAAATCCTCTCAACCGCGAAAGTTACCTGGTCCCAATGCTTTGATTCCGCGATTTTTTCAATGCCTCTATGGTTGTAGCCTATTTCTATTTCAAGTTCCGTTACTCGTTCGCCTTCAACTATCAGGCGGAAAAATTCAGGTTCTTCCTGAAGCGGATGATACGGGCCTATAGGTATTACTTTTTTCTCACTCATTTTTATAATCCTTCCTTAAGGGGTAGCTATTTTTTGGCCAGTCATTGTCAAGTAACAGGTGCTTTAAGTTGGGATGACCCTTAAAATTTATACCCAGAAGTTCATGGATTTCTCTTTCTACCCAGTCTGATGCCTTGAACAAATTAGTCAGCGAGTCAATTTCTGGGTTATTTTTATCAAGAATAAAAGCCCTCATGTTAAATATTTCTCCGGTTTTATCCAAACCGAAATGATAAATAAGCTCAAAACTATTTTCATTGTCAATACCGGTAATGGTTGAAAGCCTCATATTAAAATCTTTATAAAGCTTGCGGGAAATTTCTTTTATATCGCTTTTGTCTATTTCAAAATACACTCTTTTGGGATTTTTGACTTCCCAGTTTTTTATTTTTCCTGCCAATAGATTTTTAACTTCGTCTTTTATCATGTTGCTTCGCTCCTCACAGATTAGCGCAAATTTGTAAACGGATTATCACGGATGATTTGTTTGTGCTCATTTGTGCCTCCTATCCGTGTTTATTTTATTTATAAGCTTGGCAAGCCCGGCGATTATGGCTTCAGGCCGCGGCGGGCAGCCTGGAATATATACGTTAACAGGAACTATTTCGTCAAGAGCGCTAAGCATTGGATAACTGCCTTTAAACAAATTCTGCGAACATGGGCAAATGCCGACAGCCGCAACAAAAAGTGGTTTTGGTGCCTGCTCGTATAGAGTCTTAAGAATTTTCGCCGATTTTTTATTCATAGCGCCGGTTATGAGTAAAACGTCTGCGTGGCGAATGCTGCCGACCAGCTGTATGCCGAAGCGTTCAATATCAAACCTTGGCGTAAGGCAATCAAGGATTTCTATGTCACAATTATTACAGGAGCCAGCACTTAGATGGTATACCCACAGCGATTTTGTAAGTAGTTTTTCTTTCAATTTCATTATAATCCCAATAAAGCTAAAATTATACCTAAAATCCCAAGAGGAAACAGCCGGAACCAGAAAAATCCCAAAGCATCTTTTATGCGCATCCTTGGATTTATGTTCTTAATTACAGACATAATAAAAATAATAAGTAAATATATTGCAAAAAATATTAAATATCTTAAAAACGCGGATTCTGCGTGAATCCTTATGAATAAAGAAATTATAAATAACGGCAGGGAAAAATAAAGCATTAATTTAGATATTTTATAAAAGCCTAAAAGAGGACCGGAATATTCAATTACAGTTCCTGCCATTATTTCTTGTTCTGCCTCTGCCATGTCAAACGGTACTATGCATAATTTTGCCTGGGCATAGAAAATTGATAATAAAAGAGCAATTATACCTGAGGCGCTTGCTATATTGGGCCCGTTTAACACCTGCATGGTTGTTATGTCAGCCATCATAATTGAATTTCCGGATTTAATTATAGCGATTATTAAACTTGTAATAAATACAAATTCATAAGCAAGCATAAGTTTTGTTTCCCTCGCCGCGCCGACCAACGCCAGGGGATTTTTTGAGCTAAGTGCGCCAAGTATAGTAAAAAGCGAAGGTATAATCAGTAAATATAGAATTACAATAACATCGCCGACAAAGCTGATATTTAAAAAGTAATTATTTGCCAGTATTATACTTACCAGGATTACAGCTGATAAGTTTATTATGGGCGAGGCTATAAAAATAGTTTTCGTGGCGCCTCTTGGCATTAAAGCCTCTTTAAAAAATAATTTTGCTACGTCAATAAAATTTTGATACCAAGGCGGGCCTATTCTGTACTGAAATCTGGCGGTTAGTTTCCTTTCAAGCCAGAAACCCATTGCTCCTATAAAAAATGAAAATGCTACACCAGGGAAAACCAAATACTGCAGAATTATTTTTGCCATTGTTATTTTTTCTTGTAAAGTACTTTATCGTCAAGAAACCATTTTTTTGAATGTTTTACCGCAAGATAATCAGATACAACGTAAATGTTTTGAGCAATATCGTCTTTTTCTATATCGCGCACTTCTATGGCTTTATGAGTGCAGGTTTCCATGCATAAATTTTTATCTCTTCCTATGCAAAAATCACATTTTGCATCAAGAAAATCCAGGAAATTGTCAAATATCACGCCAAAAGGGCAAGCGTGCGTACAGGTTTTGCAGGAAGTGCATAGAAATTTTGCACGCTTAATTATTTTATTCTCGTCTTTAGCTAAAGCGTTATGATAACATGAATTAATGCAGGGAGCTTCTTCGCATCTATGACAGACAACAGCAAAAGTTGCAAATTCCCTAAGCGAAGTTATTCCTTTATTTTGCGGATGGTAAATATAACCGCATTTAACCACGCACTCTTCGCATTCATCGCACTTTTCTAAATCTAAAAATAATCGTTTCATTTTAGTCCCAAATGTCCCACATATCTTTTATGTCGTTGAAAATAAAAACAGGGCCGTCTTTACATATATAATATTTGCCAAGCCTGCAATGGCCGCATTTGCCTAGTCCGCAGCTCATGTTTTTTTCCATAGACAAGTGGATGTTTTTAGGAGAAAAACCCAATTCCAGAAGTTTAAGGCTGGCAAATTTCATCATAATCGGAGGCCCGCAGACAACGCCTATAGCTTGCTTAATATTCAGAGGCAATTTATCTAAAAGTGTTGTTACAATACCTACATTGCCTTTCCATGTGTTATCTGCTCTGTCTACTGTAAGCCTAAATTCTACATTTTTTGGTTTTTTAAAATCTTCCAGAAGGTATTTATATACAATATCCTGCGGGCTGCGCGCTCCGTAACATATAACTATTTTTTTAAAATCGTTTATACGGTTGTAAAGCGCATAAATTAATGAACGTAGCGGCGCAAGGCCAACCCCGCCGCCTACTATTAAAAGTTCTTTGTCTTTAAAGTTGTCAACAGGGTAACCGTTTCCATAAGGCCCGCGCATGCCAAGAGTGTCTCCAATTTTTGCCTTATGAAACAATTCTGTTACTTTTCCAACCTTCATTACGGTTACCTCAAAAGCATCCTTTTTATTAGGGTCAGAAGAAGGCGTGAAAGGCGCTTCCCCTATTCCCGGATAAGTTAATTCAATGAATTGGCCGGTTTTAAAAGAAAAAGCGCTTGCCGGCTTAAATACAAAAGTTTTTATTGTCGGGGTTTCCTCAATAATATTGGTAATTGTTGCTTTATTTGGCAGATATAAATTCATTTTTTAGCGCTATTTTGATTTTCATTCAGTGTTTTAAAAATTTTTCGTATGTCTATTTTTGCAGGGCAACTTTCTGCGCACCTGCCGCATCCTGTGCAGGCATATAGTTTTATACGTTCCGGGAAAAACTCAAACTTTTTAATATAACGGTTACGCAGCCTTTGTTCGCGTAGCCTCAGCGCGTTGGCGCCTCCTGCAACGCGCGTAAAATTTTTGTATTGGCAACCATCCCAAATCCTTCCCTTGAAATAACCGTTTTCATCTTTTGTGTCAAATAAAAGAAAACAATGGCATGTCGGACAATTCATTATGCATGCGCCGCACTCAACGCATCTTAAGGCTTCTTCGGTCCAAAGTTTATCTCCGTAGCCATTTTTTATGAGGCTGTTAAGCAGTGAGTCTTTTGGAAATTCCAGCGGTTGTATCTGGCAGCGGAATTCTTCCACTGTAATTTTCCGGTTATTTTCACGTTGTTTAACTATCGTATCGCTTGCTTCGCTAAAAAAGCTTTTATTTGAAGCTATTGTTTCCTGCCCTTTTTTGGAACCGACTTCCAAAAGATAGCCTTCGTCTACCGGGGAAATATTTAAATCAAATAGTTCTTGCGGATATGGCATATTCCCTAAAGCCAGGCAAAAGCAGGTTTCCTTAAAGGCAGTGCAGTCGCTGGCGATTATCAGATTTTGTTCCCTCATCTGCTTGTAGCTATTATCGGTATCACCTTCAAGGAAAACATAATCTTGCATTTTAAGGGCATTTCCGAGGTCGCAAGCTTTAGCTCCCACCATGCAAATAGGTTTTTTTTCGCCAGGTTTAGCGTTTGATGCAAAATAATTATCAATATGTTCTATGGCGGGCGTAAAAAATTGCCGTAGAGGCGTTATCGTGCGGTATTTTGAGAACTGAAAAGCGCCTTTATATTCTTTCCAGAAATAATTTTTTCGTGTTTCTTGAGGGGCAAATACTCTGTAATCGGCGGATAGGTTATCCAGAAGCTTTGGGAAATCATTATTTTTTATGTATAAATATTTGCTTATCATTCTATTTTGTGAATATTTTCACAATCAATTTCAAAATAAAAAAAGGAAACTCAGATAGTATAACAATAAAGTGTTTTCTGTCAAGAAAAAACGCAAAGATATTGCGTTAAGTGCGTGATTTCTCAAAAATTTCTTTTTGTTCCTTTAACGCTTTTTCTATGTCATCCGCAGTTATAAAGCCGCAATCCTTAAGTATTTCTCCGAGTATTATTCCTCTCTTCCAGTGTATGGCTAGGGCTTCTTCCAGCTGCTCCTGTGTTATCTTCTGTTGATCCAGCAGGATTTGGCCTATTGGTCTATATAAATTCGTAAAAAACCCTTCTTTTTTATAAACCTGTAAATCCTCACTGTCTTTTGCGGAAGTTCTCCTGTCTGCCATAAACTTACTACCCGGAACAGTCTTTAAATATTTTTTTACTTCTGCTACCCTTTCGTTGATTTCTACCATGTTTCTTAGCTCATCGGGTTTGTTTTTATTAACTATTGCAATAGTTACGCTCATGAGCGGCATTTTTCTTATTTGCTTTGCGCGGTTGTGGGCAATTATGAAATTCTGCTCCCTGTCTTTTTTAGAATAGTGATATGGCATAAGATTGTCAAACATAAATATGAAATAGCGGCAAATTTCTTTATTTTTATCGGGAGTTGTGATAAAAACAAAATCGTCTCCGCCGATGTGCCCCATAAAATCTTCAGCATTTCCGAATTTCTTGATTACGCTGTAAAGTATATAGGCAGTTTGCATAAGAGCCTTGTCGCCTTTTGTGTATCCGTAAACATCATTAAAAGATTTAAAATTATCAATGTCTATGTGCGCAAAAGAAAACGGCGTGTTTCTTTCTATTCTTTCCTTGACTGCACCCTCTATAAGCCGTGCACCGGGAAGGCCGGTAAGCGGGCTTGAGTAAAAACTGTATTGCGAACGTTTTATCGCTATTTCTATGCGTGTTCGTAAATCCAGAGGGTCAGGCGGTTTTATTAAATAGTCATCAACGCCTTGTTTTAAAGTCAGAAGTTGCTCTCTTAATTGGCCTTTGTTTATCAGGGTAATTATAGGTATAAGGGCAGTAATAAAATCTTCCTTAAGCAGCCTGCATATTTCAAGGTGTGATTTTGTTGCGGAATGGACATCTATAACTATCGCATCAGGGGATATTTTTTTTATTACATTTATGTCGTCTATCTTTAGCTCGTGTATGAAAACTTCGTATCCCCACCCGTCAAAACAGAAATGAAGAATATCTCTTAAGTGCTTATCGGAAGATACGATTAGGATTCTTTTTACCCTTTTTGTCATATGTAAATATTATAGCAGGCATTTTAGGGTTAGCATCAGATTTTATAACTAATGCTTTATTGCAATATTTTTTGAATGAGTGAAAATACTTCCTCCGGCGTTATTGATTTAAGGCACAGGAAATTATTGATACAATTGTGCGCCAGGCATTTTTTACAGGAAATAGTTTTGTGGATGTAGAAAGATTTTTCTCCAAGCGGTTTCCACCTTGTAGGCGATAGTCCCGGGTCATTTCTTCCGAAAATAGAAATTACAGGCACATTAAGGCTTGCCGCAATATGCACCGGACCGGAGTCGTTAGATACGAATAGTTTTGATTTCTTAAGCAAAGCACCTATGTCGGAAATAGTTAATATTCCCCTAAAATCTATTACTTCTTCTTTTGCCAGAGCTTCCGTAAATTTTTTCTCCTCTTTAGAACTTAGGACGATTACTTTTAATTTAGTTTTTTCCTTTACGAGCCTGGTTAATTTTATAAAGTTTTCCTCCGCCCAGCGTTTTGACGGGCACGATGCCGATGGGTGCATTACAATAAAATCACTATTTTTTAGTCCGTTTGCCAAAAGCAGTTCTTCTATTTTCTTTTCCGATTCTTTTTTTATGGGGAAATGAGTCTGTTTTTCCGTAATCGGAATGCCGGCTTCTTTTATAATATCCAAAGTATATTCCAGCTCATGCTTTTTTCCTTCATGTTTTCTGTCTTCTATGGGGTGCGTTAGCAAATTACCCATTTTTCTGTTTAACCCAATGCGGCGCGGAATGCCTGCGAAAAAGGCAAGTATATTTGAACGGTTGTTTGGATTTAAAATAAAAACAGCATCAAACTTTTTTTTACGCAAAGAAAGGCAGAATTTTACTGAAGAGAAAATACCTCTATGTTCCTTGTTTTTATCGTAAATAATTACTTCGTCCAGGTAGGGGTTACCTTCTACAACATCTTTTGTGTATGGCCTGCAGAGAAAGGCAATGTAGCTGTCCGGATAGAATTTCCGTAAATTTGCTATTACGGGCGTTGAAAGGATTACGTCTCCTAACCTGTCTGTGCGCATTATTAATATCTTCTTAAGTATTTGTTTCATGGCTGCTTAGTTATAATTTCTTCTATCGCTTCAAGGACTAATTGGGGATTTATTTCCATGCACTCATGATTAAAGCGGCAGTGCGGATTTTCGCAAGGCACACAATCAAGTTCTTCTCTTTTTACTACAATATATTTTTTTGACCAGGGACCGTATTTAACAGTGCTGGTTTGTCCAAACATTGCTACTATTGGTATATCAACGTAACTTGCTATATGCATTATGCTTGAATCCACGCAAACAAGTAAGCGTGCATAATTTTTAAGAAGGTAAAACACTTCATGAATTTTTGTTTTTCCGACAAAGTCGTTTACGCCTTTTATGGCCAGAATGTCTTTGTAGAATTCCCTGTCGGTTTCTTGCCCTAATATTGCGACAGGAAAACGCTTGGATAGCTCAATTACCAGTTGTTTAAGCAGGTTGTATGGGTAACGCTTTTGAAGCGCATTAGAGGCGCAGGCAATAAATATGGAAGGCGCAATCTGCAGCGAGTTCCATTTCTTTTCCTCGGCTTGTTCAAGGTTAAATTGCGCAGCTGTTTTCGCCTCGGCTGGCGCTATATTTCTTATCAAATGAATATACCTGTCTTTGGCTGAAAGGCCATCGGGAAATTTTCTAAGAAACGGGGTATGCCTAGCGCCTACAAATAAAGGCAAAAGAGAATTTTTAAAATCAACAATAAGGCCATATTTGCCGCGTAAAGAAAGTGAAAATTCAAATTTTAGCCTGGCCGGCCAGCGTTTATCAAAAAAAAGCGTTTTAGTAACGTAAGGATGATGCGAAAAAAGCTCTTGCGTTTGTTTGGAGCAAATTACTGTTAACTTGGTTTCGGGATAATTTGAATGCAGCCTGTTAATGGCCGGTAGCGTTAAAATTGCATCTCCGACATTACTTGGCAGGTTAACTATTACATTTTTAAACATTTTTTAGAATTTCTTTTGCCTTGAGGTATGCATCCTCTACTGTTATGTTTTTCATACAGGTATTATCGCGGCAATCGGTGCTGTAGCAAGGTATTTCGCACTGTATATCTTTTTTTAGTATCGTAACTGCCCTGCCGCGCGGCGCGCTAAGCTGTGATGACGTAGGGCCGAACAATACAAGGGTATTTATTCCAAGCGAAGCAGCTAAGTGTGCGGGGCCGGAATCGTTGGAAATGAATAAATCCACATTTTCAACTAATGCAGCCAGCTCGTTTATGTTTGTTTTCCCGCAGAAATTATAGGGGGTATTTTTCATTTCAGCAATTACCCCGTTAATTACCGGACTGTCATTCTTGTCTCCGATAAAAATTATTCCGCAATTCAATTCCTTTGTTAGTTTGTCACAAAGCGCGGCAAAGTTTTTTTGCGGCCAGCGTTTAAGCAGCCAGTTTGCCGAAGGATTTATCCCTACAAGATAAGCGTGTTTTGAACGTATTTTGGATAACTCTGTTTTATATTTTTCCTGCATTTTTTGCGGAACATAAACTTTTGGAGTTTTGTCGTAAACAGCTATGCCCATTTTTTCAAATATATTTAAATAATAATCCTGTTTGTGTATATTGTTTTTAGGGGAGTCAATCATTTTGTTTACTACAAAAGTATTTTTAAGGCGCCGGTAGCCTATTCTTGTTTTTATTCCGGCAAGAAAACAGATAAGGGCGCGGGTAAATGAGCGGTGTATAAGAAAAACCGTATCAAATTTTCTTTCCCGTAATTGTTTTACGAAATGCAATTTACTTAGAAAACTTTTATGATTTTTCTTTTCATCAAAAATTATTATTTCATCAATATACGGATTGCCGCTAAAGACATCCTTCACCCGTTCTGGAGCCATTACAGAAACAAGTGAAAGCGGAAATTTTTCCTTTACCGCTCTAAAAGCAGGCGTAGTCATTATTGCGTCACCAAGCCAGTTTACGCTTACAACAAGTATCCTTTGCATTTTTATTTCCGCTGTCAGTCGTCAGGCTTCAGCTATCAGCTTTTTGATTCCTTAGCTGAAAGTTGAAAGCCGATAGCTCAATGTGGTTTTTTTGGTTTCTTAAAAACGTTATAGAATCCGCTCAATTTTGCCCAGAGGCTGAAATTGGTATCATGTTCCGTTGCTTTTATTCTGCGTAATGAAAACAGGTCAATTTTTTTTGAAGATCCTCTGTTCGTCGTGCATGCGCACAGGTAATTGGCATTTTTAATCTCCCTAAGTGTTCTTTCGTCGTATGCTCCTCCTGGATAAGCTATTGTTTCGACTTTAGTTTTAAATTGACGTTCAAGAGAGTATTTTGAATCAGAAATCTCATTTTTGAGCTGCGCGTCTGAAAGTTTCCAAAGTTCAGGATGAGTCATGGTGTGTGAACCTATGGTTATTCTTGTTTCTTTTAAAATTGAACGGATATCCCCATCGGTAAGGAATTCAGGTTTACCTATGCGATTTATTGTAACAAACAGGGTAGCCGGGAAATTGAAATCTTTTAGAATCTTTATAGCTTCAAGATTGTCTTTGTAGCCATCATCAATGGTTATTACAACCAAATTCCTCGGCACAGGATTTTCATCTTTAAGCATGCAGCAATAGTCATTTAAGGGGATAACTTTGTAGCCCTTTTCTTTTATAAATTTCATTTGTTTGTAAAAATTATCTTTAGAAACTGCCGCAAAATTTTTAGTCTTTGATTCATCAAATGAATGATACATAAGTATCGGAGTCGTATAATGGAAATATAAATAAGCATAAAAAGTAATTGCGATGAGGATTAATAAAATCAGAATTATTCTATGGCAAAATGCTTTTACTTGTTTTATGCTTGTCCTTGGTCCGTTGCTGGATAGATTGAATTTCATAAAACTTCCCTGTATACTTTTTCCATGTTTAGCGCCATATTTTCCATTGAAAAAACCTGTGCATCCTTTTTTGCTTGTTTTACGATTTTTTCGCGAAGCTCTTTGTCAGACATGAGCTGTTCTATCGCCTGCTTAAGACAGAAACCTTCGTATTTGGTAAAAAGTAAACCATTCTCTCCGTTTTTTATTATTTCCGGAATAGCTCCGGCGCTAAATCCAATTACCGGTACTTCTTTTAAGAAAGCTTCTATTATTACATAGCCGAATCCTTCCTTTCTTGAAGGAACAATCAATACGTCCGGAATATCAAGAAAGTTTTTTGCTTCCAGGTTTAAAAACTTTGTTTTATCTTCAACCTCAACTAATCGGATGAATGTTTTTAATTCTTCTTCAAGCTTTCCCCTGCCTGACACTAGAAGGCAGATATTGTTATGGTCATACGAAAGAAGCTTAAATGCTTCAACGGCTAAAAAATGCCCTTTTTCTTCGGAAATCCGTCCCAGTATACCTATGACAAAAGTATCTTTTTTAAAGCCGTAGTCGGTTTTTGTTTTTTTACGGGCGGAAAATTCTTCCTGGCAAACCCCATTGTAAATAATCCGTATTTTCTCTTCCGGAATATTTAAATCCTGCGATAAGTGTGCCTTTACGCTATTACTGATTGCAATAGTCCGCAATCCTTCAAATTTCAATTGTTTTCTGGCGCGGCTTTTGCGGTAAAATCCATGGAAGGTGCTTACGTATGGAACTTTAGCAAATTTATATAAAAGAAACCCTAAAAATTGAGTAACACGGCTGTTGGAATGGATAATATCAATTTTCTCTTTCTTTACAAACGGGAGGAGCGTAAAGAAAGAAATTAATATTTTTGGGCTGAATAGGGATTTAGTTTTTATGGGTATACTTTTGTAGGGTATTGATTCTTCTTCCAAAAGCGAAACCCACTCCCCCTCTGGTGCGCAGGAAACCCACACTTGATGCCCGTTTTTCTTGAGGCCTTTGGCAAGGGTCAGGATGTAACGGGAGATACCGCCGGCATTTAAATGGGTGCAGAGAAGTAGTATCCTCATTTTCCTTCTATTTATTTTCTGATTTTTCTGAAGCGGCTATTTCTTTGATTTGAGAAAATACTTCCTGCGCAGATATTTTCTCCATGCATAAATTGGTTTTATCAATCCTGCACTTTGGGTTATAACAAAAAGAACAAAGAAGCTCCTTACATATTATGTAAAGAGTTTTGCTTTTTACGGTATGAAGACTCGGGTCTGTCGGGCCAAAAAGCGCAATTGTCGGTATATCTAAGGCCTGCGCCAGATGAAGGGTGGCCGTGTCCGGGGTAACAAAAACTTTTAGATTTTTAATTATTGCGGGCAAATCCTGCAAGGTTGTCTTCCCGCATAAATTAAGAGGCGCCCTCACAGCAGAAGACTCAACCTGGGATGCAACTACTTTACTGTCAGAATCTCCCAGTAATACGATCTTAAAGGAAGGCAGGTTTTTGTTTATTAACTCAATTAGAGATTTTATATGAGTAACCGGCCAATTTTTAGTTGACCATTTTTTTGAAGCGCAGACGTTTATTCCTATCAGCTTGTCCTCTTCGTTAATTAATTTTTCCGCTAGGCCATTTTTTATGTCCCAAAAAGTTAATTTTTTTTCTTTAATGCGAACACCGATAAGTTCCAGGATTTTTTCCTGGGAAGAAAGCGGATTAAGATCACGTATATATCTAATATGCTTTGTAAGTAAAAATCCCCACTTACGTGAATAACCAAATGAATGCTGCGGAAAGGTTAAGAAGGAGATTAAATGCGATGCGCGGTTGTTCTGCAGGTCTACAATGTAGTCAAAAGATTTTCTGCGTAAATCTTTTGCTACAGATAAAATATTTTTGAAACGCTTATAATCGTTTTCCAAAGTTATTATTTCATCAACATAGGGGCATCCGTAAAGAATAGAAGCGTATTTTTTAAGAGCAAGTACGGTTATTTTTCCATCCGGGAAGTTTTCTTTTAATGCTTTAAGTGATGGTATAGCAAGAATGATATCCCCGAGTGATGAGGCTTTAATTACCAGAATGCGTTTTAAGCTTAAAGCCCTTCTATAGACTTCTTCTGTTTCTTTCAACGATTTCTCCATAGAATACATTTTTTCAATTTTTTCTCTGGCTTTTTGCGCTATTGAATCAGCCAGTGCTGTTTCGCCAGCCAATTTCAGTATTGCTTTGGCTATTGCTTCGCTATTTTTCGGTTCAACCATTATTCCGTTTACTTCATTTTCTATTATTTCGGACACGCCTCCTACTTCGGTTGCAATTACCGGTATGCCGCAGGCGCAAGCTTCAAGCACTGCCCTGGGAAAAGCTTCATCTATCACTGAAGCAGATACTGCTATTTTTGCTTCACCCAATACGTTTTCTACATCTTGCCTGAATCCGCAAAACTCTACGTTATGGTTTAAGGAAAAACGGTTTACAAGAGTTTTTAACTGTTGGTAGTAGTCAAGCTTTGTTTTGTCTGGTGAGCCGACTATTTTGAGTTTTAAATAGGGATTCTGGCGAACAACTTTCTTAAATCCTTCAATGAGGTATTCATACCCCTTGGAAGGAGTTATTCTTCCTATGCTTACGATAGTGTTGCTTTGTTTTCGTTTATGGGCGTCGGTGATTTTAAATTTATTTAAATTCACCCAGCGGTTTATGATAACTATTTTTTCTTCCGGGACGAAGAATTTTTCTTTCATATGCCGCGCAACAGCTCTGGACGGGCAGATTACGAATTTGCCCCAACCCATAACTTCGCTTGACCACTTATTTTTATAGATTCCGTGAATGGTGGTTATATAGCAGACATTTTTCCCGCGGGTTGCAAAAAAACTTAACCAACCCGGGACTCTTGAGCGTGCGTGAACAATATTTATTTTTTCTTTAGCTATTATTTTTTTAAGCTTGGGAATGAGAAAGACAGAAAAAAAAGATTTTTTATATACGGGCAGTTCGTAATGAACGATATTTTCCTTTTCCAGTTCTTTTATCAGCCTGCCTCCTCCGCTTACGACAATATTTTCCAATGAATCTTCGCCGCCGAAGGAATCTTTATTCTTGAAATAGGTGGCCAAATCAAGCACTCCTCGTTCAACTCCGCCTACCTCCATTCGTGGCACAATTTGCATTATTCGCATCAGGTCTCCTCTCTAACAAACTTCAATCAAAATAGCCGCCTAATACCTTCTTTTACTGCAGCTTTGTTGTCTTCAAAAATGGATGAGATCGTCGGTTTTATTTCATTTATATTATATGGGTTATCCAAGAAAAATACATCTTTTTCTAAGGATTGCATAAAAACTTTATGTTTGTCCAGATGTTTTTCAAAAAGTAAGCAGACGCAAGGCTTTTTTATGGCCAATATTTCGGAAATCATGGAAATACTTTCGCTGCTTACGAAAACCATATCCGAAAGATTCACAAATCCTTCAAATACAAAATCATAATTTTTTCTGCCGGCGATTACAATTGCTTCTAAATTCTTGAGGCCTTTTAGTTTATTTTCAATTAATTCCTCTACTTCACCTTGCGTTCTTCGGGATGTGCTTACCAGCAGCTTAAAATTATTTTTTAATGAAAATTCTTTTAATTTTTCCAGGAATAAACTTATGTTTTCCAAATATATTTTTTTATCGGAAAGATACCCTCCAATAAACAAAGATATCTTTTTTTCTCTGCTGAGATTAAAGAATTTCCTGCAGCTTTCGGTTTTTTCTTTAACGTTTTCCGGAAAGGAAAGAGCCCCTTTGATTATCACGGTATTTTTGGCGCTTACGCGGTCATGTGATGGGATTATGCTCAAATCAAATTTTCTAAGCGGCGTATTGGGCCGCAAAATTACAACTGATTTTGCGTGTAAGGTTGCTGCAATCAGCCGGTTTAATGCCGCTACGCTGCTCCCGGTAGAAACTACTATATCTGCGTATGTTTTTTTTATTTTTGTAAGCGCTTCTTTATCGGTAATCCAGTTAAGGCACGAACCGCAGCCAAGACAGTGCCTTCCTGCAAAAAAAGCACAAACTTCAGAAACTGCCCTAATAGCTTTTCCGGCTGCTTTTATTTCAACAATGCGGCTTCTTATCTTAAGGTCTTCTTCTTTTAAGATAGACAAGAAGGCCTGCGATTGTTTTAAATGTCCGGCTTTGCCGTCGCTAAGAAGTAATACATCAATATCCCTTTTGCGCTTAAATCTTTTGTAAAACCAAAGATATTCCCAGGGATGTTTTTCAAGATAACCCTCGTATATTTTATTAAGCTTGGTTAAAAGCGAATGTTCATCCAACGCCGCAGGGTCAATTGGCTTTCCTATTTCTATTACATGCGAAAACCCTTTTTTTCTGTAACCAAAACATGGGTATATTTTTTTGTTAAGCTTTTTCGCAAGATATACGGCGCCTTTTGGAGTTGGCACAGAATGTGAAAAGAAATCTACAATCAAAGCATTATCTTCAGCGCCATGGTCAATAACCATACCGATTAGGAACCCCTCATGAAGGGACTTGATGGCATTTTTAAGCGTGAGGCAGACGCCAAGAGAGTATTTTGTTCTTAGCCCGCTTAAAAACTTATCAAATTTCTTTTGTTTCTGTTCTTTCGCAAACATTTTATATTTCAACTCTTTTGCAATAAAGAAATTATAAAGTTCCCAACTGCCTTCATGAATTGCAACTAAAACTCCGCCGTCGGTTTCTATATTTTCTTTGCCTCTTAACTCAATTTTGGTGTATAACCTTGCGGCTATCAGGCTTTCAATTAAGCTTAGTCCGAAATTGCGAAAGGAATGTCTGGCTATAGCTTTAATCTCGCGGTATGTTTTCTGCTCAAATACTGATTTTATGTTTTTAATGGAAATTTCTCTTTTTTTCCGGTTTAAGTATAAAACAAAGCCGACAAATTGCCCTAAGGCAAAACAAAGCCCAAGCGGAAGTTTTTCAAGAATTTTCTGTATAAGTTTGGCTAAATAGTACATTTATCCTAGTCTCGTTGTTATGTCGTTTAAAAGTTTTTTTTCCTCGGCGATTTCTATCTCTATTTCCATAACGTAGAAATCTATTTTTAAGTCTGCTTTAGGCAGGTGGTACTTATCCTTTCCGGTTATAAGGACGCCTTGCATATTTTCCTTGATAAGGCTTTCCTGTAAAGAAATAAATTCAGTACCGGTTAAATCATAATGGTCGGGGTATGTTATTTTTTTAGAAACTTCAATGCCAAGCCGTTTTAGTTTATTAAAAAACCCGCCAGGATAGCCAATGCCGGCGAGCGCGGCGAGTTTTTTTCCCTTTAGAAGCCCTATATCTATTAGGTTGTTTTTCAGATCGCGAATTTCCTTAAATTTATATGAGGCAGCGTATACCGACAAGTGTTTAAATTTAGATTTTAGCCCATTGATTATTTCATCTATATTATCAAGTTCTTCTTTGTGATTTATTATAAGGATATCCGCGCGCTTTAGGGCGCTAAATTGCTCTCTAAAAATTCCGGCAGGAATTAATCTCGTTTTCATTTTTAATTCCCTTGCCCCCATAATAAGGATGTTTATGTCCCGGCGCAGCTTGCGGTATTGAAAACCGTCATCAAGGATAAACAAGTCAAACTTAGATGCCAGGCGCTTTGTGAGTTCTATTCTGTTGGGTGATGAAAAAACCTGTATATTTTTTTCTTCAAATATTTTTCCTTCATCAGCCCCATAGCCTCGGCGTAAAACAGCAACTTTGTATTCAGGGCTTAATTTTTGAAAAAGAAAAAATGAAAGTGTAGTTTTGCCGCTTCCGCCCCAGGAGATATTGCCGATACTTATCACTTTTTCAGCGCATTTATACGTATGGAATATGCCGGTTGTGTAAAGAAAATTTCTAAAGGCTACAATTGCGCCATAAACGAAGGAAAGCAGTAAAAGAAAAATATAGATAGCATTCTCCGGTATGTTCTTTTCCCCCTTTTCAATAAAATTTATATACCACTCTCTTATTTTAAGCATTTCAATATTATTTTTAAATTTTCATCCAGGCTCTTGCGTTCTTGCTCAAAAACCTGGGCGCAGTGCAGAGAAATTTCTTTTCTTAACGAGTTATCGTCAATTAATTGAAGTAATTTTTCTTTTAGCTCGGCCTGATTTTCTATCCTAATACCCGCCCCATTTGAAAGTATTATTTTTTCTATATCCTTGAAGTTCTCCATATTCGGTCCGAATATCGTAGGTTTCAGAAAAAATATAGGTTCAAGTATGTTGTGCCCGCCGTAATTGCTTAAACTTCCTCCTACAAAACAAATATCCGCGAAACTGTAAAAATATAATAATTCTCCCATGGTATCAAGCAGGAAGATATTATTATTTTGTTGAGGCGGACTGCCTAAAGTACTTAATCTTATAGGATTAAATCCGCGGTCTCTTACTGCTTTTTCTATCGCCGGTATTCTTTCCGGATGTCTCGGCGCTACGACTAGAGAAACATTTTTCTGCAATTTTTTAAGTTCTTTATACGTGTCAATCAGGTTTTCTTCTTCCGGATGATGAGTGCTTCCCGCAACTATCAGGAATGCCTCATCGGTTTTTAAAAATTTAAGGTATTTTTGGCGCAAATTATGCAATTGAATTTCATTAACATTTAAGCCTTCAAACTTCATGTTTCCGCTTATTATCGTTGTGTTTTCGTTTGCGCCAAGATAAATGAATCTATCTTTGTAGGAATCGTTTTGCGCCCCGATGTAATTGCATTTTTTCAATATCCTCTTCATAAGCAAACGTATAATTTTATATCGTTTAAATGCCTTGTCGGATATTCTTGCATTTACAATTACAATAGGAATGTTTTTCTTTTTAAGACGGTAAAAAAGATTTGGCCATAACTCTGTTTCCGCTGTTATCAGTATTTTTGGCCGGAATATTTTGATTATCCTTTCTATTGCAAAGGATATGTCAAAAGGAAAGAAAAATATTTTGGCAAACCCGGTATATTTTTTTCTGGCTAGCTTGTTTGCGCTAAGCGTTGTGGTTGTAATGATTATTTCATAGTCAAAAAGTTCATGCATTCTTTTTGCCAAGCTTTCCATCAAATTTAATTCCCCGACACTTACAACATGAATCCAGATGGTATTTTTTGAGCTGATGCTTTTCTTGTCTATAATACCCATTTTCTGCTTAAATGCTTCCAGGGTGATTTTTTTTCGGTGGATATAAAAAGGAAGATAGATAATAAGCCCGAATAAAAAAATTAAATCATAAATAAAAAATATCATATTTACCAAATTTTTACGCCCGGGGATGCGCTTTATCGTAAACCTTTTTCAAAGTATCTATGGTTAAGTGTGTATAAATTTGAGTGGTGGCTATGCTGGAATGGCCCAGCAGTTCCTGGACGCTTCGTAAATCTGCCCCTCTGTTTAAAAGGTGCGTTGCAAAAGAATGGCGGAAAGTGTGCGGCGAGACATTCAAATTCATTGCGGCCTGGCGCATGTATTTATTCACAACTAGCCTTATTCCCCTGTCTGTCAGGCGGCCGTTGTTTTTGTTTATGAAAAGCGATGGATTTTTATCCGTGCGTTTGTCCAGATATTTTTTAAGGCACAGGATAGCGGGTTCTCCTATCGGAAGCAGCCTTTCTTTTCTTCCTTTTCCCATTACCTTTATTATTGCGCTTATTAAGTCAACATCATTTATTTTGAGGTTTGCCAATTCGGATACCCTTGCTCCTGTTGAATAAAGGACTTCCAAAATTGATTTGTCTCGTAAATTGAGCATTGTATCGTCTTTTGGCAAATTTAATATGTTTACAACCTGGCTTTCGGTTAAGAATACCGGCAGATTTTTTTCAAGCCGGGGGTAAATCAAGGAAGATGCCGGATTATTTTTTATTTCTGCCTCTCTGACCATAAATTTAAAAAAGCTTTTAAATGTGGATATTTTTCGCGAGACTGTCCGCTTGTTCAAATTTTTTTCGGAAAGCGCTGAGAGAAATTTACGTAGAGTAAAATAATCAATTTCTTTTATATCTTTGGGGCCATGATTTGCAAGAAAGCCCTCCAATTCCTTAAGGTCAATTTTATAGTTAGTAACCGTATGGCTGGAATAGTTTTTTTCTATGACCAGATAATTGAGAAATTTATCTATATAATAAGAAAATGGAACCATTTCGTTTGTTTATACCGTTAGAAAATATTATGCAATTTAGCGCAGACTTAATCCAAATTTCGTTAACATAAAGACCAATATCCCGTATGTTCTTCTAACAGGATTTATTCAACCGTGTCGCCTTCATCTCCGGCAGCCTCTTTATTTACGTCAGCGCCCGGTTTATCTGCCTGGGGGAGTAATCGCGCCGTGTAACGGCAATTTGGAAATTTAGAGCAACCATAGAAGTTCTGCCCGCGTTTGTTTCTGCGTTCTATGAGTTTGCCTTCCTTGCAGAGAGGGCAAGGAACATCCGTTGTGATGCTTTCCGCATAGCGGCATTCTGGAAACTTGGAACAGCTTAAAAATCTTCCTCTCCTTGACCATTTGATAACAAGAGGGTTGTTACATTTCGGGCAATTTTTCCCCGAGAATTCAACCTCTTTCGTAATTACGAGCCCAGCCTTGTCTATTTTTTCTTTAAATGACGGATAAAAATCTTTTAATATTTTTTGCCATTCAATTTTGCCTTCTTCAACTTCATCAAGCTCTTCTTCCATCAGTGCAGTAAAGTCTTCATTTATGATTTCGGAAAAATATTTTCCAAGCAATTCGCTCACCTTTATTCCTAAGTCCGTAGGCACAAGCGCGCTCCGTTCTCTTTTCATGTAATTTCTTTTAAGAAGCGTATAAATTATAGGAGCATATGTGGATGGCCTGCCTATGCCTTTTTCTTCAAGTATCTTGACTAATGATGCGTCGTTAAAGCGCGCGGGCGGCTTTGTTGTGTGTTCGCGAATTTCGCATTTTTCCAATATTAAATTCTGCTTCGCGCTTAACTGCGGCAATTTAATTTCGTCTTCTGTGCCGAACACTTTTAAGTAACCTTCAAAAACTACTTTTTTCCCTTCAGCCACGAATTCACATGAATTAGAGCTAATTATTGCCTTTGTGCTTTCGGATATTGCTTCGCTCATTCGTGAAGCAGCAAATCTTCTCCATATCAGGTCATAAAGTTTTATTTCTTCTTCCGAAAGGTATGAGGCGACATCTTTAACCTGCCTGTGTATACTTGTGGGCCGTATGGCTTCGTGTGCCAGCTGTGCTAATTTTTTTTCCTTGTGCTTATACTCCTTTTTCGTTGCGTAATCCTGTCCGAATTCTTTTGTTATAAACTCTTTTGCCTCTTCTTTGGCGCGGTCGCTTATGGCAAATGAATCGGTGCGCATATAGGTAATGAGGCCGACCATAGCATCTTTAACTTGTATGCCTTCATATAATTTTTGCGCTACAATCATTGTCCTCTGGGAGGAAAAACGTAGTTTGTTAAAGGCATCTTGTTGCAGCAGCGAAGTTGTAAAGGGCGGCGGCGGCTTGCGTTTTGATTGCTTTTTTACAATTTCGCGTACAGAAAACTGTTCGTTTTTAATTTCTTCCATGCATTTGAGCGCCTCTTCTTTAGTTTCAAATATTGCTTTTTTTGTTTTATATTTTTCCAATTTTGCCGTTAAGGTTTCATTGTTTATCTTAAAAATTGCCTCAATGCTATAAGTTGTTTTAGGGATAAAGGCATTTATTTCTTTTTCCCTGTCTACTATGAATTTAAGAGCAACAGACTGAACCCTGCCGGCAGACAGTCCTCTTACTATTTTTTTCCATAAAAGCGGCGAAAGGTTATAGCCTACTACCCTGTCTAAGACGCGCCTTGCAATTTGCGAATTAACTTTATTCATGTCAAGCTCAGCAGGGTGTGAAAAAGCCTCCTTCAGCGCCTCTTCGGTTATTTCATGAAAGGTTATTCTGCAGAATTTATCGGCTTCTTTCGCCAGTTTTTCTTTTATGTGCCAGCCTATAGCTTCTCCTTCTCTGTCAGGGTCAGTTGCGATGTATATGATTTCTTTTCCTTTGGCGCTTTTCTTAAGCTGTTTTATTATTTTTTCTTTACCAGGCATAACTTTATAATGCGGAAGGAAATTGTTCGCAACATCAACAGAAATCCTTTTTGGCGGCAAATCTACCACGTGGCCCATAGATGAAGTAATTTCGTAATCCTCGCCTAAAATGGCGTGAATGGTTTTGGCTTTGGTAGGAGATTCAACTATTACTAGATATTTACTCATAATTTTGTTCTTGCAAAATAAGACGGTTTAATTTCACAAATTACCCCATTAAGCTGTAAATCTAATATTATCTTACTTACTGAGGATTGCGCAAGCTTACTTTTCATTATTATTTCTTCAAAATGCGCGCCCTCACTGCCGATTATATTAAAAATAATATTTTCTTCATTATTAAGCCTGAGCGTTTTGCTATCGGGCTTTTTTTCTTCAAATTCAATATTAAGTTCTTCAAGTATGTCGCTGGCGCAATCTACAAGCTTTGCTCCTTCTTTAATTAAAATATGCGCGCCGCGGCTTAACGGAGAATCAATCTTGCCTGGAAGGGCGAAAACTTCCCTGTTTTGCTCAAGGGCGCAATGCGCGGTAATAAGCGCACCGCTTCTTTCCGCTGCTTCAACTATAAGTACGCCATGCGCAAGCCCGCTTACTATGCGGTTTCTCCGCGGGAAATTTTCTTTACGAGGGCATTCGTGCAATGGAAATTCCGATACAACCGCGCCTTCCTTTGCAATAGTTTCTGCAAGCTTCGCATTTTCCTTTGGATAAATATTCATAAGTCCGCTGCCCAAAACTGCAATTGTTTTTCCTCTTTCTAAAGCACCTTTATGACAAGCAGTATCTATGCCTCGGGCGAGTCCGGAAACTATTGTTATTCCAAGAGACGAAAGCTTAATTGCGAATTCCCGCGCGGCGGTAAGGCCGTATATGGTTGGCAGGCGCGTGCCCACTATGCCAAAGATGTATTGAGATAATATCTTTACGTCACCTTTTATATAAAGAACCAGCGGCGGATGCGCTATCTCTTTCAGCAGTTTTGGGTAATTTTCATCAAAAATATCTACAACTGCTATGTTTTCTTTTTTTATGGTTCGTAATTCATCTTCAAGAAATTGAGTGTTTCTTAAGCTTACTATTGCGTCGGTATCGTTTTTTTCCAGAAAAGGTATTTCCAGCAGGTCTTTTTGCGAGAGATTAAATATGTCTTCGGTGTCTGAAAGGGAGCTTGTTATTGACTCTATTTTTTTTGGGCTGAGAGATTTTATCAGATTTAAGAAAATCGTGCTATTTTTAGCCATTCAGTATGACGATTATTTTATCGGCAACTTCTTCAGGGCTTATCCTACCTGTGTCTATAGTGTGATGTGCTTTGTTGTAGTATTGTTTTCGTTTTTGGATGAGTTCGTCAATAGTTTTTATCGGATCATCCACGTTAAGCAATGGCCTGTGGTTGTATTTTTTGGTTCTTTCGTAAATAGTTTTTGCGGGGGCTGCAAGGTTAAAAACTATGCCGCTTTCTTTTAGGAGTTTTAAATTTTCCTTATTGCAAATGAGCCCGCCTCCGCAACTGACTATAAGATTACTTTGCGTTGATAATTTTTTAAGAAGATTGCTTTCCAGCTCCCTGAAGCACTGCTCACCTTTAACTGCAAAAATTTCAGTTATGGGTTTATTCTCCGCTTTTTCAATTTCCTCGTCCATTTCAATGAACTGCCGCTTAAGCCTGGCGGCAAGTATCTTGCCTGCAGTGGTTTTTCCTGTTCCCATAAAACCGACAAGGTAAATGTTCTTCACACCTATCCCCCATTTAAAACAATTATACAAATAGCCTTACATCTATAGGCTGTCCGTTCGTTTGGGTTACGTCCCGCGTCACACGTATAAAGTATCGCATCTTTCTTTGTTACCCTGGACGTTACCGATTTATTTGCCGTATTTTTTGATAAGCGAAAGGGCAATGATATTTTTTTGTATTTGGTTTGTTCCTTCGTAAATTTGCGTAATCTTTGCATCACGCATGAATTTTTCAACCGGATAGTCGCGCATATATCCGTAGCCGCCAAATATTTGAACAGCGTCAGTTGTAACCTGCATTGCTATCTCAGAAGCGTAAAGTTTTGCAGCTGCAGATGCTGTGCCGACATCTTTAAGCCCCCTGTCAACCATTCCCGCGGTAGCGTATACAAGGCTTCTGGCTGCTTCAACTTTTGTAGCCATATCTGCAAGCATCCATTGTATACCTTGAAATGAGCTTATGGGTTTTCCGAACTGCACTCTTTTGTGGGCATATTCTGTGGCAAGTTCAAGCGCTCCCTGGGCGATGCCAACAGCTTGCGCCGCAACTCCAGGCCTTGAGCTGTCAAAGGTCTTCATTGTGGCAATAAAGCCTATGCCTTCACGTTGCCCCAATAGATTATCTTTATGGATTTTTACATCAGTAAAAATAAGTTCTCTGGTAGAAGATGCGCGTATGCCAAGCTTTTCTTCTTTTTTACCAAAGGTAAAGCCGGCGGTTCCCTTTTCTACTATAAAAGCAGAAACCCCGCGCGCGCCTTTGGTTTTGTCGGTTACTGCAATTACGGTATAAATATCGGCATCTCCGCCGTTTGTTATGAAATGTTTTGTTCCGTTTAGTATGTAATGGTCACCTTCTTTTTTGGCAGTAGTCCTGACTGCTGAAGCGTCAGAACCTGCTTCCGGCTCTGTAAGGGCGAATGCAGTAAGGCGTTTTCCGCTTGCTATATCAGGAAGGTATTTTTTCTTTTGTTCCTCTGTCCCGAATAAAAGTATGGGAAACATTCCAAGAAATGACGCTGCATAGCTGGTTGCTATTCCACCGTCAACGCGTGAAATTTCCTCCGTTGCTATGCAAAGATTTAAAAGCCCGGGCCCCATGCCGCCGTAAGCTTCCGGAATGCAGAGCCTAAACAAATCGGCCTGCCCCAAAGTTTTTATTATTTCTGATGGAAATTGCTCTTTTTCGTCAAGCTCGCGCGAAACAGGCCTTATTTTTTCTTCCGCAATCTGGCGGACAAGTTCCCTTAGCATTTTTTGTTCTTCCGTCATTGGATAATCAACAAGAAACATGGTTTTCTCCTTTTTTTGGCACAAATTACCACAAATTCTAGACGAATTAACACGAATAAATCCATTTTTGTATTCGTTGTAATTCGTCTTTCTACTCGCTTGGTTTAACTTTGCTCACTACAACTTACTCGCTCAGGACGACCCTGAGCGTAGTCGAATGGGTCGTTTTTATTCGTGGATATTCGTGTTACTATTTTAAATGCAGAATGACAGCTTTTTCTTGGCAGTCTGGAAAATAGATGCAATCTACACAATCACTCCAGATTTTATGTGGAAGATTTTTTCTGTCTATTTCGCGAAAGCCAAGCTTTTTGAAGAATTGAGGAACAAAAGTTAACGCAAATACATTCTTTATGCCCATAGCTTTTGCTTCTTTAATGCAATGCTCAACCAGTTTTGTTCCCATACCTTTATCCTGAAATTTTTTCAGAACAACCAGCGATTTTATTTCTCCTAAATCCTGCCAGCCGACCACATGAAGCGCGCAGGCACCGATTATAGTATTTTTGGTTTCGTAGATCCAAAAGTCTCTTATGTTTTCGTAAATGTAATTAAGAGACCGTTCAAGAACTTTTCCTTCTTTAGACCAGGAATTAATCAGTGTATATATTTCTTTAGCGTCAGTTATTTTGGCTTTCCGTATTTTTTGCGTCATTTTCCTTTGCTTTGTTGCTTGTTCCTTTGTCAAAAAATATTGTTACACCTCCAAGGTACATATTTGCATCTATACCGCTATTGGGATGTTTAAGGCTTGCGTTAGAAAGGTGCCTGTAACGGTATTCAAGGTCAAGGGCGACATTATCCTTAATAAAATAACGTATGCCGGCTCCGCCCTGGGGAAGAAAATTATATTGGGTTGATTGCTCTACCGTGTGTTGGCTCATATACAAAGCGCCTACGCCCCCCTTTACATAAGGTTGAAGTTTTTCAGAAAGCGGAAAAACGTATTCAAACAGGAAATTGGAGCCAACTTCAACATTGGAATTGGGGGCTATTACCGTATTTATGAAAGGTTCAAGTATAAAATCAATTCTGCCTTTAGGATTTAATCCTACTTTGCTGGTTAAAGGCTTCATATCAAAAATAAGTCCAGCCAATAACGGCACAACCTGGTAATCTTTTTTTGTGTCAGTCAGATGAGCGTCAAGGTAGCCGCTTAGCACCGTAACTCCATCAATGGCATATGCTTTCGGCAATTGAGCCAAACATAAAAAAAATACTATCAGCATTAAAGCTTTTTTCATTCTCTTAAACCTCCTCTTGATTATAAAAACCGAAATCACCCTATTTTGGTTATAAAACAAGCCTCTTTAAATTTTAATAAATAATTGCTTATCTGTCAAACGTTTTTGAGGGAAATTAAAGGTGGTTGAATTTAGCTGGTGAGATTTTATTTTATTTCCGCAGGGTGCTTAGAAATTTGATTCAAATATTCTTTAAGAGCGTAATAAGATTTTTTTGGAATTCTTTGGTCAACTGCAGTCCCTTTTATTTTTTTGGCAGAAAGAGCCACTATGCCGAACCACTCTTCATTCATATTGAGTCCGTTATTTTTTGCTTTGATGTCAAAATAATATGAACCATTGGACCAGCCGGCTTCGGTATTATGTATGCACCAATCCGGGGTATAGCCTTCGTTATGTTTCCACCATTCATCGCTCCATTCAAAAAGCGTGCCGCCCAGGCAGTTTCCGTCTCCATTGCCGCTAAATATTGTATGCTCAAACAAATTTTTCCATTGCGAAATTATGTATTCTGCCTGAATATCTTCTGCTTCCTTTTCAAGGTAAGCGTCGTAAGATTCTGCTCCAAATTCCGAGATAAAAATCGGCTTGTTAAAGTAAGTTTTTATATGGTCAAACAAATTGCCGAACTTCTTTCCTCGGTATGAAATTATGGCCAAAATATCTATATCATTACATGCTTTAGATGCTATGTCCAAAAAGCTTTCTTCGCCATTTCCCAAAGCGACCGGGTGATTTGGGTCACTTTTCTTGATTTCCGCTGCCAAATCATCTACGAACGAATAGTAAATTTTTGCCCGCGTTTCTATTTGCTGCCGCAGGTCTTTCATTTTATCTATTTCCGGGCTTGTCCAGAAGCAAATTTTTCCCGAAAAAGTATAACTGTTTTCATTGCCCAAAACCCACATAAGCAGGCCTTTTTCATTTTTCAGGGTTTCAGCAATTTTTAGGATACGTTCTTTCGTATTCTTTTGAAATTGGCTGTCTGAGTAGTTTACGCCAGGGTAACACCAAAGGCCCAGCCAGTCGCTTACTATGGTGTAGATTCCGAACTTTGTATACATTTCGTTTACAAACGCTTTAACCTTATCAAGGTCTTCGCCGGTTGAATAGATTCGGACACAATTAATTCCGGCTTCCTTCATAAGTTTACCATCTATAAGCCATTGTTTATTTGAGTCGTTAAAGAATTCGTAATCGTAGCCTTTGCAGATTGGTGTGGGGTTATAAATTACACCTTTAATTAAAAAGGGTTTTTTATCTACGGTAAGATAATAGCCCCCGTCATCAGTTCGCTTAATTTCAACTTTGGAGGGTTCCGCAGATGAAGACAAGTGAAAAAATAAATTTAAACACAGGCAGATTACCAAGCTTAAGATTTTTTTCATATTTTTTAAAAAACACAGATGAGGACGGATGGCTACGGATGTTGCGGATAAACCATCCGTTTGTATCCGTAACAATCCGTCCGTATCCGCGTTTATTATTTCTCGTACTTAATGTCGTCTAAGTAAAATACTACGCCTTCGGGGTCATTCACGTCAATGTTTGTTGCCCAACAAAAACCGCCTATAATATAAGAAAGGTCTTTGCCGCGTAAATCAACTTCATACTGTTTCCAATCTTTTGTAAGTTGTATCGGTCCAATACTTACGCTGTCAGAATCAATATGCTCGCCGCTGGAAATGCCGCCAATTTTAAATTCATTAATAACTTCTCCGCCCTTATCTCCTCTTGCCCAGAAGGTAAGCTTGGTTGCTCCTTGCAGATTGAATCCGGCATTTGGAACTGTCCCCCAGTTGTTCGCCGGTTGCTGCCAATACATGCCTGCCCAACGGGTTCCTGAATTATTTTTGTATTCAACGCGTATGCAAGAGTCGCCGCTAAAAGGCAGATTCTTCCAGTTTGTATCAAGTTTTAAATCTTTTGCTGCAGTTGCGGGCATCCATCCGCTTGGAACGAAATGGTTATCTAACGAACCTGCGTCAGCATAAACGTAGAAAGGAAAATTAGTTTTTGCTTCTTCTTTTTTAAGTTCTGGGTCATATGTGTAATAGACATCATCCAGGTATATAGTTTCTTCCTTTCCTCCTGCCTGGTCAGCATTCAAAATCAAACAAAGGCCGCCATTTATGTAATGAAGGTCTTTGTCGGCTAAATTAATTGAATATTCCTGCCAATCCTTGGTTAATCTGATTGGGCCATATTCAACGCTGGCCGAATCGGGAAAGGCAACTGCTTCTCCTGCTGGAGTTTTTGTGATTCCTCCGACCTTTACCATACTGACAACTTCTCCGCCATTTTTACCTTTGGCCTTAAATACCAGTTTGTTAAAGCCGGTTAAATCAACACCTGTATCCTTTGTGCCCCAGTTATTTTGAGAAGACTGCCAGTAGATGCCTGCCCAGCCGTTTCCCTGTGTTTTTTTTGCGCTGTAATCAATTTTCATGGCGGTTGAGCCGCTTGCTGGCGATTCAGTGTCCTGGTCGCTGAATTTAAGATCGCCATAATCACCCATCCATCCGCTTGGGATAAAGTGGTTTCCGGCAGCGCCTTTGTCGGTGTAAATGTCAAATTTCTTTTCCTCGGCATGCGCAAGTGTGCCAAGGGCCAATAACGAAATTAAACTTAAAAACAAAATCCTACGCATTCTTTTCCTCCTTTCTGATAAATAAATTATTTATTTGGTTAAAATTATTTTTGTGAAACGCGTTGCTTTTCACCTCCTTTATTAGCTCGCTTGAATTATGAAATATCATATTTTTAATTCCATAAATTTTTATACATGTAATAAGCTTTTTTAAGATTGCGCATATATGGAGAATTCTTGCCGTTTCCTTGCCCGGCTAAACCAAGCCATTCTTCGTGCATGTAGCCATCCAAAAACGGCCCGGCAAAAAGCGCTTTTTTGTCATGATAAAACGGCGCGTATGCTTTCCACCATTCATCAAGCCATTCAAAGACGATTCCTCCTACGGAATCTCCGGCTCCGAAACCGGCTGAATTACAACATATATCGACCCAGGCTGTTTTATGGTAATCTGCCTGGAAATTTTCAGATTCAGCCATTGAGTAACTTTTGGCTATAGAAGGAGCGCCGTATTCGGTGATTATCGCCGCCCTATCCGCTGTTCTTTTTATTTCGTCCCAGAAATCCAAAAACCCGTATTTGCCGCGGTAACAATTCGCTCCGAAAATGTCTATATCAGGGGAATTCTTAGCGAAAACATCTAAGTACAAAGTATCCCCTGAAGCTATTGCTACAGGCCGTTTTTTCGGGTCAAGCGATTTTATCAAAAGAGCTGCTTCGTTTGCGAATTTAAAAAAACTTTCAGGTTTTTTATCGGCATTGCAGGCAACGCCATATACGTTTTCGTTGCCGAGAATCCAAATAAGCACTGCGTCTTCATCCCGGAATTCAAGGACCATTTCCTTGACGCTTTCAAGCATGTTTTTCCTGTGTTCCGGATTGTCGTAATCAGTGCCTGGATTCCAGGGTGCCTTGCTTCCTATAGCGTATTTTCCAAGAAAATCGCCTAATATTACATATATACCATATTTTGCATGCATTTGTCTAATAACTTCCTTATTTATTTTAAACGGCTGGTGGTATAGCCTTATGCAGTTTACCCCCATTTCTTTCATAAGTTCAAAATCGCCAACTGCAATTTCATTGACATCCTGGATGTCATTGTTATTTAAGTCAACCCAGGCTTCATATGGCGCGTCTATTATGCCGTTTTTATTTATATCCTGAAGCGTCCAATTCTGCTGTGTGCCTTTATCCGGCGATTCGCCAACCTTAGTAGGGCCGTAGGTTATGCCCTTAATCATAAAAGGCTTATTGTCAACGAGTATTTGCCAATCTCCGTTCTCGTATTTTACCACTTTTGCCTTGTCCCCGCCGCGGGTTTGTATGATTTTACCAAGCTTCCTAGGCTTTGTAAGGCAGATGTCAACTTTCGGGCAGGTCATTTTATCCCAAAGGTTTATTTTAACTAATTTGCCTGGATTTACGATAAAGACGTCATTTCGTATATCGTTATCAAAACCATTTTCTATTTGTATTGAAGCGCCTTCCAGCTTAAGCCCCAGTTCAGGATGCTCGCGGAGTAAATATTTTATACGATATAACGAAGCCTTACCTATATACCACGGAGTATGCCAGTATGTCCAGCCGTATTCTTTAGGGAAGTGCACCAGGACCGCATAGTAAGATTTAATGGCCTGTTCAATAGGGCCGCTTCTTTCTAAAATATCCGCTATGTAGAATTGACGCACTCCCTGCGGTTCAGGAGCGATGTTCCATTTGTAAAAAGCAGTTTTATAATTTCTGCCGTTAAGCACTTTCCAGTGTTCAACACTTGAGAGATCTTTTTTTATCTTTATAAACTCCGGGTCAAACTTAATTGACGTTGTATTTGGAAAAATGCCCTCTCCTACTGCTTTGGATAAGCCGATAGGGTCTTTAATCTCATACTTATAATCTTTTGTTCCAAGACCGGAAAACTGCCCATATTTTGAATAGTCAACAGGGAATTGGCCTTTATCATATAGTTCAATGGCTGCGTCTTTCTCAACTTCCCAGGTTTCTTCTATCGCTTGCCCTTTAATTTCGTTTATTACCGTTTGAGAAGTGTCTTTTATAGACCAGAACGTGCCTCTTGATGGGTCAAAGGCCTGGGCGTATGGATATTTTTTTATAACTGCCTCAAATGTTTTTACGGCTTCGTCAAAATTTCCTTCATCGCGAAAAGTTTCGCCGTTTATAAAGTAGCATATGGCTACATCATCCATAATTTTATAAGCGCTTTCTTCCTGCTGGGGAGGAAATGCCGTTAAGGTTCCTGCCAGTCTGTCGGCTTCAGAAGAAAATTTAGCTATTACCTCATCGCAGGTTTTGTGCACTTCAGCTAACTTCCCCTCTCCTTTAAGCGCCCAAGCTTTGTTTACGTATTCAGTTGAATTTTCCTGGGCAAAAGAAGCCAAAGACCAAAAACCAAAAATCAGGGACCAAAAAATAATTCCTATTTTCTGTAATTTTGGCATCATCCAACCACTGCTCCTGCCGTAAGGCCTTTGATGATTTGTTTTTGCATCTTTAGATAAAGAAGAATAATAGGTAAGGCTGCAAGTGCGAGTGCCGCCATTATTAAGGTGTGTTGTATGATATTTCTGTTGTAGATTTCCATTAAACCTACCTGAAGTGGCATTAGCTTATCTTCCGTAAACATCAATGATGCCAGAACGAATTCGTTCCATACAGTCATAGCATTAAAAATTATAACAACCGCAAGCGCAGGAGCAACCAGCGGCAAGCCTACGTTCCACCAGATTTGAATGCGGTTACAGCCGTCTATTTTGGCGGCGTCTTCCAAATCGCGCGGCAACTGGTCAAAAAAAGTTTTTAAAAGATAAATACTTAAGGAAAGCCCCATGTTCGTCATTGCGAAAATATAACCGCCGCGTTCTGCTATGCCCCATTTTTGCAGGAAAGGAAATGTTGTGTTAAAGAACACAAAAAACTTATTCAGCAATATATAAACAGGCACAAATCCGGCAGGAAGCGGTATCATCATTGCAGCAAGAAACATGAAAAAGATAATATTTTTTCCGGGAAAGTTAAGCCGCGCAAAAGCGTAGGCAGCCAGAGAAGAAAAAATTACAATAAAAAATACCGTTATAAATGTATAAAAAACGCTATTTATGAAATAAGAACCAAGTTTTCCTTCAAAAATTACTGTTTTGTAATTTTCAAAATCCGGCTTAGTGCTTAGTTTCATTCCGAAATCGGAACGAAATTGTTCTTCTGTTTTAAAGGATACATTAAGCATCCAAACCAGTGGATAAACGCAGCTTAACGCTACGCTTAACAAAAAAGTATGCAACAAAATTAATATGACTATTTTTTTAGCTCGGTAATACACCCCAGCGTCTCCTTATCCTTTTTGAAACATGTAACATCGCAAATGAAGCGGTTATAAGTATAATTCCAAGAACTACGCCTTCTGCGCAGGCAAGCCCTACCTGGCTGCCTCGTAAATGATTGTAGATTCTCATAACCGGCACTTCCGTAAGGCCGCCAGCTCCTCTGGTTAAGGCAAGAATCATTGCGAATGCCTGCATTGTCCCTAAGATCGTAAGGACCATGACCATGGCAATTACAGGTGTCAGGAGCGGTAACGTAACCTTGCGAAAAGTTTGCCATGAGTTTGCACCGTCTATCCGGGCTGCTTCGTAAAGCTGTTCCGGTATGGTTTGCAGTCCCGCAAGTAAAATTACAAATGCCCAGCCAAAGCCTTTCCAGCAATGGACAAGAGCAGTTGTAAGTAACACTCTATTATTGCCGAGCCAGTCATTGGCAATAAACCCCAGGCCGGCATTTTTGAGCCACTGGTTTAATATGCCAGGGTCGGATATTAGTATTTCTCTCATGAGCAGCCCTATTATGATTTCCGAAAGCACCGGCAATATAAAAAATATTACGCGGTATATTTTTCCTGTCCGCGTTGCCCTGTCCACGCCAAGCGCCAGGCAAAA
>Ga0265297_10002552_pt1 | contig 36506 bp, 44 predicted proteins | sample Munlanlwell13791_FD_192502 | JGI IMG/M metagenome (GOLD analysis project Ga0265297, IMG submission 192502) | Leachate microbial communities from a municipal landfill in Southern Ontario, Canada - Leachate well 137-91 | ecosystem: Engineered > Solid waste > Landfill > Unclassified | place... | reverse complement strand
GGCCATCCCAAAACAAGGGCTAGCAAAGTTACCCCTGCAATTGGAAAATGAATTGAAAACACATAGGCCATTGCTTTTCTGATATTATCAAATATTCTTCTTCCCATTCTTACTCCCTCCACAATAGAAGAAAAGTCATCATCAAGTATTACCAGCCCAGATGCTTCTCTTGCCACATCTGTACCTCTTAGCCCCATTGCAACTCCAACATTAGCAGATTTTAATGCAGGAGCATCATTTACCCCATCCCCAGTCATTACAGTAATTTCTCCATTTGCTTTTAATGCCTGAACTATTCTAAGTTTTTGCTCAGGAACAACTCTTGCAAATATGCAAACATTTGAAATTCTTTCTTTTAATTCATCATCGGTTAGTTTATCAAGTTCTTGTCCAGTCATTAAATCACATTTTTTTAATCCTATCTGAAGTCCTATGTTTTTTGCAGTTAAGGGATAGTCTCCAGTTATCATCATTACTTTTATTCCTGCTTGATAACATTCTTTTATTGCAGAAGCAACACCTGGCCTTAGCGGGTCTTCAAATCCAATAAATCCCATGAATCTAAAATCAAAATCATCTAATTTATCTTTATTATTTAGCTTTTTTATTCTTGCCTTTGCAACGCCTATTATTCTTAATCCTTCTGAAGCCATCTTTTCCACTTCTTTGAACAGTCTTTCTTTTTCCTTTAAACTTAAATGGCATAAATCAAAGATAGATTCTGGGGCACCCTTACTTGCAACAACAAATTCTCCTTCGCCAGACTCCCAAATCTCAGAAGTTGCCAAAACTTCCTTAGTCAATGGAAAATCTTTTACCATTTTCCAAGAATCTTTTTTACTCAAAATAATTTTTTTACTTAAATGCTTTAATGCTTTTTCCATAGGATCAAATGGATCTTTTTGACTTGCAAGCACCCCTGTCTCTATTATATCATAAAAATTTTTATCGAGTTCTTTTTTTGAAAGGTCAATAAGTTTTCCATTTGAATAGATTTTTTTAATTGTCATCTGGTTCATTGTGATTGTTCCAGTCTTATCAACACAAAGAACTGTTGCAGAACCCAGTGCCTGAATTGCATGTTGCCTTCTTACGAGAACCTTTTTCTTAGACATCCTCCATGCACCTATTGCTAAAAATATGGTCAATACTACTGGAAACTCTTCAGGCAAGAGAGACATAGCAAGAGTAATTCCAGTTAAAAGGCCCTGCAACCAATCATGCCTTGAAATTCCATAGATTATTACTACAAGCGCACATAATAATAAGCCATATATTGCAAAATATTTTACTATTTTATTTACTTCTGTTTGAAGCCCAGTTTTTTCAGTTGTTAGTGTTTGCAGAGATTTTCCAATTTTTCCCATTTCAGTGTTCATACCTGTTCCAATAACTTCTGCAATACAAGTTCCACCTACAACTAAGGTTCCTGAATAAATAAAAGGCAAATCATCTCCGCCAGGAGCTCCTATTTTAGACAAATCTCTTGATTCTGCTTTTCTTACAGGAACAGACTCTCCTGTCAGTAAGGATTCATCAACTTTCATATTACTGCAAGATAATATAATAGCATCAGCAGGAACTCTATCTCCTTCTGACAGAATTAATATATCCCCGCGAACAACTTCTCTTCCGGCAATCCTCTTTTTTTCGCTGTCCCTTATAACAACAGCCCTTGGACTTGACAAATCCCTTAATGCTTCAAGGGTCTTTTCAGTTTTGTTTTCCTGATAAATGTTTATTGCAATCATGACAAAAACGCAGAAAGTAAGCATCATTGCCTCCCCTAAATCCCCTAAAAAAAAGTAGATTAGCCCACAAGCAATTAAAAGCAAAAACATTGGCTCTTTTAATATTCCAAATACCAAAGAGAAAAAACTGTTTTTATTAGAACCGGTAATCTCATTATATCCTTCAAGTTTTATTCTTTTTGCAGCCTCTTTTTCAGTAAGACCTGTTATCTTATCAGGTTCAAGTTCTAAAACCATAATTTGATTAATCAAAGAGTGTTTATAAATTTTATAGAAATATCAAAAAAACAATGTGCCACTCGCACATTTATGTGCGGGTTTGTGACAGGCACTTGTTTTTAGGATGCTCAGAAATTAAAACACCGAAAAACTATCCACTTACTAAATTAAGTGGTTTAATTTCTGACATTAATAATTTTCTTCTAAAACCTCATAATAAGCCTGAGGATGTTTACAGGCAGGACAAGTATTTGGTGCGTCTTTACCAACATGAACATAACCGCAATTTCTGCATTTCCACTTTACTATCTTATCTTTTTTGAAAACCTTTTTATTTTTTACATTATCTAAAAGTTTTCTATATCTTTTTTCATGCTTTTCTTCTACTTCGGCTATTTCTTTAAATGAATCTGCAATTTCATTGAATCCCTCTTTTCTTGCTATTTTCTCAAAATTAGGATATAATTCGCCCCATTCTTCTTTTTCACCGTTTGCTGCGGCCAAAAGATTTTCCGAAGTTGTTCCGACTTTTCCTGCAGGATAACTGGCAGTTATTTCAACTGGTCCGCCTTCAAGATATTTAAAGAAAACTTTTGCATGCTCTTTTTCATTTTCAGCAGTTTCTAGGAAAAGTGCTGAAATTTGTTCATAACCCTCTTTTTTTGCAACAGATGCAAAATAAGTATATCTGTTTCTTGCCTGGCTCTCACCTGCAAAAGATTTTAACAAATTCTTTTCAGTTTCACTTCCTTTTATGCTTTTCATAAAATAAGTAAGTAAGATGAGTATTTATTCTTTACTATAGAAATCAATAAAAAGGCAAAAAGGCAAATTATATTATGATTGAAGAAAAAGAGCTATCTAAAAAGAAGTACTACTTAATGGGCATTTTAGTTGTTTTTACAATAATTATGATGCTATTATTCCATATAAGAAGCTACTATACAGGTCTTTTTGTGTTTATGATAATTTTTATATTTTGGCTTAAATATCCACAATCACTTGTTTATTCATTATTTTGGACATTTGCCTGCGGAGGAGTAATTGAAATATTAATAGCCAGAAAATTTTTAGGGGTTTTCTTTATAGCTTTTGCATTGATGTTTCTTTTAGGCAAGCATGTTTTAGTAGAAGATGGAAAATCTAGAGTTTAAATACTTCTTCAATATATTTTCTTTTAAGAGCTTTAGTTATTTTACTTGCAAGTTCTAAAGAAGGATTATATTTTCCCTGCTCAAGTGAGATTATTGTTTGTCTTGTAACGCCTACAAGGTTTCCAAGGTCTTCTTGGGTTATTCCAAGTTTATTTCTATAAAAAGTTATTTTTGTCTTCATATTTAACTATCCCTAATAAAATCTCAAAAGGATTTTGTAAGAAATAAAATAAACCAACATAAGCCCGCAGATAAGATATGCCATAAATAAATGATATGGAACAACGATTGTTTTTATTCCATCAAGAATCATTATTCCAAATGCAAAAACAATAAGTGCTAAAAAAGTTAATCTCATGGATTTATTTGCAATAAAAATCATTCTTTCATCAACAACTTTGTTCTTAGTTCTAAAAACTCTAATAGTTATTATAATTATGCTTAAAAAACCTATATAGATTAGCCATGAACCTACTGAACTAAATCCTACAAATTCGTTTTTTCCAATTTCAAAAAAATTAAAAATTAAGCCTAAGACTATCATAACAAATGAAGAAGAATATTTCATTACTTCTCGTGATTGTATTTTATTTTGTTTTTTCATTTTAATCTTTTCTATCCAGGTAGAAATTTGATATTGCTTTTACAATTACTGCACCAATTAATGCAATTGCAATTACAGGATCAAAAATAACCTGATTATTTAATGAGCTAGATATTACCTGATAGATTAATCCAATAACCAATATTATCATTATAGCCCACAGGGCATTTCTTTCAGCTACTGCTTCATGCCTGTTCTCCCTTTCATCTTTTTTCATTCTTATCATTATATCAAATATGTCTATTAATAAAAAAATAGCCCATATTACAGTAACAGCAATTCTTGTAGGATTATCCCAAAAAGGCAATGACTGAAATAATGCAAATGGGAGTATAACTATTGCTATGTATAACCATCCTTGCCAGGTCTTTGGAGTTACTCCCCATCCTGAGTATTTTCTTCTCTTGAACCATTCGGGTTTTCCTATCATTTTGTTTTCCTTGTGTTTTTGTTATTTTTATGAAAAATCTACTACTTCAAGATTTTTCACATCCAGAGAATTTTTTAAAATTCTCTGTCTAGTAAAATTCCCCTTAAAGTAATTTTCCTATGTAAAATATATATTACATTAAGTATTTAAATCTTTCGGTAAATGTAAAAAATAGATTACATCTGTTTTTTAAAACCAGAACCCGATTTTGATAAAATTATTTCTTTTTTATAAATCTTAATATTTCTTTTTCTCCAAGAACTTTTTTGGATTTTATCTTTAGGCTCTCCCTTATATCTCGAACAAATCCCTTTGAATTATAATACCATATTACTATTCCAGTAAAAATCATGGCTACAACTGAACCAAGTCCGGCCATAAGCATATCTTTTTGAGCATCCCAAATATCACCCTGAGTCCCTAAATATGCAATCCCTAAATCTCCTCCAAACATAATTGCAATTGCCATTTCTATTATTTCATAAATAGCAGAAAAAGCCAGAACAAAATCTATTGGAAAATATAAATTCCATATGCCTTTTAAGTTTCCTATTCTAATTGCAACTTCCCTTATTGGATATGCAAGCAATAATCCAAATGAAAAATGAACTATCCTGTCATAATGGTTTCTCGGAAGACTAAAAAAATTCTGCAGCCAAAAGCCAAACGGGACTTCTGAATAAGTATAATGGGTCCCAATAATATGCAAGGTCATATAAATAAAAATAAGGGAATAAGAAATATTAGATAATTTAAATTTTTTAAAAGATAAAAAAATTAACAGAACAAATGGAACTGTTAGATAGTTCTCCATTTTCCAATCATCGAAATAAGCAACATTTATGCTTAAAATAACCCATATAAAGATGTATAAAATTAATAAAATTAGAGGATATTTGTACTTATAACTTGATTTTTCATACCAATACCAAACGAGTAGGGTAATCAAAAAAGAAATTAAAAAGATTATCCAAGGTCCAAGAATAAAATGAAGTGCTATTGGAGAGCTACCTGCATACATTTTGTTAAAACTAATACCAAATGATAAGAATACAGATATGCTGGTTATTAGAACCAATGTTAAGGCAGAGGTGCTTTTTCTATATGCTAAAGCCGAAGTTACTCCAAAAACTAAAGCCATAAAAATCCCTGCAAATTTACTATGATAAGTATTATTTATAAAAAAATAAATTAGAAAAGACAAAATAGCAATTATAAAAACTGCAGTCCAAGAATATTCCCCTCTTTTCATTATTTAAAAATAAGACCGGATTATTTAAATGTTTTTGAGATTTTTATAAAAATAATTATTTCTCTAACTTATCTAGAAAGATATAAAGCTAAAACCCTATCTGAGTCTAATTCAAAATAATAAGGTAGGGGTCTCTCTTTTTTTTCTTCAGGATTTAGAGCTAAAATCCTTGGATCTCTAAGGTGATGAATGAGTCGATGATTACTAAGAGACATTGCTTGAAGTCTTTGATAATTCTTTACATATCTTTGATGATCTGATTCTAAAAAACCAGTAAAAGTTAAATAAAGTGCTTCTATTTCTAAATTTCCATTGTCAGTTGTCTTTCCAAATCCAACTGCCACAATATTATGTCTTTTATACTTACTACCTTTGGTAATAGAATCTAAGATTTCGTCTTCAGGGGCAGGTATAAATGGAGTCCTTGCAAATAATCCCACTAAATCAGCCTTAGGCGCTTTATGTTCAGAATAAATTGCTCCTTTTTTTTCAGCAGACCCCATAGAATTAGATATGATTTAGATTTATAAGTTTTTTAGTTATGCAATATGCATTACTTTTCTACTTTATCTGTTCTTTTATACTTTAGTCCGTATTTCTCAAGAGTATTAATTATACTCTGCCTGCTCTCTGAATTACCGCACCCTTTCCAATCAATCAAGACTTCTTTTACCTGTTCTAATGTTTTTTGTTCTGCTTCTGTTAACATATTCTCACCAATAGGAAGACAATATTCAGGAATAATATGAGAAACTGCATAGTTTGAATTCAATTGAATTTTATTAAAATTAGGTGCATAATGAGGTCCCCCAATTCCAATCGTTGGAATCCATTGATGGCTAGCAATAAAATTACTATCATAATTTTGTAGAGACAGTATAGTTCTAGCTACAATTTTTGCTGCGTCTTTATCATCCCATTGTTTTGGAGAACTTCCCAGTTCAATAAAACAACAAGGCATTTGAGTTAATGGGCCATGATGAGTTACTTCCAGAGTTATGCTGTATTCTTCTGAGAGTTTATCTTTGTTTTCCTGATAATTCTTATTTAATTCCTGAAATAAATATTTTAGAACATAACTTGAAGTCTTGCAAACTTTTCCAGGTTTACCCCCTAAATCTGCATTTCTCCAGTTTCCAGGGGCATGCAGTGAAAGGGAAGGATTTCCTTTTTCGCTCTTGTGAGTTGAAGCAAAGATAAGAAAATCAATATTTCTAAGTTCAGGATATTTTTTTTCAGAGATATCTTCTGAAAAAATAGTATCTTTTGGAAGTTCAATAATAGGAATCTGAGGAGCATAAGCTAAACCTCTAAACTGTTCAACAATATTAGTTCCTGCTGAATTCAATTTTGAATAAGCTATTGCAAATCTCATAAAAATATAACCTTAGACTATATTAAATAAATTTCTATTCTCTTTTAACTTCTTTTCCATCTTTAATAAGAACAGATGGATTTCCAATTAAAGGGCCATAGTCAATTATGTGATCAATGTGTTCTAGAATATCATGACTTACTTCAGAGATTTCTTTTATAAAAGGTTCTCCTGACAAATTAACTGAGGTGGTAATAAAAGGCAAGCCTGCCTTTTGAATAATATTGGTAAACTCATGATTTGGAATTCTTACGCCCAATAAGTCTGTTGAAGAGACATGAAAAAGAAAATTCGGATTTTTCTTTTTAAGAATCATAGTATAGGGTCCTGGGAGATATTTCTCTAAGTCTACATCAACAACAAAATTTTCTTTTATCCATTGGGCTGAAGGAGCAATAACTGACAGAGGTCTGTTTAAATCCCGTTGTTTTATTTCCTTTATTTTATTTACGGATCTAATATTTGTTGCGTCACATCCAAGACCATAGATGGTATCAGTAGGATAAATAAAAATTTTACCTTTAGTTATTTGCTTGATTATTTCTTTTTCTTCCATTAAACTCAATAAAAATATTGATTAATAAAGTTATAGTAGACTATATTTTATGGTAGGAAGGATTTAAAAAGAATAGACTCCTAAATAATTTATGAAAAAGGTGATGATTGGAATCGTTTTAAGTATTTTTTTAATAGGGATTATGGGATTTGCTTCTGCTCAAGATAAACCCGAGCCTATCGGAGGGCAAAGAGATTCCCATGGATGTCTTGGTCCTGCAGGTTATTCCTGGAATCAAAGTGAAGAGAGCTGTGTAAGAGAATGGGAGAATGGAACAAATAGATATCAAAATAATAATTCTATTGAATTAAGAGAAGACATGATGGAATTAAGAGAAGAACTAAGGGACAATAGAACTCCTCTAAGAGATAGTACAGGAATCGAGTATGAACAAGAATTAAGGCAAAATCTTGGAGAATTAATGAGAGAAAGAAAAGGAGAATACCAATTTAGGGGAGATGGAAAGAATATTACTATAACTGATATTTCAAATGATCAAAAAGAAATTCTTGTTGAAAAGATAAATGCAAGAACTGGACTTAATTTGACTGTTGAAGACTTGGATAATAAAACTGCACTTGGTGTTTGGCTTTCTAACGGAAGACATGCAATGGTAAAAATTATGCCTGACCAAGCAAACGAAAGAGCAATTGAAAGGCTTAGACTAAGAGTATGCAATGAATCTAATAATTGTTCAATTGAATTAAAAGAGGTTGGAATGGGCAATAAGACAAGACTTGCATATGAGATTTCAGCTGAAGAAAATTCAAGGTTCTTATTCTTATTTAAAAACAAAATGAGAGTAACAGCACAAATCGATGGTGAAACCGGAGAAGTTATTTCTGTAAAAAAACCTTGGTGGTCATTTCTTAATTCTAAATCTGACTAATTCCCAGGCCTAAGACCAATTTGGAGCAATAAACATTTAAATATTCAGATTCGTTTAGATAGGTATGTTTGAGGTGTTATTTTATATATTAATATTGCTCGCAGGATTTCCAACAGGGTTAGTACTTGAAAGGCTTTGCATTGAAGAAATAAAAAATTGGAGAACCAGATTTCTTGGAGTCAGTATTATCTGCTTTATATTAACATTAGTCGTAAGTTTTACTAATCTTACATATAAACTTCCCTATATAATCAGTTTATGGTTTATGACTATCACGAGTCTAACTCTTGTATGGAAAGGATATAAATTAGGTTATTAAAAATGAGTTTTTTACAAATACCTAGCGACCCTGAGCTATTGATTAAGTTTATTGGATCTAGTGGATATCTTATAATGTATATCCTAATGTCAATTGAAGGCCCACTTATCACACTTATTTCTGCATTTGGAGTATCATTTGGTTATTTTAATATTTGGATAGTTATTCTTTTATCAATTCTAGGAAACTTTACAGGAGATACATTTCATTTTTTAATGGGAAGAGGAATCGGAAAAGGGATAAGAAAGTACAATAAACAAATAAAAAGGGGCACAATCAATAATCTAAGAGAGAAAATTCATAAAAATTTGTTTGCAACTCTTTTAACTGCAAAAATAGCATCCCCACTTGCAGGAGTAACTATAGCCATGATTGGGACTATGAAAGAGGTATCCTATCTAAAATTCATGAAGAATTCAATGATGATAACTATCCCCTTAGTTATTACCTATGCTGCATTAGGATATTTTTTTGGAACTGCAATAAAAGAAATAATTCAATATATAGAAGTTACACAAATAGCCATTGCAGTAATTATCGTTTCTATCATAGTAATTGTATTTTGTTATAAAATTTTGCTTCCAAAATTGATAAATAAACTTAAAAAATAAATGAACTATAATCTTAAAATGTCAAATAAAAAGAAAGTAATTGCATTTATCCTAGACCCAATAAACCTTTCTACAGGGGCCTATAAGTCAACAATAAGGACATTAAATTTATTGTCTAAAAGAAAGTTTAAAACAATAGTTATAGCTGATAATTCTCCTTCTTCAAAAAAAGCTAATTTTCCTAAGACTACTAAAGTCTATAGAGTCAAATCACAGCCATTAGCATTTGATAAAAATTTATGGTTGGCACTGCCTCAATTAGAAGAACTTGAAAGAATTTTTATTAAGGAGAAAGTAGACATAATTCATACAGTAATGCCGACAATAGCCTCACAAAGGGCTATGAAGGTTGCAAGAAAGCTAAATCTAAAGATTGTTGCACATTCACATACCCAGCCTGAAAACTTCATGCCTTATGTTTCTAAATCATTATGGCCCCTGATCAAATTTTCATTTAATCAATATTTAAAATATTTTTATAGCAAATCCGATGTTATTATTTGTCCATCAAAATTTTCCCAGGAGTTATTAAAACAACAAAAGTCATCATTTAATACAGTGATTATAAGTAATGGTATAAATCTTGAACATTTTAAATCCGTAAATCAAGAATCCAAACCACTACAAGCTAGAGAGTATTCTTTAAGCCTCCAAATGGGAACGAATAAAGCTAATCGCAAGCTAAGGGGCATTAAACCTATTTGGAGCAATAAAAAAAATGAGATTATTAAAGTACTTTATTCAGGAAGACTTGATCCTGAAAAAGATATTCCTACCCTAGTCAAAGCATTTGCAATCCTTGAAGCTAAAAATGCTGAATTAAATATTATAGGAAAAGGACTAGATCAAGAGAGAATAGAACAACTTGTAAAAAAATTGAACATTTCAAAAAAAGTACATTTACTTGGAAGGGTTTCTGAAAAAGTGTTAATTGAAAATTATCAAAATTCAGATATCTTTGTCCTTCCCTCGGTTGCAGAACTTGAAGGAATGGTGGTTCTAGAAGCAATGGCTTGCGGCAACCCTATAATTGTTTCAGATTCAAAAGACAGTGCTTCAAAAGATTTTGTTAAAGGAAATGGCCTTTTGTTTAAGGCAAAAAATCCAATAGACTTGTCAAAAAAATTAAAAATTCTCATAGAGAACCCAGCGTTAAGACGAAAAATGAGTAAAAGAAGTCTAGAGAATGTAAAAGAATATGATATTAAAAAAAGTATTCAAAAACTCGAAAGAGTTTATGAAACAATTTAATTAAGTTACCTTTTTTTCTTTTTACTTATTTTAAAAAAACCGGGTATTAAGGTCATTATATAATTTGTAAAAATAATTAATAGGACAAATACTGAAATCCAGGCAATAAAATAAGGTACATGGATAGCTAAGTTTATACAAGGCTTAAAGACGCAGTTAATATTTTCATTAGCAGGAGTGAAGAAAAAAGTAAGTGGAAATACCAATAACACCTCGATTATACTAAACTTCCAAGCATCTTTTCTAACAGATTTAATCAGGTATAAACAAATTAAAGATAATGGAATAAATAGGACATGCTGAAGGCTTATAACCTGAAAAATAAAAGTTTCTTCAAAAAAATAACTAGTAACTCCTAGCAAGTATTTTCCAGAAACTAAAAAGTAAATAAAATCTGCACTCCAAAAAGCATGAATAATCAAAAGAATATTAATCTGACTTAATATTAAATATCCATTTTTACTGGCCATACCAACTCCTGCTATCAAAAGAACCAGATAGCATAATGGAAATAATTGATTCCAGTTTCCAATAGAGATATAAACTATATAAGAAAATATTGCATATAAAATGCAAAAAACTCCGCAAATAAATGTGAAATAGTCTTTTTTAGTATACTTAACTTTCATAAACACCTCTAAACATTATGAACAAATTATGATTTATATTCTTTTGTACTCTAAAGAAATTTATTCTAAAAGAACTGCTGCTGCAATTACAGTTGTCCAAAGGCCTGCCTTATTTCCTTCTGCAGACTGGCAAAAACTTTGTGTCCTGAATATTTGTCCAGATGTTTTGTAAACCTGTTCTCTTTCTTCCCAGGCAGTATCTGAATTAAATTCTATTCCCAGAGTTGTTGCAAGCATTGATGCTGCAAGATCTTCGGCATAGTCTCCTGCTTTTTTAGCAGTTTCTCCAAAACAATGATGCTCAGATAAATAACCATAGTGTTTATCATTTTCTTTTGGAACTGCAACACCGATTGCACTCGCCATTAATCTGTTTGGTTCATTTGATTCCATTCTCGCCATAACACAGAATGCTATTTGGCCTGGCTGAAGTAGTTTTAATCCTTCTTCTTTTGAAATAATTTTACAGTTAGGGGGAAGAATACTAGAAACATAGACTAAATTACACTTTTCTATTCCTGCATTTCTTAGAGCAGATTCAAATGACGCGAGTTTATCTTTATGAACTCCTACGCCTTTTGTAAAAAATAACTTTGTTGGGACCATTTCTTATTTATTAAAAGTTTGTAAACAATTTATTTTTTTAACTAATTAGCATTTTTAAAGGTTTTTATTAGTCAAATTTTATAGAAGAAGATAAAAATAAAAAAATAAAAAAATTAGAAACCTATATCCAAATATAGCTTAAATAATTATTTCCATAACAAGCAGCCTAGGTTTTAATTCGCAAATGTTACTTATTATAATATCTATTTCTTCATCGCTAGATATCTGTCTTTCTTTTTTTAGCTTAGTTGTCTTGATATTCTTTCCATAGGAATGGAATAAAAATCTTATTGAATCGAAAGCAGTTTTAATATAGTTCCTAGACTTCTGAATATTTCTTAGATAAGTCATATAGTCCTCTATGTCCTCTTCTTCAATAGTGTCTATATCATGACCTAAAAAGCTTAGAAAACAATCTATATGCAGAAGATATTTTCTAATCTTATTGTCACTTTTTTCTCTAAGATTTAATTCCAAAGCAATTTTATCGATTATATCTTGATTATTCATTGTCCCTCCTTTTTGTTTGAAAGTGATTATTTATTTTTTAAAAAGTCACCTTCTTTTTTATTTAACTAGATTAGGAAAATGTCTTATAAAGGACTTTTCCAAAAGCGTGAAAAATGCGAAAAGTGGGAATGTGAATATTGCTCAGCTTTTTTAAAAGGCGTATAAATACAAAAGGTTAAAATATTTATAGACAATAAAACCCTGTTTATCTATGAAAAAAGAGATATTATTCCATGATGAGACTTTGTTTATGAATCCAGAAGCTTTTGATTTTGATTTTGTTCCTGAAGAGTTTATGTTTAGGCAAGAACAAATGCAAGAACTAATAAGTTGTGTTAATCCTGCAACCCATAGAAAAAGACCTGTTAATTGTATACTTTGTGGAGACCCTGCAACAGGGAAAACCACCTCTATAAAAAAAATATTTGAGGAACTAAAAGAATATTCCCATATAATTACAGTTTATATAAATTCAAGAGTCCATAATACTACATTTAGAGTTTATTCTGAAATTAATAGAAAGCTTTTTGGATATACGCCTCCTGAATCAGGAATACCTGTTACTAGTTTATATCAAAAAATATTTGAAAAATTAAAAGAAGAAAACAAGGTCTTGTTAATTGCCTTAGATGATTGTGTATTTCTTGAAGACCCTGATGAAGTGATTTATCAGCTTTCAAGGGCAAATGAAGTTTATCCCGGAGTAAAAGTCGGAATACTTGCAGTTTTATCAGAGAAAGAAAAATATATCATAGAGGACAAATCTGCATCAGTGTTTAGACCGCGAATTATTGAATATTTTTTATATGAAGAAGAAGAAATATTGGAAATACTAAAAATAAGAGCCAAGATAGGTTTTTATCCAGGGGTGGTAAACGAAGATATACTTAGAATTATAGCAAATCATGCTTTAGAACAAGACCTTAGATTTGGAATTGAATTATTAAGACAAAGTGCAATTGAGGCTGAATGCAAGTCTGAAAGAAAAATACTTGAAAGTCATGTTGAAAAGGCATTTTCAAGCATACTTAAAAAAGTAAAGCCTGGAAAAGAAATTGATGAAAAAGAAAAAACAATACTAGACATTCTTGCTGTAAAAAATTATAATTCTGGTGAACTTTACAAACTTGCAAATAAAAAGCTCAAATTCAGCTATTCTAGTTTTTATAGGATAATTGAAAAATTAGAAAAGAAAAAACTTATTATTTCTACTGAAAAAGTAACTAACCTTGGAAGAACAAGGATCATAAGCAAAGCATAATCAGATATTTTATTCATTGAAAGATATAAAAAGCCAGTTTCCTAAATTAACCCTATGTTATACTTAATTGGACTGGGGCTAAATGAAAATGGCATTTCCATTGAAGGAAAAGATGCTGTTAATAAATGTAAAAAAATTTATTTAGAGGGTTATACTGTTGATTTTCCTTATAAAATAGAAAAACTAGAAAGTGCTCTTGGTAAAAAGGTAGAAAAGTTAGTTCGAGGAGATATAGAAAGCAATAGGCTTGTAAAAGAGAGTAAAAAAGAAGATATTGCCCTTCTTATTTATGGCTCCCCTTTATTTGCAACAACTCATATGACTTTGTTACTTGATTGTAAAAATGAAAAGGTTAAGACCAAAATTATTTATTCTGCTTCTATATTTGATGCAGTTTCTGAAACTGGACTACAGCTATATAAATTCGGAAAAATATCAAGTATGCCAAGATGGCAAAAGAATTTTGAACCTGATTCATTTCTAGAATTCGCTGAACAGAATAATTCAATTAAAGCGCATTCATTAATTCTCGTTGATATTGGACTTAATTTTGATAGTGCACTTAATGAACTCGAATTAGCCTGCAGCAGAAGAAAATTCAAAATAGACAAGATAATTGTCTGCAGTAATCTTGGAACTTCAAAATCAGAAATTGTCTATGGAAAGATAGAAAAATTAAAGAAGAAAAAGATTATTTTTCCATACTGCTTTATTATTCCTGGAGAAATGCATTTCATGGAAAAAGAGTCAATAGAGAGATATGAACTTTGACCCTTTTTCGAGCTTTCACTTCTTACGAAGTTTCAAGCATGGAAAAAGAGGCTAATAGAAAAATATGAAATCTAAATCAACTAATAAAAAAAAGAAAAGAATTTGGTTTATAGGCATAGTCTTGGTTTTAATTTTACTCATAGTAATTGCATTTTTTGCATTTCCTAAAATGAATGAATCAAGAATTAAATCAGAAATAAAAAAAGCAAATTATTGTGAGGTTTATTCGGATTGTGTAGATGCAGGTTCTAAGTGTCCATTTGGCTGCTATTCTTATGTAAACAAGAATGAAGTTAGTAGAATTTCAAAATTGATTGAGTCATTTGATTCAAACTGTGTTTATGGTTGTTTAGCATGTCCAAATGTAACCTGCGAAAATAAGAAATGTAAAGAAGTTTGTGAATAATATTATTTAATAATAGCGTGTGGATAAAGGTTTATATAATCAGATAATTTATTTTTGGTATGTTGAAAGAACTATTTAGAAAAAGGAAGAAACACACTTTTTTTGTTGTTTTATTAATTGTCGTGGTATTATTAATTTTCATTGGACTTTTAGTAAAACTTAATTATATTTCTGACAAAGGACAAACAGACTCTTCAGTAAAGTTTAAGGAAGCTATTGAAAAACAGTATCCAGAATTGAAGGATTTTGAGATACAAGATAGTTTTGCAGGTACCAAGATAAAAACAGATATTATTGAGGGAGAAAGATATTATGTGTATCTTACATTAGGAAGTGGAGTTCCAATTGCAAAAGCAACATGCTTTAGAGTTGATTCGGATTTTAAGGTCTATAGGGTGGGAGAATTTCCAAATTCCCTTGATTCTTATATAGGTTATACAGATGTTAATCCGCTAGATTGCAAAGGGATAAAGTAATATTTTGTTATACTTCTACCCCCTAGAAAACATTTCAGTTATTTTAAATTTTAATTAATCATGAGGGTGTTAATTTTTAAAAAACTAAGGATAATTTTATAATATCTTATTTTGTTTAATTATTATGAAAGAGTGTGATTTTGGATTAACCCGTGAAGAATTAAAACTATTTAAGAGCCTAAATACTCCAACTAAGATTCAGGATTTTATAAATAAAATTCCAATTAATTTTGAAGAAGGGGGAAAAGATACTTGTTATTCTCCTAGAAGAATATTCAAAGAGAACAAATGCCATTGCATTGAAGGAGCTATTCTTGCAGCACTTATCCTGAGAGTTAATGGTTATCCCCCACTTCTTGTTGACTTAACTGCTTCTTCAAAAGATTTTGACCATGTAATTGCAGTTTTTCAAAAAGATGAAAAATGGGGTGCAATAACCAAAACAAATCACTACGCACTTAGATATAGGGAGCCGGTTTATGATTCAATTAGGGAACTTGTAATGAGCTATTTCCATGAATATTTTAATGACCCTGGTAAAAAAACACTTCGAAGTTATAGTGACCCTGTAGATTTAACAATGTTTGACCATATGAACTGGATGACAACTGAAGAAGAGATATGGGAAATTCCAAATTATTTAGTAGAAGTTCCCCATTTCCAGATTTTAACAAAAGCTCAGATTGCAAGTCTTCGTAATGCTGAAGAAATTGAAATAAAAGCAGCAGAAATAACTGAATGGAAAAGTGATAAAATTAAAGAAAACTTTTAATATTAAACCAGATAAACTTAAATATAAATTCTTATAAATACGTATTTTTATTTCTAACTATGGGATTTGAAGAGGTAAGAAATAGAGTTTTTTTAAGAAACCCCCCCTCAGTTAAGTATAAAAGTGAGTTTTATGAATTGTTTAATTCAGGGTTTTTTGGAAATAAGGTTGAAACTGCAAGTTCTTATGATGAAGTTATTAAAAAAAGATGGAAAGGAACTGTATCTATAAGGTCAAGTGGGAGTGGAACCCTAAGGGCACTTGTTTATAATTTTCCTATTGAAGATATTCCAAAAGAAATTGAAAAAAGAAGGGACTTAGGATTTGATATAAGTAAACTTTCTTTTAGCCTTACGCCTAGAGATGATAAACTCAGGATACAAGGAGAGATAATGAGAACTGAAAAAGGATTATTTGTTCTTTATTCAAGGGTTAAAAAACCTATGAATCTTTCTCTTCGAGATGAAGAAAAAATTGCATTTGGATTTCAGGCATTAAAACTACTTGAAGAAAATTTATTTCCAGTAAGTCTTGAAGATATTTATGAACTCTTAGACCTTTTTCCAAATGATGTTATTGAATTTAGTTCATATGATGTTTGTGTTGGAAATCTGCCCCACAGAAACACAATAATCTGGGAAGTTAGAGGCTACTAATAACTCAACACAGAAAACAGAAAAGTTTAATAATATATTTTTAAAATAAAATTTATGGTAAATTGTGATTTTTGTGGAAAAGAAATCTTAACTAAAGAAGGAACTAAAAAAGAAACAATGCTTAGTTCTGGCAATTATTGTTCAGAATGCAAAAATCGAGATATAACTGAACTTTTTGAAGAAATCCTAGAAGAAGATAGTGAAGAGGAAATAGATGAAGACATCTAAAAACATCCGCATATGGTAAGATTTAAAAATAATTTAGAATAGGTTATATTTGCCCTAAAAGGAAAAAGAGTTCTAGATAAAGAATATGATTTCAACTGAATATGCATTAAGAAAGATTGATGAATGGATGTCTAGTAGAATTGGCAGGGCATATAATACAAATGATTACAACAGACTTGTAGATATTGTTTCAGGAGTCATACAAGATAGTGAAGATGAAGAAACAACCCCTTATGAAAAAAGTGAACTTGAAGAAAAACTAAAGGAACAGCTGGACCCTGAAAATTACAGTTTAATTTATGGAAGGATTTTTTCAGATTATTATGCAGCTGCAGAAGATGCACTAAATAGAAAAAAGTTTAAGGAAGGGCTTGACAAGGTGCCTGATGGGATAAGACAAGAATATTGGGAGCCTATGCTTGAAGGATTTGCAAAACTAAAAAAATATGTAGATAATGTAAGAGAGTTAGCCGAGTCTAAATTTCCAGAAGATATAACAAAAGAAGAAATAGATGATATTTTTATCAAAAGCTTTAATGGACTTAGGGGGTATCAGGATTTATGCAAATTTAGTTATAATGCAGCACTAATGTCCTATGAATACTTTGTAAGAAAGGGGAAAATATCTCAGGTAGAGTTTGATTTTTATAGAAGACTTTATGGAGCTTTACTTCCTTTTACACAGGATTTTAATAAAAGAGTCTTTTTTGATCTTAATCAAAATAACGATTGAATTGTAAGCAGATTAGAAAGGTTTATAATATATATTTTCCATAATATACTATGAAAAGAGAGAGAAAAGAAGCATGGATGAGAATTCTTGTAGCAATAGTTAGTGGATTTATTTTAAAGTTCTGGGGAATTGCAATAGTTGTTGTAGGAGTTATTAACTGGTTAATTGAGATTTTTTCTGCAAAAAGAAACAGACGCCTTGCTAATTTTTGCGAACCATGGAATACTGAAATGTACAAATATACCCGATACTTATCTTCTGTTTCTAACAAAAGACCATTTCCATTTAGTGATGTTGAAAGAATAAGCAAGTTTGAGAAATAAAAGTTAGACTTCTCGTGGGGGCGTCCTTTTTACCGACGATAAGAAGATTTTGGGAAAAGGAGGCGTAATCCCTGAAGAAGTAAAATATATAAATGATAAATTATTATTTTAATTAAAGAAGTGTGCAACATCAAAAGATGAAAAGAAAAATATATTTTTATCCAAAAACAAAAATAGGGAAAGTATCAATTTATGGAGTCTTAATAGGTTTTTTATTATTGATAATGAAAACAAATAATATCCTTATACCATTTCCTACTATGATTCTAATGGGCCTTATCTGTATTTTTGGGATAACTTCTTTTTTTTCAATAATTAAAAATAAAGATTATGCTCTTTTGTTATTTGTCAGTTCAATTATAGGAATTTTAGGGATATTATTTACAATAGGAGAAATATTATATCCTCATTAAAAAAATTAATAAAAATAACCTAGTGTTCCTGATTTTTCCCCTCTTTGGGGTTGCATCTAGATTTTGAAAAATGAAATAGTTGTTAGTGGTGAATTTCATTTTTCAATTTAGATATCTGAATTGCTAACTTCCCAACATAATGTTCTACTAGATGTTTATGTGCTTCTTGAACCTTATCCAAATCAAACACTTTATCTATATGAGGAGTAATTTCTCCATTTTCAATATATCTATGTAATCTAGAAATTATCTCTTTATCAGGCTCACCATTGTAGCCCACAATATCCACATCACTTCTTTTTTCTGGTTCAGGAAAAACACCATTGGGATAAGCAACAATTCCACCAAGACAGAACTCTTCAATAAATGCGTTAATATCCTTATCTGAAAATGTCAACAATACCTTGTCAAACTTATTGAAACCAAAAGAATGCGCTTTTGCAATTACATCTCCAGTTTTTCCGTCTATTACACAGTCTATGCCATAACTTTTTACTAATAAAACTCCATCAGGTTCAGAAGCAATAGCATATATTTTTGCACCTATGCTTTTAGAAATTTGAACAGCTATATGACCTATACCTCCACTTGCACCAAATATTGCAATGGATTCTCCTTTTTTTAAGTTTAAAACATCGGTTAATCCTCTCAATCCTGTTAGACCCACTCCAGCAACAACTGATGCTTGCAATAGTGTTATTGTTTTTGGAATTTTATTAACAAGGTTATGGTTAACAGCAACATATTCTGCATAGAATCCTCCTTTAGGATTTAAAAATCCAACGGCGTATACTTTATCATCTATTTCAAAATCATTGACATTTTTCCCTATAGAAACAATAGTTCCGCTTCCTTCAGAACCAAGAATATAAGGAAATTTAGAATTTAGTCCCAACATTTGGTCATATCCTCCCTCACGTTCAAATGTATCCCACTGACCGATTCCTGCATAATCTAATTTTATTAAAATTTCATCTTCATTTATTTTTGGAATAGACATTTCTTTGAGATTAAATTTAGTAACATCCCCAAATTCATTTATTGCGTTAGCAATCATTGTTTTTTCCATAATAAAATCTCATTAATAAATTAAAAATTGTAATCATTATATAAGTTTTGTCTTTTTAAAAGCCTTGCGTACTAATTCGGCATTGGTCTAAGCTTTTTAAGAACTGTTTCTGCGGTACCTAGATAAAGAATCACTTTTTGTACTACTCGGTTACCCTTTCTGACGGACTCTACGATATAATAATAGGTTCTATCTCCTCTCTTATTTGCTCGGATATACATAAGGATTACATGAGCACTACAGAATATAAGCTTTTCTATACTCCATCATATATAAATTAGTATAGAAAAGTAGAATTATCATGAACACTACAATTAGTAAAAATGAGGTATCCTAACCAATAGTTTAGGCAGGTAGTTGAGTTTATCAATGAAGGAAGGGAAGATAAGTCTAAGAAAATATATGTTGATAAACAGCCAAGAAAGATCGATTGGATTGCGTACAATCTATCTCAAGTTAATAGAATTAAAGAAACAATATCATTTATCAACAGGGAAGTTGATAAATGCAAAGAGCCACCTAAAAAAGTAGGAAAACCCTTGACTCATCCTAAGATACTATCAAAGGTGATACTTGTTTGTGAAGAATTTGGATTAACTGAGCGGGACGCTCAGGGATTTATAGAGGTATTTGGTGATTCTATAGGAATAAGAAAGTTAGATGACCGAGTTATAGGCAATGCCTATAATAAAGCAGAGGTTGCGTACATATTAATGCAGGTGTTTGAAAGAAATAAGGACTCTGATGGAATATTGGCTGGGGATGGGACTGGACTAGAAACTAGCAGAAAGCAGAATTATGGGTCAAATAGGAAATCTACTAAGGAGTTCCTGACCTCAATCGTGGACTCTAGGGAAATAATACAAGCATTCGATTTCTCAGGAGAGGATGAATACAAGGCAATGCATTCATTGATAGAGGAAGTAGAAGGGGATAGCCTAAGATTAGATGCAGGATTTAATGATAGGGAATTGGTGAGGAAGATTGTAGAGTATGGAATGCTTCCTTATGTTTATCCAAAAAAGAACAATATCATGAATGGGGATGATTCATGGAGGGAGATGTATATGGAGTTCATGATAGATATCATTCAATGGCTAGAGCAATATTATCTCAGAGAACATACAGAAAGCTTCCATTCAGCATTCAAGAGAGTATATGGAATTCTTACAAAAGTGAGGGGGCATAGTAAGTTAGTTCAGGTAACTGCAAGGATAATCTTGCACAACAGAGCGAGATTAGCATATTATAATAGGATTAAAGGATAATATGTACGCAAGGCTCTTTTTAAATAAATCATTTTCTGAATGAAGTAGGGAAAACGCCCTATTATCCCACTGATTAAATAAAGAAAAACTTAAATTTATTCCCCTTTGAAAGCGTCTTATAATCACCGAAGATAAAATGTTTTTTGGAAAAAGGAGGTAGGAGTCCCTGTTGAAAATCAAAGTTTAAAAAGTTGAAAATCTTATCTTTTACATGGAAGAGAAAATGCCTAAAGATGAAACAATAAGAAGATGGGCTTCAAAAAAAGGGAAAAAAGAATTTGAAAAAGAAATAGATTATAGATTGGAATATCTTGAAAAGGATTATATTAAAAAGAAAAATAAACTACTTTATATAAAGGAACGATTAAAACATATCTAATATTCTTTTGTTGTTCTTCTCAAAACTTGCTTAAGATATCTTTATAAACAAAAAATGATTTAATTTCTTAATGGAAACTAAATATGCTTTTGTTGGATTAGCTATCGGTTCATTCATCCTAGGAGTAGGTCTAACAAAACTTACAGAAGGTATGCTCTCTAAAAATTTCCCATTAGGTATTATTTTAACAGTTGCAGGTTTTTTCTTAACAGCTTTTGCTTTATACTATAATAACAAAAAAAAGTAATATGAAATAACCTTGGTGTCCCTCAAAAATCCCCTTTTGGGACTGTATCTCGTGGGGGCGTTAACACCTAAAATTTTAAAAACTCGGGTTTCTTTAATTTTATATGGCAAAGGACAATTCGATTATAGCAAGTAATTTATCAATTTTAGTCCTAGCTTTAATTTTACTAGTCATTTAATTGCAAGCCTTGTGTTTTTGGCTTGCATTGAGTTCTTGATGATAACCTTCACTAATAATGCGCCTGCCTTGAAAGAGAAAATATTTAAACTAACTGAAATGAGGAATTTTTAATATGATAATAGATTATTCACAAAAAATGCTATGTTATGTAGTTGGAATTCCAAGAATCCCTGAACTGAACAGCCATGGTAATCTTGCAATAAGCACAGTTATTGCACCTGATCCCAAGACTGCACTTAGAACTTATTTGTCAAGAGAAGCTCCGCTTCAGGCAAAAACAATTCTTGGATACCTTCAAGAGAAAGACCCATCTTTAAGTGCATTTGCGTTTAGAGCTCCAAGTCGTGATACTATTAAAAAGAGCTATACTCCTGCAAAACTTGCAGAACAAAACAAACATATTGCCAAGAGTCTTGCAACTATATGTGAAAGAGATCCTGAAGAAGTCCTTGAAGCAATTAATGAACTATTAGTTTAGAAATATATAATAATATTTAAAAATCTATGAATACTTTAAAAAATAATGAAAGCTAGCCAGACAAACAAAACAAGAATCGTTTCTATAATTACTATTATAGCTAGCATTATCATAATTATTATTTAAGCAAGCCAAAAATTTTCTAGGCTTGCAGGATTTTTACAATGAGTCTTGACACTGCAATAACTAAAAACCCCCCAGAACAACACAAAAACGACCTTCCTACTAGGGAGGAGCTTCTTGCAAGGGGAGCATTTGAATTAGAACCTGATGTTTATTTTTTACCTGGAAACAGAATTATAAGACTTAATGGACATAAAACTGGAAAGTGTGAACATTATAGGGAATGTGGCAACTCTAGCTTAAGTAATGCTATTTGTTGCTTAGATATGGGTTATGATAATGGAGTTGATATAACTGAAAGCTGCTATGTTCCACTAAAAGGATTAATTGAAAGGAGAAGAAATACAAATTGAACTTAGGAACTTTTAAAAATCCAGGTTCATACTTAAAATAAGAAACGAGGAAGAATAGGAATCCTGTGCTAGATTTTAAAGATAGAGAAAAATCAAGGATTTTCTAATCGTTTAAAATTCAAACTTAAAACCAAAATGATAAATTTTAAAGAAATAGAGAATGAAGCAAGAGAGGTTTGGAAGAAAAAAGATAAAGAAATAAAGAAAGCTGTACAAAATGATCCTAAGAAAAAACTTTTTTCATTTTTAGAAGGACCGCCTACTGCAAATGCTCCTCCTGCATTACATCACCTAGAGGTAAGAACGTTTAAGGATATTATATGCAAATTCAAATACATGAATGGATTTTCGGTTCCAAGAAAAGGTGGTTGGGATTGCCATGGACTTCCAGTTGAAGTACAAATAGAAAAAAAATTAGGACTAAACTCAAAAAAAGAGATTTTAACATATGGTGAAGAAAAATTCATTAAGGAATGTAAAGAAAGTGTTTTTTCAAACATAACTGACTGGAATAAGTCTACAGAAGAATTAAACTATTGGATTGATCTTGAAAATCCATATAGAACTCTTGATAACAATTATGTTGAAAGCGTATGGTGGAGTTTAAAAGAATTATCTAAAAAGAAATTATTATATGAGGGGTATAAAGTTGTTCCATACTGTCCAAGATGCGGTACTCCGTTGTCAAGTCATGAAGTTGCCCAAGGGTACAAAGATGTTAAAGAAGAATCTGTTTACATTGCATTTAAATTAAAAAATAAAGCTAATGAATATATTCTTGCATGGACAACTACTCCTTGGACACTTCCAGGAAATGTAGCTCTTGCAGTAGGAAAAGACATTGATTATGTCAAGGTTGAATTAGAGGACGGCGATCATTTAATCCTTGGAAAAGAAAGAGTTAGTGTTCTTCGTGGAGATTTTAGAATTATAGAAAATTTTAAAGGTAAAGATTTGATTGGACTAGAGTATGAACCATTGTTTGATATAAAAGAACTTCGAAATGAAAATTCATACAAAATCATATCGGCAGATTTTGTTTCAACTGAAGATGGTACAGGTGTGGTCCATACTGCAGGAATGTATGGAGAAGATGACTATAATGTTTGCAAGGAAAATAATCTTCCACTAGTACATACAGTAGATATTGAAGGAAAATTTAATAGCCTAGTCCCTCAGTGGAAAGGAAAATTTGTTAAAGGTGTTGAAAACGAAATCAAAGAGGATCTTAAAAAAAGAAAGTTGCTATATAAGGTTGAAAAGATTACTCATGCATATCCATTTTGTTGGAGATGTGATTCTCCTTTACTTTACTATGCAATCACTTCTTGGTTCATTAAGGTTAGTGCTGTAAGAGATAGACTAGTTAAGTTGAACACTAAAATAAACTGGTATCCAGAACATATTAAAGAAGGAAGATTTGGAGATTGGCTTGAAGGAATCAAAGATTGGAATCTATCAAGGTTTAAATTTTGGGGAAGCCCACTTCCGATTTGGAGATGTGAATGTGGAGAAGAAAAAATAATTGGAAGTGTTGAGGAACTAAATAAAGAAAGTACAAAAAAATTCAAAGATTATGATTTACATAGACCTTGGATTGATAATATAAAATTAAAATGTGAATGTGGAAAAGAAATGAAAAGGATTCCGGATGTAATTGACTGCTGGTATGATTCGGGGAGTGCTCCATTTGCACAATTTCATTATCCTTTTGAAAACAAAGCTGAGTTTGAAAAAAGATGTCCTTATGATTTTATTTCAGAAGCAATTGACCAGACTAGGGGATGGTTCTATACATTACATGCTATCTCTACAATGATATTTGATGATATTGCATATAAAAATGTAATATGTGCAGGACATATTGTTGATGAAAATGGAGAAAAAATGTCTAAATCAAAAGGTAATGTAATAAAACCTAGAGAGATAATTGATGAAGTAGGTGTTGATGCAGTAAGACTTCAATTTTGTACTACTGATCCTGGAAATCAAAAAAGATTTTCAGTAAAGATGGTAAACGAAGAAATACTCCCATTTTTGAATGTGCTTTACAATTGTAAGCAATATTATGAACAATTAGAAAATAAAAAAATCAAGAAAAAATCAGAAGATGAATGGATACTTAGTCGACTTAATTCCTTAATTAAAAAAACAACTGAAGATTTAGATAATTATTCTATTGATAAAGCTCTTTCTAGTATAATGAATTTTGTGGTTAATGATTTTTCAAGAACTTATATCAAAATGACAAGAGAAAGAGATGATACTAAACAAGTTTTTGAAGAGATACTTAAAAACATCTCACTATTGCTTGCCCCATATGCCCCCCATATTTCCGAGTCTATCTACCAACTATTTGAGAAAGGAGAAAGTGTCCATTTAGGTAAATGGCCAAAATCGGACAAAAAGAAAATTAACTTAAAACTTGAAGAAGAATTTACAGAAGTTATGAAGGTTATTGAGATTGGACTCCGTGAAAGAGATAAATCGCAAATTGGACTCAAATGGCCTCTTTCAAATGCAATTGTTAAATGCAACAACAAGTTTGGAAAAGAATTACAAGAGTTAATAAAAAATCAATTGAATATTAAATCTGTTGAGTTAAATCTGAATAAAGACAGTAAAGAAATTTTAGTTGAACTTAATACTCAAATGACTCCTGAACTTGAAGCAGAAGGTTACAGCAGAGAAATTTCAAGAAAAGTGCAGGCTGCTAGAAAAAACGCAGGATTTGTTAAGACTGATAAAATAAAACTTGCAGTAATTATTGACAAAGATATACAAGAAAGACTAAAAAAACATGTCGAATTCATAAAAGAAAGAGTAAATGCAAGTGAACTCTTGCTCAATAACATAAAAGAGAGCGATTACAAAAATAAGTCTGAAGACAAGATAAAAGGAAAAGAAATAAAGATATTTTTTAATAAAATTTGATTTAAAAAAACCTCATTTTTATACACTAATTAGTACTCAAAAATTTATAATCTAGATAAAGATATTATGATATAGTCATAACAATTCGACTAGTTCTTAATACTATGTTTAAATGACAAAAACATTTAAATAGTCAGGTTTAATTATTATAATTAAAAGAGTTAAACAATATGATAGTCAAAGAGGAATTTTTAAACAGGCTTAGAAAAATATTCGATCTTAATTTGTATGAGGTAAGGGTTTGGACTGCTCTTTTATCAAGAGGAGTGAGTACTGCTGGAGAATTATCTAATATTTCTGATGTTCCAAGATCAAGAACATATGATATTTTGGAAACTTTAGAAAAGAAAGGATTTATCGTTATGAAATTAGGTAAGCCTATCAAGTTTGTAGCACTTAAACCTGAAGAAGTTATTGAAAGGGTTAAGAAAAATCTAGTTACTTCTGCTCAAGAAAAAAGTAAAAGACTTGAAAAATTAAAGAGCGAAGAAGTTTTAATTGAATTAACATCATTATTTACTCAAGGAGTTAAGTTTGTTGAACCTTCTGATTTGTCTGGAAGTGTTAAAGGAAGGCAGAATGTTTATAATCATATGGACATGATGATAAGAGAAGCTGAAACTTCAGTTACTATTGTTACAACAGCAATTGGACTTAATAGAAAACTAGAAGCATTAACACCTAGCCTTGAAAAAGCTAAAAAAAGAGGAGTTAAGATAAGAATTGCTGCTCCGATTGATGATTCTAATAAACAAATTGCAAAAGAACTTTCAAAATATGCTGAAGTTAGAAATATGCCTAAAGTAAGAGCAAGATTTGTACTTGTTGATGCTCAGCAGATATTATTTATGGTACTTGACGATGATAAGGTTCATCCTAATTATGATGTTGCTATTTGGCTTTCTACTGAATTCTTTGCTTCTGCAATGGAGCAATTATTTGAAGCGGCTTGGAAGGGATTTAAATCTCTTTAATTTAAAATAAATTCTTGATTTAAATCAAAATGACTAACACTATTGAAAATAATGTTGAAGCTTCTTTAAAAGATCTGGACATACAAAATGGACTGGACCCTGAAATAATGAAACAGTTTAGAGATATGAATTCTAGAGAATTTGTCCAGTATCTAATTGAAGGCGAAAACCATCAAGCAGAAATAAGGCATTATTTAACAAAATCTATGCACCCAAATTATGTAAATTCAGTTCTTTTAACCTTAACAGAAGAACTTTGGTTTAATCAAAATAGACTAAAAAAAATAAGGGCCGGACCACTTAATATGTTTTATTCACAATCAAGATAACTATATTTTCTATAATAATCATATTTAAAATAACAATAGGTTCAATATTTACTAGGCTTAAAAGAGGTAAAACTTCACAAAATGGAAAAAGAGTTGATTGAATTTATTTTAGAAAATAATCTTAGTCCTTTTAATTTATATAAAACTCCTGTAAAGGCTTCTAGTGAAAGCATTTTTAAAACAAGAGATGGCAAGACAGTTTATAATAAAGTTCTTTCCAAGATTTCAAATTATTTTTATTTTGCAGACACTTCCAACATACTAAGTTGTTTTGAATTTACAAAAGACATCCAAAAGCTAAAGCAAAGACAGGAGTTTTATAAAAAAATTACAGGAAATTTAAAGAATGATTTTTTAAAGGATTTAAAAAAACCAAAGCCAATCTGGAAACCCCGATATGGGGTTGTTGCTGCAACTGAAAATGAAGACACTTTTTCAAAACTTAAAAATCTAGATATTCCTGTTAAGTTTCTTTTGAATGAGCAAGATGTTTTAGACCTTGCAAATTATGAGATTGTGCAGGCTGTTGATGTTGAACAGTTTAGTTCTCTAATCGAACAGTTACCTCAGGGAGTATTCCTAGACTCTATTGAAGATGTTTATCTCGAGAGATATCTTGAAATATTATCTGGATGGAATGATAATTTTAAGGTGCTGGAAAATATTGAAAATCCTGAAGCAAAACAGATAATCTCTGAACTAAAACCATTACTTGAACTAATTGGAATTGGGAAAAAAGAAAAAATTACCAGAAGCATGATTGAAGATGGAGTTGAACTGATTAATGAAGAAGTATCAAGTAAAATCAAAGACCTTAATGTTTCTGGAGAAACTCTTTTTAGCATGCTAAGCCAAAATAAACTTCCAAAAGAAATAGATAAAATAGTTGAAGATTCTATAAAAAACAGCAATCTGCCTTACCAAATGTTTGAAGCTGGAATCCCAGTAAAAATAAATGAAGAAGAGTTAGAAAACTTTATTCGTTTGCAAGATGCTAATGAGAATACTGATTTTGCAGAGAGAATAAAAAAGAACTCTAAATTATTAAAACAAGTTTTAGAAAAACTAGAAAGACTTTCGAACCTTATACTTTATTATGATTTTATAGCAGGAATCTCAAATTTTATTGAAAACAATAAATACTGGCCTGAATTTTCAAGTGAACTTAAAATTGAAAATTCTAAAAATATTTTTTTGGAAAGTCCTCAGGCAATATCTTTTTATTTAAATGAAAATGAAAGATGTTCAATACTTACTGGTGCAAATTCAGGGGGAAAAACAACCTTAATCGAACATATAATCCAATTGATTGGTCTTACAAATTTAGGGCTTCCACTCAATGGAATGGTTAAGATTCCTATTTTTTCAGAAGTTTATTATTTTGCAAAAAATAAAGGAAGTGCATCTAAAGGGGCATTTGAAACTCTTCTTACTCAAATGAGTGAAATAAAACCAGGCGAGACTACTCTTATTTTAGCCGATGAAATAGAATCAGTTACTGAACCAGGTGTTGCTGGAAAAATTATTTCTGCAACTTCAAAGTATTTTATTGAAAAAAATTGTTTTCTTATAATTGCTACCCACCTGGGATATGAAATAAAGGATATCCTGCCGAAAGGAGCTAGGATAGATGGAATTGAAGCAAAAGGACTTGATGAAAACAATGAACTTATTGTTGACCATAATCCTGTTCTTGGAAGACTTGCTAATTCAACTCCTGAACTTATTGTTGAAAAAATGGCTAATTCTGGAACACATGATTATTTTAAGTATCTTAACAATTATTTAAAAGAGAATGGGAAAAAGCAGATTAATTAATTCAAATAAAAAACTGGTTGAACTAATAGAATTAAAAAAGATTAACCATTAACTATCTTGAGCATTTCTGAATTAATAAAGTAAGTTGGCTTTTTTCCAGAGTAGGTCATGAATAACTTGTTTTTTGCCCTACTTATTGCTACATAAAATAATCTTTTTTCCTCTTCTTCTTTGTCATACTGTTCCAGTTTTATCATTTCTATAATTGGATGGTCAGAGGCTTTACATGGAAAATTTAGCTCATTACAACCAATGATAAAAACAATTTTTGCTTCAAGCCCTTTAATTGAATGTATTGTTGCAAGAGTTACTCCTCCCTCACCAGCTTGATAAGAAGATCTTATTTCATCAGATTTAATAGCATGAGCAATATTTTTTTGTTTCATAAGTTTTGATAATTCAAGAAGCTGAGAATTTGTACGAGATAATACAAAGATTTCTTCTCTTGAGATATTTGAGCTAATTATTTCACTTAGAATAAATTCCATTTCATTTAATTCTGAATCAAAATTCATAATATGAATTTCTTTATTTCCTTCATGATTATGCTCAAGGTCTGGAAGTCCTAAATTTTTAATTGAATGATTCATAAATTCTACCAGTGACTTGGAACTTCGGTAGTTTTTAGTAAGAGTTATTATTTCAGAATCAGGGTATTTTTCTGGAAATTTTAAGATATAATTAATATCAGAACCCCTCCACCCAAAAATTGACTGCCGAGGATCACCTACGCAAAAAAGGTTTTTAGGCGAAAGTAAATCTAAAAGCTCTATTTGCATTGCATTTACATCCTGATATTCATCTACCAAAATATAATCAAACTTTGGAATAAACTGAGGACTTTTCTTCCAGAAGTTTACTACATCCAGTATCTGGTCGGTATAATCCCGAAGACCCTGAAGGGAGAGATGCTCTTTTAAGGATTTACATAAAAGATATATCATTTTTGCAGTTTGTTTGTCTTCAGGATCTGCAATTTTTGAGAAATCTGAAAGTTCCTGATTTTTAATTTTAAAGTAATCTAATATAAAAAAACAATCATTCATTAAGATATTTGAAAGCTCTTCATTTGTTTTGTTTCTTTTTTGACTTACCGAAAAATACTTGTCTATTGCACTACTCATAGTTATTCCGATACTATTTAGTGCAAATCCAATTGCTACCATTTTATTTCCATAATTAATTACACCCATTTTTCTGCCATAAATCAAATCATTATGTTTTAGAAGTATTTTTTCTGAGAAAGAATTAAAGGTTTCAACAACAGCATTGACTCCTAGTTTTATTAACCGGTCCTGCATTTCAGTCCTAGCTTTTCTTGTAAAGGTTATTGCGAGAATTTTCTGAGAGGGAACTGCTCTATATTTTACAAGAAACTCTATTCTTTTTGTAAGAACTGTTGTTTTTCCAGAACCTGCACCTGCAATACAAAGGATTTTGTCTTTACTTGAGATAATTGCTTTCTTTTGGTTATTATTGTATCTTTGTAAAAATACTTTTAGTTCATCAAAAATAATCAAATCTTCTGGAGTTATTGTTGTTTCAAACTTTGATAAATCAGGCTTTATTTTTTTAAAGCAAAGTGTTGGATTTTTTATTTCATTTACTCCTTTGGGAGTTAATTTTAGAACCTTAATGAACTTATTATTTGAGGTAGAAGTTATTTCAATAAAGCCCTTACTAATGAGGTTTTCCAGAGTTTCTCTTAATTCTTCTTTTCCCAAATCAAATGAATCAAAGGAATTTAATGAATCAAGGTCATTATTTTTAATAGAAGAGTTTTCATAATCTCCGACTAAAAAGTCTATTAAAAGGTTTTTTCCAACTGGAAATGGAAGCTCTTTTAGTGCAGCAAGAATCTTAAGATAGTCTCTCGATTCATCTCTTTTGAATATTGGAATTTCGGTCATCTTTTTTTATTATTAATTTTTTGTCTTACAAAAAATTAGTTATGTTGCGCATAATTTGTATTTTAAGAGTGAAGTAAATTCATCTTAAAACTATTATTTTAAACTTAATATAAATTATACGATGATTATAGAGTTATAAAGAGATTATTTAAAGTTAATTATAGAATGGCGACCTGAATTTTTAATAACAAATTATTTTTTTGATACTTTTTCTTCTCTTAACATAAACTTTGCAATCATAAAAATAACAAAGGCAATTACTATAAAATAAATTAAATCTCCAAGAAATGCTCCCCAACTTATTACTATTGGACCCATTGAAAATGTAGCTGTTTTCCAAGCTCCACCTGGAACCAAGAAAGTGATAATTGGCATTATAATATTGTCTACGAGTGATTTGATTAACTGATTTGCAGCAAGACCCATGATAAATGCTACTGCAAGTCCAATTACCTTATATTCCTTAAGAAATTCAAAAAACTCTTTTATCATTTTCATAAAATATCTAAGTTAAGGAAGTATATAAAGATTAGGATTATTTTTTAGAATAAGGAAGAAGTTCAAATAATTCCCTATTAAATCCTGGAGAAGTAAACCTAGTTATGTACTCGTTTAAGTCAAGGTCTCCTGGATGTTTAATCGAGTAATCTGTAATATCTCTAGGAGTCATATTTCCAAATAAACCCTTAAGATAATTATCCCTTTCTTCTGAAACTGGGCATTCTATGCTAGAGGAACTTAATTTTTTAGCTAAACTGCTGGATTTTCTTGCCATTTTTATTCATTTAAAGAATAAAATAAATAGTTTAAAAATATTATTAAAAAGAACTAGGCTATTTCTCCAACCAAATGATGAACACCTGTTTGGTTTATCTTAGCGTTTATATTTTTTCCAAGTATAGATTTATCTTTTGAATGAATCAAAACAATTTTATAATTGTCATCTCTTGCCTCATAAACAAAAGGAATTTTTGTCTTATTATTCACAAAAACCTTTAACTCTTGATTTAGAAAATTTTGTTTATTGTTTTGTGCTGTTTTTCTATGAAGCTCCATTAGTTCACTTGCTCTTTTGTTTATTATTTTTACATCAAGAACTTTAAGTTCTGCAGATTTTGTTCCTTTGTGACTTGAAAATTTTGAAAGATTGAGAACATCTGGAGAATGTTTTTCTATAAACTCCAGATTCAACTTATGATCTTCTTGTTTTTCAGTAGGATAACCTGTAATAATATCTGTTGCAATAGTAATGTTGGAGAATTCTTTTTTGAATTTATTTATTATTTCATTTGCGATTTCAATTTTATACGGCCTATTCATGTCCTTTAAAACCCTATTGCTTGCAGACTGAATTGGAATGTGAAGAAACTTATACATTTTGGGATGGTGATAAATTAAAATTAATTTGTCCAGGATAGGATAGAGATTGTTTGGATTCATCATCCCAAGCCTTAATTTAAAATTGTGTTTTAAGGCAAGAATTTTTTCCAAGAGTTCTGGAAGCTTATTTTTATTTTGATCAAGACCAAAACTTGCATTATCCTGAGAAGTTATCCAGACTTCTTTTGCTCCATTTTGAAGATCACTTTGAACAGATTTTATAATTTTTTCCATATCATACGAAAATAGTGCTCCTTTTGCAACGTGAGTTAAACAATATGAACACTTGCCATTACAGCCAGAAGAGATAGGAATAATAGAAATTAATTTCTTCTCCCTAAATCTAGGTAGAGAACATTTTTCGAGATTAGATTTTCCGATTAATATGGATCTTTTCCGGTTTAAAACTTCTTTTACAACTTGACTTATTTCTTTTAGGTGGTGTGTGCTTATTATGCTTGAATTTGGACTTAGTTTAATAAGTTCTTTTAATGAAGTCTCAGGCATACAACCCGCAATTATTATTTTCTTTCCGTTATCAAATTTAGGTATTAAGTCTTGAATCCTGCGCTTGATCTTGCTTATTGTTTTTTGCTTAACCACACAAGTATTTACTATTATTATATCTGCAATATCTAGATTATTTGTAAAACTACAACCATGAGACAAAAGATTTGCCTTCATCATCTCACTTTCGGCAATATTATTGCTGCATCCATAAGTCTCGATATAGATTTGAGGCATTTTTATGTTTGAACTCAAGAGCAAATTTTAAAAGTTTTCTTTTTTCCCAACCATGAAATTTGCTTTTTGAATAACTTAAATAAATCTTTGGAGAAAATCCTATATGTTTTTTAAACTTTCTTATATTTTCCCTACCAGAAATTCTTATTTTCTTTCCATAGTTGATTATAGGTATTCCTACATCTTTATGTAGTTTGATTAATTGTTCCCTTATCCGATTATTATCACAAAAAGCCTCAACATTTATATTTATATGGAAAAAACCTTTCTTATCCTTAGTTATCCCAAAGTGTATCGCCCCTTCGTCATCCCAAAATGTTTTTAGAAACATAATCTTATTTTCCTTAATAGAATTCATTATAAAATTAGGAATTTCTCTTTTAACTTTGGAAGATATATCTCTTACAACTGCAATTGAACAATATCTAATAATATAAATATTTTCTTCTCTTTTTCTCAAATCCGTTGGATTTAATTGATATACCTTAAGCATGTTTTTCTTAAATTGATTAATTAGATATTTAGATTTATTAGTATATGCAATCACATGGTACCCCTTTTTGTCTATAACACTTCCATCAAAAATACAATGACCAATAAGCCAAATCTTTTCTTTAGTTAAATTTTTTGAAGATTCTGGAATTCTCCCCATAGCAATTTTATTCTTAGTGAAATTTCCTAATTTTTGAAAATCCTTAAAATCTTTCATAGAAACCCTTATTCTTCCCCCAATTCTTCCTGCATTTCTTCTATCCTCTTTTATTTTTTTGTTGTACCTCTCTTTATATTCTCCATTTACACTTATTTTATCAAGATATTTTGATAATGTACCGTCTCCAATTTTGAATCCATTATCTCTTAATTTTTCTTTTATCTCTGAATAAGTTAAGCCGCTTTTCCTTAACTCTTCTGCAATTTCTATTTTACGATTTTCATTGATTAACTTGTTCTCAAATTCAGATATCTTATTATTAACTAAAGAAACTCTTTTTTCCCGCCCATCTTTTTTTATTGAACATATATCATTAAGATAGTTGTTTACATACAAAGAGGTTGTAGATTCTGGAAGATTAATCTTTTTAGCAAGATTCTTAATAGTAATTTCATTCTCTTTTGATAAAATATTTTTTAGCTTATCTATTCTTTTTAGTGTTGTGGAATAATCAAGTTTCATCTAATTGTATGATTATTAGAAGTATATAAATCTTTTTAGTCCTTTATAAATTGTTAATGTTTGCACTGCAACCATAAGTTTCAATAAATACATATTTTTCCATGGTGAAAAAATGAAAAAGAGGTTTAAAGATTTTTACATCTCTTCCATTATTTCTATTCCAAGAAGATGTAAGGAATTTTGAAGAGTTATTCTAAAAGAGTCTACAAGCCTTAGCCTAAAAGCTTCTTGTTCTGGATTATCTTTATTAATAACTGGACAATTATGGTAAAACTCATTGAAAATCTGACATAATTCATGACTGTAATTTGCAATTAAAGCAGGGTTCATTTTGTCTCCTGCATTTATTACTATTTCTGGAAAGTCTGATACCTTTTTGATAAGACTTATTTCTTCTTTGTTTAAGACATATTTTTTCAAATCTATTTTTGACTTATTGAAGTTTTTTGCTTTTTTTATTATTGAAGAAGCTCTTGCATAGGAATATTGTTGATATGGGCCGGTATTTCCTTCAAAACTAAGTGCAGTTTCCCAACTAAACTGAACATCTTTAATAGGCTCATTTTTTAGAATGATATACTTGATGGCTCCAACCCCGACCTTTGAAGGGTCTCCTTTTGTTTTTCTATTTTTTATTTCTTCTTTTGCTTTTTCTATAGTCTTATTGAGTACGTCTTCTAAAAGGATTATATTTCCAGTTCTTGAAGCAATTATTTCATTTCCAAATTTAACTGTACCAAAGCCAAGATGCTTCATCTTGTCTGAAAAATCAAAATCAAGAGCTTTGAGTATAGTAAATAATGCTGAAAAGTGTCCAGCTTGTCTAAAGTCAGTTACATAAATCATTTTATCAAATTTATATTTTTTATACCTTTCAACTGCAGCCCCTAAATCCTGGGTTATATATGAAGCAGTTCCATTACTTCTTAAGATGTATTTTTTTGATTCTGGATTATTTTTATCAATCTGAACATAAACTGCATTATCTGTTTCTCTTTTAGCTATTCCTTTTTTTAAAGCATTTGTTACAATTTCTTTTCCTTTTTCTGAGAACTTGCTCTGACCAGTAGTTTCATGAAAAGTTACATTTAATGTATCATAGACTTTGTCAAATCCTTTTCCAGAAGATTTTTGTATGTCTTCCCAGATTTTATGAGCAGTTTTATCTCCAAGTTCCAGGAGCTTTAATTTTTCTTTTGCTTTATTTGTCCATTCGTTATTTGTGAATTCTTCATCACGGTCTTCACCTTCAACTACTTCACATTTTTCTTTTTCACAGAATTTAACATAAAGTCTTAACAATTCCTGAACAGGTTCTTTTTTTAATGCATCCTTATTAAGCCATAATTCATAAGCAACAATTAATTTTCCAATATGGAGACCAATATCTCCCATATAATTTATTCCAACAGCATCATAATCTAAAAAATCATATATTCTCATTAAAGAGTCTCCTAGAATAGTTGAACGAATATGACCTATATGCATTGGTTTTCCAATATTTGGAGCTGAAAAATCAATAACAATCTTATGTTTTTTTCCGATACTTGTCCTGCCAAAATTAGAATTTATCTTAAGTACTTGCTCGGAGAGGATTTTTTTATTTATAAAAAAATTAAGATAGGGTCCAACAGGTTTAATAGATTCAATCTCTTTTGGAAGTTTTGCAGACAAATCTTTGGCAAAATGTTCTGCTATTTGATTGGGTGCTTTCTTTTCTTTTTTAGACAAAACAAAACAAGGAAATGAATAATCACCTAAATCTGGATTTGGGGGAACTTCAATTAAATTTGCAACTTCTTCTCCTTTTAGTCTTGTTTTTTCAACAAGAAGTTTAATTATTTCTTTTTTGAACATGAATAAATCAATAAGAATATGTTTATAAAATCTTCTTAGAAGATTTGAGTACAGCAAAAATTAAATACCCTAGCTGACTTTTATTCTTAATAAAATCTAATTGATTTACTTTATTATGGTAAAAAAATGTGCAATTTGCAATGAATCTATTGAAGAAGAATATGGAAAACTAAAAGGTTCTATCGTAAAAGCTAAAGATGAAAATAATAAAAACCAGCTTATTCATGTTTGTTCTAGTTGTCAAAAACAAGATAAATGGATAGAGAAAGCTAAGATAAAAGCAGCATAAATCTAACAAGATTAAGAAAGTATTTTATCTAGGATTTCATCCCAGGTTTTAACCCTTAAAATACCTTCGGGAAGATTATCATCTTGATTCCATGGATAGTCCAGTAAAACAGAAGGGATTCCATGATTTAAACAATCATATGCAGCACTTAAACTATCTTCAATAATTAATTTTGAGTCTAAACTTTTTGTTATTTTTCCTTTTGAAGCAGGTGTCCAAGAAACCAATGAAGTACTTCCAAATACGATTTGATTTATATATCTATTAAACTGAGAAACCTGGCGGTTTGTTTTTGTTTCAACTTCTTTAGCCCTAAATGTAACAGCATTTATACTAAAAACCTCTGCAAGCATTCTAATACCTTCTAAAGAACCCGGAATTAAAGAAAGATTATCGGAAACAGGACTTTCCATAAATTTCTGATATTCTTCAATACTTCTTTGTTTTGAAATTCCTAAAACCTCCCACCAATTATAAGTAAAAAAGTCTTCCCTTTTGAAATTAGTCTGATGTACAGAGTTATAATTTTCTATAAATGGGTCCAATAAATAAATAAGAACTTCATCTATATCTGTAGCTATAGTATCGCCAGGTTTTAAGTTATATAACATAAACTTAATTTGGAAAGGCTGAACTTATAAACATAATTGGGATATAAAATACCTTAAATTTACATTTACCAAAGCTTTTTTAAATGTACTTTATTAGTCTTTTATATGCGGGGGTTCCCGAGTGGTCAAAGGGGCAGGACTTAAGATCCTGTGTGCTTAGTGCCTACGTAAGTTCAAATCTTACCTCCCGCATT
>Ga0265297_10002551_pt1 | contig 36508 bp, 46 predicted proteins | sample Munlanlwell13791_FD_192502 | JGI IMG/M metagenome (GOLD analysis project Ga0265297, IMG submission 192502) | Leachate microbial communities from a municipal landfill in Southern Ontario, Canada - Leachate well 137-91 | ecosystem: Engineered > Solid waste > Landfill > Unclassified | place... | reverse complement strand
CAAATACTGGAGAGGCTGCCGAAAGTAGTACCTATGGCAATTCCCGTATCCCTGGAATTAGCTTCGGTTATTTCGAGGCCGCTGTCATCCAAAGCTAACTTGGCGCTAGAAGCCACTAATTTTATGCTCCGGTCAAGCGTGCGCAGGCCTTTTGGCCCTAAGATCGCCTCCGGAGCAAAATTGCTTATCTCTCCGGCATCTTTGACTTTAAAAGGCGCGGTATCAAAGGAAGTAATCGGCTTTATCCCGGAAATACCTTTAAAGATATTCTCAGTAAAGGCTTCTTTGCCAATCCCCACGCTGGAAATTATACCTAAACCCGTTATGACTATACGTTTTTTATCCATTTTAATTTTGATGCATTATATATCTACACCTGCGTTAGTTCAAGGATTATCCGGCCGCTATCATAAATTTTTCATAATCCGGAAAACGCTGCGCCAGCTTTTCCTTTAAAAGTATATTCTGCCTGTTTTCCAGGCGTTCATCAAGATTAAGTAATTTTACTACTTCTTCGCGGGCTCTTTTTAGTAATTGCATCTGCGCCAATGGGTCAGCGATCTTTAATTCGCTCAATCCGTGCTGGGCCCGTCCAAAGAACTCTCCCGGCCCCCTGATCTTTAAATCCTCTTCAGCGATCTTAAAGCCATCACTATACTTGATCATCGCAGCTAACCTGCCGCTGGCTTGAATTGTCCCGCCATCCGAGATCAACAAACAGATAGATTCAGCGCTCCCCCTGCCCACCCTTCCCCGCAATTGGTGCAGCTGGCTAAGGCCAAAACGCTCGGCATATTCAATAATCATACAAGTAGCATTGGGAATATCAATACCTACTTCCAGGACCGTAGTAGAGACCAACATGTCAATCTTATTACTCTTAAATACCAGCATCACCCTGTCCTGCTCCTCTTGCTTGAGCTTACCGTGGATAAGGCCCAACTTAAAATCCTTGAACTCTCCTGTCTTTAGCTCACTGAACATCTTCTTAGCCCCGGCAATATCCAAAGCATAGGATTCTTCGATTACCGGATAAATAATATAAGCCTGCCTGCCTGCTTTTAATTCCTGCCTGGCCAATCTATAGGCTTCCGCTTTCCGGGATTGTTCAAATAAAAGCGTTTTTACCGTAAGCCTGTCCGGAGGAAGCTCATTGATGATCGAAGCATCCAAGTCACCGTAAAGAGTTATGGCCAGGGTCCGGGGAATGGGCGTAGCAGTCATAATCAAAATATCCGGATTTGCGCCTTTAGCCGATAGGAGCGCGCGCTGGCTAACCCCGAACTTATGCTGTTCGTCAATTATTACCAAACCAAGTTTCCTAAACCGCACACCCTCTTCCAGCAAAGCATGGGTCCCTATAACTAAGTCTATTTTTCCCTCTTTTATCCCCCGGTAAATTTTTTCCTTTTCTTTTTTATCCAAGCTGCTGGTGAGTAATTTTATATTCAATTTCTTTTCAGCTTTGACTTTTTCATAATGCTGCCGGGCTAATATTTCCGTAGGCGCCATAAAAGCAACCTGGTATCCTCCCTGGATGGCCATCAGGCTGGCGCAAATCGCTACCACAGTTTTTCCCGAACCCACATCCCCCTGTAAAAGCCGCTGCATAGGACTGGAAGAGGCCATATCTAATTTTATCTCCTCTATTACTTTTTTCTGGGAGGCGGTAAATTGAAAAGGTAAACGGGAAATATAATCCTTAAGCAACTCCCCCTCTGCTTTATGCGCTATGCCTATTTTATCTTTTCTCTTTAATTTACGTAAAATAATCGGGAGTTGGAACAAAAAGAATTCCTCAAAGCTAAGGCGCCGGTAAGCTTCTTTTTGCAATTCAGGATTTTCCGGGAAATGGATATTTATTAAAGCCCTGGCTAAATTCAGCAGGTTATTCCTCTTCCTTATATCGTAAGGCAGGCACTCTTTGATTCTGGGCAGGTATTTATCCAGGGCATTCTTGATCAGGCGGCGCAGGGACCGCTGCGAAAATCCTGCGGGTAAAGAATAAACCGGAACCAGGCCACCGGCAGAAAGCCGGGCATCAGCTTCATCAGCTAAAACCTCAAACTCCGGGTTGCTCATCTGGAGTTTTACGCCATAAAGCTCAACTTTTCCATATAAAATGACCTCTGTCCCCGGCTTAAAATAATTTGCCAGATACGGCTGGTTAAACCAGACGCAGCTTACTTTCCCTGTATTATCTCCCACTGCTACTTCAGTTATATTAAACCTGCGCCTGCCCTGCCTGCCGGCAGGCAGGCGCCAGGAATCATGCTGGCCCAAAGCCAGGACTTTTACCTTGATCGTCTGGATCTCTCCCAGCTTTAGCCCTGCAACCGGAACAAAGTTAGTGCGGTCTTCATAGCGCCGCGGAAAATAATAAAAGAGCTCCTCTACGGTGTTAATACCGGCCTGGGCAAAAACCTTGGCCCTCTTTGGGCCGATACCTTTTAAATATCGGATAGGGGTATCCTGCGGAGTATTCATATTTAGATATTATACTATACCCAACCTAGGATTAAAGCAGCATTTTTTAAGAGGGACTTGAAATCCGGGCAAATATATGGCATACTGTAGGCGTAGGGAGAAACAGGAACAAGCAACAAGGAGGTTAGGACGATAGCGGGAGCTATTAGGCCTATCACCTACAAAAGAACCCCGAGAGGTAGCAGGAATCGGGGCTTTTTTGTTTATAGACGGGTATAAAACTCTAAATTCAACCATCTATGGCTATTTTTTATTACTGATAAACGTCCTTTTCAGGGAATCTCCGAGCCTGCCCCGGCGCAATTCTCTGGCAATGACACTTATGAAAAGCCGCGGGGTCACGCCTAAGAAAAAAAGTATTTCTTTAAGAGTAAAAAATCTTACTATAAAAATATTCTTCCAGAGAATTTTGGCGTATCTTGAAGGGGTGTAGAAAGAGAATTTTATCCGCCGGCCTATTTTCTTTAAGGCGGCGTGGCTATAGGTATCGGAATAAAGTTCTCCCCTTTCAGTAACATGGTAACCGGGAGTTTTATCGGCCAAATCTCTTAATGACGAGAATTTCTCGATCCTTAATTTATTGCAGGCGATGGAATCAACCCCGATCTCCTTGGCAAATTGTCCTATATAAAGCATTTCTTTTTCCGTCTCGCCGATATTCCCGTAAATAAAATAACCGTTATAAAAAATAGGGTATTTATTCAGGACCTTGAAATATTTCCGGATCGCCTCCTGATTAAACCCTTTATTGAGCTGTTTGAGTATCCAGTTATGCGGGGATTCGATGCCGATTAAAAGCGCCTTGAATCCGGCCTTGACCATTTTTTCAAGCAGCCGCGGGTATTTAGCGATATCTATGCGCGCCTGGGCCATAAAACGTTTCTTGATCTTTCGGGCAATGATCAGATCGCAAATCTCTTCTGCCCTTTTGGGATCGGCAAAAAAATCATCGTCGCTAAGAATGACCACTCCCGCTTTTAAACTTTGTATCTCATCTACTACGGAAACAACGCTGCGGGCGGAATAATTCCTTTTTTGGCCGAGGGGATTTAAGTTGAAGGTGCAGAATTTACAGTTAAAAGGGCAGCCCCGCGCGCTTAACACAGAATCAAAGCTTATATCCGCTATTTTTATCCCGTTTAAGGCGAAAGAATATTCATTACGCCGCAGGGAACGGTCAGGCGAGCCTAATCTATCTACGCCGGGAAGCGGGCGGTTAGGGTTATGCACTATTAAGCCGTTTTCGCGGCAAGAGATACCCAGAATATCTTTAAGCGGTTCGTCTTTTAATATCTCTTTAATTGTTTCTTCGCCTTCGCCTCTAACAATAATATCAATGGTGGGGCAAGTTTTAAAAAGTTCTTCCACCTTTTCAGTGGCTTTGTAACCGCCTACGACTAACGTTATATTGTCCGGCACGCGGTTAAGCATCTGGCAGATTTCTTCAAACTGGCGGTCCCAACCCATGCTTACGCAGAGGATATCTATTGAGTCGGATATATAGGAGATGAATTTTTCCGTATCGCATAAATCCGGTTCATACCTTAAATCCATAAGGGTGATTTTATTGACCAACCCCTTAGCGCTCGTAGCCACATATTCAAGCCCGGTAGGGGGAAAAAGCATCATTGTGCTGTTAGCGCTACTTTCAATATAGGGGTTTAGAAATAAAGCGTGATTATATTTCATAAATAAGTCGTCCTTTTGTTTCAACCGACGCATTGTACACTTGTGCAGCCGGAAAGAAAAAAATGATTACACTAAATAAATATAGCTGTTTTCTTATCTTTAGATGCCCATACATCAAATTCTTTTCATAGATTCTAAAGAATCAACAAGTATTGAGATACCTCTTTCCATTATTCTTCTATCCTCTTTATTCAAACCATCAAGAAATGCCTTAAAGAATTTTCTCCTGTATACTGCTAATTCTGCCAAATAATGCTTTCCCTTATCCGTGAGCGTAATAATCACTTTCCTGCGGTCTTTATCGCTTCGCTGACGCACGACTAATTTATGCCTAACAAGTTGATCAGCGATATTTGTTACAAATGCTCCGGTAACAAACAAATTATGCTTTATTTTATTCATTTTAACTGGCATCCCATTACGCAGAAGAAATAACACCCGGCATTCCGATAAAGAAATTCCTTGGTGTAAAGAATAACGATAAGCTTGAGTATGAAAAACCCGCACAAGCCTCTGCAGCAACCCTGAGAGCCTTAAATAATAGGATGCTTCAGACACTAAACTCTCCTTTTTTAATAAGCAACAAACTTGCAGCTACAACTTCGGGGTCGTATAGCAAACCACTGTTTTGTTTAATCTCCTGACGGGCTTTGCCCATAGTTGATGCCGGCCTATACACCTGCGCGGAAACGATCGTGTCAATCACATCTGCGACTGCGATTATTCTTGAAGGAAGTATAATCTTACCCCCTCGTAAGCCAAAAGGATACCCTGATCCATCTAGGCGCTCATGATGTTGAAGCGCAACCTGAGCGACAATAGTTTCTGATTTTAAGTTTCGCAACAAATAGTATCCCAACTCCGGGTGCTTCTTTATAATAGTGAATTCACTATTATCGAGCGGACCCGGCTTATTAACAATCTCTGTTGGTAATTGAATTTTCCCAATATCATGGACAACCGCTGCCTGGAAAATAATCTCGATTTCCACATCGAAATATTTCATAGCTTCGGTAATAGCACAGGCAAGCCTAGCAACACGCCTTCCATGAATAAAAACTAGTTCATTTTTGTCTGACAGCTTTGTAATTAAACATCTTAAATCTAAGTCTTCCATATTTAATCGTTTAAAAAGTTTTCTCTTCAGGCGCTCTAAATACCAGAAAACTACAGTAATCAATCTTCTTTGAAGGCAATGCATTTGCCTTGCATAAATTCCCGCGACATCTCCTCAATCTCTTCATCTGAAATTGTTCGGTTTATGATTTTTCTGGAAGACTGAAAGACTACCTGTCCCATATCATAGAGTAATTCCGCAAGATGAATGCATCCCTGCGTACCGCCAACGGCCTTTCTTATTTTCGTCAAAAAACCTGGTTGTATCTTTAATCCTTTTAGATTATTTATAACTTTAGCGGCTTCCTGGCAGGCTGGCATCGGCGCGGCAAGAAATCCTACCTTTACATCCTTGATTTCGAAAGAAGGATAATCTACTGCCAAGACGCAGGTTATATGGTGGAAGTCGTCCTTGAGATAACCTTCCACAATTAACTGGCTAGGAGAATCTTCTTTAACGGCGATAATCTTCTCTCGTCTAAAAAGCACGGCACTCATATAATTTATCCTCTATATCCAACCTTGTTCTTTCCAATATTGGTATTCAGCAGGCCATTCGTCTTTATTTGCTTCAATTATATTTTTGAAATAGCCCCGTTGAGTCTGAATTATGCCCGCTTGCACCGGGAATCCTTTCCTCTTTTTTATTGCCTCGGCTAAATCCCTGCCCAAGGACTGCGCCTGATACCTTAGATTCTCTGTAATGGTAATTGCGGTTGAGACACCACCAACATACTGCGCTCCACAGGAAATAGCATAATTCTTTATATACTCCAGAACCATATCATGCGGCCCGCCTCCGGATGTTGCCACAGCCGCCACATATTTCCCCAGCAATCTCTGACAATGGATAAAGTGGCTTGAGCGGTCTAAAAGATTTTTTAAGTGGCCTGTAATATGGTGTATATATACCGGACTGGCAAAAACAATTGCATCGGCTTCTAACATTTTCTTCTGTAAAAGGCGGGCATCATCTCTCATAGGGCAAGATAAGATGTTTTTATGGCAGGCCTCGCAATGCCGGCAAAATTCTATTTTGTAGTCGCACAGATAGATAATCTCTAAAGCGAATCCTTCTCCTTCTACGGCAGAAAAAACCTGTTTAAGCAACCCTAAGGTATTGCTTTTATTTTTACGCGGACTAGCCAGAATCCCTAATATTTTCATTCTCCCATCCCTCTTAAAAACCTTCTTTTACCACTACCTCTTTAAAACCTTTGCGGTTTAAGCGCTCAAGGAGCGGTTTTTTCTTATCGTGAAAACCCACTGCAATAAGCATAGCTACTTCGTATCTATCGGGGATACTAAAGGCCTTCTTTACTTTATCCTGCTCAAAGCCGTCCATGGGATGAGTATCCACACCGAAATCTTTGGCTGCTAACATAAAACTCATCGCAAACAGGCCAGCATTTCTTAAAGCAAAGCCCCGGCAACCAAACGGGTTATCATAGAGCATCCTGGCAAACCCCTTTACGCCTTCCCGTGCCTCTTCTTTCTGGTAGACCTTACCTACCATATCATCAAAAATTACATCCATCTCTTCAAAGCCTCTGGTATCTGCCAATAAAACGAGTATTGCGGATGCCTCTTCTACTTTGGGCTGATTAAGGGCCGCTTCTTTTAACTTCTTTTTATTCCCCTGGTCAGTTACCAAAATTATCTTCCATGGCTGAAGGTTAAAAGAAGATGGGCAAAACTTAGCTACATCATAGATCCGCTCAAGAAGCCCAAGATCAATTTTCTTAGACGCATCAAAAAAATTAACCGAACGCCTTTCTGCAAATACTTTTTTCAGTTCCATTCATTCCTCCACTTTTAATAGATAATTTCATTGCAATGGATTATCTTGATTTCCTAGCTGGGATATTCTATGGCTTTAGCGGCAGCGTAGGCGAATTTAGCAACGCGCTTTCCATTATCTTTCAAGCCTCGCCTTTTATCAGGATTCCGGAAATAACAGCAGTTTTTCGATCAACTCGTCTAATTTCTCGCAATGTTCATTTACCGCTTTTAGAGCCTGCCTCTGCTGTTCGCCTGACTCTTCTGCCATACCCTGCTCTTTCAACAACCTTAAAGAAGCCCTTGCTTCGGTTATATGGGTTTTTAATTTATGGGATATGATTCCCAATAAATTCAGTTTCTTCAACTCTTGCGCTTTGACAGCCGTAACATCCCGGATAATCGCTACGATTTTCCCGGTTTCACCGGCAGCTTCATTACCTATAAATTTAGTATATACTTCAAAAATACTATTGCAATTATCAACCGTTTCGCCTTCAAAATAAAAATATCCGTTGTCGCTAACATTAACCCTGAACTTCTTCTGTATATACGCAACTATATTGAAATTTTCATCGATTTCAGGAAGGGCAAACATTTTCTTGGCAGCTTCGTTTAATTTGACGATCTTAAGGTCATTTTTATTGAGTACGACAATACCGTACTCTATCTGGTTTAAGATATACTCAAATTCTTCATTTTTATCATCAACCATCAATGCTTTCTCCTCATCTAAACCGCAAATTAACTTAAATGTATGCGGACTCTCTTCTTTTACTGTAATTATTTTCTCGCGTTTAAAAACCATTAAGGCAGCCGTTTTGATCCCTGTTGAGAATTTTTTATTTCCCAATATTTCGCATAGGTCATCAGCTGGTATTGGGCTGAAGCAAGTGCCATCATGAATCCGATAAATCCCTCCCGATGCCCTTTTTTAGTAATATAAAACTTTAAAAAGCGTGAGATCATTTTAAACACACAGATTTTAAAATTCATCTTGCGCTTGTCTCTTACCCATTTTTTGGCCTCAAAATCGGTTTGGTGGTTTAATTTACTGAATAAATTCTGAAAATCCCTGTAAGCATAGTGTATGATATCGGATTTAAGAGTAAAGGTTTTACCCTCAAGAAAAGCCCGGGGATGATACTCCGCCTCCTCTTCATATTTGAATTTTGCTTTTGCAAACATCTTCAATTTGGCATTCGGATACCAACCTCCGTATTTAATCCAATGGTTACCGATAAAATTACGATGAGGGATATTATAACCAAGGTAACCGGGGCCATCTTTAAATATTTTAATGATTTCCTCTTTTAATTCTAGGGTTACGCGCTCATCGGAATCGAGGCTAAGGATATAATCATATGAAGCCAACGAATATGCATAATTACGATGCGATCCTTCTCTAATCCACTTCTTGACGTATATTTTGTCGGTGAATTTATTTGCTATTTTAATAGTTTTATCAATGCTCATATCATCAACAACAATAATCTCTCCTGCCCAATCATAAACACTCTTAAGACAATCTTCTATGATATCCTGAGAATTCTTGGTTAAGACTACTACTGAAAGTTCAGTTTTCATTATATTCTCTTAAAAATCATGTAGTACCCTCTTGGGCATCGCCCTGTCTTAATATTCTATATATATATTCTATTACATCTTCTATGGTTAAAAAATTCCCGGCAGCCTCATCGGAGATCTCTATATTAAATTCTTTTTCTAAAGCTTCCGCTGCCCCTATAGAATCCGAGGAATCAAAGTAATCAAAATTCAAGTCTTCTTTAAAACGAGTGCTAAACTCTATCTTCCTATTCTCAAACTTAGGCTCCGAAGACAAAGCTTTTCTCAGCCTGCTTAAAAGCTGCTCGCCTTCTTCTGGAGAAAATATTTTCTTTTTCTTAAAGAACTTCATGGTCAAACAGCCTTCTTTCTAATTCATATCTGTCCTTTTTCTTTCCAGCATTCAGTGCTGATAAACCTGCTGGAGCATTTCTTCCGGTATAAGATTGATTATCATTTTATCAAGTTCGGCAAAAACCATCAGATGATCTCGCGGCTTAATGTTGAGAGATTTTCTTAATTTGACTGGAATAACTACCTGTCCACTTTTCCCTACTGTTACTGCGCCGTAAATTTTGCTTCTAAAATGCACTCACTCCTCCTTTACCATTACGATTATGGTATAGGCTACTGCAATTATGGCTACGATAATCCGCATTTTCTCTTTAACGACCAGATGATAGTCATACCCTATATCTATGCCAAACCAAAAAAGAGAATGCCATTCTTCCCTAAACCCTGAAAGTAAAAAGACAAGAATGGCGCTGATTAATAATGTGAATTTGCGTATCTTGCCGATTTTCATTACATTTCTTCTTCTCTAATGATGCCGATTATTCCCTTTTAAAGATTCATCAGCGCGAAGAAACGAAAGGGTCTCTTCTTCAATGAAGTCTCGGTTGGCTCGCTTCCATCCATACATCTCATCCAAACCCCCTCCGCCCAAGACGGCGTAAAGATGTACCTGATTGGCGAGCTTCGCCTGGCGGAGGTAAACCAACACCTGTTGCGCGGCGAAAAGAGACCGTTGCGCATCAAGGACGCCCAGATAACTGTCAATACCTTTCATATAACGAGAATTCGACAAACGATAGGTTTCAGCGGCCGTATCAACCAGGGATTGTTGCGCCGCCACCTGCTGTCCTACGGTGCCACGTACGGCAAGGGCATCGGCTACCTCTTTAAAAGCAGTCTGGATGGCCTTCTCATACTGAGTCAGCGCGATTTTCTGATCTGCCTTACTCACCCTATATGCGAACCAAGTGTGGGGATCAAAAATCGGCATCACAATCTGCGGCGCATAACTCCATGTGCCCTTACCACCTTTGAACAAGCCTGAAAACTGATTGCTTGCAGAACCGAGGGTGGTTGTCAGTGAGATACTGGGGAAAAAAGCAGCCCGGGCCGCCCCGATATTAGCATAGGCGCCTTTTAGCTGATGTTCCGCAGCCATAATATCCGGCCGCCTAAGAAGCACCTCGGAAGATAATCCTATGGAAATATCTTTGGTAGGACTAACGCTTGCCAGATCAGCAGGCAAGAGATCTTCCGGCACCGAAGAACCAACTAAAAGGTTCAATGCGTTTTGATCCTGCGCTACAAGTTGCGTGTAAAGGGCAATGTCGCGACGGGCGATTTCCACCGGCGTTTTGGCCCGATTGAGGTCCAGTTCGTTTGCAATCTCCAGCGTATACTGCCGCTGCACCAAATTGTATGCGGACGACTGGTTCTGAAGGGTGCTCTGTGCCAAAGCAAGATTCTCCCGATCCGCCGCCAGGGCCAGGTACGCATTCGCCACGGAGGATACCAACAGTATCTGCGCGCTGCTGCGCGCCTCCTCCGTAGCCAGATACTCTTCCAGCGCCTGTTTTCCCAGGCTACGAATACGACCGAAAAAATCGATCTCCCAGGCAGCAATACCCAAATCAACACTGTATTGTTTAATTGTTTTCGAAGCTCCCGGGGCTACAAAATCGGAAGAATAACGCTGTTTACTGTATCCTGCCTCCGCATTGACAACCGGAAGCAGCTCAGCCCGTCGAATGCCGTATAAAGCACGCGCCCTTTCCACATTTAAGGCGGCGATACGAAGATCCCGGTTGTTATGAAGAGCTGTCTTGATGATCTTTTGCAGCCTTGAATCCGTAAAAAATTCCTGCCATTTCAATTGCGTAACATCTGGAACGCTGGCCGCTGTCTGTGCCTGAGAATAGGCAGCTCCGCTGGGCCAATGGTCAGGAATCGGAGCTCCTGGCCGATTGTATTTCGGGGCCATAGTGCAACCGCTCAGACAAACAATAATCCCTAAAAATAAAACGAGTATTCGTTTCATATTAATATTTCTTCTGCAAACCCGTAACATCAGAATCACCGGACGTGATCCGCTGCTGTTGCTTGTGATTAAAAAAACGGGATACAAGAACAAAAAACAGTGGAATAAAAATGAGGTCAATGAACGTGGCTGAGAGCATCCCGCCGACAACCGCTGTTCCAATGGCATTCTGCGCCCCTGCTCCGGCTCCAGTGGATATCGCCAAAGGCAAGACGCCGAAAAAGAAAGCCATAGAAGTCATTATAACCGGACGAAAGCGGGTTTTCACCGCTCCCAGGGTAGCCTCAATCATTTTTTCTCCCTGTTCCAAGCGCTGCTGAGCGAACTGAATGATCAAAATAGCGTTTTTGGTTGATAGTCCCAGGGTAGTAAGGAATCCAATCTGAAAGTAAACGTCATTGGGCATTCCGCGCAACGACGTCGCCAGCGTCGCTCCAAAAACTCCCAGCGGCAACATCAACAGATTAACCACAGGAATACTCCAACTTTCATACAAGGCCGCCACGCACAAAAAGATAACTAGGATGGAAAAAGCGTAAAGCGGGCCTGCCTGGGCGCCACTTTGCCGTTCTTGATAAGAAAGCCCTGTCCAATCATAACCAAATTCGCGCGGCAGTTTTGAAGCAAGTTCCCCCATCGCATCCATTGCCTGGCCGGAACTCTTCCCCTTTGCCGGCTCACCCCAGATGTTGATGGACGGAAAAGCATTGTAGCGCTCTAACTTCGGAGATCCGAAGATCCAATGGCCGGAAGCAAAAGAAGAGTAAGGCACCATTTTCCCCTGGGTGTTGCGCACATAAATGTTTTTCAGGTCATCGGGCAACATACGATAAGGAGCATCGGCCTGAATATCCACATGCTTGATCCTACCGTCTTTGATAAAATCATTGACGTAGCTGCTGCCAAAGGTAGTGGAAATGGTGTCCTGGATAGAAGCGATAGAAACGCCCAGGCTTCCGGCCTTCTCCCAGTCCAAATCAATCTTATATTGGGATACATCCTCCAAGCCATTGGCCCGCACACGAACCAGGCGCGGATCCTTAGCCGCCATGTCGATAAGTTTATTACGGGCCTCCATAAGTTTCAAATGGCCGGCGCCGCCGCGATCCTGCAACTGGAAATCAAAACCTTTGGCATTACCCAGCTCGATAATTGATGGCGGTGAAAAAGCATAAACCAGCGCGTCCTTATACAAAGCAAACTTCTTCATCGCCCGGTCAGACACGGCATCTGCTTTTAGATTCGTTTGCTTACGTAAATCCCAATCTTTAAGCTTAACAAAAGCCATACCGATATTCTGGCCGCGGCCGGATTGATTCTGTCCGGCAACCGTCATCACAGACTCAACCGCGCCTTTTTCATTAGTCATAAAATAATTCCGCACCTTCTCCATTACTGATTCGCTCTGCTCTAAGGTAGAGCCCGGAGGCAATGTAGCCATAACAGCCAAAAGCCCCTGGTCTTCATCCGGCAAATAACCCGTGGGCATCCTTATGAATACAAATAACATCGCCCCTACGATCAAAAAATAAAAAAAGATATAACGCGCGTTTTGATTGAACGAATGGCCGACAAGACGCACATACTGGTCGCGCACCCAGAAGAAATTCCGGTCGAACCAATGGAAAAAAGATTTCAGGAACCAAACCCCATTTTCCGCAGGCTCATGCCCCTTGGCTACTGGTTTAAGGAACGTCGCGCAGAGAACCGGAGTCAAAATCAAAGCAACGAGCACTGAAAGAAGCATTGAGGCAATGACGGTCACGGAGAACTGCCGGTAAATAACGCCGGTAGATCCGGTAAAAAACGCCATTGGCCCAAAGACTGCCGAAAGCACAAGGCCTATACCGATTAATGCCGGAGTAATCTGCTCCATAGACTTTGCAGCAGCCTCCCGCGGCGGAAGGCCTTCCTCGCTCATCAAGCGCTCCACGTTTTCTACCACGACAATGGCGTCATCCACCAACAAACCAATAGCCAAAACCATGGCGAACATAGTCAACATATTGATCGAATACCCGAACAGTCCCAGCACCGCGAAGGTTCCCAACAAAACCACCGGTACCGCGATCGTCGGGATTAATGTCGCCCGCATATTCCCCATAAATAAATACATTACCAGAAAAACCAGGAAAATCGCCACGACCAATGTCTTAGCTACCTCTTTAATGGCTACCCTTGTAAAAGGAGTAGTATCGTAAGGATAAATAACCTTTACACCCTGAGGAAAGTAACGGCTCAACTCCGTCATCTTTGCTTTAATCGCGTCAGCTGTTTTTAAAGCGTTAGCGCCGGGTTCTTGACGTATAGCAATGCCAGACGCTGGCTGGTTTTTGTTAAAGAAAACTATTGAGTCAACAAGATCGCTTCCCAATTCAGTACGCGCCACGTCTTTAATCCGGATAATTGAACCATTCGGATTAATCCGAATAGGGATATTGGAAAACTCTTCCGGGGTCTTAAGCAAGCTCTGCACGATGATCGAGGTGTTCAAACGCTGCCCTTCTACTGCCGGAGCGCCGCCGAACTGCCCCCCAGAAACTTCAACATTATAGTTCTGCAACGCCTGAGTAACATCTTCTACTGTCAATCCGTAGTTCGTCAGTTTTTTAGGGTCAAACCAGACGCGCATAGCGTATTCGCCGCCGATACCCTCAGCTTCGCCTACCCCAGGCACTCGCGCCAATACCGGCTGCACGACACTAAGCATATAGTCGCGCAAATCAACAGCGTTCATACTGCCGTCTTCGGAAACCAACCCCACGACCACCAGATAATTCTTAGTGGATTTGCGGACTGAGACTCCCCTGCGCTGCACTGAATCAGGAAGCCGCGCCATCGCCAGTTGAAGTTTGTTCTGCACCTTAGTCCAGGCAATATCCGGATCGGTCCCCGGAGCAAAAGTCAACTCAATAGAAGAGATACCGGAGGAATCGCTGCTGCTGGACATATACAACATTTGATCCAAACCGGTCATCTGCTGCTCGATGATCTGCGTTACACCGTTCTCCACGGTTTCCGCCGAAGCACCCGTATAAAGACAGCCAATTCGGATGGATGGCGGGGCAAGCGGCGGATACTGGGCGATAGGCAGAGTATAGATTGCCAGGCCTCCCAGTACCATTATCAAGATGGCAATTACCCAGGCGAAAACAGGGCGATTAAGAAAAAATTTCGATAACATAAAATTCTCCGTTTATTTCGTATCCGTGGATAACTGGATCGTCTTTTCGTCAAACGAAACAACCTTTACTGAAGCGCCGGGCTTGGCTTTTTGAATACCTTCAACAATTACCCGGTCGCCGGAATGAAGGCCTGAAGAAACCAGCCATTTATCGCCGATAACCCGCTCGAGCGTAAGTAGCCGTTGCTGAACCTTATTTTCAGCGTCCACGATCAAGGCGATGGCTTCGCCTTTCTGGTCGCGGGAAACTCCCTGTTGCGGGACAAGAATGGCCTGCTCATTGATACCTTCTATAATAACCGCCCGGACAAACATGCCAGGCAAAAGGAAGCCTTGCGGATTTGGAAAGATTGCCCTCAGGATAACCGAACCGGTCGTCGGATCTACCGTAACATCCTGGAATTGAAGCACGCCCTCCAAAGGATACGGTGTGCCGTCTCCCAGAATGATTTTTACCTTATTCTGATTCGTTCCATCGGAATTAAGGCGGCCGTCCTCCAGGCTTCGGCGCAGGCGCAATAGTTCCGAGGTGGACTGGGGAATATCCACATAAATAGGGTCCAATTGCTGAACGGTCGCCAAGGCTGCGGGTTGATACGCCGTCACCACGTTGCCATCCGTTACCGTGGAAGCCCCGATGCGGCCGCTGATCGGCGAGACAATTTTAGTGTAGTCAAGATTAATCCGGGCAGTTTCGAGTTCTGCTTCGGCCTGTTTCAAAGCTGCATCCGCATCATCAAATTCCTGCTGGCTGACTGCTTTTTCAACCAGCGCTTCCTTGTAGCGGTCAGCTCTTAACTTGAGAGCCGGCAGGTTAGCCTTGGTTTTATCAAACGCCGCTTGATACGGAGCAGAATCAATCTGATAAAGCACCTGGCCCGCCTTAACTTCAGAACCTTCTGTAAACAAGCGTTTCTGGATAAGTCCGCTGACCTGAGGCCGGATTTCCGCAACCAGAAAAGGAACTGTGCGGCCGGGCAATTCGGTAGTTATGACTACGCGCTCAGGACGGACAAAAACCACGGAAACCTCAGGAGTTTGCGGAAGCGACTCGCTTTTTTTTACACAACCAGCCGCCGTCAATAGAATAAATGAAATGCCCAGGCATAGCACAACAGGTTTCAATTTACTTTGCATTTTCTCTCCGTAATTACCGGTTATTTTATTATTTTAAAACAGCCTCCTTCAAATCGGCTACATGCTCTTCAAAGAATCTTAAAAATATGCTAAACTCGTTTTCAGGAACAAGGCTTAATATCCTTTCATAATGAGGCGGGCCGGAAATTATAATCACATTATCTCCCGGCTTAATATCCATTGCTTTTCTTGCTTCTGCCGGAATAACAATCTGCCCCTTAGTCCCTACAGGAACCTTGCCGTAAAACCTTTTTAAGTTACTCATCTCCTACCCCCTTTTTTTTGATTGGATTCCTACAAATATTACATGTATGACTAGTATGAAAAGTATTACCTGTAATCTAACTTAACATATTTAAAGCCTACTGTCAATAGTATTTTATTGAAGCTATCTAACACTACTTTGTTAAATTTTAACTATTTTTCAAAAAAGTTTTTATGTAACTCGTGAAAAATCATAACTTACGATATATCAATGCTTTGCAGCAATATTTTACTTGCTCATCCTCGTAAAACCCTGTAAAATATGTGTGTTGCGCCAACAACAACCAACTTACAGGAGGACAAAGGATGAGCCTTTTTAACGTAAACGTAAGTATTATAAACAGGTTCTGCGATAATTTCAAAGATAATTTCAGTAATACGCAATTCCACGCGTTTACCATGCTTCCCTACGCGATGCTCAAGGATTATAAACGGCTGAACCTGTCTTCTCTTGCCAAAGAACTGCCCATTAACTACCAAGCGTTGCAATATTTTCTAGCAGATGCTCATTGGGACTACGAATCTCTCAACGCAACAAGGATAAATTTATTACGTAAACAAAGAACAACAGGATTTTCTAAGAACGGTGTCCTGGCTATTGACGATACCGGCCCTCTTAAGCCTTATGCCAAGAAAACCGAAGGTGTATCATATCAATACTGCCCTGTGCTCAAAGAAAAGGCCTACTGCAATGTCGCGGTTGTCAGCTGTTATGCCAATGCCGTAAAACATGTGCCTCTTAATTTACGCTTCTATAAGACGGAAGCAGAATTTATCTGTGGTAAAAATGATCCTGATTTTAAATCAAAACTCGACTTGGCCATGGAACTCATTGAAGAAGCAATTTCTTCTGAGATACAATTTTCTCATATCGTATTTGACTCCTGGTATGCCTCATGCGATATGATTGATTTTATAGAGACTAAAAGCAAAAAGTTTATCTCTGAGGTTAAATCTGACCGCCGCCTGCTCGTCGAGAATCCCGTGTCCAAGAAAGAAGCCTGGATCAGAACCGATGAGTTAGTTAAGCTCATCAAAAAATATCTCTGGCATAAGGCAAGGATGGTTGAATATAACGGCAAGCTCGTTCCTGTTTATACGCTCAAAGTTAAAGTCAAGGATTATCGAGCTAAACTCAAAGCCTTCTGCATTATGGGTAAATGGTCGCCTGAAGACGATAAGTCCTGCCATATCCTTATTACCGATGACCTCTCGCTTGACCACAAGAAAGCAGCTTCTCTTTACCGCCTGCGCTGGGGTATTGAGCACGCCTTCCAGGAGCTCAAAGATTCCTTTTACTTTGACCATTACCAAGTCCGGCACAAAGAGAAGATTATGCGCTATTGGATGCTCTGTCTTTTAGTCTGGACGCTCATCTACTGGATAAGACAGAATGCGTATTTGTACAAGACTATTTCCTGTAATGCATCCACCTGTAACGATTACAAACGCGCTATCCTTACGCTTATTGAATTCTCTTCTTATGCCGCGTTGAGAAAGAACGATGCGTTACGTACAGAATACTTTGCTTCCATAAAATCACAACGGTTTAAAAATTCTTGCTACAACTGATTTTTAACAAACTCGTGCTATCTTATTAGAATAAACTAAGGCGGGTAGTTTATTTACAAGGCGGAAGGTAAAGATACTGCCGCAGCAGGCGCCGACCGGCTAATTATCTTCTGCATCTCCTCTCTGGTCCTGGCGCGGGAAACTTTCTCCCTTAAAGGACGGATCTTGCGGAAGCCGCGGGTATACCAGCCGAAAAACTTGCGGAATATAACTACTCCATTCCGTTCTCCGTAAAAATCTATTGAAGCATCTAAATGTCCTGCCATAACTTTAGCGATTTCATCTTTATCGGGCCTTAAGGCCAACTTACCCGTATTTAGGAATTCCTTTATTTCCCGGAATATCCAGGGGTTTCCAAATGAGCCGCGGGCAATAACCAGGCCGTCGCAGCTTGTCTCATCAAGCATCTTTTTAGCTAATTGCGCCGAGAGTATGTCTCCGCTGGCAATTACCGGGATACTTAAAACCTTTTTCACCTCCCGGATCGCGGAATAATTTACTCCTCCGCTATACCCCTGGACCTTAGTCCTTCCGTGAATAAATATTCCGGCTGCTCCGGCATCCTGCGCATAAAGCGCGATTTCCCTGGCGTTAATACAATCTTTATCCCAACCCGTGCGGATTTTTAACGTTACCGGCACCGCGGAATTCTTAACTACCAGTTTAACTAATTTGCTTAGCTTCTTCGGTTCCTTAAGGAGGCCTGCGCCTTCCTTGCGCCGGACAACTTTTTTAGCCGGGCAGGCGGCGTTAAAATCAAGAAGATCAAATTTATAAGTTTTGAGCACATCCAGGGCTTTAAGGATGAATTGCTCTTCACAGCCTAATAACTGTACACCCAAAGGTTTGTCCTTAGGATGTAAGCTGAGCATTCCTTGCGTCCTTTTACTTTTATAGCTTATCGAGCGGCAATTTATCATCTCCACAAAAGCGAGCTCCGCTCCGAATTTACGGTTAAGCATGCGGAAAGGCAGGTCGCTTACGCCGGCCATTGGAGCAAGAATAAGGTTAAATTTTAATTTTAAGTTGCCGATTTTCAGCATATTAACTCATCTCAAAAACTACAGGGACCGTTTCCCTCCTAATCTGTGAATATTCCTGCACAAGGAGGGAAACGGTCCCTAAATTAATTTATTTTAAAGAATATACTTAGGATTTTTGATAAGAGGATAACCTTCGATTTCATTGGCTATCTCCCGGGAGATGCCAGGCTTGCCTAATTTATAATACATGTAATTTTTGTAGCCTTCTACTCCGGGCTGATCAAAAGCGTTCACATTAAGCAACTCGCCCTCAAAGGCGGTAGCCATCTCAAAGAAAAATAAAAGCGCTCCCCAGATATAAGGAGAAACGCACTCCAGGGTAACCGTGCAATTAGGCCGGCCTTGCCTGACCAACGCCCATTCGGTAGCTTCTTCGGCCAGCGTAATTAATCCGGAAAAGCTTTTGCCTGATAAAAAATCACCCTTAGCTAAAACCTTAATCTCATTTTTAAACTTCTCTACTTTAATAAAAGTAATAACTTTATTATTTTCTCCTTCCACATTATTCTGCTGAACAGAATGCAAGTCGCCTGTGCCGCGGCAAGGAACCGGCGTCCTGCCCACATTAACCACCGCGCCCCTGTCCTGAAGCCACGCTTCGCTGCCATCGGCTGAAATTTCAACCTTACGGTTGTATTTCTTACCTAAGCTCTCAGCCAATAACTGCACATACCAATCAGCGGTGGATTTCAAAGTTTCCGAGAAGGGCATCATAATCGCCAAAGATTTATTTTTATGCTTATAGAGGATGTAGTGCAATGCCGCGTACATATAGGCGGGATTTTCGGTGTAATTTGCCCGGCTGCATTTTAAGGCCATATCTTTTGCTCCGGCCAAAACCTCCTGAATATTAACCCCTAAAATAGCCAGATGCAAAAGGCCCATATTTAACTCGGAAAACCTGCCGCCCACGCCTTTGGATAAAGGCAGGGAGCGGAAACTTAAAATATCTTTTTCCTGCTCCAGCTTAACTATTTTACGCAAAGACCCGTTTTCGGGATCGGTGATAGCGATAACCTGACGGCCGTATTTTTTACCAACCGCTTTTTTAAGCCAGTTCTGGACCACCATAAAAGCAGCTTTAGTTTCAGTGGTTTCGCCGGACTTGGAGATAACAACTATAAATGTTTTTTTGGGATTGAGATTCTTTAAGAGGACGCTTAAGGTGTCCGGGTCAAGGTTATTCCCTTCAAAATAGATCCGCGGCCTGTTCTTCCGTATCTTAGAAAACTCATTAAAGTAAGCCGGCATAAGCGCATCCTGCGCTGCCTTTAACCCCAGATAAGAACCGCCAATACCTAAAGAAATCACGCTGTCATATTTTGCGGCAATCTCTTTGCCTAAATCCTGGATTCTTTTGACAGCTTTTTCATCCTGATAAGGCAAGGCCGCCCATTCCAGGTTCAGCTTTATCCTGTTTTTGGAATCCGCGAGTATCTTCTTTAAATGCTCATGGGCTTTTTGCGCAGTGCTAGAGAGCTCAAAGAGATCTTTTTCTTCAACGCCATTAACACCTCCCACATTGGCGCTGAACATATTATTGAAATCAAATTTGATGCCTTCCATATAAACTAAACACCCTTTTTATTTACGGGCAATCTTAATGGTGGTGTGTTGACCGTCCTGCCACGGCCAAAGCATGGCAAAAGTGGAATCCTGGCCTTGGCTCTTAAAATAGAGGGTCTGCCCGGGCATAATGCCGCCGAAACCCTTGATTGTTTCCTGCGCCTGAAAAGATAACTTATCTTTAGACGGCCAGGCAGGCTCACCGAAAAAATTCTGCAATCTTTCATTGAGCCTGGATAATTCTTCCTTGATAATTACCGCTTCAAAAAAATTATCGGAATCTGTACGCAAGGTCTCGCACCCTAGGCCCTTAACTTCTTTTTTTATCTCGTTAAATTCCATATTCACCGCCTTTTTTAAAGTATAACAGATAATCTTCAAATAAACAAACTTAAATCTCTTTTTTTATTTATTACTTTCTTCTACTGGGGCTATCCAGGATCTTTACCTTCCGGAAACCCACCGCATCTAAGGGCAGAAATGTCTTATCTGTCATTACGCATGTCAAAAGAAAATCCGGGTCCCCTAGAAGTTTAAGCGGTACTTTCAAGATAAAGAGCTCTCCTTTTAACTGTGCGCTCGTTCCCTGAGGGTCCAGGTTTTTTTTCAAATTCAGCTCCTCTACCACTACTTTGTCTTTCTTGGTGCGCACGCAGATGTTCGGCATCTTGCTATAGGGAACGTCATCATTATACCCGAAAAAATAAAAACGGAAAAATAACCGGCTCCTTAGCTCCTGCGGTTTTCTTACACGCACCCAGAAATAGTCGTCCACCACGGCATAGCTGATCCGCTTATCGTCATTAAAGACATCCTTGCCTTTCAGGAGAGCGGATTTTTGCTTTTTCAGCAAGATAAGGGGATAATCGCCGAATATTTCGTTCTGGCGCACAAAAGATAAAAGATAGAACGCGCTCACGCAGGTCTGGCTCTTGTAGGCAAGCATTGCCTTATATTTTTTATCTATTTCATCTTCGGTCAACTTAAAGCTTGACCAGTTAATCAACGCATCCGGAAAATGTTTTGCGGATGGCTCAAGCTCCAGCTGGGGATGGTAATGCCGCGGCAAAGGCCAGCCCGGAGCATGGACAAAATACACATACAATTTAGGTTCCGCAAACTGTTTTTTGAGGTCCTGAAGGGCAATCTGCAGGAAACAATAATATGCCCAATGGTCGCCGTTGACATCAGCCGGATGCGAAACAAAAATCTTGGTGGGCTTATAAGCAATAAGGACTCTCTCTAAATCCGCCAGGATATGTTCCGACTTATACGGGGCGCCGTAAGAAGGAGCTTCTTTATAGGGAACATAAGACTGCCGGGTAAGGCGATCCCTGAAAGGCGCGCTGCCCTCCCAGGAATAAAAAAACATATTCTTTGTACCATAATCAGGGTACCCCAGGAAAATAAGATCGCTCTCAGCCACTCCCAGTATCTTCATTGCCTTCCCGGCTTCTTCTTCTCTCACTTTACCCATGGCCACGAATGCGGGATTACGCACAACCAGCCTCTTTTCATAAACAATAAAAGCAAATTCGTTGTGGTCGCCGTTAGTCAGATACATAATTTTGACTTTAGCTCCGGATTTAAGCGCGCGCTGGATTACTCCGCCACAGCCGATGTTTTCATCATCGGGATGCGGGGCAAGGATTAAAACCCGGTCTTTATTGCTAAATGGCTCTATGGAAGGAAATTCGCCTGGCTGCGCCCAGGCAAACGCTAGCAAAAACACTCCGTAAAGAATGGCGATGCTTAATAAAATCAGTTTTTTCATATACCTTATTCTTCCTTCAAATATGCCTTGATTATTTTTTGTTCGGCCTGCGGCCGGTCAGACGAACTGGTAGGCGTATTTTCAATCTTCTGCACCACATCATAGCCTTTAACCACTTCACCGAAAATTGTATGGCGCATATTCAGCCAGGGCGTAGCGGCAGTAGTGATAAAAAACTGGCTGCCATTGGTATTCGGCCCGGCATTGGCCATAGCCACACTCCCGGGTTTATCAAATTTGACTCCCGGGGTTACTTCGTCGGCAAAAGGTTTTCCCCAGATAGATTCTCCGCCGGCGCCTGTGGCAGTCGGGTCTCCTCCCTGAATCATAAAATCCTTGATTACCCGGTGAAAAATCAATCCGTTATAATAACCTTTCTCAACAAGCTTGGTAAAATTTTCGCAGGCCTTAGGCGCTGCTTCAGGCATAAGCCTGATTTCTATAGAACCCTGATTAGTCTCCAGCACCACGATTTGGTTATCCATTCCGTATACTCCGTTAGCTAATTGGTTAATAAAAAACAGGGAAAAAATAACTGCCGCGATGTTCCTTACCACTCTGGCTTTCCTTTTTACAATATCTTCAAAAGATTAAGGCCGGTTTTAGGGTCAATGGATTTTGTGGCCTTGAGCCCCTTTAATTCAAATACTATTGCCTCAATAACCAGGAATACTTTGGATTTCCCGCGCACGCATCCGGTAAGCGCCTTCTGTTTTTTGCCCAGGCTGCCATGGATATGTATCTGCGGCCCGGATTTACTGGTAAAAACGGTCCCCATCCCCATTACCTCCCAACCGTTTTTAAAATAAACTTTATTGGGGATGGGAGGGATTACCGGTTTTTTAGGGCCGGTGACCAGGCCGCCCGCCTTAAGCGCTCCGATAAAAAAGAGCGCCGCGGCCTTTAACTTTTCCTTCTTTACAAACTCCTTAAGCTCATCCAAAAGGATGTCCCCGTCCTCAAACTTCAACAAAAATATCCTTCCTATATCTCCTCTACTATATTGCATAAGAAAGTCCTGAATACGCCTTATTTACAGCAGGTGCCGCCGGAATTACCTATCCTCTTCTCCTCCCGCTTTTGTTTTTCCAAAATCAACTGATAGCCGAATATAAGAACCATCAGGACAATTGCCCCGCTGCGCAAGCTCCTGATAAAATTAATCCTTTTCTTGCCCCACTCAACTTTATCTTCCAGGAATACTGCCGGCTCTTTTAAGCTCTTCAACCGGGATGCAAATTCTTCGGCTAATATTAATTCCCGGGGCATTTTATCAGTGACGCGTATTTTTTCAAGCTCATCTTCAAGCCCCTTTATCCCGCCGATATTATAAGCCACCAGGAGCTTATCGTAGAAATAAACCTTTACTCCGTAATCCAACATTTTCCTGACCGCGTAAAAATTCGCAAAGAGCATACACGCCAAAAATGCCAGCATTACTATGAGCCTGATTGCCTGCCTCTTAGAAAATTTCATAAGGCCAGCCATAGGTATCTTCCTACTTAATGCCCTCTTTTGTTTTAGCCTGATTTGCCAATTTGGCTAAGTTACCGGCAATCTCGCTGCTTAATGCCGCGCAGGATACGTTGAGTGCCTGGATTAACCCGTGATAATCATGCGGATTGATCGGCTGGATAAACTGCGACCTTTTGGTCAAGAGCATCTCCCTGCTTTTAGCATGAATAATTGACCACTGCGCCACCAAGAGCATATTCTTGTCCAGCTCGCTGTCCAGCTGAATGATATCTATAATCACCTGATAATCCAGCGGGATAGCAAAATTACAGGGAAAAATCTGAAAAGACGCATCCGGAAGCATCAGTGTTAAATTATCGGTAAACTGGTGCGCCAGGGCAAAATCAAGATTTTCTCCCCAACGGTCAAACTGGGCAAACTTCAGCATCCCATTTTTATCCCGGGTTACAATTTGCGGGCGATCCTGGTATCCCGGTATATTAACCGGCCCAACCGCAACAATTAATCCGGGCGTAATATCAAATTTTTCGGTTACCTGGTCCTTAGTTATTGAACTAAGCATATAAAACCGCGGGGACGGGCTGCTGCCGACAGAAAGACACCCGCTTAACATAAAAATTGAAAAAGCTGCTACCACAGAACATAGAAAACCGTTTGGCCTCATCTTATTCTCCTTTTAGATCTGACTTCCCTTTGAAAAATGCCTCCGGGTGCTGCTCAAGATATTCAGTAAGTAAATTAAAGGAACGCACCGCATCGGTCACCTCTTTCAGTGTCTTATCCATCCGGAAAAATCCCTCGGAATTTACCAGCCTGTTTATCCCGGATACCGCCTGCTCTAAATTCGTGGTAATCTCTTTTATCGGGATCTCGTCCATAACTTCAAAAATATCCGGCGATATGGGAAGCGCCGGTAATTCGGGATAGCTTTTTATGATATCATAAAATTTAGGTGGCTTATCCGGATAAAAATCCAGCGCAATCATCAGTTGGCCGGTAATAAAACTTTTTATCTCCAGCTTTGCCCGTAGGCCCTGCTGAACCAGCTTCGCGTAATCAGGATAACCCGGCACTTCAGGCAAACCTATTACGCGCGACAATTCAATATCAATGACTACAGGGATGAGCACTTGCTGGGACTTCCCCTCGTAAATCAGGCTTATGCTGGTGACATTGCCGATTTGTACACCCCGAAATATTACCGGCGCGCCCACGGAAAGGCCTTTTACCGAACCATCGAAAAATAAAACATACTTATCGGATTGTCTAAAAATCATTCCTGATCCAAAAACCACTATCGCTGTCAGTAGTAACACCACTGCGCCTACCACAAACGCGCCAATCACCGTTTTATTCGCTTTTTTAATCATTGGGCTCTCCCTGCCTGCCGGCAGGCAGGCTTGTTTTCTCTCCTCTGGTCAAAAACCGGATAACTCTGGGATCACTGGAATTAGCCAATAAATTCTTAGGGTTGCCGATGGCAATCATGCTTTTGCTCTCAGTGTCAAGCAGTGCCGCGTTGTCGCCCACGCTAAAAATACTAGCCAGCTCATGCGTAACCACGATAATCGTAGCCCCCAAGGTATCCTTCAACTGAAGGATTAAATCATCCAGCATCCGCGCGCTTAACGGGTCAAGCCCGGCTGAAGGCTCATCAAAAAAGATAATATCGGGGTCAAGCGCGATTGCCCGCGCCAGGGCCGCTCTTTTACACATCCCTCCGCTTATCTCGGAAGGATAAAATCCGGCATAACCGGAGAGCCCGACTAAAGCCAGTTTTAATTCCACTACCTCCTGGATCTGTCCGGCAGATAAACTGGTATATAACTGCAACGGAAGAGCGATATTTTCTCCCAGCGTAAAAGAACTCCACAGCGCCCCGCCCTGATAAAGCACCCCGAAACGCCGCATCATCTTTTGCTGAACTGCCTCATCCTGCTGCCAAAAATTTATCCCGTCGTATAAAACCTCTCCTTTGAGCGGCTCCTTAAGCCCGATTAAAACTTTAAGCAAAGTACTCTTACCGCAGCCGCTGCCGCCCATCACAATGAAAATCTCGCCCTTATTTACGCTAAAATTGAGATTGCGCATTACCGCGTAATCAGCATAGCTTAAATCAAGGTTGCGCACTTCAATAACTGGCTTTCCGGTTTCTCCCATTGTCTAAACTCCTAAAACCTGGCAAATAAAAGTTAGAATTGCAGTAGCCACCACAATACTGGTTATGGCACTTACCACTGCCGAGGTAGTCGCTACTCCTATACCCTCAGCGCTTCTTTCGCATTTAAGCCCGCGCAGGCAGCCGCAAACCGCAATAATTATACCGAAAACAAAACCGTGTATGAGCCCGATCCAAAGATTGCTCAAACGCACCGCTGACTGGGTATGATGCCAGTATTCCACCGGGTTAAGCCCAAGCACGCTGGCGCTGATTAGGAAGCCTCCGGCTATGCCCATAAAATCCGCATAAAGCGTTAAAAGCGGCATCATAATCACCAGCGCTAAAACACGGGGCATAACTAAAAATTCAACCGGGGAGATACCCAGTGTTTTAAACGCGTCAATCTCCTCATTTACCTGCATCAGGCCGAGTTCGGCGGCAAAAGAAGCTCCGGTGCGTCCGGCCATAATAATAGCCGCCATTACCGCCCCCATCACGCGGACCATGGCAATACCTACGATATCCGCGATAAAAATCTGCGCCCCAAATAACTGGAGCTGGATTGCTCCGATAAAGGCAAGAATAATGCCGACCAGGATACTGATTAAAGAAACCAGCCATAGGGCATTAGCCCCGCATTTCTGGACAATGCCGATGAAATCATCGCGGCGGAAATACGCTTTACCGCTAATGAAGCGGCCGAAAGCGACAGTAATCTCACCTAAAAAATTAAGTACTGAAAGCGTGCTGGCATAAAGCTCTAAAGCTTTATCCGCCACCCTCTCAAGGAACGGATTGCGCGCGCTCTTCTCCGGCATAGCCCGCGTATGCACCTTTAAAGCAAGCGTCAGCAGCTTCTCTGCTCCCTGCGGCAGGCCTTGATGGCTCACTTGAATATTTTTATGTTCGCAATCCCGGACAAGACGAAATAGGAATGAAACCAGGCCGCTGTCCCAACTGCCTACTTCTGAAGTATCAAAAATGATCTGCGCGGTATCTTGATGGCTGGCGAGCTCTGCAACAACTTCATTTTCTGAAGGAATACTGGCATAAATCTGCCAGTCACCGCTTAGTTTGACGCGGAGCGTTCCTGTTTGAGGATAGTTAAAGGAAAGTTTTGCGGGCATGTTTTCTTTATTTTACTCTACCCTTTCCCTCTGTCAACTTAAAAAAAAGATAATTCTGAAAGCGCTTTCCTAAAATACCAAATTTACCCTTGACTTTTATCCAGGATATTGCATACTTCGTTATGCGTTTACTCAATAAGGAGGTTGGTCGATAGCGCAGGCTATAAGGCCTATCACCTACAAGAAAGCCCCGAAAGAGAGTTTCGGGGTTTTTTGTTTATTATTCCGCCAGGCGCTTGCCGTAAATGTAGAGAGGCAAGCCTTTATGCAGGATATAGCTAAAATATGAACGTTTGCCCCGGTAAAGAAGACTAAAGCGCTGCTTGCTGAAAAAATTACTTGCCCGCTCAGACATAGTGGCAAAATGCACTCCCCGCACCCCTTCCCCTTTGAGATACCCCAGATAGGCATCAATAAGTCCGGCGCCGATCTTAGAACCGCGCAGCCCATCCTGGATATTAATATGTAAAGTCGCGGGATACTCCTTAGAAAAATCCGGATCAGAAAATTCTCTTTTCAGCAAACTCATTAACAGATTCCAGATAAAAAGCCTGTTTTTTGGTTTCCCTAAAGCCGCGGAAGCTATGATTTTTATAAAAATCCGGCAGAGGATATTATTGCGGTAGACCTGGCGCAGGTCCTTGGCCCCGGTAATATACCCTACGACTTTCCCCTGGCATTCCGCCACAAAGCACGCTTCCGGCTCATAGTCGGTAAAATAAAGCGTCAGGCAATCGGCGAATATTTCATCGCCGTCAAGAAAATTGGAAACGGGGCTTCCTAAAAAACCGGTGCTGCAACATATCCTGCGCACATCTTCCCGGTCTTTTTTCTGAAACTTCCGGATGGTAACCGGCGGATTTTCAGTCATTTCTTACGCCTCTTGAGCCATTGAGCAACAATATAAAAAACAATAAAGTAAAACAGGACAGCCAGGATAAGCCCCAGGAAAAAACTCCCGATAAACAAAGGATAGTAGAAATCCTTAAACATCTGGAAATTCATGTGCCTGAAATATGCCCAGCTTAAATCCGGATAATCCTTAATCAGGATAAATCTCCCTATTTCATAACCTCCCCAGGTAATCAGCGGGATAGTGGGAAGAAGCGAAATATTGGTGCCGATGAATATCGCTATTTTATTGGTGGAAGGAATAAGGATAGCCGCCAGGACCATTAATACGGTATGCAGCCCGTAAACCGGCAGGACACCGATAAAAACACCTATGGCCACGCCCAGGGCAATGCCGTGCGGGCTGGCGTTAAGCTTAAGTAAACGGATAAATACCCTCTTAAGAGTTTTTATTTTCATAACCTGGGCTGGCGAAGTTTAAGGCGAGTCCGCTCTGGAATTTATTATCCTCCTATTCTTCTAATCCCCGGAAGAGAATATTGAGCGATTCCAGGTTATCGCTAGCCATATCAACTATTTCTGACTGGGCATTCAGGTTCAGGTGTTGTTGACTGAATAAATCCGCGATTTTTGAGGAGTAATCCTGAATAATCTGGTTATAGGGTTTACCGTTAAAAAGATCTACTAAAGCCTGACCATACCAAGCCGCGCTCTTCTGCATAATCATACCGGCTGTTTTCTGGTTTACCCCTGCGTTAAGCAGGATTTTGGCAAAGTTTTGCGCGTATCCATCTACCTGGTCGTTGATTCCCGCATAATTAAGTTCAGTATCATTTATAGATTGAAATTTATCCATAGCTTGCTGGCTGAAATCCTGGGCTAACAAACCCTGCGCCTCTAAGTCATCTGCCCAGACGCGGTAAAGGCCAAATCCCGCAATAATTAAACCTGAAATCAGAAATACGGCAATACTCCTTTTCATAGCTGGCTCCTTTTTTTCATTATTATACTGCCATAACTGCAAAATCCTAAATATTTTTAAGCGGCCTCAGGCAACCTTCCTGCCTAAGGCAATAGCTTTCTTGCGGGCCCCTTTTACTTTTACGATGTCGCCCGATTCCCCGGCATCAGGCACAAGCAACGAAGCAAATTTCATCCCGGAGTAATCCGCGGTTATGGCAAACGACTTCTCCAGTGTGTCCAGCCCGATATCTTCAAAAGCGCTGGCCAGTAAAACCAGGGTTTTCCCTTCTAAAGGCGTAGCCATTGTGTCGGCCTTATTGTCCCATTTGTAAAGCGAAAACATCCTGTCCATTACCAGTTTTAACTGCGCGCTCGCCGCGTAGAAATACAGCGGAGTAGCCATAACAATTACATCCACCAAGGCCATTCTCGCCAGGACCGGTTTTGCCTCATCATCTATGACGCATTCGTATTTAGCTGTTTTCTGGCACTGCCTGCAGGAAATACAGCCGGTTGCCTTATACCTTAAGAAAGCAGTATTCACTACTTCAACCTGCGCTCCTTTAGCGCAAGCACCTTCGCAAAACCATTTCACCAGGTAGCTGGTATTCCCGTTCTTCCTGGGGCTTCCGGAAAGTACCAATATTTTCTTAGCCATATTATCTTAATTATATCCCCTTAAACCAAAAAACCCAAACATAATCTACAAAAAAGGCGCTTGTGGCAAAATCCGCCGCAAGCGCCTTAAAATTACTATTTTACTATGCTTTTGAAAATTTATTATACAACCACGCCAGTAGCAAACCTCCTATCCCGGCGTCCACAAAACCCCAAATGCCTCCGACTATGCTTCCGGCTATTGTCGGCGTATAGCCCAAATAAACGCTCGCCATTACCTCTCCCCAGGCATCACCCCAGGTAGAAACCGTATCTGCTAACCCCATGATGAGCATACTGCCACCCCAAAGGACTCCGCAGGCCAAACCAAATGCTTTCACATTCAATTTTCCCATACCCCCTCCTTTCTTTGTTTTATTATATACTTTTTTCCGTAAATTATCAAATAAAAATACCTGGCTTTCAAAAAGAATTATTAAAAAGCTTATCTGTCTCTGCAGCTATAAGTTTTTTCAACCGCTGCGGATCCCAGGGATAAAAAGTCAGGTTTTCTTCCCTGATTACGGCAGGTAACACAGCGCTCTCTATTCCTTTTAAAGCCATAGCGATAATCCTATTGCCTTTATTGCGGCTTTTCTGGAGCTGGGAATCCGCCCATTTGCTAGTATGCGTATTCTCCCCTATAAGACAAACAACAATATTGCATTTTACGATTTTTTCGCCTAGTGCCCGCTTGATAACATCGGCGCCCTGGGCATCAATATCCATACCTAAGGACCCTTCGTAGAAATCCAAATCATACTCCGGGCTATAAAGCAAAGGCAGCAAGCTCTTTACCTTTTGGACATCTTCATCCGCAAAGCTCAAAAAGACTCTTTTCATAGTTACCTAAAAAATACCCGGAAGCGCCTTTTAATTTTATTGGACCTCCCAGGAAGATAACCTCTCCCGGGCATCCAGATTAAGCAGGATTATTTCCGTAAGCAAACCTCCCCCCGCAGGGTTACGGTAAATACAGTATTCTTTAACGCCGCTCTGACCCTGGCCTTGAGCCGGATTGCATAAAGTCGGCTCTCCGTAAATACGGAAAATAGCGCGTTTTTGCATTAGTTTATCCAGGCGGCCATTATCAATATCGGCTTTTAGCTTGTTGTATAACTTTTGCTCCCTGTCTAATTCGGCCTGCATCTCTTTCTGACTGGCCTCTAAGCCCTTCATAAACCTGACTTCATCCAAATGAGTCAGGTACGCGCAGCCGGGAATAAAAATTACAGCTAAGCTTAAGTAAAATACATACGCATAGAAAATCTTATTTTTTGCCATTTCGCAAAACCCCGCAGCATCCTTTAGTCTTACGCCGAATACCTGAAATGCACAAATATCCTGCCGAAATTTTTATCGTCTTTTTCGATACGCCGGTATAGCTTTTTAATCTGAGGCTGCCCTAAAAAACGCAAGACGCTCTTTTTCAACTGCCCACTTCCCTTGCCCGGGATGATTTCCACCAGCTCTATTTTTTTGCTCACCGCCTCCTGAATCACGCGGTTGAGTTCCGCCTCGATCGCCCGGCCGCTACTGAAGATACCGTGTAAGTCTAATTTGATTTTAGCCATTAGGTTTTCGGGGAATCACCATCCACACTGCTAGATAACCGATCACCCCAATTCCAAATGATATAATAGTAAGAAAAATAAACAAGATCCTGAATACCGTAGAATCTATCTCAAAATACTCACCCAGGCCGCCGCAGACCCCGCCGATTTTGCGGTCTGTATTCGAAAGGTAAAGTTTTTCCATGCCCCCCTCCCTGTTTTTGATAATATTTCATAAAAATATAAAAACTTGTCAATATGACAGGTAGGTAATCTTACCAAAAATCCCAAGCCATTTCAAGCACCAGATGTTTTATCTAGCGCAGTACTTTGTGCGAAGCACAAAGTATCGAGCTTGGGATTGGCGTAAATAGCCTATTGCTTATTTACAGCAACTGCCACCCGTACCTCTTGCAATTCTCTTGATTACCGCACTGATAATAAAACAGGCGACAGCAAGAAATATGACCAGATTGTCTGACAGCGGCAGGACGTCAAAAGCTGCTGCTAAAAGCAACAATATCCCGATACCCCACAGAATCGCATTACACGCGCAGGTATTCTTCTTTTCCATCTCACCCTCCTTCCCCTATTTTTTATATGCCCTCTTCTTTGAGATAAGAGAAATAAACACAACTTCTTAAAGGTAAATTCGGCCGAAGATCTCTTATAGGGACACAGGCAAATTGTTTCCCGGAGACTGTTTTATGCATCCCTATCCTATGGTCATAAATAGGGCAAAAAAATTCCCCGGATTCATTCTTCTTTAAGTGCTCACAAGGGTCTCCGTCAAAAGCGCCGCAACAGGCTCCGCACCTCCTGCAGAGAGCCTCATACCTGGCCTGCTCTTCTTCCTGTTTTCGTAAATACGCTACTTCGTCCATAAATATATTATACTTTCTTATTTCCAGATAATCTTCGCTGTATTTCTAGAAGGTATCCGGCTATAGCGATACTTAGAATACCCCAGCATCATTGCTGCGCCGGCTGTTGCTCTTCTGGATAGGCCAATAAGTTTGCCGGCATTTTCCGACATATTCACCGCCATTTGCACATATCCGGCCCAGCAGGCGCCGAGGCCAAAACCAAAGGCTGCTAATTCCAGGTAAGTCGCAGAAATCGTGCAGGATTGCGGGACCATCGGGTCATCTTTAAGGCCATAAGCTATAACAACGCAAGGCGCGGACCGGCAAATCCTATCCTCTCCGTCTTTCCAGGATTCAACCAGACGGTCAAAATGCAGCGACTCTGCCAGCGGAGATTTAGTTTTTAGAAGCTCTTCCATCCAATTCACGATAGAAACGCCAAGCGCATGCACCTTCTCTTTATTATTGATAACCAGCCAATTAACCAGCTGCCGATTAATCCCCGAAGGCGCGTATCGGGCGATATCCAAAAGTTTCTCTATTGATTCTTTTGCTACTGGTTCGTCTTTATAGGCCCTCATCGAACGCCGGGCTTTTAAGAGTAACTCTACCTGTTCCTGCGTCGGTAATTTAGCGTGGTCGAGCCGCACTGAATCCTTAACCTTCATCGTAGATAACTCTAGAGAGCCAACCGGGCAAAACGCAAAACAATGGCCGCAGTTAATGCACAGCTCCGGGCCTCCCGGTATAAACTCCGGCACATGCTCTTTCTCATTCATCCGCAGGACTTTAGCCGGGCAGATCTCCACGCATTTCCCATCGCCCTTGCAGGTACTTTTATCAACTTTTATGGCAATCATATCTCCATTATACTTCTATTCCTTACGCCATAACTTTATCAAATTCCTCTATCGTAATTGCGGGAAAACTGGTAAAGGAGATGTTCGCCAGCTTATTTAACGCGACTGAAGCTTTCATTACTTCCGCGACTCCGGGAAAATCCGCAATAAGCACTATGTCATACTTCCCCAGAAGCGCATACATGGAATTTACCTTTCCGCCGGCCTTAGCTATCGCATCAAGAGCCTTATTAGTTCTATCGGCAGAGATACCCTCCATCGCTTCCTTTGAATATTTTCCGTACATAAAAAATTTCGCCATTTTGCCACCTCCTTTTTCTTAAACCGCTATGCCGCATAGATAAGTAAAATACCGAAAGCAAGCGTTGCTAAACTAATTAAACGCAACAGGTTATCCGGCTGCTTATCCCACCAGCCAAGCATTGCCCTGGCCTTGTCCGGGCCTGGAATAAAGAGGAGCAAGCCGCCTAAAAGCGCTAAAATACCCAGCACAAATATAACCTGCGGCACCTTTGCCCGGGGAGCAAAGCCTAGAAAAATAACTCCCAATACTATTTTTATCAGCCCGCCTAAAAAAATATTATTTCCCTTTCGCCAGAAAACCAGCATCTTTCTCGCTACTTTAGGGTTTAACAATATCATACTCCCCATGGCTGTTATAAAAATCCCGATGATTTCAATCAGCATCAACTTGGCCTCCTTTTGCCCCTTGTCATTCCGCCTCCCTATAGTCAAATTCTACTCTTGTTTAGGATAGTGTCAATATAGTTTATGAAGAAGGACAGAAAAAAAGCTCTACTAGTAGATTGACGGCCTGTATCTTTAGGGTATAATGAGTGCACAAGGAGGAATATTATGAAGATTTTTAATATTGTAGCAGCCGGTTCTATTGTGTTACTGAGCGGATGTTCGGGGTTTATGATGCAGAGTGAAAAGAGGTCATTTGTGACTGAAGCTATCTCTAAATCATCCTATAGCGTGGCCTTCTGCGGCAATGCTTATATGGATCAAAGCGAAGCTGAAAAACTGGCTATGCAGCGCGCCTGCGAGATCACCTTGACCAAAGGATATACCCACTTTGAGGTATTAACAAAATCCGATCAATCGGATATCTGCCAGATAAAAGACGCTCCCCGCGCCAGCTCAAAACAGATTCCTTCTTCAACCGATTTCGTAGGGCCCCAGAATATTGTCCGGCCTAATATAACCTTAAAGATACAATGCTACCCGGTTAAAGACGCGCCCAAAACTGCTATTGACGCGCAGAAGTATTTAGACGAGAATTTCCCGGGATTAAAGTTCGAAAAATAACATTAATCCACGCTCACCTTAAAAGCTGTCAATTCGCAAGGCCCTGTCCAATCTCCCTTGCATTGCACTTTATATCCGGGAGCAAATAATTCCAGCGGTATTTTAACGCGGTTAGGGCCCTCTAACCAGGCATCGGCCGGAAGCTTTATGGTAATACCGCTAAGAACAATTTCTCTTTTTTGGATATCTATTGACGTTACCTTGCCTTTTACAACTCCAGATTCAGGCTTCTTGCGGTCAATCTTTCTTGCCCGCATCTCTGATGAACCTGTAAATTTTCCGGTTACTTCAATATAATCCCCTGCTGCGATCTCTTTCAGGCTAAGCGGATAATCCTGCTCATTTTCTATCCAAGCATCGGCTGCCTGTATTACCACACCGGAAATTTGCAGTGTCTTTTGCGCTTCATCCACAGCAGTGACTTTCCCTTTAAGCTCATCTGCCAAACATACCCCCGTAATTACAAAAGCTATTAAAAGTGCGATTATTCCTATTCTCACCATATGTCACCTTCCTTTTTTATTATTATACCGCCACAAACAAAAAACAAGCACCTTAATTTTTTATCTAGCGCAGTACTTTGTGCTTCGCACAAAGTATCCCAAAATTCTATCTATTTTCCATTAATCTGGATAATAATATCCTCCAGCTGCCTGTTGAATTCATCCGGGGCCTCAACCATCAGGAAATGCCCTACGCCCGGCATCACTCTCAAATGATAGGACTTCAGGTATTTGCTGTTAATCTCCGGATGCTGATACTGCTGCCAAAGGTCGGCGCTTAGGCACCACAAAGGGACATTTACGTCAGCCAAAAGCGGAATAATCGGGGTATCAAAATAATATTCCATGGTATTGATGGCAATTTCCGGGTTAGACCGGGAGACATTTCTAACTACTAACTCAACCAGCTTGGGGTCAGCGTTCTTAGTGAACATATCCCTCATAAACGGTGCGGAATTCTTTACAAAATCCTTCTTCAAAGGCTCAATGTATTTTATTTTATCTTCCGGAGTAGCCATATACTCAAAATTCTCCAGGGTGTCAACGGCAATAAGGCCGATCACCTTGCCTTTAAGAAGCCGGTTGGCCTCCAATATTATTGTGCCTGACATGGAGTGGCCTATAAGGATGACCTTATCCGCTCCTGCCGCATTCACCACCGCGGCTACATCCTCGCCAAAGGCTTCTTGAGTATAAGCCTTTCTTTGGCGGCCGGACACACCGTGTCCTGCCAAGTCCAAAGCTACTACTTTGTATTTTTTAGCAAAATACGGTATCTGCTTATACCAGACAGCGCGGCTTCCGCACCAGCCATGCACAAAAACCAGCGCCGGCTCCCCTTTGCCATAGACGGAATAAGCAATCCTTACGCCGTCTTTGGAAAGGACAGTTTTATTATTTGCCGTCAGCGCATAGATTAAAAAAACAAGCGCTATTAAAACAACTAAAATTCCCAGATTACGAAATATTCTTTTCATATAGTTGCTTTCTCCTTTATTTATATTATATCTCCACTAACCAAAAATCCCAAGCCATTTCAAGCACCAGATGTTTTATCTAGCGCAGTACTTTGTGCAAAGCACAAAGTATCGAGCTTGGAATTGAGGAAAAATGTCTGATTATTTGCTCTAGAATCTATATGCTACGCCAACGCTTACTGCCGTTTCGTCTATAAACCTGCCTTCTACGTTCAATTTAAAACCATCTCCAAGATTCCAATCCATTCCCGTAAATACACCGACATTATAAACGGCATTAAATACTAAATTGTTCCACCGATTTAGGTCATTAGGGCTACTCTGATCCAACCTTAAATCAGAATATCTTGCGCCTAGATATGGAGTAAAGTTGGCGATCTTCTTAGCGATATAAGGCGCTACATGCCACTCTTGTATCCTGCAATTAGTATATTTCGCGCTAGCAACTGCCCCGGTACCCAAATTAGTAGCACTAAAATTTAAATTCAGATCGGTTGTAAGATACTGCACGTCACAACCAACGATCCAGCCTTTCTTTAATTCCCGGGCAAATTTAAAACCTAAACCGTAGAGAAAAGAATCTTTGGATGACAGATTTTCTTCGACAGTTTTTGTACCCCCAACGTAAACATCACCATTGAAATTATAATTGGCAGATCCTACTTTTAAATATACATCCAGAAAATCAAATAATCCGTAAGAAATTTTGGCTACGGAATTACGTCCCCTGGTTATCTTGAAATTTAATGGCTGATCAGTAGCGTGTCCGGCAGGCCGGCTCGCTTTTTTAAAATCTAAGTCCGTATTAAATATATAAGACCATTCGGCTTCTACGGCAAGCTTACCTTTTCCTTGTGCTCCCGGGCTCCCCACGCTAGCAGCCCTGGCAGGAACTACCGCAATAAATACCACGCCTATAAAAATAAATATTTGTTTCATAATTATTTAACTTGTGTATAGCTACGCACAACGACTACATTCTTTCAGATTTAAAATAATTATACTCCGATTAACCAAAAATCCCAAGCCCTTTCAAGCACCAGATGTTTTTATCTAGCGCAGTACTTTGTGCGAAGCACAAAGTATCGAGCTTGGGATTCAAAAACCATAGGAGCTTCCCTAGTTCTCTATAGAGCGTCCTGCTTTTATTTTTATTACTTAAAGGTTACCTTGAATTAAAGAATTTATTATCAATCAAAAAACCCAAAATCCCTAACGTAATACCAGTAATAAAACAACCCAAAGAGGCATAACCTAAGCATAAATTGATAGGGGAAAATCGTGCGGCCCGGCGAGAAACAAGACAGGGCAGACGCAACACTCTCCCCTTGTAAATGAAATCCAATAGTGTATACTTTAATTGGAAGGTGGGTAGAATAAAGGTGTTTATGGTTATCCACCATCCATACGAGAGCCAGGAGACTGCGGAAGTAACGCAGCAAACCCTGACTCTTGTTCTTTTTTAGCTTAGATACTTCGTTTCAAGGTCACAAATTGTGACCTTGAACTTGAGGTTCCAATTTGGAACCTCAAGTTTGCAACCTCTTCGGGGGGACAGTCCCTATAAACAAAAAAGGCGCTGATTTCTCAACGCCTTTCCTCGTAGCACAAATACTTCCTTCTTGACTATAAAAGTATACTATACATAAATTAAAGTGTCAAGGAAAATTGGTGGGCGTAATTAGCCTTCCGA
>Ga0265297_10002549_pt1 | contig 36546 bp, 40 predicted proteins | sample Munlanlwell13791_FD_192502 | JGI IMG/M metagenome (GOLD analysis project Ga0265297, IMG submission 192502) | Leachate microbial communities from a municipal landfill in Southern Ontario, Canada - Leachate well 137-91 | ecosystem: Engineered > Solid waste > Landfill > Unclassified | place... | reverse complement strand
TCAGTATGCTTCCGTGTATGAATGGGATAAAAAGAGCGACCATGACCGCTTTATGAAGAAATACCATACTTGGCTGGTAACTAAATCCAAGGCCAAGGTAAAAGTATTGGGTTATTATAACCTTAAAGGGATAGACAGAGTCAGGTAAAATTTAGTTGACAAATACGTAATTTAGTGTATACTTACTTACATAGTGGACGAGGTAGTAGAAGGTCTTGAACCGTAAGGAGAAAGAACGACATACCTTACGGTTTTTCTATTACGCAGAGTTTACTAAAATTTCAGAAGGAAGGAGGAATTGCAGTAATGGCAAAAGGTAAAGTAAAGTGGTTTTCCAACCAGAAAGGTTATGGATTTATTACTCCTGAGAATGGTAATGATGTCTTCGTGCATCATACAGCTATACAGGGTGATGGCTATAAGACTTTAGAAGAGGGCCAGGAAGTAGAATTTGAAATTGAAAAAGGTCCGAAGGGCGAGCAAGCTACAAAAGTAGTCAAGTTATAACCTAAAAAAGAAAAAAGAAAAGGCTCAACGCGCAAGTGTTGGGCCTTTTTTGTTAGTAAGATTTAGCCGTCAAGAGAATAGGGACCGTTTCCCTATACGCTACGCTTGTCCAAGTTTGTCTATATTCATTTACTATGTTATAATAATAAAAATGAAAAAGCGCGTATTGGTGGCGATGAGCGGAGGGGTGGATTCTTCGGTAGCCGCAGCACTTTTAAGGGCTAAAGGCTATGAAGTTATCGGGATTACTATGTGTTTTAATTTTGCGCAGCCAAGCCGAAAGAAAATTGGCTGTTGCAGCAGGCAAGGTATAGAGGACGCCCGGAGAGTAGCGCATAAATTAGGGATAAAGCACTATGTTTTGAATATACAAAAAGCCCTGGAAGAGCGGGTAATCCGGGATTTCTGCCGGGAATATCTTTTGGGCCGCACGCCTAATCCTTGCGTAGTATGCAATAAATATCTTAAATTCGGTTTGCTGCTGGATCGGGCAAAAGTTTTAGACGCCCAGTTTTTAGCCACAGGGCATTACGCCAGGATAGCCAAAACCCCTTCAGGATTTTTGCTTAAGAAAGCGAAGGATTTAAAAAAAGACCAGTCTTATTTTTTATACCGCCTGGACCAGCCCCAGCTTAAACATATACTCTTTCCTCTGGGTAATTATACTAAAAGAGAAGTAAGGAATCTGGCCCGAAAGTTCAAATTGCCGGTAGCTGAAAAAAAAGACAGCCAGGAGATATGTTTTCTGCCCGATGGTGATTACCGTTCTTTTTTAAGAGAGAGGGCCAATAAAGAGATGCCGCCCGGGCCAATAGTAGATACCCGGGGTAATATCGTTGGCCGGCATAAAGGTATTGCTTATTACACAATCGGCCAGCGCGAAGGTTTAGGAGTTGCCAAGGGCTATCCGGTTTATATAACCAGGATTGACCCTGAGGCCAACAGTATTTATATCGGCTCGAAAGATGAAGCCAGCGCGTCCGGATTCCTGGCCAAAGATTTACATTTCGCCACTAAGCCTCCGGTAAAAAAGATTGCCCTTAAGGTAAAAATAAGGTATAATCACCAAGAAGCTAAGGCAGATTTGTTTTCCTTCGGTAGCAAATCCAGAATAATTTTTCAAAAACCGCAATTCGCTGTAACTCCCGGTCAATCAGCAGTCTTTTATGATAAGAACAGGGTCCTAGGCGGAGCGATTATTGATGAGGTTATAGTTTAAATGCCCAAAGATATTTCTATTCTAGAAAGCAGGATCAAAGAGCTTAAGAAACAACGTGACGCCATAATATTGGCGCATAATTATCAGCTTCCCGAGGTGCAGGAGGTAGCGGATTACAGAGGAGATTCCCTGGAGCTTTCCCGCATTGCCGCCAAAACCGAAGCCAAGGTGATTGTTTTCTGCGGAGTTTATTTTATGGCCGAAACAGCGTCTATCCTCTCCCCGGAAAAATTAGTAATTATGCCGGATAAGCATGCCGGTTGTCCGATGGCCAATATGCTTAGCGCCGAAGACCTAAGGAAGCTGAAAAAAGAACATCCGGACGCGGCAGTCGTAGGCTATGTGAATTCTTCGGCGGAGGTTAAGGCCGAGCTAGATTATTGCTGTACCTCAACCAATGCCGTCGCGGTAGTCAATCATTTAAAAGACAAGAAGGAGATAATTTTTGTACCGGATAAATACCTGGCGGATTTTGTCGCCAAGAAAACAGGCCGGTCGCAAGGACGTGGTTTGGCTCCCGATAGCCAAAGCCAGCGGACGTTGATTACCTGGAACGGGTTTTGCCCTAGCCATATCAAGATTCTCCCTGAAGATGTCAAGCGCGAAAGAAAATTCCATCCTTTTGCCAAGGTTATTGTGCATCCGGAATGCCTGCCGTCTGTTGTGGCGATGGCTGATGCGGTTTTATCTACCAGTCAGATGGCTAAATTTGCCAGGGAGACAGAAGCCAAGGAGATGATTGTCGGAACAGAGGTAGGGTTAATCTACCGTTTGAAAAAAGATAATCCCGGGAAAGAATTCTATCCGGCTTCTGAGCGGGCGATCTGTCCGAATATGAAGCGCACAACACAGGAGAAGATACTCTGGTCGCTGGAGGAATTAAAAGAAGAAGTAAAGGTGCCTGATGATATCCGTAAGCGCGCTAAAAAAGCGATAGACCGGATGCTTGAGATAGTCTGAGCGGAGAGTTTAAAGCGGGATGATCCCCATAATCTACGAAGACCAATGGCTTCTGGTAGTAGATAAGCCATCCGGGCTTTTAAGCGTACCTACCCCTAAAAACGAACAGCGCACGCTTACCAGTATTTTAAATTTATACCCCTGCCATCGGCTTGACCGGGAAACATCCGGTTTGATCATCTACGCCAAAGTTAAGGATATTCAGCAGAAGATAATGGATGGATTCAGGCAGAGAAAGGTCAAGAAGGCCTATATCGCTTGCGTGCGGGGTGTCCCTTTTAAAAACCAGGGAGAGATTAAGAACAGGATTGAGGGTTTAAGCGCTATAACCCGTTATAAAGTTATTGCAAAAAGAAAAGATTTTGCTATTGTAGAAGTTAACCCCTTAACCGGCCGCACTAACCAGATAAGGATTCATTTTAAGCAACTGGGGCATCCCATATTAGGCGAGGATAAATATGCCTTCCGGCGCGATTTTAAGATTAAGGCTAAAAGGCTTATGTTGCATGCCGCCGAGTTAGAATTTACGCACCCGGTAAGCGGAAAATCATTACAGTTAAAAAGCGATTTACCTAAAGATTTCAAGGATTTTTTGGACAAGCATAGTCAGGGACGGTAATGGATTTAACACAAGCTATTTTTCTCGGGATTATTGAAGGGATTACAGAATTTCTGCCTATTTCTTCCACCGGGCATTTGATGCTGGCCAGCCGCAGTATGGGAATTAGCCAGACAGAGTTTGTCAAAAGTTTTGAGATCGCGATCCAAAGCGGCGCGATCCTGGCCGTGGTTATCCTCTATTGGAAAGAGTTGTCCAAGAACCTGGATATCTGGAAGAAAATCTTTACGGCTTTTTTCCCGACGATGGTAATCGGGGCATTGCTGTATAAGGTTATTAAAACCTTCTTCTTAAGCAGCGATTCAGTAGTGCTTTGGGCATTATTCCTGGGGGGGATCGCGCTTATTCTTTTTGAAATTTTTCACGGAGAAAAGCAGGGCTCTTCAGATGAATTAACGTCAATATCTTATCCGCAGGCCCTCATAATCGGTCTTTTTCAGTCAATTGCCGTTATCCCGGGAGTTTCGCGCGCCGCAGCAACAATTGTCGGGGGCTTGGCGGTTGGCTTAAAACGCAAAACAATAGTGGAATTCTCTTTTTTGCTGGCTATCCCTACGCTGTGCGCCGCAACTGCCCTGGATCTGGCTAAGAGCGCCGGAAGTTTCAAAACAGGCCAATTCCTGGTTTTAGGTGCCGGATTCATTGTCTCATTATTGGTTGCGCTTTTAGCCATAAAGTTCCTCCTCGTTTTTATAAAAAAACATACATTTATCCCTTTTGGGATATACCGAATACTTATAGCAGCGGTGTTTTGGTTGAAGTTCCGCTAAGGGAGAAGAATGAGTATATTGGTCCTGGGGACAGTGGCGCTGGATAATGTGAAGACTCCTTTCGGCCAAAGGAAAAAGATGCTTGGCGGCTCAGCCGCACATTTTTCCATGGCCGCGCGTATCTTTACTCCCGTAAATCTCGTCGCTATTGTAGGAAAGGATTTCCCCCAGAAACATATAGATTTTTTAGAAGCTAAAGGCATTAATCTCAGCGCGCTTATCCGCGAGGCTTCCGGAAAAACATTTCAATGGTCAGGAGAATATAAAGGCGATTTAAATACCGCCATTACTTTGAATACCGAATTGGGGGTCCTGAGTACATTTAAGCCTAAGATTTCAGAAGAACAGAAAAGAATAGAATACGTTTTCCTGGCTAATGTTGACCCGGATATACAGCGGCATCTCCTGAGGCATATGCGTTCGCCTAAACTTATTGCCTTGGATAGTATGAATTACTGGATTAATAATAAACGTAAATCACTCCTGCGCCTGTTAAAGCAAGTACATATCTATGTAGCCAATGACCAGGAGGCGCGTTCTTTATCCCAGGAGCATAATTTAATTCAGGCAGCCCGCGCTTTGCGCTCCTTTGGCCCCAAGATGGTCCTGATTAAAAAAGGAGAGCACGGAGTTTTGTTCTATAATGATAAGTTCATCTTTTCGCTTCCGGCGTACCCGGCAGATAGGGTAGTTGACCCTACCGGGGCAGGAGATACCTTTGCCGGAGGCTTTATGGGTTATCTGGCTAAATCCAGGATAGTAAATATGCAAAATATAAGAAAGGCGTTGGTGTTCGGCACTATAGCCGCTTCTTTTAATATTGAAGGCTTTGGCCTGGAGAGGGCTTCCAGGCTTACCCGGAAGGATTTGAATAAGCGGCTGGCGCACTTTAAAAAATGTATTCTGCTTTAGACAGGGAGGGCATATGCTGGAAGAGAAAATTCTTAACGATTACAAAGAAGCGATGAAATCCAGGGATACCTTAAAGAGTTCGGTGCTAAGTTTTTTGAGGGCGGATATGATGAACCTGGCGGTTGCCAAAAAGAAGACGGTGCTTGATGACAGTGAAGTAATTACCGTAATCAAGAAGCAGATAAAACAGCACCAGGACTCCATCGAACAATTCACCAAAGGCGCACGCCTTGAGATGGCTGAAAAAGAGAAGCAAGAGCTGGAAGTATTAAAGACCTATCTTCCCCCCGAGATCTCCAGTGACGAAATTAAGAAGATAATCGAGGAGGCCGTGGCTGCTACCGGCGCAAACGGCCTGAAGGATATGGGCAGGGTTATGAAAGAGGTCAACGTAAAAATAGCCGGCCAGGCAGACGGTAAACTAGTCAGCGATTTGGTAAAGGAAAGACTTTTAAAGCCATAAATGGAAACCTATTTTCTCAAAAACGATGACCTGCTTAAATTCTATGAGCGCATAGAGCAGGAATATGACCTGTATGTCCCGGTTAAAGCCGAATCTGCGCTTAAGTATGAATACGAAGGCAAGGCCAAGCTTCCTGCCGCAGATTATTTCTTAAAGAAATTCTCTCAGGTTAGCAAGGAAGAGATAGTCTTTAATGAATACCGTACCGTAGAACCGACCCGCGCGTTTCTTACGCATTACAAAGAAGATATCGGTAATTATAAAGAAAGGCCCCAGGCGCTCTGCGGTATAAAGAATTGCGATATCTTTTCCTTAAAAGTGCAGGATTTCGTATTCCTGGAAGGCAAGGAAGTAGACCCGCTTTATAAGGCCAGAAGGGACAATACATTACTTATTTCCGGCGACTGCCCGCACTTTAAAGAAGTTTGTTTCTGCCGGGCATTTGATATTAACCCCTATCCGGCTGAAGGTTTTGATTTTAATCTCTCGCCGCTGAACAACGGTTATCTGCTGGATGTAGCTTCGCAAAAGGCAAAAATGATCGCTCTTTCCTTAAAAGGTATATTAATGCCGGCGACCTTAGGCCAGCTTTCCGGAAGGGCAGCCAAGAGGGAATCGGTAAACCGGCGTATGGATGAGCATTTGGCGCAGCATAAGATCCCTAAAAAAGAGGTCTTACAGGAGATAGTTTTGTCGGGCTACAATTCGGGGGTCTGGCAGGATGAAATGCGTACCTGCGTTGAATGTAACGGCTGCGTGTTTATGTGCGATACCTGCCATTGTTTTTTACTCAGCGAAGATTCTCCGTCGGGAAATGCCCGGCGTCTGCGCCTCTGGGACGGGTGCCTTTTAAAAAATTTTACCAAGGTTGCCGGCGGGGCCAACCCTCTGCGTCTGCGCTACATGAGGCTGCGTAACCGCTATTTGAAGAAATTTGATTTTTTTATTGCTAATCTGGGCTATCAGGCCTGCTGCGGATGCGGAAGGTGCATTGAGGTCTGCCCCGGGAAAATAGACATCCGCCGGATATTACGGAAATTATATGAAGAAAAATATATACCAGCCAATTAAAGCCGTCATCGAAGAGGTAATTGAAGAGACGCACGCGATAAAGACTTTTCGCTTGTGGCCCGAGGCGGAGTTTAACTTCGCCACCGGTCAATTTATTGAATTGACTGTGCCCGGAGTGGGAGAGGCGCCTTTTACCCCATCGTCGGACCCGGGAGTAAAGGAGAGGCTGGAGCTCACCATAATGAATGTGGGCGAAGTTACTTCTAAGCTGCACACGCTGCAAAAGGGCGATGTGGTAGGTATCCGTGGCCCCTACGGCCAGGGTTATCCTCTGGATAAATTTAAAGGAAGGGATATTTTAATCGTCGGCGGCGGAGTAGGCCTGGCGCCGTTGCGCTCGTTATTATTCAGTTTATTTTCCGGCATTGATAATTATAATAAGGTCGTTCTGCGTTACGGCAGCCGCACTTCCGGGGATATAGTCTATAAAACTCTTCTTCCTGAATGGGGCAAGAAAGATAAGGTGGATGTTCTAGTCAGCGTAGATGTGGGAGATAGCAGCTGGCCGGGAAACGTGGGCCTGGTGACTACGGTATTAGATAATACAGGGGTAGATTACTCCAGCGCTGCGGCAATAGTTTGCGGCCCGCCGATTATGATGAAATTTGTCACCTTAAAATTACTGGATTTGGGTTTTCAGCCGCCGGATATATACCTGTCTATGGAAAAAAGTATGTCCTGTGGCCTGGGGAAATGCGGGCATTGCCGGATCGGTAAATTCTACGCCTGTAAAGACGGCCCGGTTTTTACTTACGAACAGCTGAAAGATATCCACGATATCTGGGATTAGGTGCTTGTCACGCTGCCTCAGCCAAAGCGGACACTGTGTCCGCTTTAGATCAGCCAGCGTGGCAAGGCAATAAGAGTATGAAAAGATTATTTATAGATTTAGATATCTGTAATAAATGCAAGGAATGCCGCGCTGCCTGCGATTATTTTTATCATCCGCAGAATAACGGGATTACCTCTTTACGCGAATACGCGACTTTTGCCACTATCTGCCGGCATTGCGAAGAAGCGCCTTGCGTGGATTCTTGTTATCATAACGCCCTGGAACGTGCCAGTGACGGGCATATCCGGCGCCACAAAATGCTCTGCACGAGTTGTAAATCCTGTTCCGTGGCCTGCCCGTTCGGAATCATCTTTCAGGATTTTATCCCTTATCTTGATTCAGCCTGCGATTATTGTCTAGGCAGGAGCGCACAGCTTCCTAAGTGCGTAAGCAGCTGTCCCGAAAAAGCCATTGAGATTAGAGAGGTGGAAGAAAGCCTGGAAAAGGATATTTATTTTGTGGGTGAGCATCTGGCGGTGCATTCGTGCAGATGGTCCAGGGAAGATGTTCATCCGCCGAGGAAAAAATGAAACAAATCTTTTATTGCCTAATATTCCCGGGATTTTTATTCAGCGCCGTAATCGGTCTTTTAACCGGCTGGGTTGACAGGAAAATTACTGCGCGGCTGCAGTGGCGCATCGGCCCTCCCTGGCACCAGAATTTTACCGATATAATAAAATTATTAGGCAAAGAAACCATTGTCCCTGCAGGCGCTAAGTACACATTTTTGTTCTCGCCGTACATCGGATTAATCAGCGCGGTATTAGCCGCTACTTATTTAGGCAGGAGTATAATTGCGCCTTTAGAGAGTTTTAGCGGAGATTTGCTCGTACTTTTCTATCTTTTAACCATCCCTGCGCTGGCTTTAATGATCGGCGCTTCGGCCTCCAGGAATCCGTTGGCTTCATTGGGAGCGGCGCGGGAGATGAAGCTGGTTTTAGCGTATGAGCTTCCTTTTATCCTGGCGATAATTACCGTCATCATCAGGAGTAACGGCGCAATACAGCTGGGTCAGATAATCCGGCAGCAGTTGTTTTTCGGCTCAAATGTTTTTTCTTTTTCCGGATTTTTAAGTTTTCTCGTCGCCCTATTCTGTGTGCAGGCAAAGTTAGGCATCGGGCTCTTTGATATCGCCGAGGCCGACCAGGAGATTATGTCCGGCACCCTGATTGAATATTCGGGCTTGCCCCTGGCCGTATTTAAATTGACCAAGGCAGTAATGTTTTATACCCTGCCGCTCTTTATCATTGTCCTATTTTTGGGCTGTTCTTTAAGTCCGTTATTCTTAATCGCTAAATACCTGATATTGTTAGCCATAATCATCTTGATTAAAAATACCAACCCGCGCCTGCGCATTGACCAGGCCTTAAAGTTCTTTTGGAGGATTCCGACGTTATTAGGAGTAATAGCGGTTATATTAGCATTATTTGGATTATAGTATGGATATAATAAAAAGAGCGTTCACTAAATCAATCTGGGTATTTCATATGAGCGTGGGCTCCTGTAATAACTGCGATATTGAAACGCTGGACTGTTTTACTCCCAGGTTTGACCTGGAGCGTTTTGGTATACAACTTATCGGTTCAGCCCGCCATGCGGACGCGCTCTTGGTTACCGGAGCAATGAATAAAAAAGCTGTTTTGAGAATGAAAAAGGTTTATGAACAAGTGCCTAAGCCCTGCGTGGTCGTTGCCTGCGGCACCTGCGCCTGTTCGCAGCATATGTTCAAATATAGTTATAATGTCGCCGAGCCCTTGGATAAAATATTACCGGTAGATGTCTATATCCCGGGTTGTCCGCCTAAGCCCGAAGCAATCATCTCCGGTATTGTCAAGGCGCTGGATAAAATCAAGAAAGGTAAGTAAGCTTATGAATATGCGGGATAGAATAAAAGAAAGCCTGCAGGATAAAATAAAAGACTGGCAGGAGAAGTATATAAAGAGGGTCTACTTTAGTATAGATAAAAAAGATATTTTTGAAGTAACGCAAGTATTATTTAGGGGTTTAGAGCTAAGGCTTATTACGATTTCGGCTACGGATATGCCGGACTATTTTGAGATTATTTACCATTTTAGCAATGATCCGGCAGGCGAAATTTATTCCGTGCGCGTTACACTGGCCGATAAGCTTAAGCCCGAAATTCAATCCATTACTCCGCTCTTGCCGGCAGCCGAGTGGATTGAGCGTGAGACTTGGGAGATGCTGGGGATTAATTTTAAGGGGCATCCGAATTTAAAGAAACTCCTGCTTAACGAAGACTGGCCGGAGAATGATTATCCTTTGAGGAATAAAAAATGAGCCATAAGATTATCGTACCCATAGGCCCCTACCACCCTTTGCAGGAAGAACCGGAGTATTTTCAGCTTTATGTTGAAGGCGAAAAGGTGGTTGATATAGATATCATTATTGGTTATAACCACCGCGGCATAGAAAAACTTTCTGAATCCAAGCATTTTGACCAGGTGCCATTCTTAGTTGAGCGTATCTGCGGCATCTGTTCGTCCAGCCATCCTTACGCCTATTGTTTAGCCGTGGAAAATATCCTTGGCGGAGAAGCGAATATTGTCCCGGAGAAAGCGCTGTATATCCGCACAATCATTGATGAACTGCAGAGGATACATAGCCATCTTCTTTGGCTCGGCCTGGCCGGGCATTTTATCGGTTATAATACGGTCTGGATGTGGGCCTGGAAATACCGCGAGCCGGTACTGGATATGTTTGAGATGGTTACCGGAAACCGGAATAACTACGCTATGTTTAAGGTCGGCGGAGTGAGGCGCGACCTAAAAGACGAAGATATACCGATATTAAAAAAGATGCTGGATGAATTAAGCCCGGGGGTAGATTTATTCCGCGGCGCGATTATGGATGACCCGGTAATCAAAATGAGGCTAAAGGGCGTGGGGGTTTTAACCCGCCAGCAGGTAGTTGACTGGTGTGTTGTGGGGCCGACTGCCCGCGCCTCAGGCGTGAATATGGATATACGCCGGGATGAACCTTACGGTGTGTCGGACAGGCTGGATTGGAAGGTAATCCTGGAGAAAGACGGGGATATATTTTGTAAGACTATAGTCAGGATCCTGGAGTTATACGAAAGCATCAGTATCATCCGTCAATCTTTGAATAAGATGCCTAAAGACGGGCCGATTGATGCCGGCGTCAAAGATATACCTGCCGGAGAAGGTATCGGCAGAGTCGAAGCGCCTAGGGGAGAGTGCTTTCACTACATAAAGAGTGATGGGACAAACCGTCCAGTTCGGCATAAGATCCGTTCTCCGAGTTTTATGAATGTAGCGTCGGATAAAGTTTCTGCTGTGGGAGGTACGATTTCCGACGCGACCCTTACTTTGGCGGCGGTTGACCCCTGTTATTGCTGCACGGAGAGAGTAGCGGTGATTAATAAGACAGATAAATGTAAAGTCATGAATGGCTGGGATTTGATTAAACTATCCCAGGAGAAGACCCTTAAGCTAAAGGAGGGTTACTATGGTAGACCTGAATAGTATTAAGGAAAAAGTCAACCAGATGGCCAAGAGCGCTACCAGTATGTGGAAGCTTACTTACGATGCCTTTATTGAGCATGACGTGGAACTGATCTCTAAAGCCCTGGAAGAGGAAAGCAAATTAAACGCCCTGGAAGACGAAATCAATCAGAGCGTAATTGACCTGGGGCACGCTGATGTGCCGCAAAAGGAGAAATTACGGGTTGTAGTCTATGCTGACATAGCTGCGGATTTTGAGTTGATCGGAGATTATTGTAAAGATATCCTGGAGAGGATCCAGATTAAAATAGAAGAAAAACTTCTTTTTAGCGAAGGAGCTGTGGAAGAATATAAAGATCTTTATAGCAAGACCAAGGAGGCCTTGGAAGAGGTTGTCTTTGTTTTAGAAAAGGATAACCCCGCTCTAATCAAGGAAGTATTAAGGAAAGAGGAGCATATTGATAGTCTAGTGGATAAATACCGCCATAACCACGGCCAGCGGATGCTCGCCGGAGAATGCACGCCTATGGGTTGCAATATGTTTTTGAACATGCTGGATTTTACCGCCGCGGTTTATTACCATATAAAAAAGATAGCTAAGAGCCTGCTTCAGATAAAATGATGAATACAAGCTTATTTTTTCTTTTTACGCTGCCCCTCCTCGGAGGTTTAGCTTTATTTTTCTTCAGACAGCAGGAGAGCCTCAAAAAAAATATAAGCCTGGTTATATTCCTGCTTAGCCTATGCGCCGCTATATTTTTATTTTCCCGGCCCCAATTTTCCTGGAGCAGGTATCTTTTTAGTGGATATACGCTTACGCTAGGACTGGACCGCTTAAGCCGCCTGGTACTTATTTTTGCCAACCTTTTTGGCGTATTAGTCTGCCTTTATTCCAAGGATTATATGGCCGCAAAGCGCAATTATTTTTCCTGGCTCCTCGGGCTGCTGGCCTTTTCTAACCTGGAGATATTGGCGGCAGATTTTGTTATCTTCATATTCTCCTGGGTGGGTTCAATATTTATGCTTTATGCCTTGCTTAGTTTAGGTTCAAAATTCAGCGCCAGGAAAGCCGCGACTATCCTGGGTTTTTCCTGTATCTGTTTTATCATCGGCACGTATATTTATTGCCTGTTTAGAGGATCCTCTAGCATGTCCGGCGGAATGAGTATGGTTTTAAACCGGCCGGTTTGCTGGGTGGTTTTTGGCCTTATGCTTATTGGCGGTCTGGCTAAGCTGGGTTCAGCCCCTTTCCATACCTGGATTCCTACGGCCAGCGAAAGCGCGCCGGTCACGGTGATGGCCATATTGCCGGCTTCTTTGGATAAGCTACTTGGGGTTTACATCTTGTCGCGGATTTGTTTAGATTTTTTTGTTTTAAACAGTTTCGTCATCGCGCTTTTACTGATTATCGGCAGCCTGACCATTATTTTTGCGGTGATGATGGCGCTTACGCAGCATGATTTAAGGAAGCTGCTGGCTTACCATGCCATAAGCCAGGCAGGGTATATGGTCTTAGGGTTAGGCACGGCAAACCCGATAGGAATAATCGGCGCAATATTCCATATGTTTAATAATGCCATATATAAAAACGGGCTTTTTCTGGTCGGCGGGGCAGTAGAGAAACAGAAAGGGACTTTTGAATTGGATAAGTTAGGGGGCCTGGCCCGCTATATGCCGCTTACTTTTGCCAGCGGTTTGATTCTGGCCTTGTCTATCTCCGGCATTCCCCCTTTGAATGGTTTTGCTTCTAAGTGGATGATTTATCAGGCTACGCTCTTAGGCCTGGCTTCATCCGGGGGAATTTTGCTGCGTTTTGTTTATATGTTCGCTTTAATTGCGGCGATGTTCGGCAGCGCCCTGACCCTGGCCAGTTTTATAAAATTTATTCACGCTATCTTCCTCGGCCAGGATAATAATCTTAAAAAACCATTAAAGGAAACTTCCTGGAGGATGCTTGCTCCCTTGTTGGTCCTGTCCGGGCTCTGCGTTATCCTCGGTATATTCTCCAATACCTTTATCCAGGATGCCCTCGCTCCTTCTTTTTCATTCGCTTTAGAATACGGCGGCAAGTGGAACAGCGGTTTTGTCGCGCTATTTATAGCGGCAGCCCTATTACTGGGTTTATTATTATGGCGGGTTATGGCGGCTAAGAAGGTAAGGCAGGACAGTTTTTTTACAGGCGGAGAAACTGCTTACGCTTATCCGGATTTCCCGGCTACGGAATTTTATAAAACAATAGAAAGGCTCCCGTTATTACGCGGGGCCTACCGTTTTTTGAGGTCTGAAAAATGGGATATTTATAACATCTTGAACGGAATGCTGAAGAGTTTGGGTTTTATTTTTTCCTTAAAGTGGATTCTTAAGCCTAAAAGATAAAAAATATGCGCAGACCAAAATTACGGGAATTGAAAGAAGCGTTAAAGTCGTTATTTAGCCCCGCTTACACCAGCGATTTTCCGCGTAGGGCCCATGAACCGTATGAACGTTTCCGCGGCCGGCCCTATTTTCACGAAGAAGATTGCACGGGTTGCGCTGCCTGCGTCCAGGTTTGCCCGGTAAAAGCCATAGAGTTTAATGATGAGATAGAAGGCGGAAGAGCCAGGAGGAAGTTAACCGTTCACTGGGATATCTGCATATTTTGCGGCCAGTGCGAAGCGAATTGCCTGACGGCTAAAGGCATTATGCTCTCGCGGGAATTTGACCTGGCGACTACCGCAAAGAGAGAGGATTTAAAACAGACGATAGAAAAGGAGCTTGTACTTTGCGAATGTTGCGGCGAGCCGGTTGTGCCTTACGACCAATACGTGTGGGTAGCTAAAAGGTTGGGGACGTTGGTTTTTACCAATGCTTCGCTACTGTTGTTCTATTTAAGGAGCATAGGGCTGGCCTTGAAAGAAAAAATTAATCCCGGCGGCAAGGCTGCCGCGTTTAACCGTTCTACGCGCCTAAAGGTTCTTTGCCCGCGCTGCCGGCGGGAGGCCGTAATTAAATCCTAAAAGAACTTACGCAATTTTAGTTGCTTTTTTAAAATAATTTGTTAAAATTAATCAAACACCAAGGAGGTGAAGAAATGAAGAACCTTGTATTTATCATTATAGCTTTCATAACAACAATTTCAGTTCTCGGATGCGGTAAAAAACAGCAGACTTTAGAAGAGATGCAGCAACCGATATCCATGGAGACGCTTACAACCATGCAGTCACCAGAAGTAAAAGCGCCCGAAGCTAAGGTGGAAGTGGGTACTCCTATTGTTGTGAGAGGGGCAAAATTGGAAGCATTACCTCCGGCCGGGCCTTATAAACCTACGCCTGTAGAAATTCAGACAGCGCTTAAAAACGCGAATTTTTATACCGGAGCAATAGACGGTAAGATTGGCCCCAAAACCAAGAAAGCAATCGTCGAATTCCAAAAAGCAAATGGCTTAACAGCCGACGCCAAGGTCGGACCGAAAACCTGGAACGTGTTAAATAGATATCTTAATCCGGAAAACACGCCCCAAGCCAGATAGATTTAACCAGTATTAAATAACAGAAAGTCCCGGCATTTTTTGTCGGGACTTTCTTGTTTTTGGTGTTATAATAAAAAGCGCAATGATTGAATTCCCTAAAGAATTCCTCTGGGGCGCAGCAACCTCCGCCTATCAGGTTGAAGGTAATAATATGTTCAGCGACTGGTGGGAGTGGGAAAAGCGTATTTCCCTCAAGCACCTCTCCGGCCTGGCCTGCCGGCATTATGAGTTTTACGCCCAAGATTTTGACCTGGCTAAAGGATTAAATCATAATTGCCACCGCCTGTCGATTGAGTGGGCCCGCGTTGAGCCCGAAGAAGGTAAATTTTCCGGAGAGGAACTTGAGCATTACCGCAGAGTGATCCTGGCCCTAAAAGAGCGTGGGCTTAGACCCATAGTAACCCTGCACCATTTCACTAACCCGATTTGGTTTGCGAAAATAGGCGCCTGGCGTAACAGGAAAGCGGATAAATATTTTTTGCGTTATGTCGAGAAAGTGGTAAACATATTAGCCGGCGAGGTGCCTTTCTGGGTGACTATCAATGAACCGAATGTCTACGCGTACCATTCTTATCTGTTGGGGTTATGGCCGCCGCAGGGTAAGTCTTTTTTTAGGGCCAGGCAGGTAACGCATAATTTGGTTAATGCCCACATTCAGGCCTACCATTTGATCCGCGATATCTATAAAAAAAATAATTTATCCTATCCTAAGATCAGTATTGCCCAGAATATGCAGGCATTTATCCCTCGGCTGCCGTCTCTGGCGAATAAAATCGCCGTTTATTTAAAACATAAGTTTTACAACCTTGAATTTATAGAAAAATTAATCGCGCATCAGGCGATTGACTTTATCGGAATGAATTATTATAGCCCCAGCTGGGTCGGCAAAGGCGGTCGTAAGGCTGATCCCGGCGTTTTAAGAAAAAATTCCATGGGTTGGGATATATACCCACAAGGCCTTTACGATTTACTGATGGGCCTTAAAAATTATAATTTACCTGTTTTTATTCTGGAGAACGGTATCTGTACCGATAATGACGCCTTAAGATGGGATTATATCAAAGAACACCTTGAGAGCCTAAGTCGGGCAATGCAGAACGGGGTGAAAGTTTTAGGTTACGTATACTGGTCGCTGCTGGATAATTTTGAATGGGACAAGGGTTTTGGGCCGCGCTTTGGTTTGGTAGAAGTAGATTATCATACTTATCAGCGCACAATCAGGGAAAGCGCCCGGAAATTCTCCGAGGTGTGCTTAACTAATAAATTATAGCCATGGAAGGGCTGGATAAAAATTTAATCATTCAGGAATTCCCTCTTTTCAGCGATTTATCGCCAAAAGAACGCGCGATTATCCGGGAAAATTCCAGCGTCTTGCCCTTTAAAAAAGGCGATATTATCTATAAGGAAGGCTCTGGTCCCAGCGGTTTCTACTGTTTAGGCTTGGGCAGGGTGGTAACTTACGTCCAGGATAACCAGGGCAATCAAACAACCCTAGAGTACCTGCACCGCGGCAAATATTTCGGGATAATTTCCCTATTAACGAATGAGCCTCATTCGGTAACGGCCCAGGCCACCAATGATTGCCTGATCCTGGTTATCGATAAAGAAGCATTTAATGCGGTAATTAATAAGATCCCGCGCCTGGCCATTGATTTGAGCCTGACCCTTTCGCGCCGGCTTAAGCGCAAGGATATACATCAGAAAACTATTTTCGAGAGCACGATTATTGCGGTATTCAGTTCATATTCTCAGGCAGGTAAGACCATTTATGCCCTTAATCTGGGCCTTAGCCTTAAGCAGGAGGCGCATAAATCCGTAATTATCCTGGATATACTTTCAACCGATAAAACGCACAGCCTGCCAGCCAGGCTTGGACTGGGCGCAGGAAAGATTTTTGACCTTTCTAAAGGAACGGCGGATAACGCAGGGTTAGCCAAAGATTTTATTTTAAAGAGCGGCTTCGGCCTGGACCTGCTCTGTTTTCATTATAGCCCCGAGGACAATCATTGCGTAAGGAGGCTATTGGGGATTTTAAGCTGGCTGGTAAATGATTATCATTTTATCATCCTGGACCTGCCGTCTTTAATAGATAAGAATATCTTCAGTATCCTTAACCAATCAGATTTGATCCATCTCTTAAGCGGCCCGGATGAGCCGGAACTCAAAAAAACCAGCGTTTTAACCCGGCAGCTTAAATATGCATTCAATTTTCAGGAAGACAAAATAAAAATTATCGTTAATGAATACAAGCTTTCTAAAGTCACGCCTGTCGAGCAGGCCCAGATTTTAGGCAGGCAGATATTCGCTACCCTGCCGAAGATTGATGCCGGCATGCCGGAGAGGTTGGTCCTGGATAGCCCGGAAAGCGAATATGCCAAGGCAGTAAGGAGAATCTCGCGTTATGTAAGCGAAAATATGGTGGGTTTGGTTTTAGGGGTAGGGGTGGGATACGGCTTTTGCCATGTAGGCGTATTAAAGGTAATTGAAGAAGAGCATATCCCGATAGATATTATTGCCGGCTCAAGCATCGGAGCACTCATTGCCAGCCTTTGGGCTACCGGCAGGTCCAGCTCCGAGATATTGGAGATTACTAAAGAATTCCGGGAACCTAAGCGCATCTGGGGATTGGTTGACCTGACTATACCGCATTTAGGGTTTCTCAAAGGCAACAAGCTGTATAAATTTTTAAATAAATATCTCGGCGATAAGACTTTTTTTGATACCCGGCTGCCCTTAAAAGTGATCGCCAGCGACGTAAAGAGGAAAGAGGCGCGCGTCCTGGATAAAGGTTTATTGGCAGACGCGATTATGGCCAGCTGTTCTATGCCGGGAGTCTTTGCGCCTTTTAAATTTAAAGAGGAAATGCTCTTTGACGGCGGGGTGATTAATCCGCTTCCCACCGAACCGCTTTTTAAAATGGGGGTAAAAAAGATTATCGCGGTTAATGTCACGCCTTCGCGCCAGGATATCCTCAGTCAGTATGCGAAGATCAAAGAAGGCCTCAAGGTTAATATACCCGAAGGTATTCAAAAGAAGGGCTGGTTTGGCCTGGGCAGGTATTTCCGGGAAACTTTCCGGACGAATATACTTGACATTATATTCAGCAGTGTTGAAATATTACAGTCTGAGGTGGCCCAGAAAGAAGCGCTGCTGGCGGATGTGGTTTTACATCCGGATACCTCCGGCCTGTATTGGTTAGAGCTGCATAAAGCCGCCGAGTTCGCCAGGCGCGGAGAGGAAGAGGCGCGCCGGAATCTGGATAAAATAAAACAATTGATAAATGAATAATACCCCGCGCTTATAAGGCATTACGCGGGTATGCCCTTGTGGGCAAGGAGGAACGATGAGGACTAGATACCGCATATTGAGTGCTTTCGTATTTTTAGCCGTTTTGGTTTCCGGCTGCGTAGGGCCAAAAGAAGCCTGCAAAGGTTTTTTGGGAGTTTCAACTAAGGTCCTCGAAGATGGCCGCCCACACGCTTTAAAGAAAGAATTCAGCTGCGATTTAATTACCTGTCATAATAAGGTAAGGGCTATATTAAAGAAAAATAAATCTTATATTTACGCCGATAATCTGGAGAAGAATATGCTTGCCCTCTATATCTCCGAAGAAGATACCACACCCGTGGGGATATTTTTGACGGAGACAGGTAAGGATATGACACTCGTAGAGATAACCAGCCCCAGTACTTACGGGAAAGAGCTTATTGCCAAAATTGTTTTTGCCGGTTTAAACGCCAGCTTAACCGCTAAACCCGAGAAAGGACAACTTAATGCAGCCAAAAAAGAAGAAGTCGGTAAATGATTTCATAAAAGAGTGCCACCGTGTCGCTAAAACTAAAGGTTGGTGGATCGATGTCCGTAATGACGGCGAATTAATCGCGCTTATGCATTCGGAGTTATCCGAGGCGCTGGAGGCGATGCGTAAGGGCGGCAAGAAAGAAGAGTTGGCGGAAGAATTAGCGGACTGCTGTATCCGTATCTTTGATTACTGCGGGGCCAGGAAGATCAATCTGGAAAAAGCCCTCCTTAAGAAAATAGAATACAATAAAGGGAGGCCTTACCGGCATGGTAAAAAATTCTGAGGCTAATGCCCTCGGGCATCTTAAGCTCCACCTTACGGGTAAAGTAGTAATTGTGGGTATCGGCAATACCTTGCGCAGCGACGACGGGATAGGTTCAATCCTGGCCGCGCGCCTTCAGGATAAAGTCCCCTATATAGTCTATGACGGCAGTTCCAGCCCGGAAAATTATCTGGGTAAAATTATTAAAGATACGCCGGACACTATCCTATTGATAGATGCCGTTGATTTCGGCGGAGAAGCCGGTGAAATCCGGTTTTTAGAAGGAGAGGATATCCAGACGGTGAATTTCTTTTCTACTCACGATGCCTCAATAAGCCTGGCGATAAGTTATTTGAAAAACAGTTTAAAATCTGCCGGTATATTTATTCTTGCTATACAGCCAAAGATATTGGTATTCGGGGATAAATTAAGCCCGGAGATAAAGGGGGCATTAGGCCAAATAGAGGAATGGTTTACTAATGGCTAAAATCAGGGACAGCTGGGGGACGCGCTTCGGTATTATTATGGCCGTTGCCGGCTCGGCTATCGGCCTGGGAAATTTTTTAAGGTTTCCGGCTAAGGCCGCTTCAAACGGCGGCGGCGCTTTTATGATTCCCTATTTCGTTTCATTCTTTTTATTAGGCATACCGCTGATGTGGATTGAATGGACTCTCGGCCGTTACGGCGGCGGATTTGAGCACGGGACGGCCCCGGGGATCTTCCACAGCGTCTGGAAAAAGAACCGGTTCATCAAATATTTCGGAGTAATCGGTATTTTCGGGCCCCTGGTTATATTCATTTATTACATTTACATAGAATCCTGGACTCTGGCTTATAGTTTTTTTGCTCTTTTCGGTAAGTATACCCAACTGACCGACCAGGTAGCAATGAAGAATTTTCTTTTAAGTTTCCAGGGCCAGGGAAATAACCAGTATTTTAACGGTCTGGGCACAGCTTACGCGTTTTTTTTAATTACCTTCATTTTGAATATCGCGGTAATTTATCACGGCATAAAAGGCGGGGTAGAAAAACTTTGTAAATGGGCAATGCCGCTTTTATTTATTTTTGCCCTTGTTTTACTGGTGAGAGTCTTTACCCTAGGTTCTCCCGATGCGGCTCATCCCGGCTGGAATATTTTTAACGGGCTGGGTTTCTTATGGAACCCGGATTTTTCCGCTTTAAAATCCGCTAAGGTTTGGCTGGAAGCGGCAGGCCAGATATTCTTTACTTTGAGTGTCGGTATCGGCGTAATTCTCGTCTATGCAAGTTATCTTTCCAAGGGCGACGATGTCGCGCTCTCCGGCCTTAGCGCCTCGGCTACTAATGAATTATCCGAAGTAATATTAGGAGGAAGTATCATTATCCCGGCGGCATTCGCCTTTTTCGGCCCGGTAGATATAAAAGCAATTGCCCAGTCCGGCGTATTTAATCTCGGCTTTGTGACTATGCCGCTGGTTTTAAATAAGCTTCCCTTGGCTGCGCTCTTTGGGTTTTGCTGGTTTGGTTTACTCTTTTTAGCCGGGATAACTTCATCGGTTTCCCTGGCTCAACCGGCAGTAGCTTTCCTGGAGGACGAATTTGATATTAACCGTAAAAAATCCGTATCTATATTCGGCATTGTTTCATTTATATTATGCCAGCCGGTGATTTTTTTCTTAAGCCGGGGAGTGCTTGACGAAATGGATTTTTGGGGAGGGACATTCTTTCTGGTTATCTTTGCGACGATAGAGGTTGTGCTTTTTGCCTGGGTCTTCGGTATGGAGCGGGCCTGGGATGAGATACACCGGGGAGCGGATATGCGGATACCTAAAATTTATAAATTTATCATTAAATATATTACTCCGTTTTTCCTTTTTTTTATCCTCGGGGCGTGGTTATGGCAGGAATGGCTGCCGATTATCTTTATGCAGAATATCCCTCCGGATAACCGGCCGTTTATATTGATGACCCGGATTGGATTATTAGCGTTATTCCTGATTTTAGGGCTTCTAGTCAAGATTGCCTGGAGCCGAAAAAAGAAGCAGTTAAAAAGGATGAGATGAAGCTAGCCGGCTGGTTATTTATGATTGCCTCCTGGGGTATGATTATTAGCCTTTTAATATTTTGTTTTATCCGTGTATTCTCCAAGAAAGAAATCAAGTAGGTCCTTGAGCGGCCTTAGCGCGCTAAGGCAGGCAATTATTATTTGGCGTAACAGGCAAGTTGTGGTATAATCCTTAGCATTAAATATAGAAATCCGCCGAGATAGCTCAGTGGTAGAGCGCGGCCCTGAAAAGGCCGGCGTGGGGAGTCCGATTCTCTCTCTCGGCACCATATAAGGGCAGCCTCTAAAAAAGGCTGCTCATTTTTTACCGTCCCTCAAAGCAAAAAGCATTCCTTAAATTTAAAAATCAGAGGTATAATAATTCAAAGATGAAGATACTGATGTGCCATAAATTTCATTTTGCTGCCGGAGGAGCCGAGGTTTATCTCTTTGATTTATGCGCAGGGTTAAAAGATTTAGGGCATACCGTAATAAGCTTTTCTACCCGGAATCCAAGAAACCTTGCTTCGCGCTATTCGGAATACTTTGTTGAATCCGCGGATTTATCCAGTATAGGTTCGGCAGCGAGGTTCGTCTACTCCCTGGAATCGTCCAGGAATATCGCCAGGCTGATAGATAAATACCATCCGGACCTGGCCCATATCCACAACATCTACCATCAGATTTCTCCTTCAATTTTAAAAGTTTTGGCTAAAAATAGAATTCCCGCGGTTATGACTTTGCACGATTATAAGCTTATCTGCCCGAATTATTCTCTGTTTACCCGGGGTGAGCCCTGCGAAAGATGTAAAGGCGGTAAGTATTATAATGCCGTAAGATATAAGTGCCTTAAAGATTCCTATTTGAAAAGCAGCCTGGCGGGCCTGGAAGCATATTTTGCCAAGCAATTAAAAATATACGAGGAAAATATCGCTTTATTCATCGCCCCCTCACGGTTCCTGAGAGACAAGATGATCAAATTTGGGCTGGACGCTCATAAGGTCAGCTATTTGCCCTACGCTATCAATTTAGAGAGTTTTAAACCAAATTTTGAGTTAGGCAAGTACATTCTTTATGCCGGAAATCTTTCGGTTAAGAAAGGGATAAAGTTATTCCTGGAGAGCCTAAGGGATCTATCTCCTGCGCCTGCGGTAAAAATAGCGGGAAACGGTCCCTTGGGCCGGGATTTACCAGTTTTAATCAGCAGGCTCGGGCTTAAAAACGTAGAATTATTAGGGTTTAAATCCAGGGATGAATTAAGCGGCATCATCCGTAATGCCCTTTTTGTGGTTGTGCCGTCTTTATGGCCGGAAGTCTCCGGGTTGAGTATCTACGAGGCCTTGAGCTGCGGTAAATGTGTGGTTGCCAGCGATAGAGGAGGGATTCCGGAATTAGTTGAAGATAAAGTTAACGGGTTGTTGTTTGATCCCGTTGAACCCGGGAGCCTTAGGGATAAAATCAATTACCTGGTTAGTAATCCAGCTAGGATAATGGAATTCGGCCGTAATGGTTTTGAGAAGATCAGCCGAATAAATAATAGAAAAATTCACTATGAGAGATTATCGGAATTATATTCCGGCTTAGTAAATAAAAATTCAAGATGAATCTTTTGTTTTTAGTCCCTCCTGTAGATCTAAGTAAAAAGAAAAAGCCGGTAGACCGGGTTTATGGCTGTAATTATGGGTATGATTATAAGCCGGCGATCCACCTTTTATCCTTAGCCACAATAGCTCAACAAGCAGGCTGCCGGGTCAGGTTCATGGATTGTCCGGCCGAAGGCTATAATAGCAAAAAATTTATCCATTATTTAAATAACCACAGGGATATAAACGCAGTTGTATTTTTCTCGGTCTGGCTATCCAAGGAAGAAGATATGTCGGCGGCGGATATAGCTACCGGTATATCCCCGGGAATAAAAATTATATTTAGCGGGCCTTATCCGACCTGGCAGCCGGGGATTTTCTTAAAAAATAGTAACTATATTGTGATAAGAGGCGAGCCGGAAAATACGCTTCTCGAATTAATCCGATCCTTTAAATACGGAGATAACAGGCTGTCAGAAGTTACGGGCATATCATTTTTAAAAGAAAACAGACCGGTTGATAACCGGATGAAAGAATTGCAGGACCTCGATGCTATTGCTTGGCCTGACCGCAGGCTGTTAAAAGGAGAATATTATTTTAACCGGCTGGATACTTATCCTGCCACTATTATGTGCGCTTCCCGGGGATGTTCTTATGCTTGTACTTATTGCGCGCCCCAGGCTTTGGACCAGGCTATAGAGCTGGAATATTTAAGGTTTAATTTAGCTAAGCCGCCCTTGCGCTTAAAGAGCCCGCAGGCGGTGATCAGGGAATTCCAGGAAATATCTGTTTTGGGTTACCGGAGCGTGGAGCTTTGTGATAACCAATTTCTCTGGGACCAAAAAAGGATGGTTGAGATTTGCGAAGGGATAAGGCAGCTTAAACTGAAATGGATATGCAATACCCGGGCCGATTATCTAAAAGACAAGAGCCTGTTAAAATTGATGAAAGAAGCGGGCTGCCAATTAATTTATATCGGTACCGAAGCATTTAATCAGGCGATTCTGGACGATGTGAACAAGGGTCTGGATTTAAGGCAGAATTACCGGGCTGTTGAACTAGTGAGAGAATGCGGGATTGAACCGGAAGTGTCAGTCTTATTAGGGGCTTCGGGTTTGGAAGACGAGAAATCTGTTTTAGAGAGCATCTCTGAGGCAAAAAAGATGAAAACCAGGTTTGTCCATTACAGCGTAGCCTTACCTTTACCTAATACTAAGCTGTATCAGATCGCCAAAAATAAAGGCTGGATGAAAACCGGTGATTTTATTCCCGTAGATAATACCCGGGATGCCACATTAGACCTCCCCTTGATTAATGCTGCTAGGTTAAAAAAGATCGTAAGGCAGTGTTATATCCGGCAATACCTGTCTTTAAGGCTTGCCATGAGGCAGGTAGTTTATTGTTTCGGCCGTCAGCTAACTTATAAGATCAAGGCGTGGTTTAATTTTTTAGGAAGCCAGTTCAGGAGTTCTTAATGCACATAGCTTTTATAGGAGTAAAGGGCATTAGCGCTGAGCATAACGGCGGCGGAGCGGAGGTCTCGGTTTGGGAGATAGCTAAACGCCTGGCCGAGAAAGGGCATCAGGTGGTTATTTATTGCCCCCGGCCCAAACGGCTCGCCGCCGGGCGGAGCTTATTCAAAAATATCCGGATAATTTATCTGCCGTCGCCGCATTCTAAGCATTTTGGCATGCTGTTGCATGTTTTTTTCTCGGCTGTTCTTGTGGCATTTAGCGATGCCGATATCGTGCATTTCCAGTCTTTAGGCCCTTCGATTTTTTCTTTTGTTCCCAGGCTATCCGGTAAAAAGACTATTGTGACTATCCATGCCTTAGACTGGAAAAGGAAAAAATGGGGCTATCTTGCCAGGTTATTCTTAAGGTTATGCGAATACCCGGCTATGTTTATCCCCCACAAAACTATTGTGGTCTCCAAAACCCTGAAAACATATTTTGAGGCCAGGTTTAAAAGGAGGGTTTACTATATACCTAACGGGGTCAATCCGCCGGCTCCGGAAAAGCCCGCCACCCCAAAGGAAGATAAGTATATTTTATTTGTCGGACGGCTGGTTCCCGAGAAAGGGATACATTATTTAATCCAGGCCTTCAACGGGATCAATACCGATTTTAAGTTGATTATTGCCGGCGAGCCCAGCTTTACCGGTAAATATTTTGATTATTTAAAAAAGATTGCCAGTCAAAATATAAAATTTGTCGGATTTGCAGAAAGAGGGTATTTGGAAAAATTATATTGGAATGCCTATTTGTTTGTTCTGCCTTCGGAAATCGAAGGCCTGTCCATAGCATTGCTAGAAGCAATGAGCCACGCCAGGTGCGTTTTAACCAGCGACATTCCGGAATTTTTAGAGGTAGCCGGGGGAAACGGGGTCTATTTTAAGTCCGGCGACTATCAGGACCTCAGGGATAAACTAAAATATTTGATCGGAAACCCCGTTTTAGTAAAGGAGAAGGGGTTGGAGTTCCGCAAACTGGTATTGGAAAGATATAGTTGGGACAAGATAACCGGAGAAGTAGAAAAGATCTATGCCTAAGGTCAGCCTCTATATCCCTTGTTTTAATGCCGAAAAGACTATCCAGGAATGCCTGGAGAACGTTATGCGGCAAACTTTTCCTATAGATGAGATATTAATCATTGATGACGGTTGTCAGGATAAGACCGCGGATATTGTTTCTCACTATCCGGTTAAGCTTATCCGGCACCCTAAAAATAAAGGACTAGCGGTTTCCCGGAATACTGCTTTTAGGCAGGTCCGGAACGATTTTGTCGCGGCTTTAGATGCGGATTGCCTGCCGCATAGTGACTGGCTTAAAGAATTGATGCTTTGCCTTGAGGATGAAACTGTTGCCGGTTCCGGCGGGACTCTCACGGAGAGGTATTCAGTGGATGTTGCCGATAAATGGCGGGCAATGCATATGTCCCAGACCTGGGGCAGGGAAATCGTAAACAACCCCCCGTTTTTATATGGCAGCAATAGTCTATTTAGAAAAAAGGCTCTGGAAAAAATTGGTTTTTACAATGAAAAATACAGGTCGAACAGGGAAGATGTCGATCTTTCCAGCCGGATCTATGATTACGGATTAAATCTGGTCTATAATCCTAAGGCCCGGGTAGAGCATATAAGGAAAGACACGGTGAAGTCGGTCTTATCCGCTTACCGCAGCTGGTTTTATTATACGCATATGAATACGAAATATATGGACCGGGTATCCCGTAGGTTCGCGGTCAATCTCGGAAGATTAGCCGAATATCCGGAGATTTCCGAAGTTTTTTTGCGCGAGGATGCCAGGGAAGGCAACCAGGACTTATTATTTTTGGATCTTTTACTGGTATTTTATTGCACCTGGCTGGATTTAAAGCAATTATTCAGGATCTTATTATTATCAGAGGCGGGCATATGAGAGAGAAGGTTTTCGTAAGCGTCATAGTCCCTACCTATAATAATAAAGATACCCTTGGAAAAGCAGTCGCATCCCTTAACCGCCAGTCTTATCCGAGAGATTGCTATGAGATTATTATTGTCGATGATGGTTCTACGGATGGTACCCGGAGGTATGTTGAACAGGAGGGCTGTTTCCGCGGGGTAAGGTATATTTATCAAAAAAACAAAGGGCCTGCAGCCGCGAGGAACTTAGGGGTGCAAAACGCACTCGGTGAAATTGTGGCATTTATTGATTCTGATTGCGTAGTTGCACCTATCTGGATAGAGGAGATAAGCAAGGGTTATGAGACTCCAAGATTAGCCGGGACAGGAGGGACGGTAAAGGCAGTGCCTACTTCTTCGGCAGTCAGCCAATATTGCGCGTATGTTAAATTGAACGAGACGCCATTAATGGATAAAACCGGCGTTATGTTTGTGATAACCAATAATGCCTCTTTCAGGAAAAGCTATTATAAAGCAGCAGGAGGTTTTGACGAGCGGTATGATTTTCCCGGAGGCGAGGAACCGGACTTATGCTATCGGTTAAGGAAGAAAGGATATTTTTTCCAATATAACAGGGATGCGTTCGTATATAGTAACCACAAAGAGTCTTTAGGCAGGCTGTTAAGGTCTTACTTCAACTATGGCAAAGGCGATTCTTTTTTGACCCTAAGCAAGCTTACCGAATGGGATTTAGCTTCTGTTTCCGGTTTAAAATGGTATTTTAATTTTATTAAAATGGTACTGAAGGCGGGCTTTGTGTTCATTAATGACTTCAGGTTCATTATCAGGTTTATGAAAATACCCTTCAAGACTTTATTGTATTACGGGGAAGGGCTAGGCATACGTCAGGCGTTAATATTCGCCTGGTTCGATTACGTCAAGCAATTATGGTTTATTGCGGGAATCTTTTGGGGCTATATCTTAGGAAGGTTCAGGGGTTTAAGAAAACAGGAGATGGGCAGTATTCTTAAATACATATGATTGAAAAAATAGCCAAAAATACCGCGGCAATCATTGTTGCTAATATCATAGAGATGCTTTTTAATATGCTTATCTCTATTTCTCTGGCGCGCTACTTCGGACAGAATGGCTTTGGCAAACTTTCGTTCCTTTTTGTTTTTTTCTTTTTCATCACTTCCAATGATAATTTGCTGATCAAGCCCATACTGGCTAGGGAGATGTCCCGGGATAAAGCGAATGCCCCGGTAATCATAGGTAACGGGATGATTATCCGGGCCCTGTTTTCGCTCTCTACGGTGCTTCTTTTATGGGTAACCATATGGCTCGTAAAATGCCCCGCGGACATTGTGCAGTTAGCTGTTTTTACGTCTATAGGATTATTCATGGCTTCTTTAGCCGGTTCTTACGAATCTATATTCCAGGTCAACCTTAATGTCTGGTATTTTAAGACCGCTAATCTTAGCTGCTTATTGGGCACTTTATTTATGCTTTATGCCGTTATATTCCTTAAAGGTAATCTTCTGCAATTTTATATTTTATCCCTCATCCCGGGGTTTATTTTTCTTGGCCTGGCTAAACATTACGCGGATAAATTCATTAAACCCAGGTTCAGCATTGATTTACAGGTCTGGAGAGTGCTCTTTAAGGGGTCCTGGCCGTTGCTCCTGACCTCTATTTTTATATTTATATACCATCGTATTGATCAGGTACTTCTGTTAGGAATGAAAGGAGCGTTGGAAGTAGGGTCTTATTCGGTAGCGGTAAAATTTGCGGAATTATTCAATATCGTGCCCATTGCCCTTACAGCTTCTATGCTGCCGGTCATGTCCCTGTATTTTAAAACCTCCAGGCCGAATTTTGATAAGATGTACCGGCTGGGTTTTAAATATTTATTACTTTTGATTATACCTGTGGCAGTCTGGGCCAGCCTGTTTTCCGGAGAGATAGTTTCCTTCATTTACGGAAAGCAGTTTTTGTCCTCGGGAACCGCTTTAGCGATCCTGATTTGGGCCGAGATTTTTGTTTTTGTCGGCATAGTAAATAATGCTATACTTGTCGCTAGCGATAAACAGGCGCTTGATCCTTTGTTTACGGGAGTTTCAGCCGTGGTCAATATTATTATGAACCTGCTTTTAATCCCTAAATACGGTTTTATCGGAGCCGCACTCAGCAGCCTGATCGCTTATCCGGTAGGCCCGGTCATGGGGTATTTCATAAAAACCACCCGGCCCTATTCGTCTTCCATGCTTTATTATTCACTCAAGCCCCTGGTTGCTTCTTCGTTAATGTTTGTATTTATTTACTTCACCCGGAATATATTTTGGCTGGCATTTTTTGTCTCGCCTTTTATTTATGTATTGATTTTGTGCCTGGTCAAGGGTATCAATAAAGAAGATATGAAACTGGTAAGGTCAATTATTTATTATCCGAGGATAAAATGGATGAAAGAACCCGTGTCTTGGCAGTAAAAGAGCTGCTGGATAAAGCGTATGAGGAGTGCTTTCCGTATCTGCCCCCGGTCAGGCTGGATATAAGCATCACTACGGCCTGTGACGGAAATTGCGCGTATTGCTGGCATCAGGTAAAGTCCGGCAGCCGGCTCACTTTTGACATTATCCGCCCGGTCATTGACAGCCTGGTTGCGCGTAAGCCTCCGAAACTGAATATTACGGGCGGCGAGCCGACTATCTGGCCAGAATTTGAAAAATTAGTCGGTTATGCGCGGGACTCCGGTATAAAAAGCATACTTTTATGCACCAATGGTAGGCGCCTGGCAGATATTGGGTTTGCCGAGAGAATAGCTGCGCTCGGTATTACCGGTATCAATATTTCGGTAGATACTCTTGATGCGGATAAATTCAAGGCCTTACGGGGCTATGAGATTGCTGAAATCCGGCAGGCTATAGCTAACTGTATTGCGGTAAAGAAAAAATACCCCGATTTATATATTGCTTTATGCTCGGTAATTTCAAAGCAGGTTACTCCGGAGGAGCTCCTGGAGGTCAAAGAGTTCTGCGGCAGGCATGGATTGGGATATTTTGCCCAAACTTTCTATAGGACCAGTTATCCTTTAATAAATAAAAAATTCAGTTTAAGCCGGGAAGAAAAAGAATTTTATCACCGCAGGCTAGTCTGGCTTAGGGACAGGGTGGGAGAGGCGGTTAAGCGGACGGTTAATCCTTTTACCGACGGCAACAGGGCAAAATGCTACAAAGGGATCACTACGGTTAAATTATCCAGCGATGGTAAGGTAAGTTTCTGTTGGAACAGCCGTCCGGTAGGCAATATCCTAAAGGATCATTTTAACGATATTTGGGTTTCCCGGCAGGCGAAAAAAGTCCGGGAATATATCAGGGACAAGAAATGCAACTGTGGTTTTGATTGCGATGTCTTTGAAAGCCTGGAATTATTAGATTAAATAGGTAGCTTAGGTTGGCGATTATCCGGAAGAAGTAATTGATATCGATGAACAGGATTAACCTGAGAGGATTAATAATCAAGCCCAGTATGTTTAAAATAGCCGTCTTTGGATTTCTTTCCAATACCGACGAAGCCAGGCCTTCATTATAACTTCTTTTGATAAGATAAGCTATTTCCAGCCTTTTTAAAGGGATATAGTGGTATACGATCATACCTTGATTTATACACATTGAAAATCCCGCATTGAGAAGTTTGGCTATCCTTATTCGGTCTTCGGCGTAAGGTAAGAGAAGGTTATTGTCTTTTAGGCCGCTGGCATTAAATACGCTTTTCTTAAAAGCTATATTGCTGCCCAGGGGCGGAAATTTTTTATCCGGCTTAGGGTTGATGCCGATCAGCCAATCAAGAGAATTCTTCCACCACCAGGGAAATCTTGTATCCGCCAGGGCTAAGACTGGGCCGGCTAAAAAATCATAGTCCGGCAGCGCTTTTTTAATATTTTTAAGCCAGTTTTCCGAAGCTACGCAATCGTCATCAATAAAAGCGGTTATTTCCCCTCCGGCCGTTGATACACCCAGTTCTTTACAGGCCGACAAGCTGATCCTGTTTTTATTCCGAATTAACTTTACTTTTTCTGGGTATTTTTTCCTGACATATTCTGCCGTGCCATCAGAGGAGCCATTATCGACAATAACTATCTCGAATTTTTCGCCAGCATTCTGGGTTAAAATTGAATCAACAGTTTTTTCAAGTAAAAGTTTTCTGTTATAGGTGATAATGATAACGCTAATCATACAAGTTTATATTTACTCTCCCGGTATTACCTTAAGCTGAAGGATATTTTGCTCTTTCCTGGATAAGGCTAACTTACCGCCTTTATCATTCTCCCAAAAAAGCCTCAATATGACCCGGGAATTATTACGGCTTATTTTAGGAATAACTTGAGAATTATTATTTACGGAGGATAGAGAGACAGCGATACTATTTCTATTCTGTCCCTGGAAAGAAATATAGCCGGTTTCTTTGGCCAGCAGGATATTTGTAAAAATAGCGATATTCTGCCTGGAGAATTTACCCTGTTTTCTCTCGGTTTTCCAACCAGTATAGTTATCAAAAAAAGCAAAAAAGAGGCTACTATTTTCTATTTCTATTTGCTTACTAGCCGTAAAACTAATTTTTAACTCAATCCCGTTATTTATGGTATAAATACGCCATTTTTCTTCAATCGGTATATCCGGATATTTTGCCGTAGCTACTATTTCATCTTGCCCTGCATTTTCTATCTTCCAGTTTGCCTCTACAGAGTAGTATTCCTTACCTTTTAATCTAAATGCGCTGCCAAATATATCGGGTTTAACCGACGTTAAATTTTTAGAATATAGCTTTAGGATGCCGTCCCTAAAGCAGGCTTTTAGCTTGGGGCCTTTTAATTCCTTATAGCGGCCGGTATTTTTTAATAAAATCAGGTTGTTTCCATCGGGCAGAGCAAATTTTTTTAATACCGAATAACGATGGTTGTATTTTTTGATAAAATTTTTCAATTTCCGGGATATATTATTTATCCGGTTGGTAATAAGCTCTGAAGAGATAGGAAGCTTATTACTAATAATCACATAATCCGCCAGGTTCGGGGAGATTAAGGATTCACTGTGGTACCTGTAGTATTCTTCGGTATCAATGGGGATATTAAGAAAATAAAACGGATAATTATTTTTAGCGTTTAGATAAGCCAGGGGCGCAGAGATTTCCGGGACGATATCGGTAAAAAATACATAAGGTTTATATTTTGAATCTTGGTTGTCCTGGGTTATTACTTTTAGTATTTCTTCGGCCGGCAACTTGGTATTTTTAGGATAGGAAAAATGGTCCCGGTCACTGCGGTAAGGTATTTCTATATCCCTGTGAAATAAGCGAAAATCTGCCAGGTTTCCTAATCTTAACCTTTTGGGCAGGAAACTAAGATTATAGGATATACAGAAGAATTGCCATAATCCAAATAAGATAATCAGGCCCACGGTAATCCTGCGCACCGCCGGTTGCCTAATGCCGGTTATCCCTATGCCCGTAACTATCGCGAGCGCAGGCAGAATTGGCATAAGGTATCTATCTATGGTAGGGTAATGAAAGACCAGGCTTAAAAGGAAGAGGGGCGTAATTATCCATAGCCACAGTATTTTCTTATGGTTAAACTCATTTCTGATAAAGACAGCCGTACCTAAAGCGAACATTATAAAAAAGAAAAAAGACAGTATATTATTGGCCAGTTCCTTTAAGCACCAAGTTATAAATTGAAATCCGGTGATTATCCAGCCGGAGATAGATTGAAATGACAGCCCATAAGCAGGATATAGCCAGGAGCATTCATAGAACCGGGCGAAGATATACCAGGCCTTGATTTTATAAAACCAAAATATTAAAATCAGAATTAAGGAAAGGAGAATAAGGAGCCTAAGGAGTAGCCTTTTCTTTAAGCGGTTATTTATTTTAAAGCTCCAGAATAACTCCAGGGCTAACGGCCCGATAATGAACCCCAGGAAATTAAATTTAGTCAGCAGCCCGGCGCTTACAGACAAGGCAAACAGAAGAGAGTAGGTTTTGCTGGAAAACCCGCCTGTTTTCAATAACAAGAAAATACTCAAAGCAACCAAGGCTGTCAGGGGCAGGTCCAGCATGTATATTCTTAAATGGTTGAATATCAGGGGATACATAGTGATTATAAAGGCCGAAAGCAACCCTGCTTTCCTACCGGCAATAATTTTAGCCAGACCGTAGGTAGACAAAGCCAGCATGGTTAAAAAAATAGAGCTGTTTATCATTACGCCCATATCCTGGCTTACCCCGGATATAAAGTAGAATGGGGCTGTGAGGTATCCCGCAAATATTCCGTGCCAGCGCACAGGCAAGCCCATAATTCCGTTGAAAACATTCAGGCTGAATAAAAAATGCTCGTGGGAGTCAAGGATAAGATAAGTGTTATCAATCCTTAACCAGATGTAATTATTGATAAGCTGGAATAGAATGATTGATGATAATATGACTGGTACGCTTACTCTTTTTTTAAGGTTATGCATACAAAAATTATACCACAATAATTCTTAACGCGCATTATTAAGAAAAACCAGTATAGGATACTTTAAAACAAAAAGGATGAACTAGAATATATTTGTGGTATAATTTTTTTGAGGAGATGGGCAAGCGATGATTAAGCCACTTATTGATGTGTTGGTTTACGATATATTAAAGATGCAGCGGGGAGTTCTTTTTTCTGAAGCCCTGAATTTTTTCCTTTACGATACAATTAAGATATTCCTGCTGCTTATAGTAATTATTTTCATTGTCTCTTTTATCCGCACCTTTTTCCCCCCGGAAAAGACCCGGGCTATCCTGAGCCATAAGCATAAATATACGGGCAACGTTTTAGCCGCTATCTTAGGGATTGTTACGCCGTTTTGTTCGTGCAGCGCAGTGCCTCTATTTTTGGGGTTTATAGAGGCGGGAATTCCTTTAGGCGTAACCTTTTCATTTTTAGTTGCCTCTCCCGTGATTAACGAAGTTGCCCTGGTTATGCTCTGGGGGCTATTTGGCTGGAAGATCGCGTTGATTTATATAGGCAGCGGGCTTACTATTGCGATCATCTCCGGTATGGTTATCGGAAAGCTTAGGGTTGAAGGTTTAATTGAGGAAGTCAACTGTCAAAAACCTTCAGGCTGCGCCCCAGGGTTGGGCCAAAGCATTAAGGAACGGATAGTTCTTAGCCGCGGATACACAAAAGATATCATCAGGAGGATCTGGCTTTATGTAATTATCGGTATAGGGGTGGGAGCCTGGATTCACGGCTATATTCCCGGGGGCCTTCTGGTAAAATACGCGGGTAAAAGTAACTGGTTAGCGGTGCCGTTTGCGACAATAATAGGCATTCCTCTCTATTCAAATGCCGCAGGAGTAATCCCTCTGGTGAGCGCGCTTACCGAAAAAGGCATGGCTATGGGTACGGCCCTGGCGTTCATGATGGCGGTAACCGCGCTTTCCTTGCCGGAATTCCTGATACTCAGGCGCGTAATGAAGCTTAAGTTGCTTATTATTTTTGCTTCCGTTGTCGGTACGGGTATCATTATTACAGGGTATCTATTTAATTTCATTATACGTTAACGAGGAGAATAGGTAATGAAGATAGAGGTTCTAGGGATGGGCTGTTCTAAGTGCAGTCAATTGACAGCTAATGCCGAGGCAGCCGTAAAAGAATTAAATATCCCTGTTGCGATCGTTAAGGCTACAGATATCGGTACAATTACCGGGTATGGCGTTATGGCCATTCCTGCATTAGTCATTGACGGTAAGGTGGTTTCTGCGGGCAGGGTCCTTACAAAAGATGAAATCAAAGAGTTAATTGTTAGGTAAGGAGTTCGTACGTATAAAAAAGCATTGTTGATTTTATGTATTTTTGGGTTTACTGCAGTTTCTTCTGCCACAGATAAACCTCCGGACAGTAAAGTATATGCTTATTATTTTCATGGCACTATGCGTTGCCCTACCTGCCATAAGCTTGAACAATACTCTAAAGAGGCGATAGATACAAACTTTAAGCCTGAGGTTGCTTCAGGGAAATTAGTCTTTAATGTAATCAATACTGATAAAAGAGGAAATGAACACTTTGTTAATGATTATCAGCTTTATACAAAATCACTAGTTTTATCTTTGGTTGAAAACGGCAGGGAAGCAAGGTCAAAGAATCTTAATAAAATCTGGGAATTTGTAGGCAATAAAGATAGATTCCTGGATTACGTTAAGGAAGAGGTAGGTAATTTTATAAAGGAATCATAATGGATGGTTTTTTTGTAGGATTTATTTCCGCACTTTGGCTGGGAATATTGACTTCAATTAGTCCTTGCCCTTTGGCTACCAATATTGCTGCAATTTCCTTCTTATCTAAGAAAATTATCCATCCCAGGATAGTTTTCCTTTCGGGCCTTACTTATACAACCGGAAGAATGCTTTCTTACGCGCTATTAGGTTTCATTATTATAAATTCAATTTCAGGCGTTCCCACCGTGGCAGATTGGTTAGATAAATATATGAATAAAGTATTTGGCCCGATTTTAATTCTCGTGGGCTTGTTTTTATTAAATATCTTAAAGTTTAATATTCCTAGTTTTGCTCTTTCTGAAAAACAACAAAACAAACTTGCCGGGTCAGGGCTAAGCGGAGCATTTCTTCTAGGGTTAATTTTTGCGTTGGTGTTTTGTCCGGTATCCGCAGCGCTTTTTTTTGGCACCCTGATTCCCTTGGCGCTTGAATCTAAGTCGGGAGCGGTGTTTCCTTTTATCTATGGCGTAGGGACAGGTTTACCCGCATTGTTATTTGCCGTGGCAATTGCATTGGGCGTTACGTCGTTAAGCCGCTGGTTTAACCGGCTGACGAAGGCCGAATATTATATGCGTAAAATTACAGGAGTAGTATTTATTTTAGTAGGCATATATTATTTTGCCGCATACATGCTAAAAATTGTATAAGGAGGTTTTAATGAGCGAAAATATAATTAAGAAGCTATCTTTCCTGGATAGATATTTGACTCTCTGGATTTTTCTGGCGATGGCTGCCGGGGTAAGCTTAGGTTATCTCTACCCCCGGATTGTAAGCTTCTGGAATAAATTCCAGGTAGGGACTACGAATATCCCTATTGCGGCTGGGTTGATTCTTATGATGTACCCGCCGCTGGCTAAAGTTAAATACGAAGAACTCGGCGATGTTTTTCGTAATACCAAGGTGTTAATTCTCTCGCTGGTACAGAATTGGATTATCGGGCCTATTTTAATGCTGGTGCTGGCGATAGCGTTCCTGCATAATTATCCCGAATACATGGTTGGTTTAATAATGATCGGGCTTGCCCGGTGTATCGCGATGGTTATTGTGTGGAACGAGTTGGCTAAGGGAGATACTGAGTATTGCGCGGGCCTGGTTGCATTCAACTCCATATTTCAAGTGTTATTCTATTCTGTGTACGCCTGGGTATTTATCACTATTGTTCCCACGTGGTTTGGGCTAAGGGGGGTTGCGGTGAGCGTAACGATTGCTCAGATTGCGCAGAGCGTTTTTATCTACCTGGGGATTCCTTTTATTGCAGGCATTGTGACGCGTTTTACTCTTATAAGGCTAAAGAGCAGGGAATGGTATGAAGAGAAGTTCATTCCTAGAATTTCCCCCATTACTCTGGTCGCGTTACTATTTACTATTATAGTCATGTTTTCTTTAAAGGGGGAATATATCGTCAGAATCCCCATTGATGCAGTGAGGATAGCTGTCCCGCTGTTTATCTATTTTGTAGTGATGTTTTTGGTGTCTTTCTATATGGGGAAAAGATTCCATGCCGGCTATGCAAAAACCACAACGTTAGCTTTTACTGCCGCCAGCAATAATTTTGAGCTTGCTATTGCTGTCGCGGTCTCCGTATTTGGTGTAAGCTCAGGCGTGGCGTTTGCCGCAGTAATCGGACCGCTGGTAGAAGTGCCGGTTTTAATCGGGCTAGTGAATGTCGCTTTGTATTTTAAGAGGAGATTTTTTGCCTGAATTTTATGCTTGACAAAATAACTTATGGTGTTATTATATTAAAAATAATAACACGGGAGCGGATATGGGAAGGTTAGTCAGGTTCGGGGTTTCTTTGGAAGCAGATTTACTCGGAAAATTTGACCGCTTGATCAAAGAAAGAAGGTATACCTGCCGTTCGGAGGCCTTACGCGATTTAATCCGCCAGGAACTCGTCCAAAAACAATGGCAGGAGTCCGGCGCGATCGCCGGAGCGATTACCCTTATCTACGACCATCACAAAAGAGAGTTGGTAAATACGCTAATGGATATTCAACATGATTTCGGCGGCATAATCATTTCTTCTTCGCACATCCATCTAGACCATAATAATTGCCTTGAGATAATCGCGGTTAAGGGCGCGCCGAAAGAGGCGCAGGGGCTGGCGGATAACTTAAAGTCGGTGAAGGGGGTAAAGCACGCTACTTTAAGCATGTCCAGCACGGGAAGAAATATTTAAGAAGGATTATTTTTTTGCTCAATAGTAGCACGAAATTAAGAAACGTATTATAAAATAACACCCCGCTTTCTTCTCGCGAAAGATTCATGAGCGGGGTGCGGTACTTGGCGAAGGATACAAACAACCAAGCCCGGCTATAAGTATACCATAAACTTTAGCTGGCGCAAACAACAGGCGAAGGAGGTATATTTATGGCGGCTTTGAAAAGAGTAACTTTATTTTTATTAATTTTTTCTTCTCTTTGGGCTACAATTGTTTTTGCCGAGGAATTATCTGTCAGGGATGAAATTAATCAGCTTAAAGAGCGCATTACTGCTTTAGAAAAGAGGGTTTTGGGCCAGGACGAATATATCGCTACACAAAATTCTACAGTCCAAGTGCAACAACAGAAGATTACCGAGTATGAATCCAGGTTAGCTCAATTTGAAGAGCATCTCCACCGCGTGCCGGGAGTCCCTATGCAGCTTATGGAGGGCTTAGAGCTTGGCGCAGGCGCAACCTTTATTGTGCAGGGGACGAATAATGTCAATTATGGCGGTGACGGCCAGACGCAGAAAAAGGATCGCACCGACGGCTCATACTCAGCCGATATAACCTTAGCTAAAGAATTCAAGGAAGTTGACGGCAGGGCATTCCTGCATCTGGAAGCTGGACAGGGCGCAGGTCTT
>Ga0265297_10002548_pt1 | contig 36557 bp, 37 predicted proteins | sample Munlanlwell13791_FD_192502 | JGI IMG/M metagenome (GOLD analysis project Ga0265297, IMG submission 192502) | Leachate microbial communities from a municipal landfill in Southern Ontario, Canada - Leachate well 137-91 | ecosystem: Engineered > Solid waste > Landfill > Unclassified | place... | reverse complement strand
AGGCCGTCGATCCCAACGCCAATCGGGCGCGGCTCCAGGCGCGGGTCGAAGCGGGCGCGCAATACGAGCACCGGATCTCCGTCGGGAAACGTCATGCGTGACGGGCTGCTAACCGATCACCGATGCACGGCCCATTCGTCGTCGATCTCGCACAGCGTCGCGCCCACAACCAGGCGGACCGCTTCCTCAGACTCGGCATGCTCCATAATTCCGGCGTGACGCGCTATCGAGAGACGTGGCGCCGCTCGCGAGGTTCCCCCGCTTCTCGGGGCTTGAGGATTTCACGCGTCAGTAAGGGGGTCAGGAGCGTCGACCAGAGGCGCATGCCTCTGTCAGATCACGTTCCCTACTTGGGGGTCAATGCGCGGTGGCGGGGAGGCCGGTCCGCGTTCTAGTTCGTCCAATCGCTGAAGATCGAAATGAGCGAACTCTTGCCGTAGGCTTCAGAGTCGTTGTACGGTACGCCGCACCGGACACTCAGGCCGGCCCAGTAGCCGTACGCCAGCGGATTCGCGAAATCCAGGCGGCCGGTGCCGGTAAAGGTGTTGGCGTCATTGCCGCACCCCCCGGTTGTGCTGCAGCTGTACACCGACGAACTCGCCGTGGTGCCGCCGGTGGCACTGGTTCCGACCACCCAGCAGAAAACGGCGCCACCCCCGTTTGTCGGCGTTGCGTCGTAGTACATGACCGACACCTCATTGACCCTGTAGTAGGGGTAGTAATTGCTGGAGACGGCATCGGTCACCTGCACCGGGCACGAAATACCAATCGTGCCAGCCTGGTAATCGTTGTACGCCCTCGAGTCCAGGAAACTGATGTAGCCCTGCTCCCAGACGGCATTGCCGCGGCAGACGGAACCAGGTGTCCACTGTTGGTTGGCGTACGCACTGTTCGCACCGACCAGCAGCGTCATCACCGAAAGCGCACAGACCAGTACTCTCTTCATGTCATCCTCCTTGTCGATGGCCCGCAGGCCGTTCAAGTACGAATGCAGCGGATACTCTGCCGTTCGGAAGCGGCAGAGGAGGGGTCCAATGCTTACTTGCCTGCCAAGCAGTCAGGTGCGTGTTATTCAACCACTCGTCGATCAGCACCCTCAGTCCCTGAGGGGTGGATTCGATGGATGCGACGCACCCGGCTGGGTAACACACCAAGCTTCCGTACGAGGCGTCTCGTTGCGCGGCTGCCGGCAGCTTCACGAGTTTCAGCTCATCGAACAGCCTCGCGGCATCTGCTGTCCAAGGCTCAGATGAGCGCTGCGGCGACTGGATGCGGCCTAGCAGGGCTTCGCGTTCTTGGCGCGCCATCTCTGCCAGGTCCGGCGCGTGATCCTCAGGCGCCTGCTGACCACCAACACGCTCGTCCACTCCATTGTTCACCCCCGGCAAGGAGGGTGAAGCCACACGAGATAGCGGTGCCGTGATGGGCGACGTGCTCGGTGGTGCGTCGCGCTCGACTACCGACTTCGAGTCGGGGCGTCTCGAACCCAAGCCAAACAGCAACATGGCGCCTAGGAAGACGACCCCACCAATAGCAGCAATGGAAAGACCATGCTTGAGGCGCATTCTGTCCTCCGAATTCCTCTGCCCGTTGTGCCTGCTCATTCTGCGACGGTGGGGGCACAACGGTATCGTGGCCTCTCCAAGCTGAGCCTTGTTGGAGGCCAGTGTGCTCGCCTCAACGCGCTAGAACAATGCGTACAAACCCGGACCACACGCGGCTCAAACCTCGAGCTTGGTAAGCCCCACGCGGATTGCGTACTTGGTCAATTCTGCGGTGTTCATTGCACCAGTCCTTGCGATCAAACGTGCTCGATGAGTCTCCACGGTACGCTCACTGAGGCCGAGCCTTGCAGCGATGTTCGAACAGGTGTACCCATCGGCAATCAGGCACAACACCTCTTTCTGACGTGAACTGAGCGTCCCGCCATCAGGACGGGCTCGCCCAGTTGGTCTTCTGCGCAATTGCATGGCGCACACCTCCTCAGTCGCCCAGTCCAAGCGACCTGTCTCCCGCTCACTGACGCCCTCTGAGGCGGGGCCTCAAGCTCGCGCCCACGTGCCCAAGAAGGAACCCTCTGCCTACCCCGTTGCGGCAAACTGCTCGGTCTCCGCGGACAGGACGCCGTGTCACAAGCCGGATCGTCCGCCGCGTACATCTGAAGTCAAGTTAAATCGGAATGAGTACCAGACTCACCAGCTCCGGATACGGGTTGCAATCTGCTTCTTTGGACCTACACAAACGCGATTGGCGTTGTCCAATGCTCGACGGAGTCTTGGTGGAAAATGTTCGGTTTGGGTAGGCGACGAACCTGTGTGTCTAGGACCAATCGAGGGCCCGAGCTCCGCGCGGTGTCCGTTTTGTCGATGAAGGCCCTGGTCACGACGCCATATCCCAACATATGATGGCAGCGTTCAGCGGGTTTGCCTGATTCTCACCGGTCGCAACGCTCTTGCGACCAGTGGAGCCGAGTCCGCGGAGGAGCGGAGTGAATCAGCGACGGCCGAAGGTCCTCTACGTCGATGACGAGGAGAGCAACCTCGTCACGTTCAAGTATTGCTTCACCGATCGGTTCGAGGTTGTGGTCGCCCGCTCAGGGAAGGAGGCGCTGGCCCTGATGGGCACCGAACCGGTGGCCGTGCTCCTGGCCGACCAGCGCATGCCAGGCATGTCGGGGGCGGAGCTCTGCGCCATTGCCAAGGACCAGTTCCCGCAGGTCGTACGGATGATCGTGACCGCCTACGCCGACATCCGCGCGACAGTGGACGCCATCAACTCTGGTCAGGTCAGTCGGTACATCCTCAAGCCTTGGAACGAAGACAGGATGGCGGAGGAGCTCCGGATCGGACTTCGGGCCTACGAGTTGGGCCTTCTCGTCAGCGAATCGCATGCATCGCTCCTCCGGGCCAACCTGCAGACAGCCGAGGCATCGCTGCTTGGGCAAGAGGTGCACGAGTTCTCGAACCCTCTGACGTCTCTCTGCGGAGGCTTGCGCGAAGCCGCAGATCTGGCGGACGAGCTGGTGACTGATCTCGCCATTGGTACGCGTCGGCCGCTCGGGAAGGCCAACGCGCTGAGGAAGGCGGTGAAGACCGCGGTCGTTGTGGCTGACGACTTGTCGTCTCGCGTCGAGCTGTTTAGGCGGGGTGAACCGGCTATGTCAGACCAGCGCGCTACCGCTAACGTCAACCAGGCCGCAGAGGCTGCTCTCGCCATCCTCAGCCCGGAGCTGCGCAGACAGGTCCGCGTCACGCTCAGGCTCGTCGACGTGCCCTTGGTTGCAGCGCCACCGATTCGGATCTGCCAGGTCCTAGCGAACCTTCTAACCAACGCTATCGAGGCCCTCGAGCCGGATTCACCGCGACAGCGTCGGGTCACCGTAACCACGGCCGTTCGAGACGAGTGTGTGGTAGTGGAGATCCGCGACACCGGCCGCGGGATCAGTCCCGATGCCCTGGCCAAGGTATTCGAGCCCTTCGTCAGCACCAAGGGGCAGGACCGGCCGCGCGGACTCGGGATGGCCGTAGTGCGAGACATCGTGCGTCGCATGCACGGTGAGGTGCGCATCAGCAGCGAGGTCGGTCGCGGGACCTGTGTGACCGTCGAGCTGCCCTTGGCGCGGTGATGGAGGTTGCCACACGCCAGCCGAGGTCTTCGGTCGTCGCGTGCCACGCAGTCACGTTTGGGTAGTCCCAAAGTGGTTTGGAGACTCCCCATCATTGGTCCCCGCTCCGACGGTGATTCGCGAGTGCAGATCAGTGGTCGGGCTCGTTCCGCCGTCCGGTCGGACATGGTAGCCTGGATGGTAGACGAGAGACGCTGCTGGGCTGACTGAAGACGCTACGCTGACTGGCTGGGGGGGAGGAGCGGACAATGTCCTCGCTCACTCCCAAGGGGCGCATCCTGGTAGTGGACGACGAGCGATCAGTGCGGATCACGCTCCGCCTGATTCTTGAGCGGAAGTTCCGGGTACGGCTGGCGCACTCATGTGAGATTGCCCTGCGAATACTCGAGGAGCAGGCAAGCGCCATTAGCCTGGTGCTGCTCGACAAGAAGTTTCCCGACAAGACCATGCAGGGTGAACAGGCGCTCAAGATCATCCACGAGCGCTGGCCAAACCTGCTGGTCATCATGCTGACCGTTGACTACCAGGTGCCTTCGGCCGTGCAGTGCGCGAAGCTGGGCGCCTTCCAGTACGTCAACAAGATGCCCAACCTGCGGGACGCCGTCCTGCCCGTGGTCGCGGAAGCCATGAACATCGTCCGCCTCCAGCACGAAACCGACGACTACGAGCGCGAGCTGCGCCAGCGACGCGAGCTCGAGCAGGACATGCGCGCTGGCGTGGTTCCGACTACGGCTCTGCCACCTGCGAAGGCTGAGCCCCACCGCGTCCGCGACTTCGAAACGGTTAGGAAGGAACACTACGTCTACGCTTACCAGGCGCATGACGGTAACCTCCTCTACGCCGCCCGCAGCCTCCACGTTTCGTACGACTCCTACCGGGACAAGCTGATCGAGTGGGGGGTCCACGTTCCGAGAAGGAGAAGGAAAGGCGCTCGGTCTGGACGAAGGAAGCCCCGCGTTGCCAGGCACGGCCGCCAGCCCAGGCCTCGAGCGGTGCTTGGGGATTCCCAAAGCATTTAGGAAATACACAAACAACGCCGGTATCACCATGTGGTGGTGGCCCGCGCGCTCGCTGCATGACGAATTCTCTTGACTCGCGCCGGCGCGAGTTGACTATTGATCCAACTTCCTCCGAGGACTCCCGTGTGGTCTGTCGCGTCTTGCGTGCTAGGCAGCCTGTGGACCGGGGAAGGGAGCGGCATTGAGGCAGTCTCAGCCGCCAATATCGAGAACATCACTGGCTGTTTCCGCAGGGTGGTAACTGCGGCGTCTGCATTGAATCGTCCGGATAGGCCACCGGGGCCGAGGAGGGATGGATGAGCGTCCTGCCGCTTGCACACGTAAGCCGCGTCGTCGCGATTCAGCACCGGGACTCGCTGTATCTGAGCGTGACCGGCCACGCCAGGGGGTTCGATGGCACGCTGGAGCTAGTTCGTAGCCCCACCCGCATCTACCCGCCGCTGTTCTTCGTCTACGAGAGGCCAGGGAACTGCGGCATCACCGGTGAGTGCCCCCCAGATCACGAGGCCACGGTGGCCAGGGCATTCGCGGGCCACTTCCGTGAGATTCAGGTCCGCACGGCGGACAGCACCCTGCACCCGCCGGTTCTGCAGGTGCGCGACCCCGAGCCAGTGGACTCCGCGAGCGAGGCGGCCACGCTCGTCGAACCGGCGGCCGCCGACCGCCAGGGTCCCGGCTGGTGGGCCTGGGAGAACACGATGCCCGGGCCAGGCAGCCAGAAGTCGCTCCACGTGCTCGGATTGGTGATGATGCCGACCCCGGGCTACGTCCTCAAGCTCGTCAAAGCGCAACCCCAAGGTTTCAACCCCAACGTGCTCATCCTCGATCTCGCGATCACCCGGCCGAGTGGCCTGGTGACGCAGGTGCTAACGCTGACGAGAGTCGAGTTCGAGGAGGCCTCGGAGCGCCTCTACAGTCACGTCCACATTCGCCCTATCGGCGTCACGATGCCCGTGGAATTCGCCTGGTAGGCCTCGAACTGACTGCGGATGTGAGAGGGTGGACTATTCGGGCCCACAGGAGGTGGGCGAGCTGCATGCGCCCGGCCGCGCCCGTGAACGATGGCTGGGTCCAGGGCTGATCGCGGACCGGGCCCTGATCCCGCTTCACGATAGGAGGATGAGATGGAGATCGAAGGCAAGCAGCACGTCGCGCTTTACCTCACCGATTGGCAGATCCGGATGATCAAGGATGTCTTGGGAATCGAGACCCAGGTCTGGAACGTCCCGGTCACGTCGCCCCCAGTATTGAAGTACATGCCGCCCAAGGCTCGTGCCGTCCCGCCCACGGCGAAGAGGATGTACCTCACGGAGTGGCAGTGCAAAGAGATCAAGGACGAGACCGGCGAGGATTGCGAGTTCGTCGAGCTCACCTCCGAGATCGTCCCGCGGTACATGGCTCCTCCGCGTGTCGCTAAGAAGAAGCCGTGACCGGCGGCCGCACCCGGCTCCACCCCATGCCCGAGAGGCAGCCATACGTCCCTGAATACTGCGTCTGGGAACTAACGCTTCGCTGCAACTTGCGCTGTCTCCACTGCGGGTCGAAGGCCGGCCGGGCGCGCGCCGATGAGCTCACGCTCGAGGAGTGCCTGCCAGTGGCCGACGAGCTGGCCGCGCTCGGCTGCCGGCAGGCAAGCCTCATCGGCGGCGAGGTCTTCCTCTATCGCGGGTGGGAACGCGTGGCACGCCGCCTGGCCGACCGCGGGGTCCAGGTCAACACTATCACGAACGGCCTGGTGCTCGATGATTCGCACCTCGCGGAGATCCGGCACGCGCGCCTGAGCAATGTCTGTCTCTCCCTCGATGGCTTGCGGGAAGCTCACAACACGATCCGCGGCGTGCGCACGTCCTTCGACCGCGCCGTCGCGACGATGGCCCGGCTGCGGTCCGAGGACATCCCGGTCGCCGTCGTCACGACCCTGACTGCGCTGAACGTCGACGACTTGCCGGGCCTGTACGAGCTGCTGGTCGCCCATGGCGTCGAGACCTGGCAGATCCAGCTCGCCACGCCCATGGGGAACATGGCCCGCGCGCGCCACTTGCTCCTCGAGCCGGCGCGCGTGCCAGGCGTGACGCGCTTCATCCGCGAGCACCGGGACGCGGCGCGACTCTGGATCCTGGCCGGGGACGACATCGGCTACTACGACAAGAACGAGATCTACCTGCGGAACCAGCCTGGAAGCCTCGGCAGCTGGCAGGGCTGCAGCGCGGGTCTGCGGGCCGTCGGCATCGACAGCGAGGGCAACGTCAAGGGCTGCGAGTCGCTCTACGACCCGCGCTTCGTCGAGGGCAACCTGCGGACCCGGTCCTTGAGCGAGATCTGGAACGACGCCGGTGCGTTCTCCTACAACCGCCGCTTCGAGATTGGCCAACTGGGGGGCACGTGCACCGGCTGTGACAAGGGAGCCCGCTGCCGAGGCGGGTGCCGCGGGGTGTGCTTCTTCACCTCGGACGGCCTGTTCACAAACCCCTACTGCTGCTATCCGGGTCGGCCGTCCAGCGAGAGCGAAAGCGACTCGGCGAGCGATCCTCAGGCCGCAGGCGGTCCGGGACCCCAGATCCGCCGGCCGCAGCGCGCGAGGAGGTGACACACCGATGCGAGCTCGAGCAGAACATGCGCGCCGGCGTGGTTCCGACGACGGCTCTGCCACGTGCGAAGGTTGAGCCCCACCGCATACGCGACCTCGAAACGGTTAGGGAGGAGCGCTACGTCTACGCCTACCAGGTGCATGACCGTAACCTCCTGTGTGCTGCCCACAGCCTCCACGTTTCGTACGACTCCTATCGGGACAAGCTGATCGAGTAGGAGGTCCACGTTCCGAGAGGGAGGAAGAGAAGCGCCAGGGCTGCGCGGCGGAAGCGCCACGTCACGAGGCCTCGCGGCACGCCGAAGTCTCGACCCGCGCTTGGGTACTCCCAAAGCATTTAGGAAATACCCAAACAGCAGCACTCTCGCGCTCTTGTAGCGCACCCTACATTAACGGAATGTCGAATCATCTTGACTTCTGTTCTGTTTGGCCGAGGATCTGGGCTGAGCGATGCGCCTGGGTAATCGGAAGTGGACTCAGCTCGGAGCGGGGCGCCTAAGCGACACGCGCCTGGCTCGAGCGGCGGGGTTGTCCGGACGGAAAGGCCCAACGCTTCGCACGCGCTGCGTCGCTCCCGCCACCGACGAGCCGTGCTTCCCCTCGCCACAGCAGCATCAACGCCGCGCGGCGGCTCCCCTCGTAGCCTCCGTTGGTGCGTCGTGGGGAGGGGCCGATGCTTCGCGCTAGGCCCTGCCCCTGGACCGAGGAGAATGACAGATGAGCATTGAGCCGCGCTTCCCCGCCTTGCTCCGCTCGATCTTCGACGGGTCCTTGGTGTTCCGGCCCACGCCTCCCGGCGAGCCGGATACGGCCGTCGGGCCGACGCTCAGACTACCTTCGGCCACGGTTCGAGTCGATCTCGCCCCGGGCGAATTCGACGCGCTTCTCGCCAATCTCGCCTTCGGCGCTCTGACCAAGCACGAGGTGCAGGCTGCGGTCAAGGCGGCGCGGGTGGCTGGCACTCTGGCTGCTCATCTCCAAGGCGCAGCGGGAGACCCTCAGGGGGACGATTGGCCAGCAGAGCTGGCGCGGGCTCACGCCCTGGACCGGATGGCGATGATGGCGGTTCAGATCATAGACCGCGCTCAGCGAGCGTTGCTGTCGGTGGAACCGTTGACGGAGATTCACTTCGACTTCACCGAGCAGGCGCGCGCCGCACTCGCGATCTCGTTCGAGGCAATGAGCAAGCGTGGCGAATTCCCGCTTCCGCCGCGCGGCAGGCGGCGGTTCGATGCGCTGGCGAGATCGCCGAGTGGTGCCCTCCACTTCGTGAGCGCCAGCGACCTCGACGCCGGGTACTTCTACACGATGGGCATAGCCTTGTCGCCGGAGGCGCAGGCCCTGCAGACTCTCGACGCTTCCTATGGGCTGGACGGCGAGCTAATCGTGCCTGGCCAGGCCGTTTCGCCCATCCCTCCGTTTCTCGCCATGGCCTCCCGACTCGTGGCCGCCTCGATTCCCGCGAGCTCGAACATCTCGGAGGAGGAACAGTCCATCCCGATGCGGAACTTCCCGCATCCCACGAACCTCGACGACCTCGAGCCGCGGCGCGGAGGACTGTTCCGGCCGCCGATGCGGCCGACTTCGCCCGAGCAGGCCATTACCGACCTGCGGCTGCAGTTCCGGCGCAGCGACGCCGGGGCCGGGCGCATGTCGCAGCTCGAAGGGATGCCGAACGTGGGGGCAGTCTTCGAGGTGACCGGGTGGGATGAGCGCCGCATTGTTCGCACCGTCAGTCGGGTCCTGGCGGACGCGGAGATCAACCGCCGGAGGGCGTCGCTGGCGCTCTACCTCAACATCGAGTCGGCTTGCACGGATCGGCTATCGGCCGTCAATCGGGTGGTGGATGCGGCATCCGAACTCGGTCTTCACTACGTCGCCGTCGCAGACGACGTGGAGGACTCGTGGTTGCCGGGCCTTCTCGAGTACCTCGAGCCGGACGAGCTCAACGAGATCGCTGACCACTCTGACGCCAAGCACGTGATCGTGATCGATGGGCGTCCGGTCGATCCCATCTACACGGCGGCAACGGCCGCGCAGCGCATTCAGTCCGTGTTTTCGACCCTGTCCGTCGACGTCCTGAAGATGGGCATGTGGCTTTGTCTCGACGCGATGGCGGCCCGCAACGTCTGGCGTGAGATCCTCGCCAATCCGCACATCCCATCGCACATGCTCCTCATGCCGATCGGGATCATCGAGCCGTGGAACGCGTTCGCCGACAACCGACGCGCGGACCGTACGCAGCGCGCCATCATCGAGCCCTTCGAGAAGATCAAGTTCATGATCGAGGAGGCGCGTGCGTTGGGCATGCCGTCGTTGCTCACGGACACCCGTCACAAGTCCACGTGGGTGCTGCTCGGGCGCAAGACCGACAAGGACCAGCCGCACTTGCGCGAGCGGTTCGTCTATGGAGCGCCGGGAGAAATCCTCGGGCGCACTCCCGACTCGGCTATCCCGCTGCTGAGTTGGGATGAGTTCATGCAGTGCGAGTGCCTGGCGCGGGAGGCAAAGATCCTCCTTGGCCAAGCCGGGTCAATCGAGGCCGAACAGGCCTTTCGAATCATCAGCGAGACGACATACGACGCGGCGCACGATCACCGCAATCCCGCCACCGCCATCTGGACTGCCGAGACGGAGCGCGTCCTTCGAGTGAAGACGGCGGTCGCCAAGGGCGATCTGGATGCCCAGCGCAGCTCCGCGGTGTCACCCTTCCTCGCGGTCATCAACCGCGGACATGAGTCGCACGCGAAGCTGGATGGCTGGCTCCGGTACCTGGAGGAGCAGGGCCGAGAACTCCCGGACCTGCGCCTTGAACTGCGGCGACACCGCGAGGATCTGGCCAAGCTCCTCGAGGCTGTCATGGCCAGTCAGGCAACGGACCCCAATCGCCATCAGCAGGAGTGGGACGCTTACCGGCAGCAGTACCTCCAGTACCACGAGCTCATCAAGAAGCACTTCGTCCGAGTACAGATGAGCGTGGCCACGGCCTGGGCCGAGGCTTGAGAACCGCCGAACGAACGGAGAAGCGACCATGAAGCAAGGACCCTGGACCCGAATCCGCCCTCTGCAGATCGACGAGGTCGACGACTACACCGCCGCTGCTTATAGGCAGGGAGAGCTCACCTGGGGCCACTTCCCGAACAACCTGATGAAGGTGATGGGGCACTGCCCCTCTCTGGCCATCACCGAAGTGCCCTACGCGAACTCTTTCATCTTCGACATCGACGTCTTCAACCAGGGCAAGCAGTTCGCCGGCTTCCTCGACCGGCCACTCAAGGAACTGTGCATCAGCCGCACGTCGCTGCACAACCGCAGCCGCTACTCGGTCACTCACCACTCGTTCATCGGCTTCATGCTCTTCAAGAGCGTCGGGCGCGAGGAGGAGGGCCACAACAAGCTGCTGCACCTTCATGAGCACGCGGCCAACCGTGGGATCTACACCGCCCGCGAAAACATCTGCTTCGACGTGATCGTCAAGATGTGCCAGGACGCGCATACGGTCACCGACGCGGAGTTCGGCAGCCTCAAGCGGGAGTTCGACCGCTACAACCGCGGCCAACTCCCGGCCGGCGAGGTGACGGAATTCGATCGTCACTTCGTCGAGAAGTGGCGTGGGTACGACGACAAGCAGCACGCGGCGCTGGTCGACAGGCAGGTGGTTGAGTTCGCCTGGCTCGTCGGGCACTTCTGCCTGCTCAATCGGTGGTTCACGTTCCTGCAGGTTCCCGATGAGGCCCCGGATGACGAGGCGAACTTCCAGGGGGCCTACGACGCCAATGTGCCGGCGGACATACGCCAGCGAAACGAGAGGCTCTTGGGCCATGGCTTCTAAAGGACCACCAGGGCTGAGGAGGCCGCCAGTGAGGGGTCAAGACCAGACGACCGAAGCAGGCCGTCCTGTGGACAGCCTGCCGATCAGGTTTGAATGGCACACCGGTGCGTGGAAGCGGCTCTTCGACAAACAGATCGCCCTGATCAAGGAGGATATCAACCGGGCGCGCGCTCAGGACAAGCTCGTCGTCTACCTGAGTTGTCCCATCAGTTCTCGGGGCGGCGGCTACTCGGGCACCAACGTCGACATCGCCATGCACACGGAGCGCACACTCCTCGACAAGTGGGGCGAACGCTTCTGGATACTCAACCCATCCCGTTACCAGATTGTAGACGGCCGAAACTTTCCGTCGAAATCTGACAGTCGAGGTGCAAGAGGGGGGTGAGCTTTTCAGCGCCGCTTGGGACCACGGCGCGGGTGCTCGGAGGCGGGGGTCTCGGGCGTCGCGCGGCCGTCGCGGGACAGGCTGTGCTTCTCGCGCCAGGACTCGGCGTCAATATCCACGCGGTGGCAGTGCTGGGCGAAGCGGTCGACGAGGGCGACGACGCAGGCGGCGCCGGGGAAGACGGTGCCCCACTGCTTGAAGGCGAGGTTGGTGGTGATCACCGTCGAGCGCTGCTCGTGGCGGCGGCTGACGATGTTGTAGAGGAGGTCGGCGGCGCGGCTGTCGCAGGGCAGGTAGCCGAGCTCATCCAAGATCAACACGTCGGGGTAGAGGTAGCGCTTGAGCCGGCGCTCGAAGGCGGGCAGCGACTCCTGCTTGAGCAGATCGGCGAGCGCGGCGGCGAGCGTGGCGAAGCGGACGCTGTAGCCGCGTTCGAGCGCGGCCTGGCCGACGCACTTGGCGAGCATGGTCTTGCCGACGCCGGACTGGCCGCGGAAGAGCAGATTCTCGGCGTGGCCGACGAAGTCGAGCTGGAGCAGGCGTTCGATGAGGGCGCGGTCGATGGCGCGGGGATGCGCCCAGTCGAAGCGGTCGAGGGGCTTGAAGGCCCCGAGCGCGGCCGCGCGGGTGCGCCGCGCGAGGTTGGTGGCCTCCCGCGCCCGGCGCTCGAGCAGCACCAGTTGCTCGAGGGTCTCGGTGGGACCGCAGCGGCTCTTGTGGGCGTGGGCGAGGAAGGCGGCGAGCGCTTCGCGCGCGGCGCGGAAGCCCAACCCGCGCAACTGGCTGACGAGGTCCGGCGGCGGCTCAGTCGTCATCGTAGGTCTCCAGGTCGTGCGGCACGACGTCGCGGTCGCCGATGTGCGGCGGCAGCGGGATGGCGACCGGCACCGGGCGCTGCTGCTCACGGCGCAGGCGGTCGCAGGCAACGGCGAGCGCGCCTAGATCGCGCAGCCCGCGACTGGCCATCTCGGCGACTGCGGCCGCGAAGATCGGCGCGCCGTACAGGTCGAGGAGCTTGATGGCGCGGGTGACCTGGATGGACAGGCTGCGGCCGGTGAGCGCCCAGCGCTCAAGGATGACGGCGAAGTCGGGGGCCACGGCGAGGAGCCGATCACGTCCCTTGAGGTCGGCGGCGGCGCGGCGCTGCCGCACCAGCGCGTCGCGGTGCGCCGGGTCCTCGAGGAGCTGGCGGCGGCCGAAGCTGCGCGCGTGGCGGGCCACCACCGTGGGGCCGTCGAGCACGCGCACGCTGGTGTCGTCCGCGACCAGGGTGAGGACGCGGTCGACGCACTCCGGCGGGACGGAGTAGCGGTTGGTGTCGAGGCGGACGAACGCTTGGGTGTCGACGTGCACCGGGAGGACCTGGTCAGTGCCGGGTGGCGGGTCGGGCATGGCCAGCAGGCGCGGGCGCTCGGCGGCGAGCACCTGGCCGACGGTGGCCGGGGCGAGGACGGGGTGCGGTCGGGCCAACGCGATGTCGCCGATGAAGTGCTCGAGCTGGCGATTCCCGTCGGCGACGCTGGTGATGACCCGGCCGGCGAGGAAGCGGTCGCGCAGGTAGCGGATGGCGCGCTCGACGCGCCCCTTGTGCTGGGGTCGCGCCACCGCGCACAGGCGCGGCTGCACGCGCAACGCCGAGCACAGGTCGAGCAGCACCGGGTGGAAGCGCACGGCGTCGCCGACGCGCTCGAGGACCACGGTCTTGGGATTGTCGAACAGCCACTGGCGCGTGAGGCCGCCGAAATATTTCCCGGCGCGGACCAGCGAGCGGCACAGCGAGTGGACCGAGAGGTCGAGCACGAACTCGCCCCACAGGGCGCGCGAGTAGCTGAGCACCAGCACGAACAGCCACAGCGCGCGCTCGCCGCCGGGCACGGGCAACTTGCCGACGTAGGCCCAGTCCACCTGCGCCTGCTCGCCGACCAGGGGCTCGGTGTGCAGGTAGACCTCGCGGTGGCGGCGCGGCCGCACGCTGGCGACGTAGGTGCGCAAGGTGCGCACCGCCCCGCGGAAGCCGCGCTCGCGCAGCATGTCGAACAAGCGGGTGGCACGCAGCGTCGGGTACGCCGTCAGCGTCGAGGCGATGAAATCGCGGTACGGGTCGACCACGCGCGGTCGCGGCGGCCCGGCACCGCGCGGGAGGTCCAGCCCGAGCACGCGGCGCACCACGTCGGGATGCAGGCCGAGCTGCGTAGCGATGGTGCCCACGCGCCAGTGCTCGGCGAAGTACAGGCGGGTGACCTCGGCCTCGGTCGCGACCGGTGGCGTGCTCATACCGCACCGCGCTGCGCGAGACGCCGCAGGTCAGCAAACGTGCCCAGGCGCCGTCGCCGCCGGCGGGGCTCGACCACCGCCACCTCGTAGTGCACGGTCTTCGCGCCGAAGCCGAATCCGTCGCAGAGTCCCAGTGCGGACGAAGCGCCCGTGGCGTCCGCACACAGCACAGCGGAGAGCGGCTCCTGGAACCACAACGACAGGGCCTCGAGCAGCGTCGCCGCCGCCCGCGGGTGCGCCTGGCTGGGCGGCGGCAGCACCGCGCGCAGTACCTCCTCCTCGTGATTCGTCACCAGCAGCCGCGTAGCCAGTGGCGTCGGCTTGAGGGTCACCACCAATCGCGTCATCGGGCGTCCTCCCGGCGTCGCGCGTGGACGCGGCCACCAGGGCCGCCGTCAGCGGGACGCGCACGCACACCCTGCCCGACAACGCAATTCTCAGTCGACCCTGATCCGTCACTTTCTGCTTGGCCCGGTAGCGCGCCTGGCGCGCGGCGTGATCGCGCCGCCCCTCCCGGCTCTGCTGGTGGCGCTGATTGGCGGCGCGGTGCGACACTCGCCGCGCCGTCCTGCGGCACTCCAGCGAGCAGTACTGCTGCCCGCGATCACACAACCGGCAGACGTAGAAGACCACGGCACAGTTGCCGCATCGGACCTCGCGCAGGCTATCCTGGGGCACGTCGTCCACGACCACGCCAGCGGCGCCTCCCGCGACCGCGGCCTACTCGTATCCATTGGTCTCGGAGGTCGCAAGAATGTCCCGCAAGCACAAGCTCACCGCCGCCGAGCAGCAACGCCGCCGCGAGAAGCAGGAGCGGCAGCAACTTGAAACCGTGGTCGTCGATACTGCCGCGCGATTTACCTGCTCGACGAAGATCGCCGCGGACTTCGCCGAGGGGTGCGAAGACGCCGCCGAAGCCCTCGAGGCCGAGTTGGTCTTCGTCGACATCGCGCACGACATGTGGCGCGACCGCACCGGCCCCTCAGGCCACACGGAGGAATTCCTGGCCATCCTCGAGGTGCTACGTGCAGCAAACGAGCAGCATCGACAGACCCTGCTGCAACTGGCCGCCCGCTTCGCGGGCATCGCGAAGTACGATGACCACGAACATCTCGACCCGGCCGAGAGCTACTACGACTTCATCCGCAGCCACATCAGCGGCGCGCCAGACCCGGGCTGATCAACTCGCCCTCGACGCCTACCCACGCCCTCGACCGTCAGAAACCAGCGGAAAGCGTCGGCCGTCCACACCAGATGGAGTCGAAGGAAGGGTTCGGCCTCATCGATCGGTACGCCAAGGAGTTGGGCATCGACCTCCAGGCGCTACGGAGCCAGGCCGAGCCCTCGGGCGGCGACTACATGCGGATGTGGACGAGGATCCTGGTGGAGGACGACGCCGGCAACACGGCCGAAAAATTCGACGCTTTCTACTTCATCGGCCCAAGTGACGTGCACGGTTTCTTCCTCAGGGACAGTCCGGCGACGCTGACTGCAGGCATCGAGCAGTACTTCGCGCGGAAGCACGCAACTGATCCCGACTTCCGGGACTACTTCTCGGTTGCTGGTGAGCTCAACTGGGGCCGCGACGGCAAGCACTCCCCCGAGGAGAACAAGCGCCGGGAGCAATGGGAGGAGTGGCGGAAGTCATTCTTCCGCTTCTACGCTCTCCGCGCGAGCGTCAACTACAGTCTGGGCTCACACGACGAGTGGGAGATATTCAGGCTCGTCAACGCCCAGCGTCTCAAGCGCAGCAACGGTGACGTTGGCTCCGTCCTGGCCGGGTATTTCGACGGCGTGCAGATCCAGCCGTCTGCCGCGGAGACCAAGTTGTCCGCTGGCTACGCCCTGCCCAACGCAGGGTGACTCGTGGATACGCCCGATCGCACGTGAGCAAGGTTCAAGGAGGACGGGGCTCGTGGTTTTACAGGAATTCTCACGCCGGCGCTGGGCCGGGCAGGGGGTGCAAGATGCCACAGCAGCAACCGAAGAAGTACGATGACCCGCTCGCCGCGGTTAAGGACTTCAGCTCGCTCTCGATCGCGGACCTGCTCAAGGCCCGAGACCTCTATCATCGGCACCTGACGTCCAAGCGCGGCGTGCTCGCGACGGCCGTGGGCAAGTACCTCATCCGCCGGAGCGATCCGCAACTCGGGGAACACCGCGCCAAGACTCCTCGGCCCCGCAGACTGAGCGAGTGCGAGGTGCGCAGGTACTCCTGGCCCTGTCTTCTGGTCTTCGTCTCGAAGTGGGTCGAGGTTGAGAAGCTGCCGTCCGGGTATCAAACGAACGACCTGATCTCCCGCGTGCTGCATCTGCCCGACGGGAAGGATGTACCGGTCTGCGTGGTCGAGGCCGAGCCTCAGACGATAGCTCAGCCACGACCCCTGAATCTGACCTTCCCGCAGGAGTACATCGGCGGCGGGTATCCCATATTGACCGAGGTTCAGGGCGAGGAGCACGTTGCGTCGGTTGGCTGCCTCGTCACCGACGGACACACCGTGTACGCCGTGACGAACAAGCACGTGGCCGGCAACCCTGGCGACCGAATGTTCACGTACCTGGGCGGTGAGCGCACCGACATCGGGAAAGCCTCGGACAAGCAGCTGACCCGTATCCCTTTCTCAGAGCTCTACTCAGACTGGCCCGGACAAGGCGTCGTTGTGAACCTCGATGTAGGCCTGGTCGAGATCAATGACACGAGCCAGTGGACGCCCCAGGTCTACGGAATGGGGAAGATCGGCCCCCTGGCAGACATCGGTCCGGACGACTTGTCGCTGCGCCTCATCGGCGCCCCGGTTCGCGCCTACGGCTGCGCATCGCGTGAGATGTACGGCCAGGTGCTGGCCCTGTTCTACCGCTACCGCTCCGTCGGCGGGTTCGAGTACGTGGCCGACTTCGTCATCGGACCCAGGACCGACGGCCAGCTCAAGACCCATCATGGCGACTCAGGAACGCTGTGGCTTCTCGAGCGCCGGGACCCGGACGGCAAGCCGACTGCGCCGAGGCCACTTGCCCTCCAGTGGGGCGGACATGTCCTCGAGGACTCGACGGGCCGCGGCCAGTCCTACGCTCTGGCGACCAACCTCTCACCCGTGTGCGCCCGCCTGGGCATCGAGCTGATCCGCGATTGGGGGCAAGAACTACCGGAGTACTGGGGGACCGTCGGTCACTTCACGATTGCGAACCTCGCCACCAAGCTCCTGAACTCCAAGTTGAGCCTGAGCAAGCTGATCAATGACAACCTGACCAACATCACCCTCAAGCTCTCCGACATCACGGACAAGGACACCAAGGGGCTTTCGAAGGAGGACTTCGTCCCGCTCGCAGATGTCCCAGACCTGGCCTGGAAGGTCGGGCAGCACAAGCGCGGTCCGCGGGGTAGGACTTCCGACGGAGCGCCGCTCAACAAGGAGGGGCCGAGCCATTTCGCGGACATGGATGAGCCCCTCCCCGAGACCGGTGAAACGTTGTTGTCGCTCTGTAGCAACCCCTCGAACATCAGTCCTCAGGCGTGGATCGATCACGTGCGCAGGTTACCGCACGCGGACGGAGTCGATCCGGCGCTGTCGGCGGGACTGCTCCCGTTCCGCTGCTGGCAAATCTACAACGAGATGGTTGGGTTCGCGAAGGCCGGCAAGCTGGAGGAGTTCGTGTGCGCGGCAGGTATCCTCGCGCACTACGTGGGCGACGCCTGTCAGCCGCTGCACATCTCGTACCTGCACCATGGCGATCCCACCGACACCGTGACCAAGGTCGTGCATCACCGTGACGGAACCGAAACTGAGAGCACGGTGAACCGTGCCAACAACATCCACGAGGACTACGAAGTCGGGATGTTCAAGAAGCACGCGGTGGAAATGAAACAGGGAGTGGAGGCGGCCGTCATGTCAGCCGGTCCGCTCGCCCCCATCAGCGGCGGCTACAACGCTGCGGTGAAGGTCTTCGAGCTCATGCAGAAGACCTTCGCAGCCGTTCCGCCGAGGGCTCTTGTCGACAGCTACACCGAGGGGCTCAAGGATGGCCAGGCGCGAAGCGAGCTCACGGACGAACTCTGGCAACGCTACGGTGCCAAGACGATCGAGATCATGACGTTGGGCTGCCGGTACCTGGCGTTGCTTTGGGAGAGCGCCTGGATCGAGGGTCGCGGGGAAGCGCATGCCAGCGAGGCCCGCGCCCTCGGCACCATCCCCACGAGCAGGCTCGTCAAGCTCTACAGTCCGCGCAGCTTCCTTCAGTCGTGCCTGCTGACAGAAATCGACCGGATTCTGACCCTACGTAGAGCCGCACGTGGTGTTGCTCCCGGTGGTGCCCACCACTCGGATCGACCGATCACTGCGCCTGTCGGCGCAGCAAGAAAGCGAAAGCGGCACCGCTGACGCACTGTCACCTGACGGAGGACGTGCGCCACTGGCTGCCCGTGATGGAACGCTGCGCGAAGGCACACCATCAACGAGCAACCAGGGGCTTCTTCTCCCAGCGCGGTACGAGGCGTCAGTTCGAAATGACCAACGGGAGGCCAGGTCATGCGGAAGATTGACCGTGCTCTGCTTCGAGATGTCATCGCCATTGCTGCCGGTTTGCTCGGCATCGCGGTCGCCCTGCTTTCTTTGGCCAGAGGGTGTCAGACAGCTGAAGACGCGTCGAAGACCAAGGGAAGGGTCGGCGAGGTCAGTCAGGTTGCTTCACAAGCACAGCGCAGGTCGGAGGAGGCCTTTGTAGTTGCCTCCGAGGTGACAAGGTCTACTAAGGTTGCGGTGGACAAGGTCGCGAGTGCAGTTGCCGACTTGGAACGCAGGAGTGGAACACTGGCGGAAAGACCGCGGCGGATAGCGCTGGTCACGCCCGCTATCGCTGAGACAGCCCGTTGGACCGATGCCCCTCTGGTTGAGTGGCTGAAGAGCAGCAAGGTAGGGGTCGGCGACAATCCAGGCAGCAGCAAGTATCGTCTCGTCGGCAAGGCCGCGGACACGAAACCGGGTGCCACCATCGCATTTGACATTCTCACCAACAAGTGGTGGCACCAGGGGCGTGCCAAGGTGGAAGCTGACGGCTCGTGGAAAGGCCTCATTCACCTCGACGATGCGCATCCCCCAATCACGCTTCGACTGACATTGCAGGAGGGCAAGGCGACCAGCGTCCGCGAGTTCAGGGTTGCCCAGTAGCCTGACAACGCTTCGTGGTCGCCGCGAGTAGAGATGGTGCGTGCTGCCATGTCTGCGCCCGTGTGGCATTCGAACATCCTGAGTGACGCACGCGAGGGTCGACCCGACTTGCAGTTGCTTGGATGGTGGGCCGCTAGCGTCGCTCTGATGCTCCTGGCTTCGGCCTGCTGCCCCGCGCGGCATCCAGTCCCCGGACAACCTTCAGTAGGCCCTTCAGCGGTCACAGGGCCTCTTCTGCGGTTCAAGGTCATCTACGTCGACCTGGATGGCACCGCCCTCGACGGCCGGTCTCAGGAACCGCGGCCGGGCACGATTGCCGCACTGGATGACTTCAGGGCTTGCGGCGGCCTTGTTGGAATCGCCACGGGGAGGTCTCTTGAGCAGGCGACCCCGTACTTCTCTTCGCTCCGGCCGAATGCCCCTGTTGTGCTGATGAACGGCGGGATGATCGTCGATCCGACGGATTCTCGTATCATCACCGTAAGACGTTTCTCGAAGAGCGAGGTACTAGAAGCTGTCCGCGCCGCCGCCAGCGTGGCTGCAGCCTCTGGGGTGGCGATCCATCTCGTTAATGGCACCCTGGTAGTTAGGCCGACGCCGGGCTTCTTGGGTTTCCTCCGACGAGCCTCCATCACGCCGACGGGTACATGTGCCTCGGATCACTGCCTCACCGGAATAGCGCAGGGCGAGATCGAACTGCCCGTCAAGATCATGCTGGTGGTGCCGCCAGGCCGCGCCTCAACCGTCGTTGCCTCGCTGAGGACGTCCTTGGGGCGGCGCATTGCAGTCAGCATTGGAAATCCCGCCGAAGCCACGGTTGAACTCGTGCCTGCTGGAACGGACAAGGGCGCGGCCATCAGCACCATCCTGCAGAGGCGGGGTCTCTTGCCAGAACGCGACTTGCTGGCATTCGGGGACGGGCAGAACGACGCCGAGATGCTTGGTAACGCGGCTGTCGGCGTCGCGATGCAGCGGTCCCATGAAGATGCCCGTCGGCGAGCGCTGTTTGTGACGGGATCAAACGACAGCGACTCGATAGCGGCTGTCGTCCGCCGCCTTGCCATCACCCCCTCCTGCGCTCGGCGCGTTCGTGGTGGTACACACGCGGCCGCCGAAACCGGCCCACACCCGTGAATTCCCAACGCTCTCCAATGTCGCGAACGCCGGCTACCACGATAGTAGGGTCCCGCTGCGCCTGACACGGCCACGGCCCGCGTTGAACCGGAGGCGTCATGTCGCAAGATCCGAAGAAGGAACCGTCTCCAACCAAGGAACCTGAGGAGCGTGAGACGAAGGACAGGGGCGATCCCCTAGGCGCCAATGCAGGTCGTTCGCGTATGCCGACTTCGACGGAGTCCACTTCCGACGGAAACGGACGTGACCCCTTGGTAGTGGTGGCCGAGATCCAGGCCCGCGTGGAGCAATACAAGGCCGACCAGACGCTTGCGGCTGAGCGCCTGAAAGCTGAGACGGCTAGGGCGGTCGCGGCAGAAACACGCGTCGAGGAAGTGCGAGCCAAAGCGGCGCAAGAGGTTGCACGGGTTCAAGGCAGGACTGAGGGAATCAAGGGGAGGTATGTAGTCGCTGCAGCCGTTGTTGCCGGTCTCGCTGGCCTCGTTGGCGGAACGAAGCTCCAAACGACAGTTGGTCCAGCACCAAGACCATCGGTGAGTCCCGCGAGCACCTTCAAACCGACGTCCGTCAAAGCCGTCCATTCGCGCCCAATCCTTATCGGCAGTGGTACCGTGATAGAGCTGCTCAATGGCGCACGTGGCCTGGTCGGCTTTGACCAGGCGACCATTGACCTCGGATCCGTGGCGTCGCTAAACGTCCTCGTGCAGGCGCACAATCGCGGCGCGAGCAGCGCAAGCGCGAATGTCGCGCCTCTCGTTGCTTTGAGCGTCACTGATCCGACCGAGGACGAACGATGGAAGGACACCAGCCTGAACGAGACGGACGTCTTCTATGCAGTCAAGCTCGAGATGACCAGTCCCCTCGAGGTTGTCCTCTCCGACTCGAAGCAGGTCTGTGGTGGGCAAGAGCCTGCACCAGGCGACGGCGCGCTTGCTGACTGCCTCCTCAGTTGTCTGCAAGCGGACAAGAACTGTAGGCTCTTCTCCGTAAGCGAACGCAGTGGCACTCGACTTGAACTCGCATCACGCCCTGCATTTGACCGCTTCTTTCGAGCGCTCGATCGCAGCAAACGTGCGTACGTCGACCTCCGCAATGCCGGATTGCCTCTGCAGGGACCCTGGGCCGCGATTGGCAATGCCCGGCTACATGAGACGACGCTCGTTCACGCGACCACCGCCACCCGCTTCCAGCTGTGCAGTGGGAGGTGGCAGGTTCGCAAGAACCCAGAGCCCTGTCTCGAGAGGCATCCAGCCTACCTCGTAGGCCGCCTCCCGTTGCAGTGCCTGCATTCCGATGATTGCGGGGTGAATTCAACGCTCTGCGATTTCTTCGAAGCTCTCCGAAACTCAGTCGACGCCAGACATGGGCCCATTCTGTCCATTGGCCAGACCCCGACGAAGAGCGACAAAGGCTGCATACTGCCCCACAGTCTCAGGAACGTAGATCGCCCCGCCATTTGTGTCTTCGACGGGCCCCAAACTAGGTGCAAGAAACTGCCCTCGAAGCTCTGATTGGCCGTCGGGAGTCGTGAACGTGTCAGACAGAGAAACCGCACTTCGTGTCTCACCCCTAGAATGGACCACCCAGGAGAGCTGCGCCCCGGTGGCATGGACAGGGGGTAGCCTCGGCCCTCTCGGCAGCCCGGGCTTCGACGCCTCGGCGTCAGAGGCGCCGGGAGTCGAGCCTACTGGAAGCTCATGCGCCAACCAACCGTCGGCACTCGGTCTTCCCCGCAGGAGCGACAGGTTATATCCAAGCCAATCGTGAACCCAATGCTTGAGCTTGGCCACCAATGTCGATGGTCTGTCGCATGAGCGCCTCGGAAAAGCCACCGTGCGGTAGATCGTCGTGTTCGGCTCGAACGAGTCGGAGGCACAGGCAGCCGAACTCGCCGTGCAGTTCTCCGCGTTGTCGCTGACGGCGCCAGATTGTTGACACTGCCTCTGACGGCGATAGTCTCGTCTCGCAGCGACAGTCAGCGCGGTCTGGATTCGGGCACTAGGGATCCCGCTCCACGTCGCCGCCGGGGAGGGTCGTACCGTGAACGTCGGCAGCAATGCTCCCACACCGCAGGTCGGCGTGGACTCGGACGTGGTCGGTGATCGGAACAGCCTCGTCCTCATCGGTCTGACGGCTGTCGGGCTCGCGTGTCTGATCTTCGCCGTCATGCGGCTCCTCGTGACCCTGCAGACCGGGAGGTTGACGCCGTGGTGGGGCAATGCCGCAGGGGTCGTGGCCATCGCCGCGCTCTACTTCTGGTATCGGAGTAGCCCGCAGGCGCGATCTTCGGGGGCCGCCCAGGGGACTGCACTGGTGGCGACGCTGGCGCTGCTGCTCCCGATCGCCTACGGCATGACTTCGACCATCTGGTGGCTGTCGCTCGTCGGCTTCGCGATGGTCCTCCTCGGCCGCCGACAGGAGGCCAGGGTCTGGGGGGTGGCGATTCCGCTGCTGGTAGTAGCGGCCGTGATCGCGGAGCCACACGTCCAGGTCCGGGGCGCCGCCGGCGAGCGCTTCATTGAGGCGGCGCTGGCCAAGGTCGTCTTCGTCGCCATCCTGCTAGGCATGGCGGCGGCGTTTCGTCGCGTCGCGGAGCGACGGGCAACGGCGCTTCACGACAGTGAGGAACGGTACCGGATGCTGTTTCAGCGCGTGCCGGTCGGCGTAGTCCACTATGACCGCGACCTCCGAATCACCGACTGCAACCGCCCGTTCGAGGTCATCATGGGTGGCGGTCAAGAACGGCTCACCGGCTACGACCTATCGTCGCTCCCCGACCCGCGCCCGGTGCCGGCCTTGCGCGAGACGCTGTCCGGCGAGCCGTGCTCGTACGACGGGCCGTACCGCTTGCCGTCTGCCGCTGGCGACGCAGCGGTGTCTCTCCGCACGGTGCCGCTACTTGGTGCCGACGGTGAGATCGCCGGAGCGCTCGGCCTGCTCGAAGACGTCACCGATCGAAAGCGCATGGAGGCGGAGATCCGCCGGGCGCGCGACGAACTGGAAGAACGCGTGCGCGAACGGACTGAGGAGTTGCGGCGAAGGACGCGCGCGCTAACGGTCATGACCCGCTGCAACGAGGCGTTGGCCCGAGCAAGCGACGAGCTAACGTTGCTCAGCGAGGTGTGCCGGTTCATCGGGGAAGACGGTATTGACCGGTTCGTCTGGGTTGAGCTTAGCGATGGTCGTGAGCCTGCCGTGCCCCGGTTGGCTGCCCGCCACGGCAACGGCCGGGGGCTCCTCGGTCAGGCGCCGGTGGGCGAAGGTCTGTTGACGCCCGTAGCGCTGGCCCTCCGCGCCAGCGCGGTGCAAGTAACCAGGGCGCACGTCGGCGACGCCGACCTGGCGCCGTGGCGGGATGAACTCCTGCGTGTGGGGTTCGCGTCCGCCGTGGCGGTGCCGTTGCGCGCCGACGGGAATACGCTGGGTGTGCTCGGCGTGCTGGAACGCGACCCGGGCGCGTTCGACGCCGCCGAAACCGAGTTGCTCCAGGAGCTGGCCGATGACATTGCCTTCGGCCTCGTTGCCCTTCGCACCCGCGCCGCGCGCGAGGTCGCGGAGCGAGCGTTGCGCGAGAGCGAAGAACGCTACCGACTGCTGTTCGAACGCAATCTCGCCGGCGTCTTTCGGTTGACCGCGGATGGCCGGGTCGTTGACTGCAACGAGGCCTGCGCGCGGATCTTCGGCTACGCCTCGAGAGCGGAGGCGCTGGGCACTCCGGTCTCGACGCTTCTCGAACCCAGCGAGGAGAGCGACGCGGCCCACGAACGCCTATTGCGCGAGGGTCACCTCCTCAACCACGAGCAGAGTTACCGCCGCAAGGATGGCAAGACCATCTGGGTCATTGAGAACCTCAGCCGGTCAGGCGACCTCATTGACGGGACGATGATCGACGTAACCGAGCGCCGGCTGCTTGAGGACCAGTTCCGCCAGTCACAGCAGATGGAGGCGGTGGGCAGACTGGCCGGAGGCGTGGCCCACGACTTCAACAACCTGCTGTCCGTCATCATCAGCTACTCCGGGTTCGCACTCGATGCCCTACCCGCATCCGACCCGGTCCGGGCTGACCTCGAGGAGGTCAAACAGGCCGGTGAGCGCGCGGCAGCGCTGACCCGCCAGCTCCTGGCCTTCAGCCGCAAGCAGGTCATTGCGCCGCAAGTCCTGAGCCTCAACCAAGTCGTCGGTGATCTTGCTGGGATGTTGCGCCGGCTGCTGCGCGAGGACATCCACTTTGTGATCAAGCTCGCCGAGCAGCTGGGGAGCGTCTCGGCGGATGCCGGGCAGATGGAGCAGGTCATCATGAACCTGGTGGTCAACGCCCGTGACGCCATGCCCAACGGAGGGACGTTGATCGTAGAAACCGCCAACGTCGAACTCGACGAAGAATACGTCGCAGAGCACCTCGGAGCGCAGCCGGGGCGCTACGTGTTACTGGCTGTGACCGACACGGGATCCGGTATGGAAGCGACCGTCCGCGAACATATCTTCGAGCCGTTCTTCACCACGAAGATGGTAGGCAGGGGCACGGGCCTCGGGCTCGCCACGGTCTACGGAGTCGTGAAGCAGATCGGCGGGTACATCTGGGTCTACAGCGAACCAGGCCAGGGCACATGCTTCAAGATATACCTTCCCCGGCTTGATGCTGCCGCCACCCAGGCTCGCCGCGGGCAGGTATCCGAAGTCGCCCGGGGGAGCGAGACGATCCTCCTGGCCGAGGACGACGATGCTGTCCGGCGCGTCGCCGAGCGGATCCTGGTGGGAGCTGGCTACCGCGTGTTGACAGCCGCGAACGGCCAGGAGGCCGTAGGCCTGATGGAGCGCCACGGTCGCGAGGTCGACCTCCTGGTGACCGATGTCGTGATGCCGCAGATGGGCGGCCACGATCTGGCCGAGCATCTGGCCAGGCTTCGCCCCGAACTCAAAGTGATCTACGTATCGGGCTACACCGACGACGCCATCGCCCATCACGGTGTGCTTGAGCCCGGCACGCACTTGGTCGCCAAGCCGTTCACGGCCGTGGCGCTGACGCAGAAGGTGCGTGAAGTCCTGGACGCTGGAAGTGAGCGTGGCAAGTGACGGCGTCGCGCCGGCGCGCGGTGATCAGACGTGGGTGACCGCCCAGTCGCCAACCACGCGCGCAAGCGCTGCTCCGTCGGGGCATGATCCGCTGAACTCCCGCCAGGTCAGGATGCCAGCGTTGAAGCTCTTCGTCGTGCCCGTCTGGGGATCAGAGTACTCGACCATATCCGGGTCGCTCGGAACGGCCGGGCGAGCGATGTAGATGACAACTGGCTTGCCATTGAGATCGAACTCCGTGACCCAGGCCATGTCGCCCCTCTCCTTCAGGTTGCGGGGCAGCGTGCACCAACTGGCGTGCACGCCGTCCCCCAGGGGTTCGGCGGTTGGCGCCGGGCCTTCCTCTTTGGGTCCTCCGCCGATGAAACCGCGTGGAAGGACTATACCTCTACCCTTCGGGCTTACCCTCACAGAGGCCATCGGCGGGTTGGCGCGGAAGGTTGAGCCCTACACTCGGTGCCAGTTGCCGTGACCGACCGGCAAGGTGCGGCAGTAGCCAACGCATTAGCCTGAACGATGCCCGTTATCGCAGAAGCAGCGCGCCCTCATAGGAGAGCGATCCGCCCTTGCGAGAAGAACATCGGCCGCCGGCCGGCCTGGGGGGGCGAGCTGGCCGGCGACCAGGCTCCGTGGAGCCTACTTCGATGCTACGCGGGGTCATAAGACGAGGGCAAGCAGGATCGTGGGGTTGAGTCAACCGGGCCTCGTGCGTGAGGCCATCACGCGGAGCGAGCTCGCGAACTGCGATTTTAGGATGTCGCCGCGCACACCTGGACCGAGGGGGAGTCCGAGAAAAAAAACGCCGACCGATCCCAGGAGGGGCAGGAACGGCCGGCGGCCGGGGACTCGCGAACGAGCCCCCACAGAGAGCATGTGTGCAGTGTCTCGCAAGGACCAGAAGATGCACGCTATTCGTCAGCCAACGTGGTCAGGCTGGGTTGCCGCCCGTCGGTGGCGTCAGCGGCGCTGCGATTCGATCCGGTCCAGGATCTCCGCGGCGGTCGCTGGCTTCGTCACGACGGCCTCGAGGATGCCGTCGTCCAGCCGTTCGGTCCAGGCCTCCGCGCGTGAGGCCGAGTGCAGAATGCAACGGACCTCGGGCCACCGTGCCTTCACCTCGCGCAGGAAGTCAGCAGCGGTACCCTCGGCCAACTCGTAGTCGCTGAGCAGGACCTTGGGAACGCGAGCCGACATGAGCTCTCGCGCCTCGTCCGCCGAGGCGGCACAACGCACGGCGTAGCGTGCGCCGAGCAAGCGCCGCAAGGCACGCATAATCGCCTCGTCGTCATCCAGCACGAGGAGGTCGCGAACTTCGGACGTCGTGGGTCGGGTTGGCTGCCACGGATCCATCGCCATCGACTGCCCCCGGGGCGCGCGACACGAAGGTCGCTGATGATCACGAGATCATGGAAGCGCGGCGCTGTCGATCCCAAAGTGGTAAGGGATCAAGATTGCTCCGGTTCCACGGGATCGTCAGCGTCCACAGAGACAGAGTCGGATTCTGTCGGAGCGTTGCGGCGCCTGGGAACAGCACCCGGCTCCGTCGGAGACGACAACGCAGCCCTGGGGAGAAGACAGGACTGGACCCGTGTGGCTCGCACCACTGGATTCTGACTTGCGTCTTCGCGCTACGGCTTCTGGATCTTGTCCACGAGGACGTGCAAACCGTGCTTCCCCGGAAGGTTGGCCTCCTCTGCCCTCCCCCAGACCTCGAAGAGGTCCCCGCGCTTCGCGGCGTAGACGAAGTCGCTGGCGTTCTTCGGCACGGAGAGGACGAAGGGGGGAAACTCGGAATCGCTCGGTCCGAGGCCAGTGGCCGTCGTCTGGTAGTCGACGTCGCGGTGGTTTACGAAGACGCGGCCGTCGGTGTCGATCCCGCCCTGCTTGTACGTGGTGACGATTGTCCACTCGCCGATGAACATGGCTTTGAAGCGGATGTACTTCCCCTTGTACTCGTCGACGAACGACTCACTGCCGAGCTTCTTGTAGGGTGCCACCTGGTACGCATCGAGAGAGGCCGGCTTGGCCGAACTTGCGGTGGGCGTTGTCGAGCTCTTCGAGCCGTCGCCCATCAGCCCGCACCCGACGCCTGCCCCTGAGAGAACCATTAACAACACAGCAGCGCTACACACCCTCATGACTGTTTCCCCTTTCGAAGACGACATTGCCGCGAGTGAGGACGAGTCTGGATTGAGCCGTAGGCCATGCGTTGTCGTTTCCTCCTTGTCTTATAGGTACGCAATGCACTATGGGTTTATCCACAGCCATTAACTATTGCGGACAATTCCAATTACACGCAGTCGGCCGATCTAGGATTTGGCTGCCTTGCGCCGTTTCTTCGCGTTGCCGGCCTTCCTCGCCGCGGCACGCTTGGGAGCCGGCTTGGTGCCATTCGCTGCTGCGCCTTCGCCAGCGCCGGTATGCTCACCGCCAGTCCGACCGGAAGCCTTGGCGGCCTTCTTGGCGGCCTTGTCCGCGGCCGCGATCTTGGCCTTCTCTTCGGCTGGGAGTTCCCAGTGGTCCGCGCAGAAGAAGTTGAAGCGAGGGCCCTTGCTGGGCTTGCCGCAGTCGGGAACGCGACAGGGCTTGGCGCGGCGGGCGCCCCGGCGTCCCCTGGTCGCCTTGCCCGCGATGGGCGGAGTCCCCTCGAGAAGAACCTCGAGCTTGCCCCTCATCTCATCACGAGCGCGAGTCTGCATCATCTGCGCGATGCGCTCGACGAAGTCTTCAACGATTGGTCGAAGCTCGGCCTTGAAATCACCCTTGCGTGGACGCGCCATTCTGGTCAGGCCTCCTGGTGGATTGCTGCGATGCTATCGGAAGCCATGATGCCTGTCCACCGATATCCTATCCGCTCGCTTGCTACTGGTTGTCGATTCCAGCTTCGGGCGTGTTGACGGAACGACGAGACAGCCTGCGAGTTCGGTCACGGAGACGCTTCGTGACCTCCTTCCCGAGGGAATCAACCGCGTTTCTCCTGGCAACGTCGCGGACATGGACATAGCGACGGGTCGTCGATACTGACGCGTGGCCGAGGATTTCCTGAACAACGGATAGTGGCGTGCCCAGTTCGGACATGCCGGTTGCACCGGAGTGACGGACGAGGTGGGGACCGACCGAACGGGCGATCCCCGCCTGCTGAGCGCAGTTTGTGACCATCTCCTCGATGGCGCGGATCGAGAGGCGGGTGCCTCTGGTGGAAAGGAACAGGGCGAGCTCGGGCTCGCCGATTTTTTTGTTGGCCGCCAGATGAGGGCGATCGTCGAGGTAGCGCTCAAGGGCGGCCGATACCAGGTCGCTGAAGGGAAGCGACAGCCACTTGCTTCCCTTAGTCCTGATGTTTGAAAACCATCGATTGTCAAAGTCCAGGTGGTCGAGGTTGAGCGAGCAGACCTCGCGTACGCGGAGCGAGGAGTGAAACAGAACGTGGATGATGGCCGCGTTCCGCGAACGCACAGGTTTGGCTGATAGCTGCTCTGCTGCTTCGACCAGGGCAAGGTACTCGTCCAGAGATAGAGGAGTCGGCTCTCGAAGATTCGTCTTGAGCCGGTCGATACGCATCGCCGGGTTCACGTTGATGACCTCCGTCTTGAACAGGTACTCGTAGAACGAGCGCAGGGAAGCGAGAGCCAGATTCCAAGTCGTGCGCGACGGATCACTGCCGTCGCCGGCTGACTGCCGCAGGAACTTGACCAGGTCGGCCTTGACCACCTTCTCAAGAACCAGGTCCGAGTTGTCCGCGCCAATGAAGGCTACGAATTTGGAGAGCACCGAGAGGTATCTCTTGATGGTTATCGGACTACGGCCGCGCTCGACGCGCAGGTAGCCCTCGAAGGACCGGACCAGTACATTCATATCCAGGGGAGGAATTGGAATCACGGCTCCGAGCTTACGCGCTCGCTTGCCCGTGTCAATCACATAATAGCATGTAATTGGAATTACACGCGGAATTCTCAGCCACGACAAATTCACCCTCGCTTGCTTGAAAGTCGTGGCACCACCGTCCAGGACGCTGGCTGGATGAGAATTGGCCGCTCGCGTGATGTGGGGAGTACTGCAGCCCCCACAGCGGTCGATTCTAGCAGGCGAGCGTCTCTTTTCTCACGGCGACAACGAGGAACCAACTCTCCCTCGCATCGGCTGACACCTCAACACGCTTGACGAGTTGTGGTTGTGGCATGCATCCTGGGGAATGCCACCATGCCGACTTCGCATGACCTCGGGGTGGGACCAAGGGTAGGCATCATCGCTGGTGGCCTTCCTTATGAGCGGTCAGACACTCTTCAAGCCGCCGCGACAATCATCAGGCATCTTTCCGGTTTGGGGTTCCTCCCATCAGTCCTCGACCTGGTGGACCCAGGTTGTCTCAACGGCCTTGATTCCCGCACAGTAGATCGCTGCTTCATCGTCGACCCGTTCTACACTCAACAACTCGACGGCATCACGCACATCCTGGACGCTCGAACCAGACTCGAGATTGTTGGTGTACCTTACACCGGCACCGGCAGATCGGCTGCGGCGATCTGTCGTGACAAGACTCTCTCGAAGAGGTTCTTCGCCCAAGTTGGAGTACGCTCTCCTCGTGATTTGGGCGTTCCGCCGTGTGCCTCCTTGTCCTGGTCACTGGAGGCGATTGCTTTTCTAGGGTCACCGGTCGTGCTGAAGCCTCGCACGGAAGGCCAAGGGGTGGGGGTGTCGCTCTGTCATGACGGCAGTGATCTCGCGCACGCGGTCGAAGCCATTCGCGGACGCTTTCCGGACCTCATGGTGGAAGAGTACATTCCTGGAATGGAATTAACTGTGCCAGTTGTTGGAAGGGGTGATGGGGCGTTCGCTCTGCCCCCGGTAGAATTGGAGCTAATGGACAGTCCTATATACGACTACGCGACGAAGCTCACACCTGAAAGGGTCCTGCGTTTCGTACCAGCTCGCCTGCCCGAGGATGAACTAGCGCGTCTAAGAGACTCGGCAGTGGCCGTTCATCGACACTTGGGCTGCGGCGGAGCAACGCGAATCGATTTTCGTGTGCCCCGGCTCTCTGCTTGCGAACACTATTGCCTCGAAATCAACAGCTCACCAACCCTCACCCAAGATGACCATGTAGCCCGAGCTGCAATCGCGGCAGGAATCGACTACTCCCACCTAATTCTGCTCATTCTGGGAGACGCCCATGTCCATCCCATGTCGGAGGAGGAGCGAGGATGAGAGTCGGCGTTCTTCTCGATGGTCCATCTGAGGAGCGAGAGGGTTCCCTCCGGTCTGGCCAGGCGGTAGCCCAGGCCTTGACGGAACTCGGACACATTCCTGTGGCCCTGTCAGTCGGTGAATGCCCTAGTCTCCTGCAGGCCTTGGTGGAACTAGACTGTGTGTTCATCGCGTTGCATGGTCGCTTCGGAGAGGACGGTCGAGTGCAAGGTCTCCTTGATATACTTGGAATTCCCTACACAGGCTCCGGCGTGGCAGCGAACGCCGTGGGCATGCACAAAGTGCTCTTCAAGAGGATGCTTCAGGGAGCGGGGCTGCCCACGCCTCCTTTCGTCTCACTGGGAACCGGCAGTCCCGCATCTGAGGCTGAGCGAGTGCTTCGCGTACTCAACCCTCCAGTCATTCTCAAGCCGGTGGACGGTGGCGGCAGTCTAGGCGTCGCCGTAGCCAGTGATGTGGCGACGCTCGCGAGTGCTATCTCTGAGATTCGGCCGCAATTCAGGGAACTCTTCGTAGAACAATACATCAGGGGGACCTTCCTAACGGTCGGACTCGTCGGAACCTACGGCGCACCGCATGCATTTCCGGTCATGGAAATACGACATCCAGGCCCCGTGTATGATTACGCAACGAAGCACACGCCCGCGGCAGCTGAATACGTGGTCCCGGCGCAAGTGCCTGCCGCGGCATATGAGGCCGCCGAGGAGTACGCCCGGCGCGTCTATGTCCTCCTCGGTTGTCATGGTCCGCTGCGAGTCGATTTCATGTTGGAGAGTGGCCAATTGCCATGGGTAATAGAAGCAAACACTGTTCCCGGGCTTAGCCGTCAGGGCAATCTCCCTGCCGTTGCCGCTGCTGGGGGAATGTGCTATCATGAACTCATAAGTAGTATTCTCTCAAGCGCCTTCTCAAAGAGTCATGCTACACTACCTAAGTTGTGAACAAGCTCCACTATGTGCAATGAGACACAGGTCAGCGTACCAATCCCGTTCTACAGCCAGCGCGTTGCCTCGGAAGGCTACCATCGCGACGGTTTTGAGTCGCCGGAGGACGCGCTGATCTGGCAAGAACGAGGCTGTGGAATAGCCTGTTTGCGAATGGTAGTTGATGGTTTCCGAACTGCCAGACACGAGTTTCTAGGGCCCAACTACGCGGATCTCGTTCGGCGTGGGCTGGAGACTCACGCATACTGCGAACGAGGTTGGGTACACGCAGGTCTAGTGCGACTCGCGCATGAGCTAGGAATCGAGGGCAAATCGTTCCAGCGCTCAACGAGCGCGAAGCTAGCAAGGGAGCTGTCCGCAGACCGACCATGCATCGCTTCCGTGACAGTGTGTTTTGACCGAGGCCCGGCGATGAGTCGCCCTCGTGGCGGACACCTGGTAGTCGTGCTAGGCTTTACAGGCGAAGAGAAGAGCCCGAATGGGTTCATCGTCAATCATCCATCATCGGTGGTCGAGTACAATTGGCCTCAGCGCACCATTCCCATTAGTGTTTTCGACGCATGCTTCAGTGGTGCCTTCATGAGCTTTTGGGATCGTGGCAAGTAGGTGAGGGAACCAATCGTCCCGGGCCGGGTCCCAGTGCGAGGGTGACGTGTTCGTTGTCGACGACATACTGAAAGCGGTTTCGGGGAGCAAGGTGATCCAACAGGGAGCCACATCCCCCATCATCCCAGCAGCGTCTATTGATAGTCGAAACGTTGGGAAAGGCGAGTTCTTCTTCGCCGTTCAAGGCGCCTCGCGGGATGGCCACGATTTCGTGAACCAAGCGTTCAACGTCGGAGCTGGCGGTGCCATCATTAGCAGGGCTGTCCATTCTGATTTTCATGATAGAACGATTGTCATGGTGCCAGACACAGTGCGCGCATTGGCGCAGACTGCGCAGCATGTGAGGACCAGGTACGCTCCTTACGTGGTAGCTGTGACTGGAAGCGTTGGCAAGACGACTACCAAGAGCATTCTTGCTCATATCCTTGAATCCGGTTGCAAGGTGCATTGTAGTAAACGTAGCTTCAACAACCAGTATGGAGTGCCACTAACGATTCTCAGTCTTGGCCCAGACCAGACCCACCTGGTGGCGGAGGTGGGTGCGAACCACAGTGGCGAAATTGCATCGCTCTGCGCGATTCTCAAGCCTAACATGGCGCTGTTGACCGCAATTGGGTATGCCCATATCGAGCACTTCGGATCGCTCGATGAGACTCTAAAAGCAAAAATGGAGATCGTTGAGTCTCTTTCCCCAGACGGTATCGTGGTGCTCAACGGCGATGACTTGAGGCTACTTTCGCGGGTTTCCGCGGTGCGAGCCCGGGGTCATCGCGTGGTTTGCTCCGGCCGGGGCAAGTCAAATGACTTTCGGGCCTTGGCCGTCGTGTCCGGTGAGCACGGATCGAATGGCATCCTGTCCTATGGAGGGCAGGACGTCCCATTCCATTTCCCTCTCCTAGGCGAACACCTCCTGGGCAGCTGTCTCTTGGCAAGCGCGGCGGCGGCTGGATGTGGGATCAACCTTGATGTAATCGCGGAGAGACTTGCCACCGTTTCGGTGACCAAGGGACGAATGGACCTCCGGATTGTGAGTCCGTATCTGCAGATATTGGACGATTCGTACAACGCCAGCCCTGACGCTGTGGAGGCAGCGCTCCGAACCCTTGGCCTCCTCGACACACCCACGCGCATTGCAGTACTTGGTACAATGCGGGAACTCGGTTCGTTCTCGCGCGAGTGCCACGAACACGTTGGGCGAGTGACGGCGGAGCACGCGACGCATCTTATCGCGATAGGTGAAGGAGCGTCAGCCATGATAGAGGGCGCCGCCCAGGGCGGTCTAAGTGTTGGCAATTGCGAGGTGGCCGCCTCCGCAGCGGATGCGCTAGATGCCGTGCAGGCAGCACTCAGTGGCGCGTCCGGGCGCGTGTCTGTCCTCGTCAAGGGTTCGCGTTTCATTCACACAGAACGGGTAGTTCTCGGTTTGTGTGGTACAAGTATAGGGTGTCGACTGGAGTCCTGTCCCAAGTACATACACTGCTCCGGTTGTGATGACTTGGAGAAGAGGAATGTCGAGCATCGGTCGCTGTGAGTTGGGGCACTGGTTCATAGGCGCAGTGTGCTCCATCTGCTTGAGTCCCGCCGTGGGCGTTGTGGAGTCGAGGCCGGGCGACTGCATAGACTGCGGCTGCCTGTGTCCCGAGTATGCCTATGGATGCACGCAACCACACCCCATCGTCGATGACGAAGTTGCGTGCACGAATCATGACGACTTGGGGTCCGGCAATGCACGCCACCCGTGACCCCCCTGCGATCCGCGCGGCCGCATTCAGCTACGCTGCGTGATTCGGATCGGGCGTCGCAAAAAGTGGTGTCCTGACATGAAAAAGAGAGCCTTCCTTTCGGTCGGCTCTCTTGGTTAGTTTTCCTCGAACGGCTCTCCGCAACTGTCGCAGCGAATTACCGTATTCTCGAGTGTGCTCCTGCTCGCGCGGATGATGAACCCGCAAGCGCATACGGCCTTCAGGTTTCGTGAGCGTGGCAGGTTGTTGTTGTCCTCGTCGTTGCTCTCCTCTCCGCCATGTGGCGGCTTCGGTCCTGCGGCAGACGGCGTCATCCGCCGTCTATGCACAAGAACCTCGGTGAGCGACTCGATCTCCTCCTTGTAGATGGCCGCCGTCTCTGTCGGCAGCTTGGTGAGCGCGTAGCCGTAGTGCCTGACCTGCGTGACCTCGAGTCCGAGGCGCAGGGCCGCATCACGGAAGCGCTGGTTGTGGTAATGGGAGGCCGAGCAGTCCTTGATGCCCAGCTCGAAGTTCAGGGAGTGCGCTGCTTCGTGAAGCAGCGTCTCCACGATCTCTTCGACCGGACGGTTCAGGTGCTCGGCCACCACGGCCACTTCGTGAAGGTGCGATCCTCCTTTCCTCTTGGCGCTCCACCGCAGGGCGGCGAAGTAGCCAAGGGCATTGACGGTCTCTCTGGCCGCGGGCGCGGCCAGAAGGACGACTCCCGGAACGTCCGGGTGCTGCTCGCGGATCTTGGACCAGATGCGCGCGAGCGCGTCGATGAGCAGCACGGATGTGCGCTCATCCTGATTCTTGGACGGCTTCCCTGCCATCGGCCGGACTACTGCTCGGAGTCCGCGTCCTTGTTGTTGTCCGACGGACGCCGGATCTGGAGCTTGCCGCCGAGGGGCACGGCGTCGAGGTAGACGTTGATGCTGTCATCCTTGTTGACGAAGGCCGTGCCGACGCGCAGCCAGATGGTTTTCTTCTCCTCGCGCTCAACGAGCGCGTACACGTTCAGCCTCTCGCTCTTGCTCATGTGCTTGTCCTTTCATTCGGTGATGGGGGTGATGCTACTGGAGGGACGGGCGGGGAACGTGGTGCAGATGGATGCGTGGTCGATCAGGTCTTGGGGCTCTCACCTCCTTTCGGCTGGCGCAGGGTGAAGCTCACCTCGGCCAGGTCCAGGCCGATCATGCCGTTGACCAGCCAGCGCAGTCCTTTCGGCGGCAGGTCATCGGGTTCCATGTCGTCAGGCAGGTGCACGAGGCGGACCGGAACGTTGAGCTCCTCGAGCCTCTTCCTGGCTGCCTGCGCGCCGTTTCTGCCGGCCTCGTTGCCGTCGAAGATGATGATCACCTCCTTGACGTCAGCGAGGAGCCGGGCCTGGGCCTCGGATAAGTCGCAGCCCATAGCCGCGACCGTGTTCGGAAGCCCGGCCTCATGGAGCTTGAGCACCGAGAAGAAGCCCTCCACGAGGATGATGCCACTCTCGGATGCGTTCTCCCTCGCCCGATGCAGGTTATAGAGCACGAGATCCTTGCGGAAGCCCTTCGGGAACTTGTACTTGCCGAACTCTCTGATGTCGACGGGCTTGAGCCGTCTGCCGGCATAGGCCACCAGATGGCCCTCGTCGTCGTGGATCGGGATGGCGATGGTGCCGCGCATGATGCCGCGGCTGCAGTAGCCGACCCCGAAGAGCTGGGTGGTTTCGAGCTTGAGCTTGCGCTCTTCGATCAAGTGCGGGTGGTCGGACTTGAGGTCCAACGTCATGTTCAGTGGCGGGTTCTCTTGAGGAGGAAGTTCGTCGGTGGGCTTGGTGGTGGGTGTGGCGGGCGGTGACGCAGGAACGGGCGAGGGTGGCGCTGGGGGCGTGCTGCCGCTTGACGGCGGCCCGGTGCTGGTCTTGTCCGGCCCGTTGCCGAGGAAGAACGCCTGGAGCTTGAGGGCCGCGTCGCGGACCGTGATGTTCTCCTTGGCCGCGACGAAGTCGATTTGGTTGCCGCCCTTGCGGCACTTGGTGAAGCAGTACCAGACGTTCTTGTCCAGGTCGGCGCGAAACGCCGTGGGCGAGTCGCCGCCATGGACCGGACAGGGTCCGGTGAGCTTGTTGCCGACACGCTTCAGCGTGTCGATCTTGTAGAAGCGGAAGATCACGTCCTCGAGCGAAACCCGAGTGCGGATCTCCGCGAAGTTGACCCATTCACTCATAGGTGGTGGTTCTCCTTTCCGACGAGCTCCGGCTTGAAGGCCGTGCTCGTCGCGCTGCCGACGTCACCTGGGGGTGACGAGGCGGATGGCGCGCCGGCGACGAGAACGCCGTGGCCTGCGGTAGCGGGCCGGATCCCGGATGGGCTCCAGGTCCCAGTTGCCGCGAGTGACGCTCGGGTGCTTGCGCACCCAGTCGTAGGCTTCCTCGTCGTTGTCGAAAGGCCCGACGACGTCGCAGTTCGTGCCGAAGAGACGGACGATGATCACGCAGAGTCCCATGGTCTTCACTCCTGGTTGAGGTTGCGGTTGATGGACTGGATGTGAGAGCGAGACGATCATCAGGGGGTGATGATCAGACGGACGGTGCGCCGCCGCCGACGTCTCCTCGGCCAGCTGTAGCTGGCCGGATCCTCGATCGGCTGCACGTTGCACAAGCCGCGAGGAATGGCCGGATGCATGCGCCGCCATTCATGGGCCTCCTGGTCGTTCTGGAAGGGCCCCACAACATCAACGGTACCGTCGAGGAACTGGACGACAATCACACATGGTGTCATGGGTCTACTCCTGGTTGGGGTTGTGGCCGATGTGCGGGATGTCGGCGCCTCGTGCGAGACCGCTTGCCCTAATCTCGAGCTTGCTAGCGCGCCCAGCGAGGGTCGAGCGAGGCAGCTGGAGTGCCCGGGCTGCGGCTCGGATAGAGCCGTAGTGCCGGACGGCCCAGGCCAGAATCTCCCGCTCAATCCGGAGCCAGCTCCTGTTCTCGAGCCAAGCCTCCG